>OIWK01002668.1_pt1 | contig 13822 bp, 12 predicted proteins | sample 1587401 | NCBI WGS metagenome assembly OIWK01 (sample SAMEA3888911, study PRJEB22519) | human gut metagenome | biome: human gut; feature: human-associated habitat; material: faeces | place: Denmark | collected 2009
CAGGGCGATGAAATATTCGACCTCGACCCGAATGCGGTAGCGAATCAGGGCATACTCCGAAAAATAATCGGCCAGTTTCTCCGTTTGATTTCGGTAGCGACCGTCCACGGGAGAAATGGCAGTAAGTTTGTTCAACAACATAATATTCCGATGCAGATTTGATTTTAGGCTTCAAAATTAGCACTTTTAATCGAGAAATCACACCGATTCTCCGGGAATGACCGATTTTTTCTACCTTTATAGAAGGCGGATATCGGTGTTTTCACTACCTTTCGGGAAGACCGGAAGACACTCGACATAAAAAATAAACCCGTTTATTTTATTCTGTCCTCGTTTTCACTACCTTTGCAACACCTTATATCAATGACACTGAATCAATGAATCTACTGATAGCAATCATCGACGGAATCGTCGGCTTCATCCGGCGCAATCCGCTTTTCTGTCTGCTGATCTTCCTGCTGGCGCTCTTTGCCCCTTCGGTATTGGGCGGTATCGCCATGTTCGTTCTCTATGCACTCCTGGGCCTGGTCGTGCTGGCCATTATCCTCCTTCTCTCCTTCCGCTGGAGAATTTACCGCATGCGGAAAGACTTAGAAGATCAATTCGGCGGTCAGGGCTTCGGTCCCGGAGGATCCGGCGGTCCTGCCGGCAATGCCCGCGAAGGCGAAATCCATATCCGCAAAACGAAAGGTGCCGGTGAAAAACGCGGCCGCAATGCCGTGGAGTGGATCTGCACGTCCTCCCGCAGGGCCGAGACCCATGTGCTGCGCACGGTCAGCCGGCACGGTGGGCATCTGCCCCTGGCACACCGGGAGAGCCGGGGCGAGGTGGTGCGCATCGCCTGCGATTTCGTCCGGGCCGTGCTGGAGGGCTGAGGAGCTTTTCGGCCGCCGGATGCCGTTTTTTCCGCTCAGGAGAAGGGCTTGCAAGTTTTTGGGCAGCAGGATATGATTGTGCGCTGAAAATTTGTTACCCCGGGCATCCCGCATAGTGCGCGGCCTGCCTACAGCATCCCTTTGGAGGTTCGTCTTGTTGTTTGAATCCGTTGCTTTCGCCATGGGTACCCCCCAGGCCGGCGGCGCCGCCCCCAGCGGTGGCGACATGCTGATGCAGTTTGTTCCCCTGATCCTGATGTTCGCCATCTTCTGGTTCCTGCTGATCCGTCCCCAGCAGAAGCGCGCCAAGGCCCACAAGCAGATGCTGGCCGAACTGAAGCGCGGCGACCACGTGATGACCAGCAGCGGCCTGATCGGCCGCATCATGGAGATCAGCGAAGAAGAAGTGGTCATCGAATGTGGTGACGCCAAGCTGCGCATGAGCCGCGGCGCCATCGGCGGCCTGGTCGGCAAGAGCGCCGAGAAGGCTGAAGTCAAGGCCGAAGAAAAGAAATAGCATTCCGTCCTTGTTTCGGAATCGGTAATGGTTGCGGCTTAGGCGTCTCCCTGTCCGCAGGGGGGCGCCGGGCCGTGTCGGCGGCTCCGGCTCCGGCCGGCCGCCTCTTTCCGTTTGTACGGACATCCCCCATCAAGTGCGGAAGGTATCCCAAATGATTGGTTTGCGCTCGCGCTTGGCCGTGGCCGTGCTCGTGTTCGGCCTCTGCCTTGTCTATGCGTTGCCCAGCGTGCCCTATATCGGTACGGCGCTGGAAAACGTCCTACCATCCAAAAAAATCAACCTTGGCCTGGACCTGAAGGGCGGCATCCACCTGACCCTGGGGGTCGACGTGGCCAAGGCTGTCAGCAACTCGCTGGCGCTGGCCGGGCAGGATATCCGCCGCCTTGCCAAGGACGAGAAGATCGTCGTGCTGCATCCCCGCGTGGTGGGCAATGACACACTGGAATTTGTCCTGCCGCGTGTGGAGGATGAGGCCAGGCTGCAGGAGATCCTGCAAAAGCATTTCCCCCAGCTGAAGGTGGCCGAACCCCGGCGCTCGGAAGCCGGCCTGCGCTATGTGGCCGAGTTCCGCCCCGAAGAGATCCGCCGCATCGAAGACATGTCCCTGGACCAGGCCCTGCGGACCATCCGCAACCGTATCGACCAGTTCGGTGTGGCCGAGCCCGACATCCGCAAGCAGGAAGGCAACCGCATCCAGGTGCAGCTGCCCGGCCTGTCCGACCCGCGCCGTGCCGTGCAGATCCTGGGGCAGACCGCCCACCTGGAATTCCACCTTGTCCGTGACGATGTGGACCCCAACAAGGCCGTGCTGCCCAGCGGCGTCATGGCCCTGCCCCTGCTGGAGAAGGGCCATGACGGCAGCGAGACCGCCACGCGCCTGATCGCGGTGGAAAAGGACACCATGCTCTCCGGTGAGGACGTGGCCGATGCCCAGCCCACCTTCGAGAAGAACCGCGCCAGCGTCAGCCTGAGCTTCAACAGCCGCGGCGCCACCCTGTTCGAGAACATCACGGGCGAGAACGTGGGCCGCCGCATGGCCATCGTGCTGGACAACAAGGTCTACTCCGCGCCCGTGATCCAGCAGCGCATCGCCGGCGGCCGCGCCGTCATCACGGGCCAGTTCACCACCCAGGAAGCCACGGACCTGGCCATCGTGCTGCGTGCCGGTTCGCTGCCCGCGCCCGTGTCGGTGCTGGAAGAACGTACCGTCGGCCCTTCCCTGGGCCAGGAATCCATCGACAGCGGCATCAACGCCGCCCTGGTGGGTGCCGCCGCCGTGGTCGTGTTCATGGCCATCTACTACGGCATGAGCGGCGTCATCGCCGACGTCATGCTCTGCTTCACCATGCTCATCGTCATGGCGGGCATGGCCGCCTTCGGCGCCACCCTGACCCTGCCCGGCATCGCCGGCATCGTGCTGACCATCGGTATGGCCGTGGACGCCAACGTGCTGATCTACGAACGCATACGCGAGGAACTGCATCTGGGCCTTTCGCCCCTGGCGGCCGTCAAGGCCGGTTTCGAGCGTGCCACCATCTCCATCACCGACTCGAACCTGACCACCATCATCGCCACGGTGATCCTGTACCAGTTCGGCACGGGCCCCATCCGCGGTTTTGCGGTCACGCTGTCGCTGGGTATCGTGGCTTCCATGTTCACGGCCATTTTCGTGTCGCGGGCCATCTTTGAATACTGGGCGCGCAAGTGCGGCCCCAAGGGCATCAGCATCTAGGCTGGCCGGGAGAGAATCATGGCTTTCGCATTCATCAAGCATGACACCAAGATAGATTTTATCGGCAAGCGCCATATCGCTTACGCCATCTCGATCCTGCTGCTTCTGGTGGGGCTGGGATCGGCGCTGTGGGGCAATGGCCTGCGCATGGGCATCGACTTCGCCGGCGGCGTCATCGTGCAGGTGCAGTTCGCCCAGCCCGTGGAGGACGAGGTCCTGAAAAAGAGCCTGGACATCCCCGAGCTGCCGGGCATCAGCACCCAGCGCTTCGGCGAGGGTGCGCGTGATTACCTGCTGCGCTTCTCCTCGGCCGAAAACACCGATGCCGCGGCCCTGCGCACCAGTGTGCTGGCCGCTCTGGCCAAGGCTTTCCCCGGCAACGATGTGGAGATCCAGCGCCTTGAGATGGTGGGCCCCAAGGTCGGTGACGACCTGACCAACAAGGCCCTGGGCGCCCTGTATTATGCGACCCTGCTCATCGCCGTGTACATCTCCGGCCGCTTCGAACAGCGCTGGATGGCCGGTGTGGCCATGGCCGCCGTCCTCTGGGGCGGCATGTACCTGGCCGGGCTCACGGGCCTGGGCATGGGCTGGCTGGTGCTGGTGGCCCTGGGCATCACCCTGGTGGTCTGCTTCGTCCTCAAGCTCAACTTCGCCCTGGGCGCCCTGGTGGGCCTCATCCATGACGTGTTCATCACGGTGGGCCTGCTGTCGCTCATGAACGTGGAGATCGACCTCAACGTCATGGCGGCCCTGCTGACCCTGGTGGGCTACTCGCTCAACGACACCATCATCGTCTATGACCGCCTGCGCGAGAACCTGCGGGCCGCGCCCAAGCAGCCCCTGGCCTCCCTCATCAACCGCAGCGTCAACCAGACCCTGTCCCGTACCATCCTGACCAGCGGTACCACCTTTGTGGCGACCCTGGCCCTGTACCTGCTGGGCGGCGGTGTGATCCACGACTTCGCCCTGACCATGCTCATCGGCGTGTTCGTGGGCACGGCATCGTCCATCTATGTGTCTTCGGCCGTCCTGCTGGCCCTGGGCGACACGGAGTTCTATGTGCACCAGCAGGAGCGCCCCGTGTATGAAAAGCCTGGCGAGCACGGCATCGTCTAGCCGTTCCGGGTACACCGGAGCCTGATTTCATGGCCGGGAGGGACGTTGGTCCTTCCCGGCTTTTTTTTGCGCGCCCCGGCCTGCCGCCCAGCGCCTGCGGCGCTCGGGCAGGGAGCGTCTGCCGGCGGGGAGGCCGTGTCTGCTCCCGGCAATGCGGGGGGCGGCCCCCGCATGGCTGCTGTGCCCCGGCCGGACAGGGGGCGATGCCGGAGAATATTTTTTGTGTGACGGTTTCTTGACGCCGGGCAAGAACGTCTTACCTATTGGCAAGAAGACCCGATTGGGGGAGAGCATCATGGCAGTAGAATACAAGGATTATTACAAACTTCTGGGCGTGGAGCGTTCCGCCGGTGCGGACGAGATTGCCAGAGCCTACAAGAAGCTGGCCCGCAAGTACCACCCGGACCTGAACCCGGGCAACAAGCAGGCCGAAGAGAAATTCAAGGATATCAACGAAGCCTACGAAGTGCTCAAAGACCCTGAAAAGCGGCGTATGTACGATCAGCTCGGCCCCAACTGGCAGCATGGCCAGCAGTTCCAGGGCGCTCCGGGCTTTGAAAATATGCACTTCAACTTCAACGGCCAGAATTTCGACGGCGCGGGCTTCTCGGACTTTTTCGAGACCCTGTTCGGCGGGCGCGGCAGCCGTTTCGGCGGCGACCCGTTCGGGGGGTTCCGGCAGCAGCAGCCGCGTCGCGGCCGTGACGTGGAGGCCGAGCTGCCCCTGACGCTGGAAGAGGTGGCCCGTGGCGGCCGCCGCAGCGTGAGCCTGCAGACGTCCTTCGGTCCCAAGACGCTGGAGGTGAACGTGCCCTCCGGCATCCGCGAGGGCGCCAAGCTGCGTCTGGGCGGGCAGGGCGAGCCCGCGCCCGGCGGCGCGCCCGGCGACCTGTTCCTGCGGGTGCGCTATCTGCCGCATCCCGTGTTCAAGGTGGATGGCGACAACCTGCAGTGCGACGTGATCCTGGCCCCGTGGGAGGCGGCCCTGGGTGCCCGTGTGCCCGTGCCCACCCTGGAAGGCCAGGTGGAGATGAACATCCCCGCCGGTTCGTCCTCGGGGCGCAAGTTCCGCCTGCGCGGCAAGGGGCTTGGTTCGGCACAGCACCGCGGCGACCTGCTGGCCCGCGTGATGATCCGGGTGCCCGGGCAGCTTTCGGACAAGGAGAAGGCCCTGTGGCAGCAGCTGGCGGACACGTCGTCCTTCCGGGCCCGCGGCTAGGATGGAGGTTGTGATATGAGCACGTCTGACAGAGACGACATGACCACCGTGGTCATGGCCTGCGAGGAATTCATGGCAAGTACCGGCATCGCGCCCGAGCGTCTGCGTGAGCTGATGGCCCTGGGCTGGCTGGAAAGCCGCACGGAGGGGAGCGTCCAGTTCTTCCGTGACGCGGACATCTACCGTGTGCGCAAACTGGAACGCATCTGCTGTGACTTCGAGCTGCCCGTGGTGGGCGGCACCATCATCGTGGACCTGCTGGAGCGCATCGACGCGCTGGAGCACAAGGTACGCGAACTGCAGGGATTTGAAGACTGATCCCCTGTGCCGGAAAGCCCGCGGACACGGATCCGTGCGGCGGCCCGCAGACCTTCCCGGCCCTGTGCCGCCGCCCGGACAGGCTCCGGGCCCTCTGAAGCCCGCCGCCCGCGTGGCCCGCGCACAAAAAAGATTTTGCTTACCTTCCGCCGTGGGGCGGCCCGCATGACGGGCCCCGTCCATAGCGGCATTGTGGAGGATATATGGACATCAACAAATTCACGGAAAAAGCCCGCGAGGCCGTGACCCAGGCGCAAAGCATCGCCGTGGGCATGGGCCATCAGGATATCGACAGCGAGCATCTGGCGCTGGCCCTGATCCGTCAGGAACAGGGCATCGTGCCCCGCATCCTGGAGCAGATGGGCGTGCAGACCGCCGCCCTGGCCGTGGCCGTGGAGGAAAAACTGCGCAAGCGTCCCTCCGTCTCCGGCGGCGGCATGGACCCCAACCGCATCTCCATCACCCAGCGCCTGGCCAAGGTGCTTGGCGACGCGGAGAACGAATCCCGGCGCATGAAGGACGAATACGTCAGCGTGGACCATCTGTTCGCCGCGCTGGCCGAGAACGCGCCCGGCACGCCGCTGGGCGAGGTCTTCAAGGAATACAACATCAGCCGCGCCAGCTTCGGCCAGGCCATGGAGAGCCTGCGCGGCGGCGCGCGGGTGACCAGCCCCACCCCCGAGGATACGGTGGAGGCCCTGAGCAAGTACGCCCGTGACCTGGTGGAAGCCGCCCGTCAGGGCAAGATGGACCCCGTCATCGGCCGTGATGCCGAGATCCGCCGGGTGGTGCGCATCCTGTCCCGCCGTACCAAGAACAACCCCGTGCTCATCGGTGAGGCCGGGGTGGGCAAGACGGCCATCGTGGAAGGCCTGGCCTTTCGTATCGTCAAGGGCGACGTGCCTGAAGGCCTGCGCGGCCACAAGCTCTACGCCCTGGACATGGGCGCGCTGATCGCCGGTGCCAAGTACCGCGGCGAATTCGAGGAACGCCTCAAGGCCGTGCTCAATGAAGTGGAGAAGAGCGAAGGCAAGATCATCCTCTTCATCGACGAGCTGCACACCATCGTGGGCGCGGGCAAGACCGAAGGCTCCATGGACGCGGGCAACCTGCTCAAGCCCATGCTGGCCCGTGGCGAACTGCACTGCATCGGCGCCACCACCCTGGACGAGTACCGCAAGTACATCGAAAAGGATCCGGCCCTGGAACGCCGTTTCCAGCCCGTGCTGGTGGACGAGCCCACGGTGGAGGACGCCATCTCCATCCTGCGTGGCCTGAAGGAACGCTTTGAGGTCCACCACGGCGTGCGCATCAGCGACTCCGCCATCGTGGAGGCCGTGACCCTGTCGCACCGCTACATCACGGACCGTCAGCTGCCGGACAAGGCCATCGACCTCATCGACGAGGCCGCGGCCCTGATCCGTACCGAGATCGACTCCCTGCCGTCCGATCTGGACGAGGTGAACCGCAAGGTCATGCAGCTGGAGATCGAGCGTGAGGCCCTGCGCCGCGAGACCGACGATGCCTCCCGCGACCGCCTGGAAAAGCTGGAAAGCGAACTGGGCGAGCTGCGGGTGCAGCAGGGCGAGCTGCGCCAGCAGTGGGAAAAGGAAAAGAGCGCCATCGACAGCGTGCGCGGCATCAAGGAGAAGATCGAGCAGACCAAGCTGGCCATCGAGCAGGCCGAACGGGCCTATGACCTCAACAAGGCCGCCGAGCTCAAATACTCCACCCTGCTGGCCCTGGAAAAACAGCTGGCCGAGGCCTCCAGTGCCGCCGGTGCCGACGGGCCGCGTCTGCTCAAGGAAGAAGTGCGCCCCGACGACGTGGCCGAGATCGTGGCCAAATGGACGGGCATCCCGGTGACCCGGCTCATGGAATCCGAACGCGAAAAGCTGCTGCATCTGGCCGATCAGCTGCACAAGCGTGTGGTGGGCCAGGATGAAGCCGTGCAGGCCGTGGCCGATGCCGTGCTGCGTGCCCGTGCCGGTCTGTCCGACCCCGCTCGTCCCACGGGCTCGTTCATCTTCCTGGGCCCCACGGGCGTGGGCAAGACCGAACTGTGCAAGACCCTGGCCGAAGCCCTGTTCGACACCGAGGACAACATGGTGCGTCTGGACATGAGCGAGTACATGGAAAAGCACTCCGTGTCCCGCCTCATCGGTGCGCCTCCAGGATATGTGGGCTATGATGAAGGCGGCCAGCTCACCGAGGCCGTGCGCCGCAAGCCGTACTCCGTGGTGCTGTTCGACGAGATCGAAAAGGCGCATCCCGACGTCTTCAACACCCTGCTGCAGCTGCTGGACGATGGCCGTCTGACCGACAGCCAGGGCCGTACCGTGGACTTCCGCAACTGCATCGTCATCATGACGTCCAACATCGGTTCGCCGCATCTGCTGGACGGCATCGGTGAGGACGGCAGCCTGAAGGAAGGCGCCCGGGAGGCGGTGATGGAAGAGCTGCGCCGCCACTTCCGGCCGGAATTCCTGAACCGTGTGGACGAGACCGTGCTCTTCCTGCCCCTGCGGCGCGACCAGGTGACGCGCATCGTGGACCTGCAGATGGATCGCCTGCGCAAGCGTCTGGAAGAACGCAAGATCACGCTGGGCATCACGGATGCCGCCCGCGAATTCATCGCCGGCGAAGCCTACGACCCCGTGTACGGCGCGCGTCCGCTCAAGCGCTACATGCAGCAGTATGTGGAAACGCCCCTGGCCCGCGAGCTGGTCAGCGGCCGTATCCTGGATGGTCAGACCGTCCAGATCGACGTGCGCGACGGCGAATTGGTCTTCCAGAACGCCTGAGCCTGAACAAAGCCGTTCCGGCATGTCTGCCTGCCAGCCTGCCGGGATGATCCGCACAGCAAAGGCGGCCCTTCGGGGCCGCCTTTTTCGTATCCTGCCCGTCTTTGTGCTCCGTCGGAATGACCAAAGCGGGGCAGTGCTTTCCCCCCAAAGCATGTCCGCACGATCCCGCCGATCCGTTCCCCTAGGCGGGGGACCTGCGGCCGTGTGTCCGCTCTTGGCGCCCATACCGCCCGTCATCCTCCAGAAGAGCAAACGTTTTCGGGGAGGAAAAGGGGAGTGCGAGGGGAAAGGGGGGACTTGGCCAAAAGGGCTTTTCCTCCCCCCCGTATCCATCAGCTTGCCCTTTGCGGGCTGAGGGGCTATTTTCTCCCCATCTTTTTCGCAAGGAGCCACCATGTTGCAAACTGCCGCCCTCATTCTGGCCGCGGGCAAGGGCACCCGCATGCATTCCGACAAACCCAAAGTACTGCAGACCGTCCTGGGTGAACCCATGCTGCGCTATGTGCTGGAAGCCGTCCGCCCCGTGTTCGACGGGCGCGTGCTGGTGGTGGTGGGCCATCAGGCGGGCATGGTGGAGGCCGCCTTCCCGGACGCAGCCTTCGTCCGCCAGGAGCAGCAGCTGGGCACGGGCCATGCCCTGATGCAGGCCATGCCCGCGCTGGAAGGACAGTGCGAGCGTGTGCTGGTGGTCAACGGCGATACGCCATTGCTCTCCGAGGACGTGGTGCGCCACTTCGTGGAGGCCTCGGCAGGGGCCGACCTGGCCTTTGCCACCATCGAGCTGGACGATCCCGCCGCCTATGGCCGGGTGGTGCGTGCCGCCGGGGGCGGCGTGCGGGCCATCGTGGAGGCCAAGGACTACGACCCCGCGCTGTACGGGCCCGAACCGCACGAGGTCAACGCGGGCATGTACTGCGTGCGCCTGGATCTGGCGGCCCGTCTGCTGCCGCGCATCGGCAATGCCAACAAGAGCGGCGAATACTACATCACCGACCTCATCTCCCTGGCCGTGGCCGAGGGCTGCAAGGTGCAGGGCGTGCAGTGCGGCCGGGACGAGAGCCTGATGGGCGTCAATTCGCCCCTGGAACTTTCCCGCAGCGAAGAGTGTTTGCGTGGGCGTGTGGTGGACGGCCTGCTGCGTTCCGGCGTGATGCTGCATGCGCCCGCGCTGGTACGGATCAGCCCGCTGGCCACGGTGGAACCGGGCGCGGAGATCACGGGCCCGTGCGAGATCTACGGCCGCAGCGTGGTGCGCCGGGGCGCCCGCATCGACTCCCATTGCGTGCTGCGCGATACCGTCATCGAAGCCGGGGCGGAGATCCGCTCCTTCTGCCATTTTGAGGATGCCCATGTGGGCGAGGCCGCCCTGGTGGGCCCCTATGCCCGCCTGCGGCCCGGCGCCGTACTGGAAGAGGCCTCGCATGTGGGCAACTTCGTGGAGCTCAAAAAATCCCGCCTGGGCAAGGGCGCCAAGGCCAACCACCTGACCTATCTGGGGGATTCCGAGATCGGCGCGGGCACCAATATCGGCGCGGGCACCATCACCTGCAATTATGACGGCAAGCACAAGTTCAAGACCACCATCGGCGAAGGGGCCTTCATCGGCAGCAATACGGCCCTGGTGGCGCCGGTGCGCGTGGGCGACGGCGCGCTGATCGGTGCGGGCTCGGTCATCACCAAGGACGTGCCCGATGGCGAGATGGGCATCGCCCGCGGCCGGCAGAAGAACCTGCCGCGCAAAGCTGTCTGATCGCCCCGCCAGGGCAGGGGAAAGCGCCCGGCGGTGCCTGCCCGCTGCGGGCGGGCCGGCTGTCGTGCGGCGGCATCAGGCATCTGGCTGGCTGCCCGGGCGGCTCCGGCCCCGGGGAAAGCGCCCCGGACAAAAAAATCCTTTGGGGGAGGCCCGGTGCCTCCCTCTTTGCGTGGGGTACGCAGGAAAAGTTTTTTCTTTTTCCAGAGAAGGAAATTTCGTTGAATGGCAAAGAAAAACGGCGGATTACCCCTGCATGGAATCGTGATTTGCCGCAGGGGCCGCCTTGCCATCGGTAGGGGCCGGTGCTATACCCAGAATCATGGAAGCACTAGAGCAACTCGAAACGCAGGTACTGGCCCTTTTGGAACAGAAAGCCCAGCTTCTGGCGGAGACCCGTCGTCTCCATTCCGAACTTGAGGCCACTATCGCCGCGAAGATGTCTTTGGAAGAAGAAAACCGCGAACTGCGCGAGAACCTGAGCAAAGAAGAGCAGGTGCGGGGCGATGCCATCAACCGCATGGATGCTCTGCTGAGACTTATCCAGGAGCATGAAAGCGCCGAGTAGGTTTTCGAGTGAGTCAGGAACACTTTAACCTTACCGTTCTTGGCACTGCGGTCACGTTCCGCCACAGTGCCGACATGGAGCGTGTGCATGAGGCCATCGCTCTTGTGGAAGAACGGTTTGCAGACCAGAAACTGAGGTCACACGGCATGCAGAGTAACAAAGATATTCTGCTGACGGTTCTGGCTCTTGGTCTGGCGGATGATTTGTTGCAATCGCAAAAAAAGCTGGGCGATGTGCAGAATCGCATCGAAGCCATGCTTTCAAAGATAGAAGAAGAGTCCGTTTAAGTCATCAATGACAGCATATTTCCCTGGAGTGTGCGTGATTTATGACTCGGTGCTGACCTTACAAGCATAAAATCGGGAGCTGTCCCTGCTTTTTGTGAGCACGCCCGTTTACGGGAAGCCTGTAGAAAAGTACACGGCCCCCCCCTGGGAGACCAGGTTCTGCATCGAAGTCATGACACGGCGCTCTGGGGATTTTTCTGTCCTGCACCGTACTCCCTGCACGCTCCGGCGTGGTCTTTGCCTGCAGCCATCCTTATGCCGTTTTTGCGGTCAGAAGCCAGTCCCCGCCAGTTGACCTCGTGCGGAGACTGGCTTCCGCCATTTATGATACCCGGGTGATCCCCGTTGATTATAGAGGATGGTTATGGACTTTATGGATATTGTATGGCTGGCCCTGGCCGCGGTGGCCGGTCTGCTGGTCGGTGCGCTGGTGCACAAAAGTGTGACCACCAAGCGTATCGGCGACGCTGACGAGCTGGCCAAGCGCATCGTGGAAGAAGCGCGCAAGGAGGCCCAGGCGCAGAAGAAGGAAATCCTCATCCAGGGGCAGGATGACCTTTTCAACCAGAAACGTGAGCTGGAGAACGAATTCAAGGAACGCGAACGCGAAGTCAAACTGCGTGAGCGCAAGCTGGAAGAGATGGGCAGCCGGCTGGAAGAAAAGCTGGAAAAGGCCACGGCCAAGGAGCATGAGCTGCTTGCCGCAGAAAAGGATCTGTCCCGCAAGGAACGCCAGCTGGCCGAGTCGGAAGAGTTTCTGCAGACACGCATCGATGAGGAAGAACAGCGCCTTTCCGAGATCGCCGGCCTGACGGCGGAAGAAGCCAAGGCCCGTCTGTTCGCCGAAGTGGAAGCCAAGACCCGCCATGAATCGGCCAAGATGATCCGCCAGATAGAGACGGAGGCCAAGGAGACCGCCGACCGCAAGGCCAAGGAGATCCTGTGCAACGTCATCCAGCGCTATGCCGGGGACTACGTCAATGAGCAGACCGTCACGGCGGTGTCCCTGCCCAGCGAAGACATGAAAGGACGCATCATCGGACGTGAGGGGCGCAACATCCGCGCTCTCGAAGCCGCCACCGGTGTGGACCTCATCATCGACGATACGCCGGAGACCGTCATCCTGTCCGCGTACAGTCCGCTGCGCCGTCAGGTGGCCAAGATGGCCCTGGAGCGCCTGATCCAGGATGGCCGCATCCATCCCGCCCGCATCGAGGACATCGTCCAGAAATGCGAGCAGGAACTGGATGCCCAGGTGCGCGAGGTGGGCGAACAGGCCACGTTTGATGCCGGGGTGCACGGCATCCATCCCGAGATCATCCGCCTGCTGGGCCAGCTGCGTTACCGTACGTCCTTCACCCAGAACGTGCTGCAGCACTCCCTGGAGGTCTCTGCCCTGTGCGGCATGATGGCCGCGGAACTGGGCATGGATGTCAAAAAGGCCAAGCGCGCCGGTCTGCTGCATGATATCGGCAAGGCCGTCGACCATGAAGTCGAAGGGCCCCATGCCCTCATTGGCGCCGATATCGCCAAAAAGTACAACGAGGGCAAGGACATCGTCCATGCCATCGCCGCGCACCATGAGGATCAGCGCCCCTCGACGGCCCTGGCCGTGCTGGTGCAGGCGGCTGACTCCATCTCCGGTGCCCGCCCCGGCGCGCGCAAGGAATTGCTGGAAAACTACGTCAAACGCCTGGAAGAACTGGAGGGCATCGCCACCAGCTTCGAGGGCGTGTCCAAGGCGTACGCCATCCAGGCGGGCCGCGAGATCCGGGTCATGGTCAACCCGGACAACGTGGACGACGATGCCACCTATCTGCTGTGCAAGGACATTGCGGAGAAGATCGAAAAAAACCTGACCTATCCGGGCCAGATCCGGGTGACGGTCATCCGCGAACGCCGTGCCATGGGCTTTGCCAAGTAGGGCGGAGCGAAAACAGGCCTCATTCAGGGCGGTCACTTCGGTGGCCGCCTTTTTGCTTTGCCAGGGCCCTTGCCGTGGGTCCGGGATATGTGCCGGCCTGGGTATGGTGGCTCCTGTCCTGTCGCTGCCGGGGCATGACAATGGTCTTTGCGTCTCGTCCCCTCGTTCCGTACAGGCGGACGGCATCGTCCCGTGGTATCTGAAAGGCTCATTTCCCCACGGCCAAATCCCAAAAAGGGATTCCTGCCGTCCCCGTCATTGGGGACAAGGGCCAGCGGCATGCCGCAGCGACCGGACAGAGATGGCGCAGGCGCACGGGAGCGGCAGGAGGTCCCGTCGCGTTCCTCCTCTTGTCGTGGCGGGGTACAGGCGGATATGGTTATGCATGTATCCCGATGGATGTTTTAATCTTTTTCCTGTTGGAGGCATGGCCGACGGCCGTGGTCTCCCGGCATGTTGCGTGATGCCGGAAAAGCTGGGAAAGCATCAGGAGAAGGCGTTTTTCAAAAAAAGCAATCAGGATCATTGGATCCTCCCTGCTGCCATCATAAAGGTCGTTGCCATGTGATTCGCAGGCGCAGAAAGCATGGCGACACGCAAAATTCCCAACATTTTTCTGTGTTTTTCCAGTATGTTGGTAGTATAATCCGCCGGCTGCGGGCAAGAATGCAAAATTTTTTGCGGGAAAATGCTTGACGGTGTG
>OIWK01002674.1_pt1 | contig 13789 bp, 10 predicted proteins | sample 1587401 | NCBI WGS metagenome assembly OIWK01 (sample SAMEA3888911, study PRJEB22519) | human gut metagenome | biome: human gut; feature: human-associated habitat; material: faeces | place: Denmark | collected 2009
CACGGATCTGCTCTACTAAAGCACCGATATCTGTCTTGATCTCGCTTCTTACACCGGTAACACCTAAGGAAGATACTACATAGATAAATCCTGTCGCTTCTTTTGCTACCATTGCAATTCTGTGGTCAGAAGTTGGTGCGATCATGGAGATCAGGTCCAGACCATATTTCTTGCAGATCGGTTCAAATTCTTCTTTTTCCTCATATGGCACATCCGGAAGGATCAGACCGTTGATGCCGATCTCTGCAGCCTTGGAGATAAAACGCTCAGAGCCATAGGAAAATACTACATTTGCATAGGTCATAAACACAAGCGAGATCTTTACTGTCTTTCTGATACGGACAACCATATCAAAGATCTTATCTGTGGTAGTTCCTGCAGACAGTGCTCTTACATTTGCTTCCTGGATCACAGGTCCTTCTGCTGTCGGATCAGAAAACGGGATCCCCAGTTCGATCAGGTCTGCACCTGCCTCTGCCATAGCGCATACCAGTTTTTCAGTAGTCTCCAGATCCGGGTCTCCACAGGTTAAAAACGGAATAAATGCCTTGCCATCTTTAAATGCATCTCTTATCTTAGTCATAAATATTCTCCCCTCTGTAGCGTGCGATCGCTGCGCAGTCTTTGTCTCCTCTTCCGGAAATGTTGATAACGATGATCTGGCCTTTTCCCATAGTCGGCGCCAGTTTCTTTGCATAGGCAACTGCATGGGCAGACTCAATGGCAGGAATGATGCCTTCGGTTCTTGACAGGTATTCAAAAGCATCTACTGCTTCATCATCAGTTACAGGTACATAGGTTGCACGGCCGGTATCATGTAACATGGCATGTTCCGGTCCGATGCCCGGATAATCAAGTCCTGCGGAAATAGAATATACAGGAGCGATCTGTCCGTATTCATCCTGGCAGAAATAAGATTTCATACCATGGAAAATTCCCAGACGGCCGGTTGCAATGGTTGCTGCTGTTTCCGGTGTATCCGCTCCCCGTCCTGCTGCCTCGCAACCGATCAGCTTAACAGACGGATCGTTGATAAAGTTATAAAATGCGCCAATAGCATTGGAACCGCCGCCTACGCAGGCAAGCACTGCATCCGGAAGCTTTCCTTCTTTTTCCATCAGCTGTTCCTTGATCTCCTTGGAGATAACTGCCTGGAAATCTCTTACGATGGTTGGGAACGGATGTGGTCCCATAACAGAACCAAGGCAGTAATGGGTGTCGCTGATGCGGTTGGTCCACTCTCTGAAGCATGCAGAGCAGGCATCCTTTAAGGTTCCGGTACCTGTAGTTACAGGGATAACGGTTGCTCCTAGCAGTCTCATACGGTATACGTTTAAAGCCTGACGCTCGGTGTCTTCCTTACCCATATAAACCACACATTCCATTCCCATAAGAGCTGCTGCTGTAGCGGTTGCAACACCGTGCTGTCCTGCGCCGGTCTCAGCGATGAGGCGGGTCTTGCCCATTTTCTTGGCTAACAGCGCCTGTCCTAAAACATTGTTGATCTTGTGAGCGCCAGTATGGTTTAAGTCCTCTCTCTTTAAGTAGATCTTGGCTCCGCCCAGGTCTTTGGTCATCTTTTCTGCATAATACAGACGGCTTGGACGACCTGCATACTCATTTAACAATTCAGTCAGCTCCGCCTGAAACTGAGGATCATCTTTGTAATGATTGTAAGCCTCTTCCAGTTCGATCACTGCGTTCATCAGTGTTTCCGGAATATACTGGCCACCATGGATTCCGAAACGTCCTTTTGCATTTGACATATTTTTTTCCTCCTCTTGCCTTTCATGTACCATTTGTACACTTATCTGTGTTGTTGTACATTTACCTGTGTTTTTTCCTTCTTTTCCTTCATCTGACGGGGCAGTTGTCAATGTTTCGTGCAAACACGGACTTTGACCGGCTGCTCACGCAAAAAAGTCCCTGACGATATAAATATCATCAGGGACGGAATAAACCGCGGTGCCACCTCTGTTTCACATAAGCTGTGCGCTCTGCGTAGTACAATCATACTACCGGCTATTAACGTCAGCCCCACGTCGCAGAATACTCGAAGTCACCTTCTTTGACTGCGCCCTCAACGGTCCATTTGACAATCTGGGATCTATCGGACTTCCACCAACGCCGACTCTCTGTGAGGCCATAACTGCCGTTATCTCCGTTTCAACGGTTTTCTAATGAAGTTGTTTGGAGTATAGCACTGTGACGTGGTGATGTCAAGAGTTTTTATTCGGATTTTCTTCAGTCCTTTTCGTTAATTTCTGAAATTTCAGAAACTGCCTGCAACGCACACACTGTCAGCGCAATTCCATCCATATACTCTTTAATGGATAAATGTTCATTTGGCGCATGATTATCTGAATCAGCATCACTCCATCGCACCTGAATAGCTGGAAGCTTTAAAACATTAGTCCACAAATAATCGGGGGCTGATGATGGTCTGCATGGGTAGATCACATATTCACCATAAATGTCACGACAAATTTCTTCAACAGCCGGCAAATACGGCGTATTCACATCTGTTTTTGAAGAAGGGATATAACCATCATTTTCAATTTTCACATTATCATACCCCATCATCTCAACATGCCTCTTGATACATTGAAATACCTTCTCAGGATCCTGATCTGGTACTAAACGGCAATCGATCAATGCTTCCGCTTTTGCAGGAACTACTCCATTAGCTCCTGTTTTAATCCAGCAAATATTAAATGTAGGCTGTCCTAAAAGTCTCGGATAAAAGTCCTTGCCATAATTAGACGACTTTGCCTCATAGATTGTATTCAAACTGTCCTCTGACTTCGGCAGTTTATTCATGATCTCAATTTCTTTTTTTGTAAAAGGTAATATTCCTTCCTCAAAACCAGGTATCAAAATCTTATCTTTTGATCTGCACTTTCCCAATATCTCCACCAACTGCCACGCAGCTGATGGCAGTACCGGAGCATAACGGGCATGAACATTCCTATTCATCGTTTCAACTGTAATATGAATAGACAAATCTCCCTTTGCCCCCAGAGCAATAATGGGAAGTCCACTGGGATCCTTTGGACCATCGCTGAAAAACACCAGATCCGCTGCCAATTCCGTCCTGTGCTCTGCCAGAAATTCCTCCAATCCTCTACTGCCGCATTCCTCATCCCCTTCAAATACAAAAATAACATTTACGGGAACTTCCATTTTTCTTCTGATAAAGTATTCCAAAGCTTTTAAATGAGCCATTAAAGGTGATTTATTATCAGCACTTCCTCTTGCATAAACTTTTCCATCACGTACTGTAGGAACAAACGGATCTGAATGCCACAATTTTCGTTCTCCAGCCGGTTTCACATCGTAATGGGCATAGATCAGAACTGTCTTTTTTTCCGGATCATTGCCAAACCGCCCTACCAGGACTGGAGCGGGTTTTACAGAATACTTTGTTACTTGAATTCCAATTTCTTCCATTTTTTTCTGGATCCAGTCACAGCACGTTTCAATTCCTTCCCCTGTTTCACTAACACTTATATGACGGATCAGTTCATACCAATCTTCCAAAACCTGATCCTCATAACATTTTAGATATTCCTTGATATCTGATAAAAGTTTTTTGTCTTTCATGTCCATCCTCTTCTACATTTCACTGATTTCTTTTAAAACTGTGGCTGTAAGCTCAGTCCCTTTGATATAATTGGATAAAGTTAAATGTTCATTTGGTGCATGATTATCAGAAGTAGCATCACACCAACGCACCTGGATCGTAGGAAGCCCCAGAATATTGGTCCACAAATAATCCGGTGCTGTTGATGGTCGATTAGGATATACCATGTACGGACCAAATACATTCCGGGTTGCTTTCTCCACTGGAAGCAGATACGGAGTATCAACCGGTGTTTTTGCAGGCTCTGTAATTCCATGACAAATGACTTCTACGTTGTCATATCCTAATTTTTTAATGTATTGTTTCAGATTATCCAATATTTTATTGCCATCCTGGGCAGCTACAAGACGCATATCAATTTTTGCAATTGCCTTTGATGTAAGAACAGTTGCTGTTCCGTTTCCTGTATATCCAGAACTGATTCCTGATATATTAAAACTTGGGGTTCCATTTAATTGTATATAGTAACCCTTATCTGCCGGATAGATCGGATAAGCTCCATAACTTCTAAATAGATTTTCTCTCACGTCCGGCAGTTTATCGTATATAGCTTTTTCAATTTCTGTCGGCTGTACAACATCATCATAAAAGCCTGGTATATGGACAGTACCATCCTCTGTCTTTAATTTATTTAATAGCTGAACCATTTGCCATGCTGCACTCGGCAAAACAGGTGCATATTGGGAATGCACATTTCTGGTCATAGTTGTCAACACTAATTCTACATATAGCATTCCCTTTACACCAAGAGCAATAATCGGCTGGTCATTATGGTTTTTAGATCCATCGCTAAAATATACCATATCAGCTTTTAATAATTCTTTATGTGAGCAAAGAAATTCTGGCAATCCTTCACTATTACTTTCTTCTGAACCCTCAAAAATGGTTTTTATATTAACAGGCAATTCCCCATATTCTTTCAACCAAAATTCAATTGCATTTAAATGAGCCATTAATGGTCCCTTATTGTCTGCTGTTCCACGTCCGTACATTACCCCTTCTATAATTGTTGGCTCAAATGGCGGTGTTCTCCACTGAGTAAGGTCACCCTGAGGTTGTACATCATAATGAGCATATATCAAAACTGTCTTTTTTGAAGGATCTGCTCCAATTTTTCCAATAATCACTGAATGTGGCTCGATTGGATAAGTCTGTACATCCATTCCAATTGCTTTCATCTTTTTCACTATTAGTTCACAGCATTTAGATACTCCTTCACCAGTACTGCTTACACTAGGCTGAGCTACAATCTCTGATAATCCTTCTATAAGTTTACTTTCATTTTCTTTTAAATACTCCCTTAAGTGATCTGAAAAAAACTTATGTTCCATTATAAATCCTCCTTTTTTAATAACATGTCTTCTCAAAACCATGTAATCCATTCAAAAAAAGCCAGACCTTATTCAGGACTGGCTGCACTACAAAAAAGAGAATATTATGCAATTCTCCTTTTCACATTCTATTCATTTCACTGTCTCATTTATCTAAAGCTTCTCACATATTTTCTTTTTTGTCAATCTTTTTTATCTTCAATTATTGCCACTCACCATCTATACCAACATTACTTTGATAATACAAAGCGGATCATGTCCAAAAAACGGGTGAAAACCGGATATTGTTTCATTTTTTCCGGATAAAAAGCCATATAATCCACCGTAATCGGAGGATTTCCTATAAGAAAACAAGCAGGTTTGCGTTCTTCGTTAAAATATGATAGATAGCTTTCAAAAATAAAGCCAACCCCTGCGCCTGCAGTGACCAGGCGTAAAATAGTCTCTGTTCTGGTATATATCTCTATTGTTTCTGGTCTCCATCCTAAAGAGGCAAAAAGTTGTTCTGCATGTTCCCTCAATGTATATGCTTCCGGCAGCAACATAAAATTTTCATTTTTAAACCAAGATAAATCGATCCAAGGATATGGCTTGGCAGATTTAATTCCATATGCGTTTAGCAAATGATTCTTTGGAGTGATAAACAGCAACCGGTCCTTCATCAAAAATTCCGCACTTATTCCCGGTATCTGCCTCATATGATTATGAAGTAAAAGATCAATTTCTCCCCTTTCCAGCATATTAAACAAATTTTCACCATGATTTTCGTTAAAAACAACATCCAATTTAGGAAATTCCTGTTTAACTGCCATAGTCAATGGCGGCACAACATGAGGAGCTCTGATCTGCTGGATTCCTACTCTAATACATGATAAATCCCGTTTTTTCAACACCTGAAGTTCTCTATCAAATTCTTCTTTTATGCAGAGCATCTTTTTAGCCTTATTAATATAAAGCTCCCCAGCAGGAGTTAATTTCATAGGAACTGCAGAGCGGTCAAATAACTTTACATCCAAATCCTTTTCCAAATGATTTAAGAATGTAGTTAATGCCGGTTGACTAATTCCCAGTTCTTTTGCCGCTCTTGTAATATTACTATGACGTTCCAAAGAAAGCATATAAATTTGTTCTTTTAAATTCAAAGACCATTTTCCTCCTCTCTGCCAAATATGCAAAATTTTCTCAGTATAATCAAACATTATGGGAAGCATTCTGTTATAAACAGATTTTATCTTTACAATTCTTTGTTTATTGATTATACTTCACTCAACATTTTCCTGCAACAGGAAGCTGTTTCTTTTCATTTCTGTTCTCATTTTCTTAATTTTTACTAAAGGGGGAATTTTTATGCTATCAGAAAAACAAAACGTACCTAAGAAAAAGTTCAAAGTGCCTCATACCTTTGTCATCATCATTGGTATCGTATTCATTGCCTCAATACTCACATGGATTCTACCGGCGGGAGAATTTGCCCGTGTTGAAAATGCTCAGGGAATTAAAGTAGTTGTTCCTGATCAGTTTTCATTTATTGCTAAAACCCCTGTAAATCCACTTTTAATTCCTAATTATATTATAGACGGTTTTTCCAGCAGTGCCAAACTGATTTTTATGGTCATCATGTCTGGTGGTGCTTTTAATGTTCTGGTTGAAACCGGTGCACTTCAGGTACTAATCGCAAAAGTAGTTGCAAAATTTGGCAATAAGGAAGCTATTTTCATCCCGCTTCTGCTCCTGGTTTTCGCTGCCATTGCTACTACACAGTCTGTAACTGTATTTATTGGATTTACTCCTGTTATCATTATGATGACAAGAGCTATGGGATTTGACTCCATTACTGGTGCTGCACTGCCACTTTTAGGTGGTGCCATTGGTTTTTCCACAGGTACTTTAAATACCTCAACTACCATTGTTGCCCAGAAAATTGCAGAACTTCCACTTTACTCCGGTATTCAATACCGTTTCTTCTGCTTCTTCGTTTTCTGGATTTTTACCAGTATTGCCCTGATCCGTTACGCACGTAAAGTCAAATCCAATCCTGCTTCAAGCCCTATGTACGAATTGGATAAACTGAGAAATGATGAAGATGTTGATGCCTCTCACGACTCTTCTCTGACTCCACGTAAGCTTCTGGTTCTTTTAACTTTAATTGGTTCCCTTGTTGTTATGGTATGGGGTTGTGTAACACGAGGATGGGATCTTCCTGAAATATCTGTTGTCTTTATCTGGCTTGGTGTAATTTCAGGTGCTTTTGCAGGTTTTGGTCCAAGTACTATTGCTAAACACTTTGCAACAGGATGTCAAAAACTCACTGTATCCGCTTTAATCCTTGGTCTTGCAAGAGCTACATCTGGTGTTTTATCTTCAGCCAATATTCTGGATACTCTGGTTTACGGATGTACCATTGTACTTAATGCATTTTCTCCTGCACTACGTGGCATGTGTATGTACTGGGTTAATTTTATCATCAATATATTGGTAACTTCCGGCTCCGGACAAGCTGCTGTAGTTATGCCAATTTTTACTCCCGTTGCAGATATGGTCGGAATTACCCGTCAAACTGCTATTCTGGCATTTAACTTTGGCGATGGATTCTGCAATTACATTCTTCCTATGTCTACCGCATTAATGGGGAACTTAAGTGTTGCAAATATTCCTTACGATCGTTGGATGCGCTTTATGTGGAAAATCATGCTTCTCTGGCTGGCAGTAGGAAGTGCCCTGGTATTTATCGCTCAAATGATTCACTTAGGCCCCATGTAACGGCAAATATATCAAAAAACTTTTAACATTCACTATACGTTAGTAATTTCGAAAAAACGTCAAAGAGCCTTCTTTACTCTTTGACGTTTTTTATCAACTATCTGACTACGCCTGTGGCTGTCTAATACTGTCATAAACCTGTTGTACCTGGTTTTTCAGCTCATCATAGTAATCAAAATGGATCAGGACCAGTTTGGAATCAATCTGGCGTACATACCAGTCAGAGTGATGGGCGGTTCCATCACCAAAATCGTAGGAAGTCCTGCAATAGCGGAATTCATAGCCACCCAGGCTCACTTTACCTGAAGCATCTACCTTATAGCCATCTGTTCCCCCGTGACCAACTACTGCATCCATGAAACGATCCAGCTCCATGTCTGCCTCTGTAAAATCCACTGTAATACGGTAACTTAATTCCGGATCATTTACATCTACATGTTCCCCGCCAACCAGTGCATAGGTCTGGGCACTGCCGTTTCCTGCCATTACAGTAGCTGCTTCCGGGAAAGAAAGGGTCATATCTGCCCAGTAGTTAGTATAGGTATTTCCTTCCAGGTTTCCCAGGGAATAGTCCTGGGCTGTGCGTTCACTTCCGGCGATCATATTTCCCTTATCGTCAAAGGTATACTGGACTCCGTTAATGGTCTTTGTTACAGAAGTAACCATATGACCACTTTCATCTGCATACTTCCAGCCGCCATTTTCCTGTACCCAGGCATTGTACTCAATATTTCCGTTTCCGTCCAGATGATAGGTAAGGCCATTTTCATCCTGTTCCCAGCAGTTTAACGCCAACTGTCCGTCTGCCTTTTTATACTGCCAGTTTTCCCCGTTCTGGTACCAGCCTTCTACTCCTGTATAAGGCTTTAAAAGACCTAAAAAGGCTGCTGCACGCTCTGCCTGGTCAGCAGAATAGGTCTGGCAGAGCACATAGATTTTGTCTCCTGTATTCCGGATATAAAAATCATTGACCAGCAGTTTTTCCATCCGGTCTAATAATGCCTTTGCCTGCTCTTTCTGTTTTTCAGAAAGCTGTCCTGACTCCAGTTGTCCCCTCATGGAGTCTGCCATCATTTTTCCGTAATTTACCTTCAGATACTCATAATCTGCAGCTCCCAGCTTTACTGTACCGCTTTCTGTATCTGCCGGATTCAGACCGGACTCTGCCAGCTCCGCTTTTAAGGTTTCTACGCTAAAAGGCTGTCCGGAACCATCATCTGCAGGCAGGACCATGGCTGTATTGATGATATAACTTTTATTGGTTTCATCTACCATGGACGCCGCAAAATCGATTTTTCCGCCATCTTCCACAAGACCCGCTACGATCTCCCCGGAAAGAGCCGAAGAAGCGCCACTTCTGTCTACTTTATACTCTGCCGGTGCGCTAAATTCAAAGCCGCCCATACGGCTTGTTACAGTCTGACCATTAATATAGCTTAAGCCCAGCGGGTCTGCAAACGCTACAAAAGCACCGGCTGCCGCCAGTGACATTCCAAGAGCCAGTGTCAGCACGTTTCTTGATAAGGTACGTTTTTTCATATATATTCTCCCTGTACTTTCAAATATATTCAACCCATGTACTCTCAGGATCTTTTTGTATCCGATTTTGCGAGTACATTTAACTAAAAAAGCAGGGGCCGACTCAGGCAAAATGCCTGTGAAACAGCCCCCGCAAATCTGTGTCGTGCTTTTTATTGTACTATTTATTCTGCTTTCTGTCCAGCCATGATCATCATAATATCATTGCTGCGGTTTACAAAGTTAGTCATACGCTCTGGTGACAGCTGACCATGTGCCAGGCTTGCCAGATCATACAACTGTTCGCAGATCTTAACTGTATTTTCGCCTTCTTTGTTCTCCAGGACATATTTAACCAGAGGATGGTTTGCATTTAATACAAGAGTCTCTCCTGTTGCGCCAAATGCACTCATATCCATGCCGCCCATGCTGTACATCTTCATCATATCCTGCATACGTCTGGTTTCCTCAGATACAGTGATCATAGACGCAACAGATGCATTCTTCATCTTCTCAACCTTGATATCCAGCTTGTCATTATTTAAAGCCTTCTTAAATACCTCTGTCAGTTCTTCACTTGTCTTCTTGAAAGCTTCGTCATCTTCCTTTACCTCTTCCTTGAAAGAAGCATTTAAGTCTGTATCAATACGCAGGAACTTAAGTCCTTCATGCTTCTGCTCTACATGGCTGATAAACGGATTATCAATAGCAGCAGGCATGATCACTGCATCAATTCCTTCTTCCTTAAACAGATTGATGTACTGGCTCTGCTCTTTTTCATTGGTTACATAGAAAATAGTATTTTCATGTTTTTCCTTGTTTTCTTCCAGGCAGTCATTTAAGGTAAGATACTTGCCCTCTAAGTTCTTATACAGGATATAGTCGCCCATCTTCTCTGCAAACTTCTCATCCTTGATATAACCAAACTTGATAAATGGAGCAATATCATCCCAGTATTTCTCATAATTCTCACGATCTGTCTTGCACATACCAGACAGCTTGTCTGCTACCTTCTTGGTAATGTAATCGGAGATTTTCTTTACAAAACCATCATTCTGCAGGGCACTGCGTGATACATTAAGAGGCAGATCAGGACAATCAATGACACCCTTTAACAGCATCAGGAATTCAGGGATCACTTCCTTGATATTATCAGCGATAAATACCTGGTTATTGTACAGCTTGATAGTTCCCTCTAAGCTGTCGTATTCCATGTTGATCTTCGGGAAGTATAAGATACCCTTTAAGTTAAACGGATAATCCATGTTCAGATGGATCCAGAACAGTGGTTCCTTGTAATCCCTGAATACCTTACGGTAGAAGTCCTTGTACTGCTCGTCTGTACACTCATTTGGATGCTTATTCCACAGCGGGTTGGTATCGTTTAATGCAACCGGGCGCTTTAAGATCTTATATTTCTCTCTGGATGGCTCAACTTCTACTGTTTCCTTGGTACCATCCTCTTTTTCCTTTTCTTCTGTCTTTGCAGGTTCGATGACAGTCTCAACTACTGTATCCTTATCTGTCAGCTCATCTTTTTCAATGGTCTCATATTCCGGCTCTGCAGTCTCATTCTTTAAGAAAATGTTTACAGGCATAAATGCGCAGTATTTTTCGATGACTTCTCTTGCTCTGTATTCATTTGCAAATTCAGTGCTTTCTTCGTTCAGATACAGCTTAATGGAAGTACCAACCTCCTTTTTGTCGCCTTCGGCCATCTCAAAGTTGATGCCGCCTTCAGACTCCCAGTGTACCGGCTTTGCATCCTTCTGGTAAGACAGGGAATTGATCTCAACCTTGTCAGCTACCATAAATGCAGAGTAGAAACCAAGACCAAAGTGGCCGATGATCTGGTCTTCATTTGCCTTATCTTTGTACTTTTCCATAAAATCCTGAACACCGGAGAATGCGATCTGGTTAATATACTTGTCGATCTCTTCCTCAGTCATACCAAGACCATTATCTTCAATAGTGATGGTCTTATCTGTAGGATTTACGCTGACCTGGATCTTGTACTCAACCTCTTCTGGCTTTTCGTACTCTCCCATCAGCTCTAATTTCTTTAATTTAGTAATAGCATCGCAGCCATTGCTGATCAGCTCTCTGTAAAAAATGTCATGGTCGGAATACAGCCACTTTTTGATTACAGGGAAAATATTTTCACTTGTTATAGATAAACTGCCTTTCTTTGCCATAATATACGCCTCTTTCTTATAAATCTTCTTAATCTTTTCTAGTACATCGTTTTCAAAATAACTATACCACTCACTTGTCTGCGAATCTGATTGCACAGGCCTAAAAGCCTCAGCGTAGCCCGCTACGCCTGCGTTTTTAGACCTGCACACTCAAATCCGCATCCTACGTGATCAGTACAGTTATTTACGAAACGATGTACTAGCTAACCGCGCCTTTTGTGCGGTCGCTTGTGGCAAACTTCCTCATCATGCAAGTGCCCATCCCAGGCACAAAAAATACCCCGGCAGCTGCCATTTTCAGGCAGTTACCGGGGTATTTTAATTATCCCGATATCAGGGTGCGTCAAAAACGCATCCCCTGATTTTCACGTTTTACTTACAGACTCTTCACAGTTTCAGCAACACGCTCTGCTGTAAATCCAAACTTTTCAAACAGCTGTGCTGCAGGACCGGAAGCGCCAAAGCCTTCCATGCATACAGTTGCACCGTCAAGACCTACATAACGTCCCCAGCCAAAGTCGGAAAGTGCTTCTACTGCAACTCTCTTTCTTACAGCCTTTGGAAGAACAGACTCTTTGTATTCTGCACTCTGCTCCTCGAACAGATCCATACATGGCATGGATACAACACGCACATCCATTCCATCCTTTAACAGCAGTTCTTTTGCTTCTACTGCCAGGCTTAACTCAGAACCGGTAGCAATGATGATCGCATCTGGAGTTTCCTTTGCGGAATCAGCTACAATGTAAGCGCCCTTTACTGCATCACGGCCAGTTCCTGCTAACTGAGGCAGGTTCTGTCTGGTAAGTACCAGAGCGGTAGGTGTCTTTTCAGAAGTAATCGCACTGTACCATGCTGCTGCAGTCTCTTTTGCATCTGCAGGGCGGAATACATGGAAGTTAGGCTGCGCACGTAACATTGCTAACTGCTCGATCGGCTCATGGGTAGGTCCGTCTTCGCCTACACCGATGCTGTCATGGGTCAGAACGTAGATCAGCGGCACCTTCATCAGGGATGACAGTCTTGCAATTGGCTTCATGTAATCACTGAATACGAAGAAGGTTGCTACATAAGGGATCACGCCGCCATGAAGAACCAGACCATTTCCAATAGCAGTCATTGCCTGCTCTCTTACACCAAAGTGCAGGTTCTTTCCAGAGTAATCAGCCTTGGAGAAGTCTCCCTCGCCCTTTAAGTTGGTCTTGTTGGAAGGAGCCAGGTCGGCAGAACCGCCGAACAGGTGGGTGATCAGCGTCGAGATAAAAATGAGCGGCGCCATGCGCAGCGGCAGTTCATCGCCGGAATGGATGGCGGAGAGTACAAGGTTTGTGCCGGTATCGCGCTCATCGTGAAGCAGGCGGTAGGCACCTACAATGAGAATCCCTCCGACCGGAAGCAGGAAAATAAGCCACGGATTTTTGGTGCGGACGAGCGTGACGAGAGCCATGCACAGATAAAAAAGTGTGCCCACAGATCCGACCAGCACACCGGAGAGGATGGCGAATACCACCCATTTCAGGGAAGTCTTTAAGCGGTTGACATTGTGGGTTATCTTATGTTTGATGATCTCTTTCATAATTAGATGTGATTCCCTTTCCATAACATACTCTTATATCTGAATTTTAGCATTTTCCAAACAGATTTACAATAGTATGCCGCTATGGTTGTTCCGTCAGTCATGCGCTGGCGGATGCACTGATGTGACAAGGAAAGTTGTCAAAAATGTATTGACAACTTTCCTTGTCATATCTATAATAACGGTGTGAGAAAATGTGCCGCAAAGAAAGCGGTGCGTTGTGTGAAAAGCACATCGGGATATGGAGGATTTATGCCATTATACAATCATTTAAAAGAATATCGGGCAAAAATCAACGTCAATCAGCACGAGATGGGACAGCTGGTCGGAGTATCCAGGCAGACCATCAGTCAGATCGAGCGCGGGGATTATTCGCCGTCGGTGACGTTGGCGCTTAAGATTGCAAAAGTGTTTGAGGTTCCGGTGGAAGCCATTTTTACCTATGAGGAAGAATCAGAGGAAGAAAAATAGCAGGCAGGGAGGAGAAGAGTATGACAGATGGGACAGAGAAATGCAACCCGAAGATTGAGGAGAATCAGAGAGAGGATAGGAGAGCATTCCGCAAGTTTATCGTGCTTCTTTTAGTATCCATGGTTGTGGGCGGGATAACAGGCGCGTTTTCGACCATGGCGGCAAAGGAACAGGCGGATATCGGCGCAGGAATCACAGCGGGACTTCAAAAGATCGCACCCTATGCAAATCTTGTGATCGCGGCAGCTCTGGCTGTGTGGATGACGGGAATGCTTTGCGGCGGCAGAGCAGAATA
>OIWK01002680.1_pt1 | contig 13756 bp, 10 predicted proteins | sample 1587401 | NCBI WGS metagenome assembly OIWK01 (sample SAMEA3888911, study PRJEB22519) | human gut metagenome | biome: human gut; feature: human-associated habitat; material: faeces | place: Denmark | collected 2009
TGCGACCACCTGTTCCCAAAACAGGAGCGCTACCGGGCTGCGCTACACCCCGCTTGTGCTTTGCTAAAGGTTTGAGTGAGAGAAAATAGTCGGGGCGACAGGATTCGAACCTGCGACCACCTGTTCCCAAAACAGGAGCGCTACCGGGCTGCGCTACACCCCGCTTACTCATCTCTACGATACCTCTTAAGCATTGCTTTAAGCATCATTTCTGAATTGCGAGTGCAAAGGTACTACATTTTTTCGATTCCACCAAATTTTTCCCTAACTTTTTTCAAAAAAACATGCATTTAAATGCAAAATGGCTGGGAAACAGGCAAAAAATAAGGGCAACCCCTATCCGGAATTGCCCTTATACCTTATTATATATAGTAGCGGTAAAGAACCGCAACCATACTTGCTGAACTTTTAAATCAGAAACCGACTGCCCGAATCCGTAAAAACCGAGAAGACCGGCAAATCTGATTTTACTTGATGATTCCCTCTTCTACGAAAATCTTCTTCAAGATCTGGACAGCCTGCTCAACCTGCTCTCTTGTATGAGTAGCCATGAGTGCGAAACGTACCAATGTATCCTGAGGAGCACAAGCTGGAGGAATAACAGGGTTGATGAACACACCTGCATCGTAAGCCATCTTGGTAACAACGAATGTCTTCTCAGCATCGCGTACGTAGAGAGGAATGATAGGACTCTCTGTCTCGCCAATCTCGAAACCTTCCTCGCGGAAACGCTTCAAGGCATAGTTGGTTACATCCCAGAGATTCTCGAAACGCTCTGGCTCATTCTGAATGATGTGGAGAGCCTCGAGAGCTGCTGCTGTGGCAGCTGGAGTGTTAGATGCGCTGAAGATGTAAGTACGGCAGTTGTGACGGAGGAAGTTAATTGTATCCTTGTCTGATGCGATGAAACCGCCGATAGAAGCCAGACTCTTAGAGAATGTACCCATGATGAGGTCTACCTCGTCGGTCAGACCGAAGTGGTCGCATACACCACGACCCTGCTTGCCAAATACGCCAAGACCATGAGCCTCGTCTACCATGATAGAGCAGTTGTACTTATGCTTGAGCTTAACGATTTCAGGCAAGTTAGCCAGGTCGCCCTCCATAGAGAACACACCGTCAACAACGATGAGCTTGATAGCCTCCTGAGGGAGCTTAGAGAGCACGCGCTCCAAATCTTCCATATCGTTGTGCTTGTAGTGGAGCTGGGTAGCGAATGAGAGGCGGCGGCCATCTACGATACTTGCGTGGTCGCGGTCATCGCAGATAATATAGTCGTTACGACCTACTACGCAAGCCAAGACACCCTGGTTTACAGAGAATCCTGTAGAGAAACACAAAGTTTCATCCTTGCCCATAAACTCAGCAAGCTCCTTTTCGAGCTGCACGTGCAAATCGAGCGTACCATTGAGGAAACGGCTTCCTGCACAACCAGAACCATACTTGTCGAGCGCAGCCTTTGCAGCATCAATAACACGCTGGTCGTTAGTCAAACCCTGATAAGCATTAGAACCGAACATCAGGATTTTATGACCATCAATGTCGGTTACCTCTGTCATCTGCTTACTTGTGATCTCGCGGAAATATGGATACACACCGGCAGCCATATACTTCTGAGGTTCACGATAATTCTTGTATCTTTCTTGTAATTGTCCCATTATTAATAGGTGTACTTTATTTTCTTTTTTTATACTTTTCTAACTTTCAGGGTGCAAAGATACAAAAAAGAACTCAATAAACGGCTTTTTTTATAAGAAAGTTTACTTTTATAGTTTTTTTAATCGATATTTCTTGTTATTTTGGGTATTTTTATTACTTTTGCAGCCTAAATTTTACAAACTCTTGACTATATAATGAAGAAAAAGATACTTTTCATCATGAATCCGATTTCAGGAACAGCCAGCAAGGCGGCAGTTCCCAGTCTGATAGATTCTGTTTTGGACAAAGAGCTTTTTGAGTACGAGATAAGAATGACTGAAAGAGCTGGGCACGCTTCGGAAATTGCTACCGAAGCGAAGAACAACCATGTAGATGTGGTTGTGGCGGTTGGTGGTGACGGAACCGTCAACGAGGTGGCCCGCTCACTGGTTCACTCCGATACTGCCCTCGGCATTCTGCCTTGCGGTTCGGGCAACGGACTGGCAAGACATCTGCTGCTCCCGATGAACCTGAAGAAATGCATAGAGGTCATCAACCAATGCGAGATTCGCGATCTGGATTATGGTGTCATCAACGACCACCCGTTCTTCTGCACCTGCGGCATGGGCTTTGACGCTTTCGTCAGCATGAAGTTTGCCGAGAGCGGCAAGCGTGGTCCTATCACTTATGCTGAAAATATCCTGCGCGAGGGATTGAAGTATAAGCCTGAGACTTACACGCTGGAGGACGAGACAGGCACCAAGCAGTATAAGGCGTTCCTCATCTCCTGTGCCAACGCATCTCAGTATGGCAACAATGCCTATATTGCCCCTCAAGCATCCATGAGCGACGGTCTGATGGATGTCGTCATCATGGAACCATTCGATGTTATCGAGGCGCCTCAGGTAAGTTTCGACATGTTCAACAAGACGTTGGACAAGAACTCGAAGATCAAGTCGTTCCGCTGCAAGAAGCTCCATATCACCCGCAGTCAGCCAGGCGTAATCCATTATGATGGCGACCCTGTGATGACGGGTGCAGAGATTGATATTCACCTGGAAGAAAAGGGAATCAAGATGCTGGTGAACCCATTTGCCAACAAGAACGACCGCAAGCCGAACATGATCCAGTCTGCCTTTGCCGATTTCTTCAACGACTTCAATGCCGTGCGCGATGATATTCATAAAGACATCCAGCGCCAGAGCAAAAGAGTAGAAGCTATCAGCAAACTGGTACAGAAGAAGCTGAACCTTTGAGGGAATGTTGAGTGTTGAATGTTGAATGTTGAATTTAGAGGGAGTGTTGAGTGTTGAGTGTTGAGTGTTGAATGAAATGTTCTGAAGTATCGCAAGTAAGCTCAGTTAATCATTAAACCCTATCCATTCAACATTCAACATTCAACACTCAACATTCCCCTATCCATTCAACACTCCTAGAAAAGGTAAAATTCTTCCGTTATTTTCCTATACCATTCCGAGCGGTTCCCCTGCGAATCCATCATTGTTTCAACATGCTCTTCATAAGGCGAAATACGATGCTTGGCAAAACTCAGCATAAAACGTTTTGGCTGTTTGCGCTCTACCGTCTTTACACCACACTTCCGTATAAGATAAAAACCTAATATACAAGACTCTGCAACAAACTGCTCCACTACTTCTACGGGAACAATTGCAGAGAAAATACCGTCATCAGAAAGCAGCCGTTTTACACCCGCAAACAAATCGCGGAACGGAAGACTGTCCGTATGTCTCGCCATCGTTCTCTTACTGTCCGGATTTTTCAAGCTATCTACAAAGAACGGAGGATTGCTCACTATCGCATCAAAAACACCGGCAGCCTTCAAACCTTCAGCAATCTCCAAAGCCTCAGCAGTTTTCGAAACACCGGCTCCCCCGAAATCCTGCAGTCTGCAGCATTCTATTTCCACCCTGTCGCGAAACGGACTTGCCATCACATTCTCCCTCGCCTGTCCGCAGGCATCAGCATCCATATCAATCCCTACGACCTCAGCTTCAGGAAAACGCTGCGCCATCATGAGCGAAATCAGTCCCGTTCCGGAACCAATGTCCAGAATCCGCCTGCCACCTTGCGCCCATGCACCCAGCAAAACGCCGTCAGTTCCCACTTTCATGGCACAACGGTCTTGCTCTATCTCAAACTGTTTAAATCGAAAATTACCCATAAATTCTTCTGTCTCTTTACAGAAGAAAACGAATGCGCCGCCGATTTATTTTATCGCAAGCAGCAGAAATTGCCACTTCCACCTGCAAAAGCAGCTACCTACATCTATAAAAACAGGTACTAATATATAGAAAAAGCAATTTTATTATTAAATAATCTATCATCTTCCACGATATTTCATAAAAAATGAGTACCTTTGCACGGAAAATAGAAATCATAACAAAATGGATAATAGAAGAACAAGTACCCGAATACAAATGATTGCAGATTACGAGGGCGACCCGAAAACCCTGATCGAAGACCAGGAAGAAGGCTTGTACCCTACCCTCTGCATGCGAGATATTGTAGTTTTCCCTACCAACATGACCCCTATCGTTGTGGGCAGAAAGGAAAGTCTGAATCTCGTCCGGATGCTGGAAAAGAAACCAGACACCATATTCTGCGTATTCTGCCAGAAGAACAAAGATACAGAATCGCCCTACGAAGAAGACCTCTACCCTGTAGGTGTCTTCGCCAAACTCATCAAGGTGATCAAGATGCCTGGCACAGAGCAGATGAGCATCATCATCCAGGGTCTGGGCAGATGTCAGATGAAACATCTCGTTCAAAAAGAGCCTTACACAGTAATTGACGTAAAAAGTCTTCCGGAGAAATGGCCTGACGAGAACAACGATGAACTCTTCAGAATGCTCTACGAGAACTTCCATTACGAAGCGACAGACTATATCAAATCAAGCGCCAACTATTCTGATGATGCCATCCAGGCCATCAACGAACTGTCGAGCATTCACATGCAGTGCAACTTCATGTGCTCCCTCCTTCCTTTCAGCATCGAGGATAAAATCAAAATGCTGAAAGAGGAAAAACTCAGCGAGCGCATCATGATTGCCATCAGATCACTGAACAAGGTGCGCCATCTGCTACGCATCCAGACTGAGATTGAGAACAAAACCCACTACGACCTCGATGAACAGCAGAAGGAATACTTCCTCAAGCAGCAAATCAAGAACATCAAGGAAGAACTGGGAGAAGGCAACGCCAGTCCGGAGAAGAAGGAGATTCTGGAGAAGGCGAAACAGAAGAACTGGAGCGAAGAGACAGCCAAGATCTTCAAGAAAGAAATTGCCAAGCTCGACACCCTGAACCCGCAGAGTCCTGACTATTCGATACAGATAGGATTCCTGCAGACCATGGTAGATTTGCCTTGGAACTCCTACACCCAGGACGACCTCAGTCTGACCCGTGCCAAGCGCATTCTGAACCACGACCACTACGGCATGGAGAATGTGAAGGAGCGCATCCTGGAATTCCTCGCCGTAAGAGCACTGAACGGCGGCGGCAAGAGTCCTATCCTCTGCCTCTACGGTCCTCCGGGCGTAGGAAAGACCAGTCTGGGCAAGAGCATCGCAGCAGCCATGAAGCGCAAGTATGTACGCATGTCGCTGGGCGGTCTGCACGATGAAGCCGAAATCCGCGGTCACCGCCGCACCTATGTGGGAGCCATGCCGGGCCGCATCATCAAGAACATGCTGAAGGCTGGCAGCAGCAATCCGGTCTTCATCCTCGACGAGATTGACAAGGTGGCGCAGAGCAATTTCAACGGCGACCCTGCATCAGCCCTGCTCGAAGTGCTGGACCCGGAACAGAACAATGCCTTCCACGACAACTATCTCGATATGGATTACGACCTCTCCAAGGTGCTCTTCATCGCCACAGCCAATGACCTGAGCGTCATTCCGCGTCCGCTCCTCGACCGTATGGAGCTGATAGAAGTAGGCGGCTACATCACCGAAGAGAAGACAGAGATTGCCAAGCGCCATCTCGTACCGGAAGAGCTGGAAAGCACCGGACTCGACAAGGTTTCGCCGAAGGTAAGTTTCAACAAGAATGCCCTCGAATTCATCATCGAGCACTATACCCGGGAGAGCGGCGTAAGACAGCTGAAGAAACAGATTGACAAGAGTCTGCGCAAGATGGCTTACAAACTTGCCTGCAACCAGGAGCTGAAGAACTACACCATCACCCCTGCCGAAGTAAAAGACCTGCTGGGCAATCCGCCGTTCAACCGCGACATCTACCAGGGCAACGACTATGCAGGAGTGGTAACCGGACTGGCCTGGACCTCAGTGGGCGGCGAAATCCTCTACATCGAAACCTCGCTCAGCAAGGGCAAGGCAGGCAAGCTCACCCTGACCGGAAACCTGGGCGACGTGATGAAGGAATCAGCCATTATCGCACTGGAATACGTCAAGTCGCACATCGACCTGCTGCAGGTAGACTACCGCATCTTCGAGCAGTGGAACATCCACATCCACGTGCCTGAGGGAGCCACCCCGAAAGACGGTCCTTCTGCCGGAATCACCATCGCCACCAGCATCGCCTCAGCCATCACCCAGCGCAAGGTGCGTGCCAACACAGCCATGACCGGCGAGATAACCCTCCGCGGCAAAGTGCTCCCGGTAGGCGGAATCAAGGAGAAGATTCTGGCAGCCAAGCGGGCAGGAATCAAGCACATCGTGATGTGCAGGGAGAACCAGAAGAACGTAGAGGAAATACCGGAGAAATATCTCAAGGGCGTAGACTTCCACTATGTAGAGAACGTGGCTGACGTCTGGCAGTTCGCGCTGACCGACGAGAAGGTGAAAAACCCTACAGACTTCAGCATTGAGGAAAATGATAAAAAAGAATAGAAATGAAATTTGAATTACAAGTAACAGATAAAGCAAGCGATGCGCGTACAGGCATCATCACCACCGACCACGGACAGATCAAGACCCCAATCTTCATGCCCGTAGGAACCGTAGGAAGCGTGAAGGGCGTCCACTTCGAGGAACTCAAGAAGCAGGTCATGGCACAGATTATCCTCGGAAATACCTATCACCTCTACCTGCGCCCAGGTCTTGACGTCATCAGGGCAGCAGGCGGATTGCACAAGTTCAACGGCTGGGACCGTCCTATCCTCACCGACAGCGGCGGCTTCCAGGTCTTCTCGCTCACCGGCATCCGCAAGCTCAAGGAAGAAGGCTGCGAGTTCCGCTCCCACATCGACGGCAGCAAGCACTTCTTTACACCGGAAAATGTGATGGACACCGAGCGCGTCATCGGAGCCGACATCATGATGGCCTTCGATGAATGCCCGCCGGGAAAGAGCGATTACCAGTACGCCAAGAACAGCCTCATGCTCACCCAGCGCTGGCTAGACCGCTGCATCAAGCGGTTCAATGAAACCGAGCCCCTCTACGGCTATCAGCAGAGTCTCTTCCCTATCGTTCAGGGCTGCACCTTCCCGGACCTGCGCCGCGAAGCAGCCAAATACATTGCCGACAAGGGAGCCGACGGAAATGCCATCGGCGGACTTGCCGTAGGAGAGCCTACCGAGGTGATGTATGAGATGATAGAAGTAGTGAACGAAATCCTGCCGAAAGACAAGCCGAGATATCTGATGGGCGTAGGAACCCCGCAGAACATCCTCGAAGCCATCGAGCGCGGCGTAGACATGTTCGACTGCGTAATGCCGACCCGCAACGGCCGCAACGCCATGCTCTTCACCTATCAGGGCACGATGAACATGCGCAACAAGAAGTGGGAGAAAGACTTCAGTCCGGTAGATCCAGACGGCTGCGACATCGACCTCGTAACCACGAAGGCCTACCTCCACCACCTCTTCAAGGCCCAGGAGCTGCTGGCGATGCAGATAGCCAGCATCCACAACCTCTCTTTCTATCTGCGCCTCGTGACCGATGCCCGCCATCATATCGAGCAGGGCGATTTCGTGGCATGGAAGAATTCCATCATCGACCAGCTTGGCCGAAGAATTTAAGTAAGCAAGCATCATGAAAGATTTTAAGAAAATAAGAAAACACCGCCGGCTCTACCGCACCGGCCGATGGGCTTCCCGCAAGTTCGGGTGGCTCATCAGGGCTGTGCGCTGGCTGGCTCACAAGCTCCGGTTCCTGCGCATCTTCAGGTTTCTCAACCCGTTCAGGTACATCAAGAAGCTCGACTGGTACATTATCAAGAAGTTTCTGGGCTACTATTTCTTCTCCATCGCCCTGATCATCTCCATCGCCATCGTCTTCGACTTCAACGAGAACCTGTCAAAATTCACAGAGCACCATGCACCGGCGCGCGCAATCATCTTCGATTACTACGCCAACTTCGTGCCCTATTTTGCCAACCTCTTCAGTGCGCTGTTCGTGTTCGTGGCGGTCATTCTCTTCACCAGCAAGCTGGCAAGCAATTCCGAAATCATCGCCATCCTGGCGTCGGGAGTATCCTTCAAGCGTCTCCTCCGCCCATACATGATTACCTGCGTGCTGCTCTCAGCCCTCTCCTTCGGACTTTCAGCCTACGTCATTCCCCACGGAACCGTCATCAGGCAGAACTTCGAGACGATGTACAAGAACAAGAAGAAGAATACCAGTGCCGAGAATGTACAGCTGCAGGTAGACAAGGGAGTGATTGCCTATATGCAGCATTACGACAACAGCATGAAACGCGGCTACGGATTCTGTCTCGACAAGTTCCAGGACAAGAAACTCGTAAGCCACCTTACAGCGATGGACATCCAGTACGACACCATTTCCGACAGCAAGTATCACTGGCAACTGAGCAACTGGAAAATCCGCAAGCTCCAGGGCATGAAGGAGCATATTACGAGCGGAGCACAGAAGGATACCATCATCATGATGGAACCTACCGACCTGGTCTATTCCAAAGGTCAGCAGGAAACCTTCACCAGTCCTGAGCTCCGCGATTACATCTCCAAGCAGATCAACCGCGGTTCGGGCAACGTAGTGCAGTACGAGGTAGAATACCACAAGCGCATCGCCTCTTCCTTCGCCTCGTTCATCCTCACCATCATCGGTGTCTCCCTCTCAGCCCGCAAGCGCAAGGGCGGCATGGGAGCAGCATTGGGCGTTGGTCTTGCGCTGAGTTTCGGCTACATCATGCTGCAGACGGTTTCTGCCACCTTCGCCATCCAGGCCAACTTCCCGCCTGTTCTGGCAGCGTGGCTTCCAAACTTCCTCTTCGCCATCGTAGCCTACTTCTGCTACCGCAAGGCACCGAGGTAAAAAGTCAACATTCAACATTCAACATTCAACATTAAAAAAAATGTATTTCGACGAATTAGATTTAAACGACAACGTGCTCGACGCATTATATGACATGCGCTTCGACACATGCACTCCAGTACAGGAAAAGTGCATTCCAGAGATATTAGAAGGTCACGATGTCTTGGGTGTAGCCCAGACCGGAACCGGCAAAACCGCAGCCTATCTGCTCCCAGTATTGAGCAAGCTCGATGACGGCGGTTATCCTAAAGACGCCATCAACTGCGTCATCATGTCACCAACCCGTGAGCTCGCCCAGCAGATAGACCAGGCGATGCAAGGCTTTGGCTATTACCTGCAGGGCGTGAGCAGCGTAGCCGTATACGGCGGCAACGACGGCAACCGTTACGATCAGGAGTTGCGCAGCCTCCGCATGGGCGCCGATGTAGTCATCGCTACCCCGGGCCGTCTCATCTCCCATATCTCTCTGGGCTATGTAGACCTCAGCAAAGTAAGCTTCTTCATCCTCGACGAGGCCGACCGCATGCTCGACATGGGTTTCTCTGAAGACATCAAGACCATCGCGGCAAAACTGCCAAAGACCTGCCAGACCATCATGTTCTCGGCAACCATGCCTGAGAAGATAGAAGAACTGGCTAAGACCCTGCTCAAGAATCCGGTAGAAATCAAACTTGCCGTCAGCAAGCCAGCCGAGAAAATCAAGCAGGAAGCATACGTATGCTACGAAACCCAGAAGATGACCATCATCAAGGACATCTTCAAGGCGGGCGACCTGAAGCGCGTCATCGTCTTCAGCGGCAGCAAATTCAAGGTGAAGCAACTCGCAGCTTCCCTCCAGCAGATTGGAGTAAACTGCGGAGCCATGCACAGCGACCTGGAACAGGCTGAGCGCGATGATGTGATGTTCAAGTTCAAGAGCGGACAGTATGATGTTCTCGTAGCTACCGACATTGTGGCGCGCGGAATCGACATCGATGATATTGAGATGGTCATCAATTACGATGTTCCTCACGATACAGAAGATTACGTTCACCGCATCGGCCGCACAGCCCGTGCCAACCGCGATGGTAGAGCCATCACCTTCGTAAGCGAAGAAGACCAGTACTGGTTCCAGCAGATAGAGAAGTTCCTGGAGAAGGTGGTAGACAAAATGCCTCTCCCTGAGGGATGCGGCGAAGGTCCTGAATACATCAAGCTCAACAAGCCGAAGAAGAAAGGCGCAAACGGAAGAAACAACAGACGCGGTAACGGCGGAAACGGCGAGGGCGGAAAGAACAGCGCCAAGAACCGCAGACAGAAAGACCGCGACCAGACTTCTCATAAGCGCAAGCCAAACAAGCCAAACGAGCGTCAGGAAAAAGCGCCACGCAACAACGAGCAGCAGCCACAGCAGGGCAACAGGCAGCAGAACGCAAAGCAGCAGCCACAGCAGGGCAACAGGCAGCAGAACGCAAAGCAGCAGCCTCAGCAGGGCAACAGACAGCAGAACGCAAAGCAGCAGAACAGAAAGCCAGCCCAGCCAGGCGAGCAGCCAAAGAACAGCAACAGCCAGAAGCGCCGCAATAACAGCAATAACAGCAACCAGCAGCGCCCAGGCACCGAGAACAATGTTCGCCCTGGCAGCAACGGTCGTGGCAGAGGCGTAGCCCAGAAAAAGGGCGACAAGCCGGCTGCACGCAAGCACACACCTATCGTAAATCCACAGAAGCAAGAAAACGCTGTGAAGAAATTCATCAAGCGCATCTTCGGATTCAAGAAATAGGAAATAAATTATCTTTTTAAAAAAGGAAAGAGGAATGATGAAAGAGCTACCCCTCACCCCGCTCATGACCATCAGCCTCACACTGACGATCGGAATCATCATAGCCAAATGGGGCTATGATGATTTCAACATGCGCTTCTGGCTCATCATCTCCATCATTTCATGCGCCCTTGGCAGCATCATCTTTTTCCTTACAGAGTTCTTAAGCAAAAAGCTTATTTCAGCAGGAGCCACCAGTTTCTCATCTTCTCCCAATGCGTGATGCTTCATTTATGCATCCTGAGCCTTGGGGCTTTTCTTACCTGTAAGCAAATAGCTGATTCCCAAACCTCTACACAACTGAAAAACTGGCAGGAACTGTCTTACCTCACACGGGCAAAAATCAATACCGAACGCTATAAAAGCAATATTGAAAGCAAACTGGTTTCCCTTCACGTAAAACAGCAAGACTATGCAGTCATCGCAGCCATGGCGCTGGGCGACAAGAGCGCACTCGACTCGAACACCCGAAACAGTTACTCCATTTCCGGAGCCAGTCACATCCTGGCAGTAAGCGGACTTCATATAGGCATTATCTTCCAGCTTTTCATCTTTCTGCTAGGCGGCAGAAAGTACTCAGTTTACACCATCATCCTGTCCCTCATCTCCATCTGGACCTACGTTTTTCTCATAGGATTGCCGGCAAGTGCAGTCCGTGCAGCCATCATGCTTTCAGCCTATAGCTTAAGTTTAGCTTTCCATCGTACCGGTCTGCCGCTCAATACTTTAGCCTCAGCTTATGTATTTATGCTCTTCATCAGTCCGCTCTATCTTTTCGAGTTGAGTTTCCAGCTTTCGTTCCTGGCCGTAGCCTCCATTCTGCTGTTCTTCACACCCCTTTACACCCTCCTCCCCATCCGCAGCCGTTTCATCCGTTGGGCATGGGGACTCCTTTGCGTTTCACTGGCAGCCCAGATAGGAACCCTTCCGGTCATCGTCTACACCTTCGGCAGAATATCGTGCTATTCACTTCTCACCAATTACATCGCCATTCCCGCAGCAACCCTCATCCTATATCTTGGAGCAGCCTTAATCCTGTTCTCCCCACTCACGTTATGGGCGCCCATAGCACCGGTTGTCGCCCCACTCATCAGCCTTACATCAGGCGCCCTGACCAGCATCACCCAGTTTTTGAATACAGCCATAAAACTGATCAGCATGCTGCCTGGAGCAAGCATCGAAAACGTAAGAATCAGTCTGCCTCAGGTAATCGGTCTCTACGCCATCATCCTGCTCATTTATGCCCTATGGCGCAGGATAGATAAACAGAAGTCGTCAGAATGCAAGATTCCTTAAAACAGAAATAAAGGCTTAAACCCCGAAAAACGTCTCTTATATAATAAGGTGTGCGTACACAAAAGCGCTACAAATCGTGATTAAGAATGTTAAAAAATATCTTTTTTCTACTTTTTCTGCATTTTTTCTTTCTTTTTGTTGGTGTTTTCAAGAAAAACATGTATCTTTGCAAGCAGAAATAAAGAAGTAAGAATTTAAACACAATAAAAGATTATGAAAGCATCAGAAGTAATCGCGAATCTCCAAAGAAGATTCCCAAACGAGCCTGAGTACATTCAGGCAGTTAGTCAGGTTCTCGGTACTATCGAGGAAGAGTACAACAAGCACCCAGAGTTTGAGAAGGCAAACCTCATCGAGCGTCTCTGCATTCCAGACCGCATCATCCAGTTCCGCGTATCTTGGGTAGATGATAAGGGCAACGTACAGACTAACATGGGTTACCGCGTACAGCACAACAACGCGATTGGCCCTTACAAGGGAGGTCTTCGTTACCACAAGTCAGTAAACTTGGGTATTTTGAAGTTCTTGGCTTTCGAGCAGACATTCAAGAACTCTCTTACTACTCTCCCAATGGGTGGTGCTAAGGGTGGTTCTGACTTCTCTCCACGTGGCAAGAGCAACAACGAGGTAATGCGTTTCTGCCAGGCTTTCATGACAGAGCTTTATCGTCACATGGGTCCAGACGAGGATGTTCCAGCTGGTGACATCGGTGTAGGTGGCCGTGAGGTAGGTTACCTCTTCGGAATGTACAAGAAGTTGACACACCAGTTCCAGGGCGTCTTGACCGGTAAGGGTCAGGAGTTCGGTGGTTCATTGATTCGTCCTGAGGCTACAGGTTACGGTAACGTATACTTCCTCTGCAACATGCTCGCTACCAAGGGTATTGACATCAAGGGCAAGACTGTTTTGGTTTCAGGTTCAGGTAATGTAGCCCAGTACACTATGGAGAAGTTGCTCCAGTTGGGTGCTAAGCCAGTTACATGTTCAGATTCAGACGGTTACATCTACGACCCAGACGGAATCGACCGCGAGAAGCTCGATTACATCATGGAGCTCAAGAACGTAGAGCGTGGCCGTATCAAGGAGTATGCAGAGAAGTATGGTGTAAAATATGTTGCAGGTGCTAAGCCTTGGTTTGAGAAGGCAGACATCGCTCTCCCATCAGCTACTCAGAACGAAATCAACGAGGAGGCAGCTAAGGCTCTCATCGCCAACGGCGTAATCGCAGTAAGCGAGGGTGCAAACATGCCTTCTACTCCAGAGGCTATCAAGGTATTCCAGGATGCTAAGATTCTCTACTCTCCAGGTAAGGCAGCCAACGCAGGTGGTGTTGCAGTATCAGGTCTTGAGATGAGCCAGAACTCAGAGCGTCTGAAGTGGTCTCGTGAGGAGGTTGATGCTAAGCTCCACGACATCATGAACGATATTCACGCTAACTGCGTGAAGTATGGTACTGAGCCAGACGGTTACGTAAATTACGTAAAGGGTGCAAACGTAGCCGGCTTCCTGAAGGTAGCTAAGGCTATGATGGCTCAGGGCATTGTATAAGGCATCTTTTATTTTTGGTGATGATTAAAATTCATTCCAGAGTATTTATTAAATATCAAATAGCGGGTCTGTGAAAGATCCGCTATTTTTTGTGTCTACTCCTTCCCCCACTCCTTCTTTACATCAAAGCAGGGACAGGCTTTGTTGGCAAATTCATTATGGCCATGAATCGTGGCTAATGGATATTCCTCCTTCAGCTGCTCGATGAGCGAGCGCA
>OIWK01002707.1_pt1 | contig 13627 bp, 10 predicted proteins | sample 1587401 | NCBI WGS metagenome assembly OIWK01 (sample SAMEA3888911, study PRJEB22519) | human gut metagenome | biome: human gut; feature: human-associated habitat; material: faeces | place: Denmark | collected 2009
TGTCCGATAAAGCGCGTTTGGAGGAGGATGGGGGGAGCTTGAGGGGGGAAGGAGGGACCTTTACGCGCGAGCTAAAGGTCCCTCCTTCTCCCCTCAACAAATCCCCTTCAGCGCTAGAGCGAAAGCAGGGTCATGGCCACGGGGATGGTGACGGCGGAGATCAGGGTCGAGAGGCTGACCATCAGGGCGCCGAATTCGGCATCGGTCTTGTAATAGGCGCTCAGGATGGAGATCTGCATCATGCAGGGCAGGCCGGACTGGATGATGAACACCTTTTCCATGAGTTCGGGCAGCTCCACAAAGTGCAGCATGCCGGCCAGGATCAGGGGGCAGGCCACCATCTTGCCCAGCAGGGCCAGCACCAGGTCACGCGACAGGCGCAGGTGGCGCAGGTCCATCTTCCAGAGGCAGACACCGATGAAGATCAGGGCCAGCGGCGTGGTGAGGTTGCCCAGATAACGGGCGACATCCTGCAGGAAGCCCGGCAGGCGGAAATCCAGCAGGGTCAGGGCGGCCCCGGCCAGAAAGCCCAGCATGGGCGGCGAAAAGACATGGCGCACATTGTCCAGCACGCTGTCGTGGCCGCGCAGCTCTTCGTTGTCGTGGCTCACGGCATAGTTGCCTATGGTCCAGAAAAAGGTGGTGTTGGCAAAGAAATACAGCAGGACATAGGGGGCCGCGCTTTCTCCGAACAGGGCCAGGTTGACCGGCAGGCCAATGAAGACCGTATTGGAGGTGGCGAAGCTGGTGCAGAACAGGCCGAGATGCCGCCGCTCCACGCGTGCTATCCTGGCCACCAGCAGGGCCACGGCAAAGGTCAGCAGGATGCTGAGCAGCGGGAACAGCGAGCCGTAGAGCAGATGGACGAGATCGTCCCGCCCGAAGGAATGGATGATGGTATAGAAAAGATAGGGCGGCAGGGCCACGGAGGTGACCAGCCGGGGCAGCAGGATCTGGGTCTCGGGCGAGAACCAGCCCTTGCGCGCCAGCATGTAGCCCAGCGAGACGATGAGCAGCAAACCGAAGATCCCCTGAAGGGCATGCAGAAAAACCATGGCGGCACCTGTGCGGCAGGAAGAGGGTCTGTCTGGAAAAGACAGTCCCGCATTGCGCCGGCGGCAATGCGGGACCATCGGCAAAGAGCGGGCGTCCTCCGGCGTGCGGGCATCACGGCGGCCCCGGAGGGCCGGGGATGCCCGCAGGGAACAGGCGCCCCGGGGCACGGACACCGGCAGGCTGCCCTGCCGGCCGCCCTGGGCGCCTGCTCCGGCCGGGAAAGCGTCCTAGACTTTCTTGTACATGGCGCCGCTGTCGGCGGAGCTCACCATGCTGGCGTAACGGCGCAGCACGGGATAGGGGCATTCCTTCTGCGGCGGCACCAGCCCGGCGCGACGGCGGGCCAGTTCGGCCTCGTCCACCAGCAGGTCCAGCTTGCGGTTGGGGATGTCCACCAGGATGCGGTCGCCGTCGCGCACCAGGGCGATGGGGCCACCGTTGGCGGCTTCAGGCGAGATGTGGCCGATGGCCGCACCGTTGGTACCGCCGGAGAAGCGGCCGTCGGTGAACAGGGCCACGTCCTTGCCCAGGCCCATGCCGGTGATGGCGGCGGTGGGGGACAGCATCTCGCGCATGCCGGGGCCGCCCTTGGGCCCTTCGTAACGCACCACCACGCCGTCGCCGGGCTTGATCTTGCCGTCGAGGATGGCGCGCATGGCGTCTTCCTCGCTCTCGAACACGCGGGCGGTCACTTCGCGGCGCATCATCTCGGGCGCCACGGCGGACTGCTTGACCACGGCGCCGTCAGGAGCCAGCGAGCCGCGCAGGATGGCGATGCCGCCTTCCCTGGAATAGGCGTTGTCGATGGTGTGGATCACGTCCGTATCCAGGATATGGGCGTTGCGCTCCTTCAGGTTCTCGCCCACGGTCTTGCCGGTGACGGTCATGCAGTCCTTGCGGATCAGGCCCAGCTTGTTCAGCTCGCTCATGACGGCCGGGATGCCGCCGGCGTTCTCCAGGTCCACCATGTAGTGGCGGCCGGCGGGCGAGAGCTTGCAGAGGTTGGGGCTCTTGCGGCTCACGTCGTCGAAGACGGACAGGTCGATGTCCAGACCGGCTTCATGGAAGATGGCGGGCAGGTGCAGGGTGGTGTTGGTGGAGCAGCCCAGGGCCATGTCCACGGCGATGGCGTTCTCCACGGCGCCGCGGGTCACGATGTCGCGGGGGCGGATGTTGCGCTTCACCAGGTCCATGACGCGCATGCCGGCCTGCTTGGCCAGGCGCACACGGGCCGCATGCACGGCCGGGATGGTGCCGTTGCCGGGCAGGGCCACGCCGATGGTCTCGGCCAGGCAGTTCATGGAGTTGGCCGTGAACATGCCCGCACAGGAACCGCAGCCGGGGCAGGCGCGTTCTTCCCACTGGGTCAGTTCTTCTTCGGTCATCTGGCCGTTGCGCACGCGGCCCACGCCCTCGAACAGGGTGATGAGGTCGCCCTGCTTGCCGGGGGCCAGGGTGCCGGGCAGCATGGGGCCGCCGGAGACCAGCACCGAGGGGATGTTCAGACGCATCATGGCCATGAGCATGCCGGGCACGCACTTGTCGCAGTTGGGGATGAAGACCAGGGCGTCGAAGGCATGGGCGCGGGCCATGATCTCGATGGAGTCGGCGATGAACTCGCGCGAGGGCAGGGAGAAGCGCATGCCTTCGTGGTTCATGGCGATGCCGTCGCACACGGCGATGGCGGGGAATTCCAGGGGGGTGCCGCCGGCCATGCGCACGCCGGCCTTGACGGCCTCGGCCAGCTTGCCCAGGTGCAGGTGGCCGGGCACCACTTCACTGGCGGCGTTGACCACGCCCACCAGAGGACGTTCCATTTCCTCGCGGGTCAGGCCCAGGGCATAAAGCAGGGAACGGTGAGGGGCCTTTTCCAGGCCGGATTTCATTTTTTTGCTGTTCTCTTCCATGACGGTATCCTTTGGACGTTTGTCGGCAGCCCGCACGGCGGCAGGAGTCCGCAAAGGGGTCGTACGGGGGTCTTGTGCATGGGCGTCACGGGGGCAGCGGCGCGGCAGCCCGCCGCATGGTGGCGTTGGGGGCGGGGCGGGACCGCCGGTAAGGCGGCCGCTCCCGGCGCGGCAGGGCCGCGTCCTCCGGTGCGCTGTTTGTGCGTGCGCTCAATGTTTTTTCATACGCAAAAAGCCGGGGGCCGTAAACACTTGAGCCCTGTGCCGGAGGCCCCGGCAGGGCGTTCCGGGCCCCATTCCCGGCTTGTGGCACGCCGCAAAGTGGGCTAGGTTTCCCGCATGGAAAACAGGACGACTCCCCCCTCAACGCCAAGCCTGGCGCGTCGCTATATATGCAAGCTGCTGGCCAACGTGGCCTCCGTGCCGGTCTATCTGGCCATGGAAGCCATCCTGCCCCGTGCCCTGGGCCCGGCCATGTACGGCAATTACAGCTTTGCCACCAATTTTTTCCAGCAGCTGTTCATGTTCCTGGACATGGGCACGTCCACCTGTTTCTACAATGCCCTGTCCCGGCGCCAGTCCGAGACGGGCCTCATCAGCTTCTACATGCGGCTCAGCCTGCTCATCGCCGTCATCAGCCTGCTCATCGCCGCCGCCATGCAGGTGCCCGCCATCGGCAGCCGGCTCATGCCCGACGTGCCCCTGTGGCTGGCGCCGCTGGCCGCCATCTGGGCCTTTTTGACCTGGTGGGGCCGCGTGCTCCGCTCCATGAACGATGCCGTGGGCGCCACCGTGCAGTCCGAGATGGTGCGCACCGTGGTCTCGCTTTCGGCCGTGTTCCTGCTCATCGGCCTGTTCCTGCTGGACTGGCTGAACATCTTCAGCCTTTTCGGCCAGCAGTACGCCATGCTGGGCGTCACGGCCCTGGGCTACTGGATCGTCACCCGGCGCCACTGGGAACGCTGCTACGGCGGCCCGGACGCCACCTTCTGCCTGCGCCTGAGCGCCGACAGCAACAAGGCCTACTGCCACGAGTTCTTCACCTACAGTCATCCGCTCTTCGTCCAGGCCCTGCTCATCTTCCTCATGGCCGCCGCGGAGCGCTGGCTGCTGCAATGGTTCGACGGCAGCGCCGAACAGGGCTATTTCGCCCTGGGGCACAAGGTCTGCCTGGCCTGCCTGATGTTCGTCTCGGCCATGACGCCGCTGGTCATGCGTGAGCTCTCCATCGCCTGGGGGCAGCGCGACCTCCAGCTCATGGGCCGCCTGGTCAACCGCTTCGCCCCCCTGATCTACGCCGTGGCCGCCTACTTCGCCTGCTTCAGCATGGCCGAGGGCCCGGCCCTGGTGCGCATCTTCGGGGGCGCGGAGTTCACGGCCGCCATCCTGCCCGTGCAGATCATGGCCCTCTACCCCCTGCACCAGTCCTATCTGCAGCTGGCCAGCTCCGTGTTCCACGCCTCGGGCCGCACCCGCGAACTGCGCAACCTCACCCTGCTGGAATGCGTCTACGGCATGACCACGGCCTGGTTCCTGCTGGCGCCCGAAGCCTACGGCGGCCTGCATCTGGGGGCCGTGGGCCTGTCCATCAAGACCATCGCCGTGCAGTGCGTGACCGTCAATATCTGCCTCTGGCGCGCCTCGCGCTTCGTGCCCATCCGCCTGCTGCCCATCATGCTGCACGAGATCTGGTGCGTGCTGGTGCTGGCCGCCGTGGCCTTTGCCTGCCGCGAGCTCACCCTCATGCTGGGCCTGGGCGGCATCGACTCCCTGCTGCGCTTCCTGGTCTCCGGCGTCGTCTACACCCTGGCCGCCGCGCTCACGGCCCTGCTCATCCCCCAGCTACTGGGCATGAGCCGCGCCGAGATGCGCGAAAAGATCCAGAAGCTGCGTGCCCGAATCGCCTAAAAGCTACTTTATTTCGATATATTAGAAAAAAGTACTCGCCGTATCTCTCGCTCTTTTCATTAATTAATAAATAGTGTAGCCTCTATTAAAATTTTTTTGGAGGCCGACAAGATGAGCGTACTCGTCCAAAAAGGATATAAAAAAGCTAATGATACTGGAATAGTTTTTGTCCTTGCAAAAATAGAAAATAATCAAATAATAGATGCAGATCCTGAAGAATTTTACCCTGACAATGAAATTTTTGTAATAAATTCTTATGACAAATTGATAGATTTACGTTTTTTATCTGACGATATCTTCATTCTTGAAAATTACCGAGATAACCCTGCATTCAATGGCTTTCCAGAAAAAACACGGTACATCTGGTCTCCGTCAAAATATATTTCTATGATAAAGCGTGCAGATGATTGCGGCTTTATTCCTCTTATCAATAGCGATAAAGAACCAACCCCCGGATCTCCTTATCTTGATACTCCATACTCTGGGAAGATATATATAAAGTATAGCTCTTATATATATGGACCATTCGATTCTACTCCTACAGAGAACAAATCTGCGATTTCCCCTGCCAAAATTAATATTCCCTGTCGGCCGAATAACGATTTTATTCTTAAAATAAAAGAATCACAACTCGTCGAATCAAATGCTTTTTATAAAATACAAAGAGGCAATACAAAAATAACTTTAGTTAATACTAAAAATATACATTCAACCCTCAATGATTTTATTGATTTTATATCTGATAGCAATCTTTTAAACTGGATTATTAGTGTCGAATCGAAAATCAGAAAAGTAAAAGAATCTCAATTCAAGGCTTGTAAAGAAGCCCTTACAGCAATCTCTACAAAAGTCCCATCCAAAGAAATTCCTGAAGCTACTCGCCGTGCACGGTTAGCTCGTTTAGATGGGATTCTTGCAAAGAGCAGCTCTCTTAGCCGTGAGTGGGATGAGACTATTCATACTGCGCTCCAAAAAAATCCTCAAATATATGATGAATATATCTCCAAAAATAAAGAAATTCTCCTTAAAGGGAAGTTAGATATTCTTGACAAGGAAATCACCGAAGCAAAAAATAAAGGAATCGAAGAAATCGATGCTCTCCAAAAAAAGGCTAATCAACTCACGGATGAAATCCGCAGATTAGAGTCCGAGAGAGATAAAATTAGAACACGGCAAAATAACATTGAAAAATATGATACCGATATTAAAAACAGGAAAACAGAAATTGAAAAGCTTGATAAGATTATAAAAGAACTTACAGAAAAACATGAGCTTGCGGAAGAAATAGTTGAGTTGAAAAAGCGCAAAATCACTCTTGACTGTCTATGTGATGACGCTAAAGGAAAATTAGAAGCATTGCAGAATGAGGTCCCCGCTGCCGTTGGGAAAATTCGTACATATCTTGATATCCTTGACGGGAAATTGCGACAAGTTGATGTTGTTCAGGCATTAGATAGGGTCTCCCACTCTTTTGAAAGCCCAGCAGAGCCCAAAGACTATATCACCAGCATCCAGGATCGTCTTAGCAAAAAAGGAAGAACTTTTAGCTTTAATGATATCGCTAACCTTTTAATTTTACTTTATTGCAATTTTATCACTGTTTTTGCAGGAAAGCCCGGAACAGGAAAAACATCTCTTGCCTGCTATCTTGCGGAAGTCCTTGGACTAGGAATAAACAAAAATTTCATTAAAATTCCGGTATCGCGAGGCTGGACCTCTCAAAAAGATCTTATCGGATTTTTTAATCCATTAAATGACAAATTTCAGGAGTCCAGGACGGGGCTCTACTCTTTTCTTGCAGCCATGTCAGAAACTGACTGCCTTAAGGATGAACCTCTTTCCGTCATACTTCTGGATGAAGCCAACCTTTCTCCCATAGAACATTATTGGGCCGATTTCTTATCGATGTGTGACGGACAGGGAGACAAAGATATCAACCTGACTTCAAAATCTCTGAAGATAGGGCAAAATATCAGGTTTATCGCAACGATAAATCATGATAATACAACAGAGCGTCTCTCCCCCCGTCTTCTTGACAGAGTTGCTGTTGTTATTCTTCCGCAAGTCGATAACAGTACGATTTCATCTGACGACCTAGAAGATGAAGAAAGGTACGATCCTATTTCATATGAAAATTTTAAAAACATTTTTAAAATAGAAAGTCGAGATACTATTATCGATGACATAATCAGCAAAATTACTGAAGTCATGTCAGATAACAGTGTCATGTATAGTTGCATATCACCCAGAAAATATACAGCTATCAAAAAATACTGTGATATTGCATGCAATCTTTTTGACAACAATGAATATATTGACTATGCGATTGCACAGTTCTATTTACCGACCTTGGAAGGCTTTGGAGAGGAATTCGGCAGTAAGCTTAACGAGCTAAAACCAAAACTAGACTCTTATCCTAGAAGCAAAGCTATTCTTGAGTACATAATCAGCCAAGGTCAAAAATTTCATCATTCTTATTCTTATTTTGGATAATATATGCAGTTTAGAATAACTCATTTTGAGCCAAAGAAGCGAAGCGTTTATTTTCTCGAGGAGAACCCCTCTCCTCGAGGGAATACTCCTTCTGACTTTACATGCTATGAAAATGACCATTTGGAGTTTTCTATCTCTCTGCCTCAGGAACTTGATGAGATCAAACTTTATTTTGGAGATATCCCCCAGCCTCCCAGCACTTCATTCCTGACTGGAGAGGGTGATATCGAATATAGCTGGAGAGCAGGTCATAAATTTGGTTTTTTTCAAAATATTTTCGGGACATGTACACTGGTTTTAGAATTTAAAAAAAATGATCATCTTGAGCGAAAGAAATTCAAATCATTTGAAATTTTCCCCCAAAAAGCTTCCGTTGATAATATCCTTGCCATGATTGAGTTTATCTCAAATCATGAAATAAATTCATCACCTATTTTAGCGGCTGCATACCAAGCTTCTTTTCTTCAAAAAAGTCCTAACGAAATATTAAAATTAAAAGAAATTTTCAGCAGTACTGATATCTTCTACAACCATCTCGGAGGGATAAAGTCAAACAAATTATATAAACTCGTTCCATCAAAAAAGATATATCCTTACGCATCTGCTATGAGCAATAGCAATCCAGATTGGATATTAAACCATCTTGATGAGCTAGTTGAAACATCATCATTTGATACTACGAGCTTCAAAATTGGAAGAAAATACTATACACCATCACATATCGAAGTCGATGAGTTTACCCCAGATACAGATATATACGAAAATAGAGTTTTACACAACTACATAAATGAATGCATTATATTCATAAAAAAATTTATAATGGACTATACCTACATAAAAACAGCAAATATTGAATATGGAGGACGTTCTCTATCAGAGATAATACACAATGAAAGCAACAGATATTATCGTGAATTTGTCAAACAGGCCAATAACAATCTAAAAAAACTAATTTATATAAAACATTTTTTCGAAAAAGAAATTCCTGTCACCAGCTATCAACCTGGATGTTTATTCACCGCTAAAGCAAAAGCAAATTTGATATATAAAAAATTCTTCGAAAGAATATCTATCTGGAATCAAAAATACGACTACAAGCCTGGAGAAAATGATGAATTTTCAGGCATCCAAACGATTGATAAACTATATGAAAAATTTTGCCTATTCAAAATAATTGATATAATCATCAATTCAGGATACGAACTCATCAAATCAGATAATAGCAAGTTTATTTTTTCAGACAAAGCAAAGACTATAGAATTATTCTATGAACTTGACTTTTCTGCTGGAAAAAATACTTACGGCTATATGTCTGTAGAAAAGTGGCTTCCTAATTTAAGCAGAAGCCCTTACTCGCATCGGGTACCAGATTTTTCTCTATTTATTGGAGACTCTCCTAAAGAGAAAGATCTTTATATATTTGACGCGAAATATACTGATGCAAAAACTGCGGTTAATATATATCTAAAAGACTGCACTTTTAAATACATCCATGGAATAGCAACAGAAGACAATATAACAGCATTGTCTTGCTATATATTATATCACGGTTCTCGTGAGTATGAGATAAAGAACAAAGAATTCCATTATGTCAAAGATACGAAAAATATATTCTCTCAAAATCCACTATTCCCTTGTCTTGGGGCTATAGAAACGAATGTCACCAATAGTGATGGGCTCGAAAAAATAGTAAAGAGGATACTTTCGCTCAATATCATTTCAGTGTAATCTAACGTTTTCTTTCCTCATTCTCCCCCTTGCAATATTTCCGTCCCGGGACTAGTTTTTTGCTTCCGGCTGGGGGAGCCTGCGGGCTGAGAAAGGGTGCAAGGACCCTGACCCCTAGGATCGCCGTGCGATCCTGTACCTGATGCAGATAGTGCTGTCGAAGGGAAGCTGGCAACGTGCGCTTTTTGTGCGCCCAACGTGCCCGTTTCGCCCTCTTGCAAGGTGGACGGGTTTTTTTGTGGAGGCAGTATGCAACTCACCATCAATGGCGAAGCCTGTACCTGTGCCGAAGGCCTGACCGTGGCGGCCCTGCTGCGGGAGCGGGAACACGATGCCACCGCCGTGGTCGTGGAACACAACGGCCGGATCGTGCCCGCCGCGGACTTCGCGGCCACCGCCCTGAACGAAGGCGACGTGCTGGAGATCGTGCAGTTCGTGGGCGGCGGTTAGCCGCCGGCGCGACGACGTTTTTTCTTCCCCTGCGCCTGTGCGCACCGCGCGGCCCGGTCGGCCGCAGGAGACCATCATGAGCGATTTTCAGAACAACGATCCCCTCATCATCGGCGGCGTGGAACTGCAGAGCCGCCTGTTCATCGGCACCGGCAAATACAGCAATGACGCCCTCATCCCCGACGTCTGCGCCAGCAGCGGCGCGCAGGTGATCACCGTGGCCATGCGCCGCGTGGAAAAAGGCCGGCAGGGCATCATGGGCCACATCCCCTCCCACATGCGGCTGCTGCCCAACACCTCCGGCGCCCGCACCGCCGAAGAGGCCGTGCGCCTGGCCCGGCTGGCCCGTGCCGCCGGCTGCGGCGACTGGATCAAGATCGAGGTCATCTCCGATACCCGCCACCTGCTGCCCGACGGCTACGAGACCGCCAAGGCCACCGAGATCCTGGCCAGGGAGGGCTTCACCGTGCTGCCCTACATCAATCCCGACCTCTATGTGGCCCGCGCCTGCGTGGATGCCGGTGCCGCCGCCGTCATGCCCCTGGGCGCGCCCATCGGCACCAACCGCGGCCTGCGCACCCGCGAGATGATCGGCATCCTCATCGAAGAGATCGACCTGCCCATCGTGGTGGACGCCGGTATCGGCCTGCCCTCCCATGCCTGCGAGGCCATGGAGATTGGCGCCGCCGCCTGCCTGGTGAACACCGGCATCGCCTCGTCCACCGATCCTGTGCTCATGGGCCGCGCCTTCCGCCAGGCCGTGGAAGCCGGTCGCGCCGCCTGGCTGGCCGGTCCCGGTGCCGTGAGCGCCAGCGGCGAAGGCGCCCGGGCTTCCTCCCCGCTGACGGGCTTCCTGCGCTAGGTCGGAGGCAGACATGGAAAACTTTCAGCAATATCTGGAGAACTGGCCGCGCGAACGCCGCAGCCGGATAGCCGCCGGTGCCACCGAAGACCAGGTGCGCGCCGTGCTGCGCAAGGACTACCTGCAGCCCGCCGACTTCCTGACCCTGCTTTCGCCCGCGGCCGCGCCCCTGCTGGAGCAGATGGCCCAGCGCGCCCATGAGCTGACCCTGCGCTACTTCGGCCGGGCCGTGAACCTGTTCACGCCGCTCTATGTGTCGGACTACTGCACCAACCAGTGCCGTTACTGCGGCTTCAATGCCAACAACACGCAGCCGCGCCGCCACCTGAGCCCCGACGAGGCCTACGAAGAGGCCAGGGCCATCGCCGACATGGGCCTGCAGCACATCCTGCTGCTCACCGGCGATGCCCGCAAGCTCTCCTCGCCAGAGTACATCGCGGAGATCGCCCGCCGCATCAAGCCCCTGTTCGCCAGCGTGGGCATCGAAGTCTATTCCATGACCGAGGACGAATACCGCCTCATGGTGGAAAGCGGCGTGGACAGCATGACCATGTTCCAGGAGACCTACAATCCCGAGCTCTACGACTGGCTGCATCCGGTGGGCCCCAAGAAGGACTACGCCTTCCGCCTCAACGCCCCCGAACGCGCCGCCCGCGCGGGCATGCGCTCCCTGGGCCTGGGCGCCCTGCTGGGCCTGGACGAGTTCGAACAGGACGCCTTCGCCACCGGCCTGCACGCCTGGTGGCTGCTGCGCCATTACCCCGGCGTGGACGTGGGCCTGTCCATCCCCCGCATCTGCTCGCACGAGGGCAGCTTCGACATCCCGCACGCCCTCGATGACCGCCGCTTCGTGCAGTATGTGACGGCCCTGCGCTGCTTCCTGCCGCGCTCGTCCATCACCTGCTCCAGCCGCGAGAGCGCCTTCATGCGCGACCACCTGATCCCGCTGGGCGTGACCCGCGTCTCGGCCGGCGTGTCCACCGCCGTGGGCGGCCGCAAGACCCACGCCGACAACAGCGGCCAGTTCGACATCACCGACCACCGCAGCGTGGCGCAGATGATCGCCGACCTGGCCAGGAACGGCTACCAGGCCGTCATCAAGGACTGGGAAGACCCCACCCTGACCCACGCCTAGGCAGAGTGTTGCTGAGGGGAGGGGGACCCCATCGCTGCTGTCGATGCCCGTAGCTTCCTTTGTCGCAACGGGCACGGCCCTGTAGGCCGTATTTTGAGGGGAGGGGGGACCCCTCTCGCGCTAGGCGAGGGGTCCCCTCTCCCCTCAATAAAACTACAGCCCGGCCAGCAGCTGGATGGCGGCCAGATGCTCCAGTTCTTCGCTCAGGGTGAGGGCCTGGCCCGGACAGGGGGCCGAGGCGCACAGGCCGTGGCCGGCCATCCACACGGCCTCGAAATCGCGGGCGGCCTGCCCCACGGCCTCGGCCAGTTCGTGGGTGCCGGGTTCGAAGGCCGGAGCGTAGCCCAGCCGGGCCCGCCAGACGCCGGACTCGAAGACCGGCAGTTTCAAAAAGCGCTCCTGCCAGTCCGCCTGGCCTTCCAGCTTCAGGGCCAGGGCCAGCAGCTGCCGGGGATGGGTGTGCAGGATGGCCCCGCACTGGGGGCGGGCCGCGTAGACTTCCAGATGCATGAGGCCTTCGCTGGACGACGGCCCGCCATACAGGGTGGCGCCGCTCCGGGCATCCAGCACGCACAGGTCCCGGAGCGTCAGGCGCCCCTTGGCCGCGCCGCTGCGGGTGATGACGATGCGCTCGCCTTCGGGGCTCTGCCAGCGGCAGCTGGCGTTGCCGTTGCAGCCGGCCAGCATGCCGCCGTGCCAGGCTTCGCGACAGACGTCGGCCAGCTCCCGGACGATGGACGACGGCAGCCCGGCCAGGGCGATGTCCCGGCCCCGGCGCTGATGGAAACAAGGAAAGGACATGGTCTAGGCCTCCGCGGATACAGCAAAATGGTCGAAGCCCTGAAGCGCGTCCAGCGGCTCGTTGTTGCAGGTCAGTTCACCGTCGTCAGTGACGGTGCCGATGCTCATGAAACCGGGGATGGCCGCATGCAGGATGGGCAGCATGTCCGGGGCGCAGGAGCCCAGCAGGGCGTAATCCTCGCCGCCCAGCAGGGCCTCGTGCACGGGGTTGAGCCCGTTCTCGCGGGCATGGCGCACCACTTCGGGATGGAGCATGCCCTGCGGCAGCAGGATGGCCGCGCCCAGGCCGCTGTCCGTGGCGGTGCCCGTGTCGCCTTCGCGCCGGGCCCGGCTCTCGCCGGTACGGCCCAGCAGGCGCGGCAGGTCGCGCATGATGCCGTCGGAAAGGTCCATCAGTGCCGGGGGCCGGGCATTGGCGCCCGCCCGGGCCAGCATGAGCCCGGCATCCACCTGCGGCACGGGCAAAAGATGCGCGGCGCAGGCAGCGGGCCAGTGTTCCAGCGCGGCCCGGCCTTCCTTCTCCAGCACCTGCAGGCCCACACGGGCCAGGCCCGGACGGCCCACCACGAACAGGCTGTCCCCGGGCATGGAGCCGCCCCGCACGAGGAAATCCCCGCCCGTATAGGACTCGCCCCAGATGGTGATGCTCACATGCAGGAAGGGGCTGCGGGACAAATCTCCGCCCGCCAGGGCCAGGCGCTGTTCCTGCGCCAGAGCGGCCATGCCGGAGAAAAAGCGGTCGAGCCACAGCGCATCCACGTCATCGGGCAGGCCCAGGGCCAGGGTGAAGGCCAGCGGACGGCCGCCGCAGGCCGCGATGTCGCTCACATTGACGGCCAGGGCCTTGTGGCCGATCTCCTCGGGCGTGAAATAGGACCGCCGGAAGTGGACATCCTCCAGAAAAAGGTCGCTGCTCACGCACAGGGGCGTGCCGGCCTTGAGCACGGCGCAGTCGTCGCCCCTGCCCAGCAGCAGGGAAGGGTGCGTGGCCGGGAAATGCCGGGCCAGGCAGGCAAGGATGCTGTCCTCGGAAGCGCGCGAAGGCTGGGACATATCAGTCCTCCAGTTGCAGATAGTCGGCCAGGATGACCTTGACCCCGAAACCGGCAAAGTTCACCTGCACCTTGTTCGGGGGCATGAGGCCGAGGATCTTGCCCCGGCCGAAGATCTTGTGGCGGCAGAAGCAGGGCCGCCTGCCCGCGGCCACGGCCCCGGCGGCCGCCAGTACCGAACCTCCGGCAGCCTCACCGGCGGGAGCAGCAGGGGCAGCGGCCGGACGGCCCCCCG
>OIWK01002714.1_pt1 | contig 13598 bp, 8 predicted proteins | sample 1587401 | NCBI WGS metagenome assembly OIWK01 (sample SAMEA3888911, study PRJEB22519) | human gut metagenome | biome: human gut; feature: human-associated habitat; material: faeces | place: Denmark | collected 2009
GCCATGACTACAAGCGCATCATAAATGGAGCTGTCACCGTGGGGATGATATTTACCCATAGTATCTCCTACGATACGGGCACATTTACGGTACGGGCGGTCGTAACGGATACCCAACTCATACATATCGTAAAGGGTACGGCGCTGTACCGGCTTCAGTCCGTCACGTACATCCGGCAGTGCTCTGGAAATGATAACGCTCATGGCATAATCGATATATGATTTCTGCATGATCTCCGCATAATCGGTGCGGATGATATTGTCCTGTTTCGTATTCATAGTTTATTCTCCCAATCAAATATCCAGCTCTGCATCTGTTGCATGCTCATAGATAAAGGCCTTACGTGGCGGAACATCGCTTCCCATCAGGATCTCTGTCACATCGGAGGCCATGCGGGCATCTTCGATCTCCACACGCTTCATCATTCTTGTCTCAGGGTTCAGGGTAGTCTCCCAGAGCTGCTGGGCGTCCATCTCACCGAGACCTTTGTATCTCTGGAGCGTGAAGCTTCCCGGTTTATGGCTCTTACGGTATTTCTCAAGAGCCTTGTCATCGTAGAGATATTCCTCCTGCCCCTTCTTCGGCATTACCTTATAAAGAGGTGGCATGGCAATATACACATGTCCCTCATAAATAAGCTCCGGCATAAAACGGTAAAACAAGGTCAGAAGCAGAGTAGAGATATGAGCACCATCCACATCCGCATCGGCCATGATCACGATCTTGTCATAACGAAGCTTCGTGATATCAAAATCATTTCCGTAGCCTTCGGAAAAACCGCAGCCAAAGGCATTGATCATAGTCTTGATCTCTGCGTTGGCCAGCACCTTGTCGATGGTAGCCTTCTCTACGTTGAGGATCTTACCGCGGATCGGAAGGATCGCCTGATAGTTACGGTCTCTGGCTGTCTTGGCCGAACCGCCGGCGGAATCTCCCTCTACGATAAAGATCTCACACAGTGACGGATCCTTCTTCTCACAGTTGGCCAGCTTGCCGTTGGAATCAAAAGAGTATTTCTGTTTGGTAAGAAGGTTTGTCTTGGCACGCTCCTCGGTCTTACGGATCTTGGCTGCCTTTTCCGCACAGGAAAGGACGATCTTCAGTGTTTCCAGATTTCGGTCAAAAAACAGTACCAGCTGTTCTCCTGCTACCTTACCGGTGGCTCTGGATGCGTCCTGGTTATCCAGCTTGGTCTTGGTCTGTCCCTCAAAGCGGGGTGCCGGATGCTTGATGGAGACTACAGCAGTCATTCCGTTTCGGATATCTGCACCTGTAAAATTGGGGTCTTTATCCTTCAGTACACCGATCTCACGTGCATAGGTGTTCATTACCGTTGTGAAGGTAGTCTTAAATCCGGTCAGATGAGTTCCTCCCTCTGCATTGTAGATATTATTGCAGAATCCTAGAACGTTCTCACGGAACTCATTGGTAAACTGAAAAGCAACTTCCACCTGGATTCCGTCTGCCTCTCCTTTAAAATAAACCGGATCATGGAGAGACTGTGCATTCTTGTTAAGGTCACGGATAAAGCCTACGATCCCCTCCGGCTCATGATACTCGATATCCTCAGGAGTGCCCCCTCTTCGATCCTCAAAATGGATGGTAAGCTCCGGATTCAGATAGGCAGTCTCATGAAGACGGCTCTTTACATCTGCTGCTCCGAATCTTGTTTTCTCAAAAATCTCCGGATCCGGAAGGAAATTCACACAGGTTCCGGTACCTCTGGTCTTCCCTAATTTGGGGAGAAGTCCTGCTTCCAGTTCAATGGTAGGGATTCCTCTCTCATAGTGGTCATGATGTATATAACCATCACGACTGATCTTAATATCCAGATACGTAGATAATGCGTTCACTACAGAAGAACCTACACCATGAAGTCCGCCGCTTGTCTTATATGCGGAATTGTCAAACTTACCGCCTGCATGAAGGGTTGTAAAAACAAGACGCTCCGCAGATATTCCCTTGGCATGCATATCCACCGGGATCCCTCGTCCATTATCTTCTACTGTACAGGAACCGTCCTTCTCAAGAACTACATGGATACGGCTGCAGTACCCTGCAAGGTGCTCATCCACCGCATTGTCTACGATCTCATATATCAGATGGTTCAGTCCCTTTCTGGATACGCTTCCGATATACATACCGGGGCGCTTTCGCACGGCCTCGAGGCCCTCCAGGACAGAGATACTGCCCGCATCATAAGTGTCTTTTTTTGCCATTCCACTGATTCCTTTCTTTTTATACTCGAACGTTTGTTTGTATTATACTCAAAATATATGTACTTGTAAAGTCCACATGATCATCTTTTCTCTGCAATTTTTCCAAAAGATACGCGTGGCAGTTCAAGGAACCGGTCTTCCGAAAAATCGCTTTCTTCAGCCGCCACAGCCTATCTATTCTATCAAAAGTATCTGTAAACTTCAAGCAATTTGTGTCTGTCAGAATACAACAGGCGGAAAACATGCTTTTTATGAAAGCATGTTTTCCGCCTGTTTCTGATCATTTCAGGAAATTTTTTCCAGAAGCTTCTCCTCGCACAGGGGCCTGGAAAAATAATATCCCTGTATCATATCCACACCCCATTTTTCCAGAAGCTTTACCTCCTTTTCGGTCTCAGCGCCTTCTGCGATCACCTTATATCCCATATGCTGCAGGATCATGACAATGCTGCGATAAAAGGTAGCCGTCTGAGGATCGCTGCTGACCCCGGACAAAAGAGAACGGTCCATTTTTACTGCTGAAAACGGAATGCGAAGAACTGCGTTCAGATTTGCATAACCGGAACCAAAATCATCCAGGCACATGTGGATCCCCACTTCTGCAAAATCATCAATGGCTGTGCAGAAGCTTTCGCTGTATTCGGTTGCCACGTTTTCCGTGATCTCAAACTGAAAATATCCCGGATCTAATCCATACCCCTGTATGATCCCGATAAGCACATGGCTGTATCCGGGTTTCATCAGTTCGGAAGGAGAAAGATTGAATTTCACATTCCGGATCTTCTTCATGATATATTCATGTTCTTTTATAAAACGGCAGACCTTGTGAAGCTGAAGACATCCCACTGCAGAGATCATTCCCTGTTTTTCCGCAATCCCGATAAACACATCCGGCGGGATCATTCCCAGAACAGGATGTTTCAGCCGGCTCAGTGCCTCCAGAGTAATAAAATCCTGGTTTTTTATAGAATATACCGGCTGATAATATACTTCAAACAGATCCTCTTTCACAGCCTTCTGAAGAAAATGCTCCACTTCCTGCTCATAGCGGAAGCCCTCCAGGATCTTGCTGTCCGACTGGATCAGGACCGTATCCTGACGGTTCTGTATCAGAGAGATCATATATTCAATATAAGAAAGAATACTATCCTCTTTTTCCAGTTTTTCCGCATTCATGATCCCGCAGATCGCAGCATGGAACGACACCTTTTCGTTTTCGATAAAAAACGGCTTTTTCAGAAATTCTTCTATGCCATCTCTGGCTTTTTCATAATCTGTCAGCGAGTCCAGCACTGCCAGAAAGCAATTGCCTGTGATACGAAAGATCTGCACTGAATCCGTGATCTCCCGAAATCCCTTCGCCGCCCGGATCAGCAGCTGATCTCCCACTCTGGTACCGTAGATCCGGTTGATCTGCTTCATATTGCGGGCATCCACAGCAAGCAGATGAAAGCTTTCTTTTCGATAGAGCTTTTCTCCGATCCATTTGTCAAAATACTGTTTGTCAAATAAACCTGTCATACTGTCCGTATATTCACCTGGATTGTTCACAGTAAGATAGATCAGCCAAAGTCCTACAGAAAGTCCGAAGCCGGTAAGCAGTATTCTTTCCGCGGCAATCTGGAGAAACAGGCAGGCTGCTTCGATAAACCAAAATCTCCATATGGTGCGCCGTATTTCTTTTTCTGCTGTTTTTCCATAAAGTAACATAAATGCAACGATCACCAGCATAAAAAAGAATACATATCCATAGAGCAGAAAATGAAAACTTCCCCGGATAAATCTACCTTCCTGGTCAAAATAAAAAAGCCATCCCGTCCGTAAGTTTGCTGTAACTGCCAGCAGCATTGCAGCCGGCAGGACCACCCAGCCGGTTTTCAGCCATTTATACTTCTCCTTCTGTCTTCCGGTGATGATCCGAATGTAGCAGAAAAGCCCGTAGGTAAGTATGACATCACAGAAATAATAGAGCGTCAGGACCAGCGCTGACATTCTGCAACCTTCGCTGCTGCCGCCTCCCGCGATCACCGCACTCAGCATATCCAGCAGCACGTAAACGCCGCTGAAAGCCAGAAAACATACAAAATTCCTGTTTTCCGCATTGTTCAGTCTTTTATGAGAAAAATAATGTATCGCGATCATCGTCACCAAAACAAGGGATGTGATCTGAAAACAGTTAATATACTCCATTTTTCAAATCCCCCTTCTTTTTGTTCTCATAAAGCTTCCTGTCTGCCTCATATTTCCATTCTCCCATGGATTTCAGAGAGCCATCCTTATTTCGCAGATGGCTGCATCCCAGGGACAACGAAAAACGATGTCTGCATCCTCTCCCGATATTCCGGAGTTCTTCTTTCAGGCGTTCCGACCAGAATTCGTCCGGTACTTCCGGATCATAGACCAGAACCGCAAATTCATCCCCGCCGATGCGGTAGCAGGTTCCTTTTTCCTGGAAAACGTTCTCCACACATCTGGCCGAGATCACCACCATCTCGTCTCCTGCAGCCCGTCCGTATTCTTCGTTGATCACGCGAAGCTGATCGATATCGATATACATAAGAAGGATATCCCGGTATCTGCCCATATCTGCGGAAATACTTTCCAGTTTTTTCTCAAAATTGGCTCTCGTCTCAAGTCCTGTCATCCCATCCTCTCTGGACAGTCGTTCGTAAGCCTGGGATTCCAGACGGTAACGGACGTTGTCTGCCATCATCATGACTGCGTCTGCAATGACCAGCACAAGAAACACAAGATTTCCCAATTCAAAAATGGATCCATAGTAGGAAATCTCGAACAGCCAGTACAGGATCAGCGCTATGATACCGCTTGCTCCCACGATGATATATGCAATGAGAAGCAAATGTATCTCACGCTGTTTATGCTTCCGGTACTCCCGGATCAGAAGTACCGCTGATATCAGGACCCACACAAACAGCAGGATATGTGTTACAAACAGCATATCCTTAAATTCAAAGGCTCCTAGGATCACCAGAACTCCCTGTAAAACAGCATTCAGATAAAATGTAAAGATTCCAAGATCCAGGAGCCTGTATTTTTTCATGTTTCCGATATTCTGCAAAAAACGCAGCATCGGAACTGCCAGCAGCATGAACATATAAAAAGAAATGAGACATAATACTTCGGGGCATCTGCTGTAGCTTTGTGCCAGTGATGAGTCCGTCACCAGCCAGATACTGCACATCATAAGGAACAGTGCCACATCCCGGAACCGTCTGTCCGGCATCTGCCTTATTCTCATATAGATGCAGATGCACAGGGCGATCATACTTAATACGATCATGATCGTTGCCGCCCCTAAAGGAATGGCTGCTTTTCTGATCTGATACCAGGCTATTGCACTTCCGGTTCCTATGCATACCGGCTCTATAACATATTTTCCTCTCTGAGGCGCAGAATAGCTGAACGTCAGGACTTTTCCCTCTGTGTCATTACCCAGAGCGGCGATGCACTGCACCTTGGAACGCATCTGCACATTTTTGGAAAACATGGCCTCCTTATATTCATACAGGATCTTTCCATTCAGGCGTATCACCAGATCGTACTGGGCTCCTGTAGAAACCACGGTCATTCCTCTGCTTTCCGCTCCCAGACTTTCATTGTACAGGATCAGCTTTTCACCTGTTTTTGCCGGAATTTCCGCAGGCAGGGTGATCTCCTGTTTTTTTCCGTCCTTTATGTAGTACCATCCTTTGTTAAGAAGCTGTACACTGTCCTGCTTCTGGATCAGCCCCCCTGTGTGGATCGCCGCAAAGATCGCGCCAAAAACCAGCAGTACCACAAAAAAAAGAAAGGATTCTCCCTTCCATATCAAATTTTTCTTTTTTCTGTAATCCATACTCTTCCTCTTTATATTTTTTTATTCCATTTCGTTTTGTATCTATCATATCATCAATCGATTTTTCCGTCAAAAAAATTGTCAAAAAACAGGGTGAAAATTTTTTTCAAAAAAAGAAAAAAAGTGCTTGCATTTTGTAAGAAAGTATTATATACTAACGAAGTCGGTTGCGGGAAACAACAGAAATCAAGAGCAAACGACACAAATGAATATGGCCAGTTGGTCAAGGGGTTAAGACGCCGCCCTCTCACGGCGGAAACACGGGTTCGATTCCCGTACTGGCTATCAGCTGAAAGCAGTTAGGATTTTTATTCTGACTGCTTTTTTGTGATTGTTATACTTCACTTTTTCCTGTTATCGCTATCAAACGTTGCTCTGAACATTGCATATAAAAATTTCGTTCTTCCTGTTTATCTGTTTTCTGTATTTTCACATATATTATTTTGCATTTCTTTCTCTTCTGTTTTATAATTTCCCCTGAAAATACTTAAGATAAGGGGTGACTTCTCATGCATCACAAACATTCTTTTCGCAGAAAGCTGCAGACATTTTTTCTTTCTCTGCTGCTTGTTCTGCTAACAGTCGCAGGAGTTCCCTCTGCTGCTTACACAGCCGAGGCTGCTTCTGCTGACACAACAATGGCTGTACACTTTCTGGATGTAGGGCAGGGGCTTTCAATCCTGGTCCAGTCACAGGGGCAGAATCTCCTGTATGACGGCGGTGACCGAGGACATTCCAGTTTCGTGGTTTCCTATCTGCAGAAACAGAATATTTCCATCATTGACTATATGATCTCCTCCCATTATGACGAGGACCATGTGGCTGGTCTTGTAGGATGCCTGGACAGCTTTTCCGTAAAAAATGTGATCGGTGCAGATTATGTACAGGATACAAAGATCTATCAATCTTTTGAAAACAGTGTTGCCGCTCAGGGATTAACTGTGCAGCATCCGGAGCCCGGAACGGATTTTACTTTCGGAAGCGGGAAATTTACGGTGCTTTCTCCTCAATCGATCAGCAGCAACGATAACGACAATTCTGTTGCGATCCGGCTGGAAAACGGAAATAACCATTTTCTTTTTACTGGGGATGCAGAATCTGCCGGGGAGGAAGCGATCTGCAATCTGGGACTTGATCTTTCCTGCGATGTGATCGTTCCGGGACATCACGGTTCTGCCACTGCCACCACCTGGGATCTGCTCCAGCAGACTGTTCCGGAATATGCAGTGATCAGCTGCGGCGCCGGTAATTCCTACGGACATCCTCATAAGGATACCATGGATAAGCTTGCGGATATGGGAATACAGGTATTTCGTACTGATGAGCAGGGTACGGTGATCGCAGTCAGCGACGGAAGCAATATCCAGTGGAACCAGAGTCCCTGTAATGATTATTCTGCTGGAGATGAATCGGATACCGGCACACAGCCTTCCTCCGCTTATAAGGATTCCGGTGCGTCCGGCTATGGATCTTCTGATTCGGCTGCTGCAGATCCTCAGACCGGAGTGCAGGCCGATCCGGAGCCAGTGGGTGATATGGTCTGGATCTCCGCTACCGGAAGCAAGTACCACCGGATTCCTAACTGTGGAAATATGAATCCGGATAATGCCACAGAAATGACACGCTCCCAGGCTGAAGCTGCAGGGTATAAAGCCTGCAAGAAGTGTTATTAGAAACGCCCGCATGCTGTCAGGTTTTCTGAATATCATGCAGTATTGACGTAATATGGATAATCTTTGAGAACATTATTTAAGGACAGCTGTATCATAAATTGATATGACAGGCTGTCCTTTTCTTTTACTATTTTATAATATCCTCCGCCGGTTCAGCCGGTACGAAAACTCTCTTCTTTTCTTTTTTCTCCTTTTTTGCTGCCTTGGCCCGCTCGGTAGCCTCCCTGCAGAATTCCATCTGGGAATTTATCAGCGTTTTGCCACGTTTGTCCTGCTTCTCATACAAACCGGAGGGCTGCAGGATATGTGCTTTTACATTGTCACGGAATTCCAGATCCAGCACATGCATGATCTCTTCCTTGATCCGCTCATCTTCCACAGGGAAAACAATCTCCACACGACGGTCAAGGTTACGTGGCATCCAATCCGCACTTCCCATATAAATTTCATCGGAACCGCCATTGCGGAAATAGAAAATACGGCTGTGCTCCAGGAAATTACCAACGATCGAACGCACGTGGATATTTTCGCTGATACCCGGAATGCCCACCTTCAGGCAGCAGATGCCGCGGATCAGAAGATCGATCCTGACCCCACAGGAAGAAGCATAATATAGCGCTGCAATGATCTCAGGGTCGCACAGAGAATTCATCTTTGCCGCAATGTGAGCCTCTTCTCCCTTTTTCGCATGCTCCGCTTCTCTTTCGATCATTTTTACAAAACGGTCCTTCATCCAAATCGGTGCAACGATCAGGCGATTCCAGCGCTTCGGCTCGGAATATCCAGAAAGCATGTTGAACACAGCAGTTGCATCCTCTCCAAACCGTTCGTCACAGGTAAATATACCACAGTCTGTATAAAGCTTGGCTGTGGAATCGTTATAGTTTCCGGTTGCCAGATGCACATATCTGCGGATCCCGTTTTCTTCTCTTCTCACAACAAGAGTGATCTTACTGTGTGTTTTCAGGCCCACCAGACCATAGATCACATGACAGCCTGCCTTTTCCAGCATTTTTGCCCAGACGATATTGTTTTCCTCATCAAAACGCGCTTTCAGCTCTACAAGAACAGAAACCTGCTTGCCGTTTTCTGCGGCCTGAGCAAGTGCCGCGATGATGGGTGAATTGCCGCTGACGCGATACAGGGTCTGCTTGATTGCCAGTACATCCGGGTCCTTTGCCGCCTGACGCACAAAATTCACCACCGGATCAAAGCTCATATACGGATGATGCAGGAACACATCACCCTCCCTGATCACCTGAAAAATATCTTTATCATTCTGAAATGCAGGCACTGCTGCCGGTTTGTATTTCGGTTCCTTGAACTGATCGTATCCGTCAATACCATAAACCTTCATCAGCATGGTCAGATCCAGCGGTCCGTTGATAAAAAAGATATCATCTCCATGAACCTGAAACTCCATTTTCAGAATATCCAGAAGCCGCGGATCCATCTTATCTTCCACTTCCAGGCGGATCACCTCTCCCCACTGGCGCTTTTTCAGCTGTTTCTGGATCTCAACCAGAAGATCCTCTGCCTCATCCTCGTCAATAGGAAGATCCGCATTACGCATGATCCTGTACGGATGGGCACAGATCACATCATAGCTTAAGAACAGCTTGTCGATGTTGCGCTCAATGATCTGTTCCAGAAGTGTTACGGTTGTATGGCCTTTTTTCTCAGATGGAATGATCACTACTCTCGGAAGTACAGAAGGCACCTGTACAGTGGCAAAATCAATCTCTTCTTTTCCTTTTTTGGTATCTTTTTTGGAAAGAAGTGCTCCGATATTCAACGTTTTATTACGGATCAGAGGAAACGGTCTGGAAGAATCCATTGCCATTGGTGTTAGGACCGGATATACATTATCTTCAAAATACTGATCCACAAATTCTTTCTGCTTCTCGGAAAATGCCTCGTGCTCAAAGATCACATGAAGTCCTGCTTTTTCAAGCGCAGGGACCAGAGACCGGTTTAATGTACTGTACTGTACGTGAACAAGATCATGTGTCTGCCGGCTGATGGCTTTCAGCTGTTCCTTGGCTGTCATTCCTGCAATATCTGTTTTTTTGTACCCTGCATGAACCTGATCCTTCAGGGATGCAACACGGACCATATAAAATTCATCCAGATTGGATGAGGTGATACTCAAAAATTTCAGTCTCTCAAACAGAGGTAGATTTTTGTCTCTGGCTTCACTGAGCACACGATCATCAAATTTGATCCAGCTCAGTTCTCTGTTTACAAAATATTCCGGTTTGTCAAATTCCTTAAATTTCATACAAAAACCTCCTCCGTTATCTTCTTCCTTTCCGTCTCATTACAAGCCGGATTCCAAACACCTCTTCAAAAAATTCCTTTTTATCTTTCAGAAGCCCCAGCTCCAGAGAAACATCCCTTGCGGAATCCACCACCAGGTAAAGGATCCTGTCTTTTAAGGTTACATTAAGCGCTTTTACCTTCTGGTAATGGCTTCTGTCCATAGCATTGGCCAGGCGGAGAATCGCGGTCAGCTTCGCAGTCAGGAGATAATTTTCCCTGCTCATGGATGTTTCACGGTTGATCTCTTTGTAGCAGCCGAATTCTCTGGTATTGTACCTCACCGCACTAGCGATCACCTGCCGCTCCTCTGTGGAAAGACCTATGATCTCCGTAGCCATGATGATCCGGTAAGAGCATTCTGCCACCTCACTCATACTGATATATTTTCCGCAGTCATGAAGAAGAACTGCGATCTGCAGAAGAAGCCGTTCACGTTTTCCCATGCCATGGATCTTTTTTGTACTGTCAAAAATATCCAGTGCCAGATCGGTGGTTCCTGCAATGTGATTCTTTCCGCTGGAATACCTTTTGGCAATATTTGCGGACGCCACCAGGATATCATTTTCAAAATTATGTACACTTTTCAGATATTTGTTTTTTTCCGCATAGTCATAGGCAATCCCGTCCAGAAGAGAAACACCCGGGATCCAGAGTGCTTCTGCCTGAAAGATTTCTATAAAATTTCGGATGATAACCATGTTCGGCACGATCAGAGACGCATATTCCGGTTCCAACTCCATGGATTCGGCAAGGTCATGATCGGACATGTTTACAATGGTCTCGTATTTCTTCAGGAATTCCTCCTTTGTGATGATATTCTCTCCGGATCTGTCCTGAAAGATCGTATCTGTGAGAAAATCTCCCATCAGGATCAGATTGGAGATTTCCTTGTCCTTAAGATAAAGACGTTGAAAGCTTATCAGATCATTTCGGATAAATTCCTCTATCAGCCGGTCATAATGTGGAGTTGTTTTCTCCAGTTCTTTCAGACGTTCGCGGATACGAAGACTTCCCATACGGATACTCTGGGTCAGCACCAGAGCATCTTTATCAAAGAGAGAGATCTGCAGATTTCCTCCTCCGATATCCAGGATCGCCGTCCCCTTCTGAATAGCCTTTTTGAAGCCGGATTCAATGGCAGCAATGGATTTATATCCCAGAAAATGCTGTTCCGCATTACTCAGGATCTCTACCCGGATACCAGTTCTCTGATAGATCTGCTCCAGGATGATCACCGGATTTTCCAGCTCACGGAGAGAGCTTGTTGCACACGCACGCCAGCTTTCTACCCCAAATTCAGCCATCATGCGTTTAAAATCATTAAGGATCTCGCAGAGCTCATCTACAGTCTCCATCTCTAGCCGTCCTGCAGCATAAGTTCCACGGCCCAGCTCCAGCTGGTAACGGACATCATTGATCTCCCGGAAGCCGATCCGCTTTGACATTTCAAAGATCTTCATACTGACTTCATAGGAGCCTATATCAATTGCTGCAAAGGTTGTCACCGCCATAGTTTTTCATCCTTTCCCCCAATACACAGGTAAACTATTTCTTTTTTTCTTCCTCTGTTCCCACAATGTAATCAATAAACTGCTGCGCTGCACGTCCGGTCAGTCCGCCGTGAGAGATCTCCCACTGGTTGGCTTTCAGAAGCAGTTCCTCCTCCGGCATGGTAACTCCATAACGGGCTGCCAGTGTGCGGACGATCTCCTGGAACTGTTTTTTGTCCGGTTTGCCAAAGTAGATACGGACGCCAAAGCGATATACCAGTGAAAGCTTCTCCTGCACGGTGTCGGAGGAATGCAGATCATTGTCATCTGCGATCTCCAGCTTATCTGTGGCACGCTCACGGACAAGATTACGCCGGTTGCTTGTGGCATAGATCAGGACATTGTCCGGTTTTTTCTCAAGACCGCCCTCGATCACGGCTTTCAGGTATTTATATTCAATCTCAAATTCCTCAAAGGAAAGATCATCCATATAAATGATAAAACGATAGTTACGGTTTTTAATCTGGGCGATGACTTCATTAAGATCCTGGAACTGATGCTTATAGGCCTCAATGATACGAAGTCCCTGATCATAATATTCGTTGAGCAGTGCTTTGATGCTGGTAGACTTTCCGGTACCGGCATCTCCACAGAGCAGTACGTTGTTGGCCGGAAGTCCTTTGACAAATGCCTCTGTATTATCAATGAGCTTTTTCTTGGCGATCTCATATCCTACCAGATCATCGATCTTCACATGTGCGATCCTTGTGATAGGCTGGATCTCCACCTTTCCCTCCTCATCGTGGCCGATACGGAATGCCTTATGGAGACCAAGCTTGCCAACACCGAAATCTTTATAGAAGGATACCATATCATCCATAAATTCTTCGGTTGTGGTGGCTGCTGCCAGGGTTTTGCTCATCTGACAGATACGGTCACGGATCCTGGTATTAAAGAGCTTGCTGTTCTCATCCGGTGTCTGGTAATCACAGATCACCCTACAGCATACAGTTCCGAACACTTTATCAAAGACCGTGATGTCAAAATCATACAATTCCTTGAAAATCTGGAAATCATTTTTTGCCAGGTCGTTAATACTGCCCTTGATCGCTCCTCGTATCTCGCTTGCCATACTGAAAGCGTTCTCATGATTTACCAAAAGGAAGGTAAGATATGTATGCCAGATATTTCCGGAAAAACCGTACATTCCTGCCAGCTCCACCAGCCCGTTGACACTTTTGAAAAACTGGTCTTCTCTTGCCTTGAGTGCTTCTTCATCTGCTTCATAAAGATTGATAAGTTCTGTCATATCGTCCAGTATCTCACCGTTTGAAAAGCCACGGTAAAGGATACATTCCTGAATTCTTGCCAACATAATAATTTAACTCCTCTGTATCTTAATAATTTCCAAGAACACGGAGAACATTCGCCTCCGCCTCGATTCCTCTTAACGCATTCTCCACAGCGCTTTCGCCAAGTTTCCCTGTGAAATCCACGAAAAAGCGGTATTCCCAGGATTTTCCCGGAATCGGACGGGATTCAATTTTGGTCATGTTCAGTCCGTTGTAGATAATATGGGAAAGCATGTTGTAAAGAGTTCCGCTTTCATGAGGCAGCTCAAAACAGATGCTGATCTTCCCGGCCTTTTCCTCGTATTCCGGTTTCCTGCTTACAATAATAAAACGTGTAGAGTTTGCTTTTTCTCTGCAGATATTTTCTGCAAGGACCTTCAGACCGAATACCTCACCAGCCTCACGGCTTGCGATAGCTGCCACGCCTTTGTCCCCCACCTCACTGACCTTTTTGGCCGCGCCTGCGGTGTTTTCTACTTCCTTCTTTTTCCAGGAAGGGTTTTCCTCCAGAAATGCCTTGCACTGGGCAAGCCCCTGAGGATGAGAGCAGACTTCCCTGATATCCCCTATCTGTGCATCCGGCATGCCCAGAAGCACATGATCCACACGGATGATCTGCTCGCCTACGATATACAGCTTGTACTCCATAAGAAGGTCATAGATATCAGCCACGATACCTGCAGTAG
>OIWK01002724.1_pt1 | contig 13559 bp, 10 predicted proteins | sample 1587401 | NCBI WGS metagenome assembly OIWK01 (sample SAMEA3888911, study PRJEB22519) | human gut metagenome | biome: human gut; feature: human-associated habitat; material: faeces | place: Denmark | collected 2009
CACCCTGGAATGTCTTGAACATCAGGTTGAACTGACGGATATCTGTGAAGTTGTGTTTACCACAGCTCGGACATCCTACCTCGTGTTCTTTGATGAAGTCCATCATCTTCTCCTGGGACCATGCATCTACGCTTCCCTCAATGGCAATGTCATGCTCTGCACAAAAGTCCTCAATGAGCTTATCTGCACGGAAACGCTCGTGGCACTCTTTACAGTCCATAAGAGGATCAGAAAATCCGCCAAGATGTCCGGAAGCGATCCATGTCTGCGGGTTCATAAGGATCGCACAGTCAACACCTACATTGTACGGAGACTCCTGAATGAATTTCTGCCACCATGCACGTTTTACGTTATTTTTAAGCTCTACACCGAGATTTCCATAATCCCATGTGTTTGCCAGGCCGCCGTAGATCTCGGAACCCGGGTAAACAAATCCTCTGGCTTTTGCAAGAGCTACGATCTTTTCCATTGTCTTTTCCATGATTTCTCTCCTCTTGACTTGCAGCTGTTTCGCCAAATGCGTCCGGAAAGCTCCGGAAAAAGCTGCTTTTTTACATTTTTGGTCTTATTATACTAGTATCCTCATGATTTTTCAAGGATATTTCCATTTGCATTGCATCCTGTCCTGCTTTTGAAAAATAAATCGTTACGGTTATTCCGCAGCCGGCAGTGATCTATCTCATCAATTCCAGGATCTCCAGACTTTTAAACCGCTTGTCTGTATTCAGCTCCGTATACCGGTAAATGTGGCGTTCCAGTTCCCGCAGCACATCATCCCGCACTGTAAACGTATACAGCTTTGCCAGGGGGGACACGGCTATGTAGCGCATGGCATACAGGGCAGCCGCTGAGATTCGTTTCCTGTCCATGGCCATCCTGCTGCAGTCCGCACACAGGATCCCATGCTCGCCCTGGGAGAAAAAAAGTTCTCCGGTTTCTTCCTCCGTAAGCTCTCTCCCGCAGCCCGCACACTGGAACAGCTGCGGCATCACGCCCTGGATCACCATAGTCCGCAGTTCATAGATACAGCGCACCAGCCGGTCTTCTATATGAGGATTCAAAATGGCTTTGATGGTCACATAGAGAAGATTCATCATCTCCTTCTCATCCGTTCCCTCTTTGCCAAAATAATCTGCCAGCTCCAGAAAATAATATCCATAGTAAACCCCCGGCTGCCGGGTGGCCAGCTCCACAAAATGATGCTGTACGCTGACCTGATTGAGATTATAACTTGTCCTTCCCTCATAAAGAGTAAAGCTTCCAAATACAAACGGGTTAGCTGCTGCCATGAACGGACTGTTCTGCCGTCTCGCTCCCTTGGCAAAAGCGGAGATCTTCCCCCTCTCTCTTGTGAGAAGGACGATCCGCTTGTCATAATCCCCTACCGGCATGGCAGAAAGTACCACTCCCTGTACGGTAATCAGATCACTCATTTTCAGATTTCTTTCTTATCATATCCAAAGTTCTTGATCAGGAAATCACTGTCTCTCCAGTTCTTAGTCACCTTGACCCAGAGCTTTAGGTTTACCTTTGCTTCCAGCATACGCTCCAGCTCATAGCGGGCATTGCTTCCGATCTTTTTCAGCATGGCACCCTGTTTTCCGATGATGATGCCTTTATGGGAATTACGCTCGCAGATGATGGTCGCATCAATATCTATGATGTTGCTTCTTCCCGGACGTTTCTTCATCCGGTCGATGGCAACGGCGATTCCGTGAGGGATCTCCTCATCCAGTGCATGCAGAGCCTTCTCACGGATGATCTCTGCGGCGATCTGGCGCTGAGGCTGGTCGGTAACTGTATCTTCATCATAGAACATCGGTCCGTACGGAAGATATTTGAAAATACTTGGAATGATATCCTGTGTGTTTTTTCCGCGGAGGGCAGAGCAAGGAATGATCTCTGCAAAATCACAGATCTTACGGTAGGTATCGATCGCAGGAAGAAGCTCTTCTTTTTTTACCGTATCGATCTTGTTGATGATGAGAATCACTGGAACTCCAACCTTCTGCAGCTGCTCGGCAATGTGGCGCTCTCCCGCACCTACGAATGTGGATGGCTCCACCAGCCACATAATGGCATCTACTTCCTTCAGGGTTCTCTCCGCAACCTGTACCATGTATTCTCCAAGCTTGTTTTTTGCCTTGTGGATACCCGGTGTGTCCAAAAATACGATCTGTCCCTCATCACAGGTATACACAGTCTGTATCTTGTTTCTGGTTGTCTGTGGCTTGTTTGATGTGATGGCGATCTTCTGTCCGATAAGATGGTTCATCAGCGTGGATTTTCCAACATTCGGTCTTCCGATGATCGCAACAAAGCCTGATCTAAAATTGTTATCCATTCTTTATCCTCTCATAATCCTTTCACAGCCTGCTATCCCATTTAACGGACAGCAGGCTTTGTTTCTCCTCAGCCGATCAGTGGCTTCACTTCCATGAATACATCTTCCGCCTTCTCTATTGCAGTCTCACTTCCTACTACGCAGATCTGATCATCGGAAAGTACTGCTTCTACAAGAGCTGCCAGTTTCTGGATATCCTCCTTCTGCGCTCCGAGGATCTGATTTCTTTCCTTCTGGAGCATATCCTCTGTAACATTGGAGAAATATGCGGTTTTTGAGATACTTCCCTGCATCTGCGGAGTTCTCGGCACATCCTTGTTGCTGATCGTTCCGATGATATATTTTGTCATTTCACGCTCATTTGCCTCAAAGGCACGGATATAATCCGGCACTCCCTGGTATACTTCCAGGGTTCTCTTTAGATGGGGATCACGGTAGGATACCAGGAAGCTCTCTCCGTTTCTCTTAAAGCCGCTCATGCAGCCATACGCTCCACCCTTTACACGAAGGTTGATCCAGAGATAATCGTAGCTTAAGATCACTTTCAGGATCTCCAGTGCACCGGTATACTCCAGGCCTTTTTTGCGGAAGTTTCCGTTCTGTGCCACATACTGGACCTGGCCGGAGGTCTTGAAGGCTTCGTTTTTCTTTATGCAGGGGGCCTGCTTCACAGACTCCGGCTTCTGTCCGTTAAACAAGACTTTTTTGATCCCGGCAGCCTGTGCTTTTACTACATCCAGAGATTCTCTCTCTCCGGTATAGCTTACACAGAAATTCTCCGGGCGAAGGACCTTTTCCATCACCTTACGGAGATTTTTCACGATCTCATCCTTGCAGCTGTCAAAATCCTTCTCCAGTTTTTCGATAAACTGATAATATCCGATTCCTGCCATCTCATCCTGGAATGCCGCCATCGGAGATGCGTAGGAAGCACCACGGAGAACGGCGGTGGAATGGCCTGCACTTGCAAGGCTGGCCTGGGCTCTGGATCTCACTCTGGCAATGATCTCGTAGAGACGTTTGGTGTCATCCAGCTTCGAAGTTGTAAGAACCTCCCGAATCATGGAAAACATGAAATCCATCTCCGGATATAACGCTTTTCCTCTTACGGCAAACATAGCACGGAATGCATCGGTATCCTGGGCATCATCAAAAACCTCTATCCCATAGGCAATACCGCCGGTTCTCGCATTCACTTCATTAAACAGCTCGCCATACGTGTAATTCTCCGTATCCACTGCACCAAGCACAGATTTCAGAAGTCCCAGATAATGGACTGTATCAACATCAAAGTCATGGATCTCAAAAAGAAGATCCGCATAACCGATACCATTGGTGCACACATCATGATACAGAAACAAGCTGTCCTCCACATGGTGCTCCTCGTTTGTCAGCCCTGTGACCTCTTTTTTGATGTCTTCTCTGGAGAGCATGGGGATGCAGGTCAGCGCTTCCGGAGCTTCCTCCGCTTCCTGATAAGCCTCCAGCGCTTTGGTATTCTCTACCATCCGGGTAAGCTCTTCATCAGAAAGGCTCTTTCTGTAATTCTCCAGCTTTTCTTCCAGTTCCTTATCCCTCTTTGCTGCAAGGCCCTTCTCCGGTACCAGGGAAAGGATCGCACCATGAGTGTTGCCCAGAAGATATTTCCGGATCAGCTCCTCGAAATATCCCTCTTCCAGAGCTTTCTTAAGGAACTCAAAGCCCTCCAGAAGCTGCACCTCACAGAACGGCTTCGTATCATCATAAAGCCAGCTGCTTAAAATATCCAGGCCATACATCAGCCCCTTCGGATAGGAAGAAAAATCTGCTTCGCGGAAACGGAATTCATAGTAATTGATTCCGGCTGTTACCGCCTTTTTGTCGATGCCTTCCTCTGCGATCTTTGTGAGGGTGTCACGGATCACTTTGACAAATTCCTCTTTCTGGCTTAAGTTGGCTCCCTTTGCCACGATGGAGAAATAGGTCTGTTTGATGCCATCCTCAAAAGAACCATAGATATCTTTGCCGATCTTTGCATCCAGAAGTGCCTGCTTCAGCGGTGCACCAGGTGCGCTTAAAAGTGCGTAATCCAGAACCTCGAAAGCAAGACTTAAGTTGATATCTGCTGCCTCGCCCACAACCATATTGTAGGAAAGATAGGTGTTATCCTCTTCTCCTTCGTCCTCTGATACCGGATAATTTTTCCGGATATCTTTTACCTGGGCAAAAGCTTCCTGATCCCGGATCTCGGAATCAATAGTAAGGGAATCAAAAGCAGACAAATAATGGCTGTCAATAAACTCCAGTTTCTCCTCCATATCCATGTTTCCATAGAGATAGATAAAACTGTTGGACGGATGATAATATTGTCTGTGAAAATCCAGAAATTCCTCGTAACTGAGATCCGGGATATTTACCGGATCTCCGCCGGACTCACAGCCATAGGTGGTATCCGGGAACAGAGAATTCATGATCTCTCTCTCCAGAACATCGTCCGGTGAGGAAAAAGCACCTTTCATTTCATTGTAAACAACACCGTTGTACTTCAGCGGTCCCTCTTTCTGCTCCAGATGATAGTTCCAGCCTTCCTGGCGGAAAATCTCCTCTTTTTTGTAAATATTCGGATAGAATACCGCATCCAGATATACATGCATCAGATTCTGGAAATCCCGGTCATTACAGCTTGCTACCGGGTAGCAGGTCTTATCCGGATAGGTCATGGCATTAAGGAAGGTATTAAGAGAACCTTTTACCAGTTCCACAAAAGGATCCTTCAGCGGAAATTCCCTGGAGCCGCACAGTACGCTGTGTTCCAATATATGAGCAACACCTGTGCTGTTTTTCGGCGGTGTACGGAATGCAATGTTAAAAACCTTATTCTCATCACTATTCTCGATGAGCATCACTCTGGCTCCTGTTTTTTTGTGTCTCAGAAGCCATCCTTTTGAATGAATATCCTGAAGCTCCTCTTCCTTCAGGACTTCATATGCTTTCAGATGATTGGGATTCATAAAATAGTAACCTCCTGAATGTTTCTCTTCACACCCGACATGGATCTTCGTTCAAAAAATCTCAGAATATTTTATCGGATGCATGGCAACAAAAGGCTGCCTGAGTAGTCAGACAGCCTGAAACGGAAGCGCTCCGGCCTCCTAAATGTTTCCTTCGTTGGGATAATACTGCCTGTAGATTTCTCTGGCAGCTCTTGTGATGATTCCAAGCTCAGCTTCCATTCCAAGATTAGCCGGAAGCTCCACAGCTGTTTCCCTGATGTCTCTCTGGACCTTGGCCTTCGCACTGTCCTCCTTGATGTGGATCAGGCCGAAAATCGTTGTGTTATAGGATTTATCTGTCTGACAGAGATCCATGTAGACCAGAACCAGATGACAGCATTCCCGGTAAAGAAGCTCCTCATAAAGGCCGCCCCTTTCCTGGAGCTCCTGAAATTTCAGCTTCTTAAGATACTTGCCTATCTCTTTCTTCGCACTTCTTGTACCAAAGAATCTGGAAGCGGAATTCCGGTTAAACTCCATGGTCATCCAGAGACCGAGATAACCGTCTGCCCTGGTATCACCAGTCTCAGCTTTATCGCTGTAACGGATCTCCCAGAGTTCCTTGCGGATCCTGTTTTCTTCCGGTTCTTCTCCTGCTGCAATGGACTGCTCCAGAAGCTTCAGACGCTCCATGGGATCTTTCTCTCTATAGTATTTCGCAATTGTTGGTGTATCCATTCATTCTTCCTCCTGATATCTGAATATTATATCAGACAACCTGCCAAAAATACACCCCTATCTGTGATTTCGAAGCTTTTTCCCAGGGCTTTTCACTTTTTTTCCGCGGTTATCACATAGATATACATTGCGGATATACCACAGGGTCTTATCCTCTCCGTATTTATCCAGGATCCGGAGAAGTCCCTCCAGCTCTTTCTTTGTCTGTGGGTGGATAAACCACAGCTTCTCCTTGCTTTTCAGAAAATACTGCAATGGTTCATGATAGGTATATTCCTCTCCCAGATAGTTTCTGGATGCACTGATCCGGTCCATGACCATTTCCGCCACATATTTTCTGGGCATTCTGGCTCCCATGATCACATGCTCACCGTCAAGGGAATAGTCTACCCAATGTTCAAAATGGTGTCTGTTTCTTCCCTTATGGTGCAGCCAAGACATGGATACGCCGGTTGCCTCACGTTCTGCGTTGTTGGGGCTTCTTGTCCCCTGATAATATTTACAGCCTACCAGAAATTCCGTCGGGGAATATTTGGACAGGTCATGAAGCAACCCCTGCTTATATAACCCGATACGAAAACAATATTTCATCACCAGAAGCTTATGCCTCGTGATGGTCCTGAAGTGCAGCCACGGGTGCCATGATCGCATCTTTCTCCGCCTCCTGTCTGCCCAGCAATACCACAATGGCGCGGGGGCCTATTTCGATTGATTTTTTATATTCTTCTTCCTCCTCCAGACAGAATCCTGTTCCGTGAAGAGAGGTATCTGCGATTTTTTTCCAGCACATGCCTTCCGGGAGATTGGGCAGAGCAAGGCTCCGGTTTTCCCAGTGGAAATTATAGCCGATGTAAATAAAATCATCCTCTGCAGCCTCCAGATCCTCTTTTTCCCTTGCATAGGCTCCGTAGTACATCATACCAAGAAGCCTGCTGGTATTCTCATAGCTCAGATACCAGGCACGTTCCCCGTGAAGAGACACATCCGGGAACCCCTTGGTCAGATAATCTACCCCTTTCAGTTCCACCGGCATATGAAGAACGGGATGGGCTTTACGAAAAGCAATGGCATCCTTTACAAATTCCCTCAGTCCCTGGTTTCTGGAAAGGCCCTTCCAGTCTGTCCAGCCGGTAGCATTATCCTGACAGTAAGCATTATTGTTTCCGCTCTGGGAATTGCCGAATTCATCGCCGTGATAGATCATGGGAACACCCTGACTCAGCAGCATCATCAGAAAGGCATTTTTGATCTGGCGTTCCCTCATCTGACGGACGGAAACCTTACGGGTAGGGCCTTCCACGCCGCAGTTCCAGGAATAATTATAGCTGCTTCCGTCCTGATTGCCTTCGCCATTGGCCTCGTTATGTTTATAATTGTAGCTCACCAGGTCATTCATGGTAAATCCGTCCTGGCAGACCATGTAATTGATCACTCCATGATTCTCGCTGTTATGACGGATATGCCATGCTGCAGCCTCCACCATACCTTCATCGCTTTTCAGGAAACGGCGCATATCCTGGAGAAAATTCATATTGCTCTCCGCTCCGCAACGTCTGGCCGGAAGCTTTCCTCTGTAAAAATGATCAAAATCAAAGCCCTGGAAGATCAGTTTTGCTCCGGAAAGGATTCCATCCCGAAGAAGCATCTCCCGGTTAAAGCCCTCTCCCAGCACATGAAATCCATCTACATGGTAAAAATCTCTCCAGAACTGCAAAGCTCGAAGAGCCATCAGGCTGTCTGTTTCCTCTGGAAAATAGAATTCCATGATACAGGCAATGCCGTTCTTGTGCAGCTCCCGGATCATATACCGAAATTCCTGCTCCGGTTCTCTGGTGCTACAGTAAGCACTCTTCGGGCTGAAATAGAAGCCGGATGCATAGCCCCAGTAATTCACTACATTTTCCTTTCGACGGGTCTTGATGTGTTCACTGCCTTCCTTCGATTTACTGATCGGAACCTCACAGAATTCATAGGCAGGCATCAGTTCAATGGCATTGATCCCAAGTTCTTTCCAGTAAGGGATCATCTCTGTCAGGCCAAGAAAAGTCCCCTTATGGGAAACCATCTTTCTGGCAAGCTTCGTATAACCACGGACATGAAGCTTGTACAGGATCATATTTTCATATTCTACTGCCGGTGCAGTTTCATTTTCCCAGCCGGAAACATTCTCATTAAGGAAGCGACAGCGGACCTCCTTTTCCGGATCGTAAGGTACTCCGAAATGCTCTCTCCCGTGAAGTCCGTATGCATACGGATCCTGCACGATCTCTCCGTCTATTTTATAATTATATTCAAAATCCCTCAGAGAAGCACTGCACAGCTTCAGTGCCCACACACGTCCTGTATGGAAATCCTTTGGAAAAACGATCTCCACCGGTGCGGCAGCTCCTCTTTTTTTATATAAAAGCAGGGATACTTCAGAATCCTCCGATGCCTCCACTGCAAAATTATAACCGCCCTCCATTTTGTTGGCTCCAAGTATCAGCGGCTGACCTTTCTCCACTCGACCTAATCTGCGGCTTGCCAAGGCAACTCCTCCTTTTCTCTTTTTATTATTCAAATCCATAGAAATCCTTTTCGCCGGATCCGTCACAGATCAATATCCAGCTCAACCGGGCAATGATCGGATCCCATGATCTCTCCGTGGATCTTCGCATCCTGAAGCTTTTCTTTCAGGGAAGGGGAAACAAGGAAATAGTCGATACGCCAGCCGGCGTTCTTCTCTCGTGCACGGAAACGGTAGGACCACCAGGAGTAAACGCCCTCTTTATCCGGATAAAAATAGCGGAATGTATCAATAAAGCCACTCTCAAGGGCTCTGGTAAAGCAGGCTCTCTCTTCATCAGTAAAGCCTGCATTTTTGCGGTTGGTCTTCGGGTTCTTGAGATCGATCTCCTGATGTGCCACATTAAGGTCGCCACAGCAGATCACCGGTTTCTTTTCCTGCAGTTTCAGGAGATAAGCCAGGAAATCCTCTTCCCATTTCATACGATATTCCAGACGGCGGAGCTCACTCTGGGAGTTGGGAGTATATACAGTCACGAAATAATACTCATCGAATTCCAGCGTGATGACACGTCCTTCTTTATCATGCTCCTCTATCCCGATCCCGTAAGCCGCAGACAATGGCTCCCTCTTCGTAAAAATGGCTGTACCTGAATAGCCTCTGCGGTTTGCGTAGTTCCAGTACTGATGATATCCGGGAAGTTCCAGTTTCACCTGTCCCTGCTGGCATTTCGTCTCCTGCAGACAGAAAATATCCGCATCCAGCTCATGAAAGCGTTCCTCAAAGCCCTTGGTGATACAGGCCCGGATTCCATTTACATTCCAGGAAATAAATTTCATATTTTTATATTTTCTCCTCATTTTTTCGTCATATTTTTATTATATCTCACATTGTCGGATTAAGCAAAAAATATTTTGAAAGTTTTCTCAGGCTCTCAAATATTTTGTTGCTGTTCTACGTCATATCTGTTAAAATGTTCTCTATATCATGCAGAGCTGCCCTCTTATTTACAGGCAGCAGCAGAACGGAGGATTTTTTTATGAGTGATGAATTTAACAAAAGCGGATGTGCACCAAGCGACTGCGCTTCCTGTACAGCTAACTGCGAAAGCAAGGTAGATGAGGCACATCATACCATTACCCTGACTATGGATGACGATACTGAGGTAGAATGTGCCATCCTTACTATTTTCCCTGTAGAGAACAAAGAATATATCGCACTTCTCCCACTGGATGAGAACGGCCAGAATGAGACCGGTGAGGTTTATCTCTACAGCTTCTCCCGCACAGCAGACGGCGATCCGATGCTGGCAAACATTGAAGATGATGAAGAGTACGACGCTGCCGCAAATGCCTTTAACGCAGTCGTGGAAAAAGCACGTGCAGACGAGGAAGCCGACACACTTCTCAGCTAAACAAAGCATTTACCAAAGATAGTAATTACACAAAACAAGCCCGGAAATCGGAAGTATGTAGTCATCACACCTCCGCCTTCCGGGCTTTCGTTTTATTTTGTGGTACTTCCGAAGCCGCCGTTTCTTACTGCATCTGCATCGTCATCCACGGTGATTCCGTATTCCACAAAGATCCCCTGCATAAAACCGGTTCCTGCCGGGATCTGGATCGTTTTATCTTCTCTTGTATCGTTAGTCAGCTTGGCAAAGATATGACCTTCGTTGTCGGAAAAGAAATAATCGCTGTCAATGATTCCCACTGTGTTATTCAACTGCAGCCGGAATTTAAATCCCAGTCCGCTTCTCGGATAACATTTCAGAACCCAGCCCTCTTCCATCTCTACACGGATACCGGTCGGTATCTTTACGATCTCACCTGGCTTCATGGTCACATCCACAGGTGCATAAAAATCATATCCTGCACTTCCAGTCGTGGCTCTCTTCGGAAGCTTCAGACTGTCGTAGATATTTCGGATCTCCTCTTCTGAATACTGTTCAAAGGTATCCTTCCAGTCCTTTGCAAACTGTTCAAAACTTACCTTGTGAAATTTCGCAATTCTTTTCATTTTTCGTTCCACTCCCAATAGGTAATTTCAGAAAAAACCTCTGATCACTCCGTGTACAGAACCACACGGTTCTCACGAAGTGACGCCTGTACATCGATCACCCTCTGATTTGAGGAGCCTTTCCATTTCAGACGAACCTCTTTCTTGTCCACCTGAAATTCCCCGTCCACGCATACATCCAGATAATGGATGATCTCGTACTGCTGGATTTCTTCCCAGAGAGAACCCGTATACAGCCAGATCGTCTTATCCGGATACTTCTCTCTGATCTCTCTTGCAAGAGCTGTTACCTCAGCGATATTGGAAGGATGCAGAGGATCGCCTCCTGAAAAGGTGATCCCGCTGATATAATCCTTGTCCAGCTCTGCAAATATCTCAGCTCGCTCGCTGTCCGTAAAGGGCAGACCTCCATTCGGATCCCAGGTAATGGGATTCTGGCACTCCCGGCAGCCGTGTGAACAGCCGGCTACCCAGAGCACTACACGAAGTCCGTCTCCGTTTAACATATCGTCCTTGGTAATATTGTGGTATCTCATCATTTATGCTTCTTCCGGTACATCCTTCATGCTGAAGCTGATTCTTCCCATCTTGTCCTTGCCAAGGCAGATAACCTTAACTTTGTCGCCAAGTGTGAGAACATCCTCAACACGGTTGATCCTCTGTTTGGAGATCTTGGAAATGTGTACCATTCCCTCCTTGCCCGGTGCAAACTCAAGGAATGCGCCAAACTCTTTGATGCTGACTACGCGTCCTGTAAAGATCTGTCCTGCCTCAAACTCGGTAGTGATGATCTCGATCATACGTTTCGCCTCATCCATACCCTTCTGGTCTGTTCCGCAAATGGAAACTGCGCCGTCATCTGTGATGTCGATCTTCACACCTGTACGCTCGATGATCGTGTTGATAGTCTTTCCTCTCTGTCCGACTACATCACCGATCTTCTGCGGGTCGATCTGAATCTGGATGATCTTCGGAGCAAACTCACCAACGCTTGTACGAGGCTTGTCGATACATTTCTCCATAACTTCTGTCAGGATATATTCTCTTGCCTCTTTTGTTCTGCGGATCGCTTCCTCAACGATCGGTCTTGTAAGACCATGGATCTTGATATCCATCTGGATCGCTGTGATTCCGTCATGTGTTCCGGCTACCTTGAAGTCCATATCTCCGAAGAAGTCCTCAAGGCCCTGGATATCTGTAAGAACGATGTAATCATCGTCTGTTTCACCTGTAACAAGTCCGCAGGAAATACCTGCAACCGGTTTTCTGATCGGTACACCGGCAGCCATCAGTGACATGGTAGATGCACAGATACTTGCCTGGGATGTGGAGCCGTTGGACTCAAATGTCTCAGATACGGTACGGATTGCATATGGGAATTCTTCCTCTGTAGGAAGTACCGGTACCAGTGCTCTCTCAGCAAGTGCTCCGTGACCGATCTCACGACGTCCCGGTCCTCTGGAAGGCTTGGTCTCACCTACAGAATAGGACGGGAAGTTGTAGTGGTGCATATATCTCTTGGATGTCTCAAACTCATCCAGTCCGTCAAGACGCTGTGCCTCTGTAAGAGGAGCAAGTGTAGTAACGGTACAGATCTGAGTCTGTCCTCTTGTGAACATGGCAGAACCATGAACTCTCGGGATGATATCTGTCTCTGCAGCCAGCGGACGGATCTGTCTGATCTCACGTCCGTCCGGTCGTTTATGATCTTTGAGGATCATCTTACGGACAGTCTTCTTCTGGTACTGATATACAGCCTCACCGAGAACGGCAAGCCATTCCTCATTGTCTGCAAAAGCTTCTTTCAGCTTATCAGTGATCTCGCTGATGTTATTCTCACGTGTCTGCTTGTCGTCAGAGAATACGGCAACCTCCATCTCTTCCGGAGGAACGATCTTCTTGATCTCATCAAAAAGCTCCTGAGGTACTGCACAGGACTCATAGGAATGTTTCTCTTTTCCGCACTCTGCTACGATCTGGTCGATGAATTTGATGATCTCCTGGTTCACTTCATGAGCCTTGTAGATAGCCTCGATCATCTTATCTTCCGGGATCTCATTAGCTCCGGCCTCGATCATGATAACCTTCTCTCTTGTAGAAGCAACCGTAAGCTGAAGATCAGAAACTGCCTTCTGTGCAAGTGTCGGGTTGATAATAAACTCGCCGTCGATCATGCCAACCTGTGTGGTTGCACATGGGCCGTCAAATGGGATATCAGAAATACAGGTTGCAATGGAAGAACCAAGCATAGCCGGGATCTCCGGATTGCACTCCGGATCAACAGACATAACCATATCTACCAGTGTTACGTCATTTCTGTAATCCTTCGGGAACAGAGGACGCATCGGGCGGTCGATAACACGGGATGTCAGGATCGCATTTTCAGATGCTTTACCCTCTCTCTTGTTGAATCCTCCCGGAATCTTTCCGACAGAATACATTTTCTCTTCATATTCTACACTCAGCGGGAAGAAATCAATTCCATCCCTCGGCTTGTCAGATGCAGTTGCAGTAGACAGAACAACTGTATCACCGTAGTGCATGAAAGCTGCACCATTTGCCTGAGCTGCAACACGACCAATATCAACTCTCAGAGTTCTGCCTGCCAGCTCCATTGTGTAACTTTTGTACATAATTGTATCTCCTTTCTGAATTGCTTGTGGAAGATACCGAAACTACTGAAAAAAACAGAAAAGCACTGATTTCTGCGCTTTTCAGTGGTCTCGGAACTTATCTTCCACTCAAAACAGGGCGGAGAAATTCTCCGCCCTATGGTTTCTTATTTTCTAAGACCTAATTTTGCGATCAGTGCACGGTATCTATCGATATCTTTCTCTTTCAGATATGCCAGCATACCACGTCTCTGTCCTACCATTTTCAGAAGACCTCTTCTGGAATGATGGTCTTTCTGGTTAACTTTCAGATGCTCAGTAAGCTCCTGGATTCTAGCGGTCAGGATAGCTACCTGTACCTCCGGTGA
>OIWK01002727.1_pt1 | contig 13542 bp, 9 predicted proteins | sample 1587401 | NCBI WGS metagenome assembly OIWK01 (sample SAMEA3888911, study PRJEB22519) | human gut metagenome | biome: human gut; feature: human-associated habitat; material: faeces | place: Denmark | collected 2009
CGATTGCAGCAGCACGTACACAGAAGCAGAGCGGCTATCCAAAATGTCTGCTTTGTCCGGAAAATGAAGGCTATGCAGGAAGAGTCAATCATCCGGCAAGGGAGAACCACAGGATCATCCCGATCACCATCAATGACAGTCCATGGGGCTTCCAGTACTCTCCATATGTTTACTACAATGAACATTGTATCGTATTTAACAGTCAGCATACTCCGATGAAGATCGAGAGAAATACATTTATCAAGCTGTTTGATTTTGTAAAGCTGTTCCCACATTATTTCCTTGGCTCCAATGCGGATCTTCCAATCGTAGGAGGTTCTATCCTCAGCCACGATCATTTCCAGGGCGGGCATTATACCTTTGCCATGGCGAAGGCAGAGATTGAAAAGCATGTGACGATCCCGGGATACGAAGATGTGGAAGCCGGCATTGTAAAATGGCCTCTTTCCGTACTGCGTATCCGTAGCAAAGACGAGACGAGACTGATTGATCTGGCAACACATGTACTGGCAGTCTGGAGAGGATATACGGATGAGGCTGCATTTATCTTTGCAGAAACAGACGGAGAGCCGCATAACACCATCACACCGATCGCACGTAAAGTGGGAGATACCTTTGAACTGGATCTGACATTACGTAACAATATCACAACAGAGGAGCATCCGCTGGGGGTTTATCATCCGCATGCATGCTATCATCATATCAAGAAAGAGAATATCGGTCTTATCGAAGTTATGGGACTCGCTGTTCTTCCGGCACGTCTGAAAGAAGAGCTGGAGCTTCTTGAAGAATACATTTTAAGCGGCAGGGACATCGCTTCCAATGAGAAAATCGAGAAACATGCTGCATGGGTTGCAGAATTTCTGCCAAAATATGAGAAACTTGATAAAGATAATATCCAGGAAGTCCTTCGCAGGGAAGTGGGCAATGTATTTGTTCATGTACTGGAGGATGCCGGTGTTTATAAATGCACACCAGAGGGCAGGGATGCATTTATGAGATTTATCAATACTCTGTAAAAAAGTACGGAGGCATCCGGGGATGGATATGTATTTCAGGAGGAGTTTGTTTATATGAAAAACAGGGAAAAAACCGGAAAGGCCTTTCGGATAAAATGGCTTTTGCTGGCACTTGTGGCAGCTGCACTGATCTTTGTGCCGGCTGCATCGCATAAGGTGTCGGCGGCGAAGCTTGTTTATACCGTTAAGTTCAATAATAATTCAGGTACCAGCAAAAGTAAGACGTATACCGCACTGACACAGAATGTGACATTAAATACTACGATCCGGCTTCCGGCAGTACCCAAGGCTGTGGGATATCAGAATCTCGGATGGACCACACGGAAGGGGAGCAGTAAGGTGGTATATAAAGCAGGTGCCCGCGTAAAGGTCAGAAAAGATATGACTCTGTATGCGGTCCGCAGAAAGAGCAGATACTATACCGTAAACTTCTATCTTGGAAATGGAAGCACCAATTCCGCATATAAGAAGCTGCAGAAAAAAGTAGAAGAGGGTACATATTACACATTGCCTGCAGTTCCATCCAGATCGGGATATGTAAATCTTGGCTGGTCAACAGCAAAGAACGGCAAGGCATCTACTGCAAAAAAAGTAGGAACGAAGATTAAAATCTCCGGTAATATCAGATACTATTCCGTACAGATGCAGTCAGTAAAGGTAAATCTCCGCAAGGCAAACGGAACCGTATGGAAGACAGTAACACTTGGAAAGGGCGGTTACCTTAAGCTCCCATCTGTATCCAATGCGACAGGTTATACGTTTATGGGCTGGTCTAAGACCAGACGGACCGGTTCTTCCACAGATCCGGATTATGAAGCCGGTGAACTTCTGCGGATCAACAAAAACACCAATCTGTATGCGACGGTATTTAACCGTGCACTGGAGAAGGACATCAGTTCCGATGAGATGGCTCATCCGGCTATCGGTATGATGTACAGTAAGGTCATTTTTGTGGGAGATTCCCGTACTGCAGGAATACAGGCGACACTGAAAAAACAGATGAGCAGTTCTGTAACAAATGGGGTTTCTTTTGTTGCAAACCCAGGAAAGGGCTTGAGCTGGTTCCGGGATACAGGATATGCACAGCTTATAGAAGAAATCGACAAAACAGAAGGTTCCAAACCGATCGCCGTTATCTTTAATCTGGGTGTCAATGACCTGGGAAATGCAGGCAATTATGTCAGCTATATGACCAGTATCGCATCCACATTGAAAAGTAAGAACTGTAAGCTCTTTTACATGTCTGTAAACCCGATCAACAGTACCATGATCACAAAAGCAGGAAGAGGCGCCCGGACAGAAGCACAGGTAAGAGAATTCAACAGCAAGATCCGTTCCGGTCTTTCGCTGGATTACAAGTACATCGATATGTACAGCGTACTTATGAAAAAAGGCTACGGGACCAATGCTTCCTACAATGGCACAGACGCTGACAGTGATGATGGACTCCACTACACAACAAAGACATTCAAGAGGATCTACTATTACTGCATTACTTATCTCAACACAGGAAGTATCAACGCATCTTATTATTAATGGTATAACAGACAGAAAAATCCCGTCTGCCGGAGACATTCCGCCAGGCGGGATTTTTCTGTCCGGCGGCCCGCTATTTTTCTGTCCGACAGGGCAATTACTCCTTGCACGAACCATGAGAATAGTCTATACTTAATTCGATACGGACGTTTGGAGGTCCGCAGGGACGTGTGATCCTGAATATGAGGAATGAGGTATAGATTATGAAACTGACAACAGTGAAAGAGATTTACAGAAACCGTGAACAGTATCTCGACAAAGAGATCACCGTAGGTGGATGGGTACGAAGTGTTCGTGATTCCAAGGCGTTTGGATTCATCGTACTTCATGATGGAAGCTTTTTTGAAACTCTTCAGATCGTATATCACGATAACATGGAGAATTTCGCAGAGGTTTCCAAGCTGAACGTTGGAGCAGCCATCATTGTTAAGGGAACGCTGGTAGCTACCCCTCAGGCGAAGCAGCCATTTGAGATCCAGGCAACAGAGATATCTGTAGAGGGAGCTTCCGCACCGGATTATCCACTTCAGAAGAAGAGACACAGTCTTGAATACTTAAGGACCATGACACATTTAAGACCGAGAACAAATACTTTTCAGGCTGTATTTCGTGTACGTTCTCTCTGTGCATATGCGATCCATAAATTTTTCCAGGAGAGAGGCTTTGTCTATGTGCACACACCGCTGATCACAGGAAGTGACTGTGAAGGTGCAGGAGAGATGTTCCAGGTAACAACACTGGATCCGAAGAATATTCCGCTGACAGAGGATGGAAGTGTTGATTATTCACAGGATTTCTTCGGAAAGGAGACAAACCTTACCGTAAGCGGACAGCTGAACGGAGAGACTTATGCACAGGCATTCCGCAATATCTACACATTCGGACCGACCTTCCGTGCTGAGAATTCCAACACCACCCGTCATGCAGCTGAGTTCTGGATGATCGAGCCTGAGTGTGCGTTTGCAGACCTTCAGGACGCTATGGTGCTTGCAGAGGCTATGCTGAAATACGTGATCCGTTATGTCTTTGAGAATGCACCGGAGGAAATGAACTTCTTCAATTCCTTCATTGACAAGGGGCTTCTTGACAGACTGAACCATGTGCTTAATTCTGAATTTGCGCATGTGACCTATACAGAGGCTGTTGAGATCCTTGAGAAGAACAATGACAAATTTGATTATAAGGTATTCTGGGGATGTGATCTTCAGACAGAGCATGAGCGCTATCTGACAGAGCAGGTCTACAAGAGACCGGTATTTGTTACAGATTATCCGAAGGAGATCAAGGCATTCTACATGAAACTCAACGAGGATGGAAAGACAGTTGCGGCTATGGACTGTCTGGTGCCGGGAATCGGAGAGATCATCGGAGGAAGCCAGAGAGAGGATGACTACGACAAGCTGAGAACACGTATGGATGAGCTGGGTCTGAAACCGGAGGATTACGATTTCTATCTGGATCTTCGTAAATATGGTTCCACACGTCATTCCGGCTTTGGTCTTGGATTTGAGAGATGTGTCATGTACCTTACAGGTATGGGCAACATCCGTGACGTGATCCCATTCCCGAGAACTGTAAAGAACTGCGATCTTTGATCAGAACACTTTTGCACAGCAGGACGTTCTGTGCTCCTGAGATCAGAGAACAGCAGGGAGAAATTGGCAACAGGTATTGATATGTGTGACTGACACACAAGGGAGAACATTATGAGATTTATTCATCTTGCAGACGTGCATCTGGGCGCGGTTCCCGACAGGGGCTGCCCGTGGAGCAAAGAGCGGGAGGAAGAAATCTGGAGCACTTTCCGCCGGGTTATTGCGGGCATCCGCGAAGATCCGGTGGATTTGCTATTTATATCCGGAGATCTGTTCCACCGCCAGCCTCTTATGAGAGAGCTTAAGGAAGTAAATTATCTGTTTTCCACCATCCCGGATACCAGAGTGTATCTGATGGCAGGAAATCATGATTTTATAAGCAGAGATTCTTTTTATAATACGTTTGAGTGGAATTCCAATGTTATATTTTTCAGGAGCAGGGAACTAACCTGCGTTAAAGATCCAAGGCTTGATGTCTATGTATATGGACTGAGTTACTATGACCGGGAAATAAAAGACGGACTTTATGATCAGGCTGTCCCTGTCCAGAAAGAAGGAATCCATATTCTGCTGGCCCATGGCGGCGATGAGAAGCATATTCCTCTCAGTGCAGCAGCTCTGGCGGCGTCAGGCTTCGATTATGTGGCGTTAGGGCATATCCACAAGCCGCAGATCCTGATCCGTGACCAGGCGGCCTTTTCCGGGGCTCTGGAGCCCATTGACAGGAATGATACAGGGGAACATGGATATATGGAGGGACGACTGATCAACGGAAGGATCCGTACAGAGTTCGTTCCCTTTGCCTGTCGTTCCTATCAGCAGCTGGTAATGACACTTCACGAGGAAACTACACAGATATCTCTGGAAGAAGCGGTAAAATCCCAGATTTTCCGCAGAGGAGGAAGGAATATCTACAGGATCGTTCTTCAGGGAATGCGTTCGCCGGATCTTCTTCTGATCCCTGAGAAACTGAAAAGTCTTGGAAATGTTACCGATGTTGTGGATGAATCCTGGCCGGCGTATGATCTTGGTGAGCTCTACAAACGCTACAGCGGTACTCTGATTGGTGATTATATCGGCTATTTTTTGGCCAAAAAGGGTATGGATACCGTGGAAAAAAAGGCGCTGTATTATGGGCTTCAGGCATTGCTTGAGACAGGCAGCCGGCGATAAAGGGGCAGCACAGGAGGATAGCATAAGATGGTTATCAGACGTTTAAAAATAAAAAATTTCGGGAAGATCCGGGACAAGGATATGGAGCTTTCGCCTGGGATCAACGTACTTTACGGTGAAAATGAGAGTGGAAAAACTACCACACATACATTTATCCGCTCCATGTTTTACGGCGTTCGCAGACTGCGGGGAAAGGCTGCTCTGAACGATACATATACAAAATATGAACCATGGGAAAATCCGGCAGAATATGGTGGGATCATGTGGTTCACAAGCAAGGGGAAGAAGTATCGTCTTACCAGGAATTTTTATAAAGAAAAGAAGTTGGGAGAGCTTCTCTGTGAAGATGATGGCAGTCTTGTGGATGCGGAACAGGGAGCTCTTGGGACTATTCTGGGAAATGTAAGTGAGGCAGTTTATGATAATACGGTGTCTGTGGCACAGCTGAAAAGCGTTACAGGAAAAGATCTCGTACGTGAACTGCAGAATTACATGGCCAGCTATCAGGGAACCGGTGACAGTTCCATTGACATGGGACGAGCCATGCAGATGCTGAAAATGTCCAGAAAAGGATATCTGACAGAAGCGGCCCGGCGAAAAAAGGAGCTGGAAAAGGAAAAAGAAAAGATTTCCGCAAACATGGAATATATCCGTAGAGAGATCCGTGAACTGGATGAGAAGCGTGATCGGATCATGCAGCAGCAGGACGGGATGAACATAGGGACCAGAGAACGGAGTACAGAGGATCTTCTTGAGCTTCGGATCGATCGTGTAAAAAGAAGACGGGAGCTGACAGATGCAGTTCTGGCAGTTGTGCTGCTTGGTGGGATTGCCGGTACCGGCTGCCTGGCAGCTTTTTCCGGGCAGGTCATTTTCAGTGTTCTGGCAGGCGTGGCAACTGCGGCGATTTCTGTAGCGGCATTGTTTTTTCGCATACGGCTCAGCAGGGAGCTGAATAAGAGAGAACGTCAGAGAGAGCGCTGGCATTCCAGACATGAGGAGCTGACCTGGAACCGGAACAGTCTGGACAGTGACTACGAAGAGAAGCATACAGCGCTGGAGAACCTGCAGGCAGAGTTGACGGAATGTGAAGAAAACACAGAAGTGATCACTCCGGAGGAAACGGAGATCCAGGCGCTGAATATGGCTATGGAGACGATTGAGGCACTTTCCGGAAACATTACGGATCAGGTAGGGGTCCGTCTGAAAAAACGTACATCTGAGATATTAAGTGAGATCACCGGTGGCAGATACCAGGAGGTTCTGATGGATGAGGCACTGCATATGTCTGTGAACACAGGGGAGCGTATCGTATCCATTGAGAGACTGAGTCGCGGGACACTGGAGCAGATTTATTTTGCCCTTCGTATGGCAGCAGGAGAGCTTTTCTGCAAAGAGGAACCGTTCCCTGTGATCCTGGATGATGTATTTGGCATGTATGATGAAGAACGTCTTGCAGCGGCTCTCAGGTGGCTGCATAAAGAAAACAGACAGGTGATCATAAGTACCTGCCATAAAAGAGAAATGGAGATCCTGGATAAAGAGAGGATTCCCTATCAGAAGCTTCCTATGTGAGCTTTTGCAGGAAGATTTCAGCATAAAGATCAAAAGCAAAGCAGACAGCAGATGCGGATCATGGATATCCGTCTGTTACAGAAATATAAAGCGGCTGCGCTTTCTGAGAAACTGTTATATCGTTCTCAGAAGGTGCAGCCGCTTTGCGTGCGTTATGATTTATTTATTTCTCATGCTGGCTCATGTAATTTGTTACGCAGCGTTTGATTCTGTCTACCGGATTCAGAAGGTGGCTGACAGAGGTATCATGGTTCAGCGTATCAATGATCAGAGCAATATATTTGCTCATATCGCAGCTGATGTAGTATGGCTTCTCAAGAAGCTCCGGTGACTGATAAACCAGGTTAGTAGTAAGGAGCTTGTCGAAGTAGCCCTTCTTGTAAGCATCGTCAAATTTATCAAGACCATCGGTAAAGAATCCGAAGGTAGAGCAGATGTAAACTCTGCCTGCTCCTTTCTCTTTCAGGAGAGACGCGATCTTAATGATCGTATCACCGGAGGAGATCATATCATCGATCAGGATCATATCCTTGCCCTCGATCTTTGGTCCGAGGAATTCATATGCTGCGATCGGATGACGGCCGTTTACATATCTTGAGTAATCCAGACGTTTATAGTACATACCCATATCAACACCGAGGACATTGGCGAGATAGATCGCACGGTTCATGCTTCCTTCGTCCGGGCTGATCGTCATGAAATGATCCTTGTCGATATGAAGTCCCTTTTCATTATTAAGAAGAGCCTTGATGAACTGGTAGGATGGCTGTACAGTCTCAAAACCATGAAGAGGAGTCGCATTCTGTACACGGGAATCATGTGCATCAAAGGTGATGATATTCTCAACACCCATATCGATCAGCTCATGAAGTGCATTGGCACAGTCAAGAGACTCTCTTCCGACACGTTTGTCCTGGCGGCTCTCATAGAGATATGGCATGATCACGTTGACTCTGCGGGCTTTTCCGCCTACAGCGGCGATAACACGCTTCATATCCTGGAAATGATCATCCGGGGACATAAGATTCGTGTAAGGTCCGATCGGATAGGATAAGCTGTAATTTGTCACATCTACCATTACGTAGATATCATCACCGCGGACAGATTCGTTGATGGTGCATTTACCCTCACCGGAGCCGAAACGTGGAGTCTTGGCGTCAATAATGTAAGAATCGCGCTTGTATCCCTCGAATGCAAAGGAGTCCATTCCAGGATACTGTCTTTCGGCACGCCATTTGACCAGCCAGTCATTCACCTTCGCGCCTAATGAGCTGCAGCTCTGAAGGGGAATCAGTCCAAGTCTTCCTACCGGGAGTGTGGAAAAATCTTTTGTATTTACCTGTGCCATTTTAATTTCCTCCTAAAAATATTTTCTGTATACGGATGTCCTTCCCGATCAACGATATCATCTGATAGTTGCTGGCAATTCGGGAAAATGTTCTCTCGGAATAGGTATCCGAGAAATTTTTGAGCGTCAGATTCGTGGAAATGATCGTGGATTTCCTGCGCATGATCCGCTCATTGAGACAGAGAAAAAGCTGTGAAGATACGAAACTGTTGGTAAGCTCCGTTCCCAGGTCATCAATGATCAGAAGATCACAGTCATAGATCAGTTCCTCGTCTGTGCCGGTATCTTTTCGGGAAAAAGAATTCGCAGCCATCATATCAAAAAGATCGTAGGCGGAAAAGTACAGGACACAGTGGGTGGATCTGAGAAGCTCTCGGGCGATGCAGTGTGAAAGAAAGGTTTTTCCCACACCGGTATCACCATATAAAAACAGGTTTTCAAATTTATGGTCGAAGTTCTGCACAAAGCGCTGTGCAGTGTCATAGGCCCGTCTGGCTGTTTCCAGGGCAGACAGTCCCGTGGCTTCGTTTTTTATTGTAGCAGAATAATAGTCAAATGAAAAGCTGTCAAAATTCTCTTTTTCGAGAATTTCATTCAGATTGGACTGTGCATAAAGCAGTTCGATCTCAGCTTTTTTAAAACAGGTGCATTTTCGGCTGCCGATATAGCCGGTATCCTGACAGTCAGGGCAGGTGTAAGGCATCTCAAGATAGTCTCCGGGAAAGCCGTTTGCAACAAGAAGGGTGATCCGTTCATCGGAAAGCTCCTGGATGGCTGCCTTCAGATCCGAAGTTCCCTTTTCTTCGCCGTTTAAAAGGCGACGGACTTTGTCAGCACTTAAAGTTGCCACCTCGTCATCGATCTCTTTCAGACGGGGGATCTTTCCGTAGGCTTCGGCTGTGTGCTCCTCCAGAATACGGTGGTTCTGTGCCTGCCGGCGGCTGTATTCTCTCATTATAGTATCATATTGAAAATTCTGTAAAGGCATAAAGCGCTCCTTCCAGGTTCTGTTACTGATTATTTAAAAGACGTTTCTCATATTCCGCAAAATCATAATCACGCTGGTGGAAATTATTGAAGCGGTTGCTATTCTGAGGCTGAGTCTGGGGCTGCTTCTTCCTGGAAACGGATTTCTCAAGCTGGCGTTTTTTGTGTGCGGCATCCAGAAGCCGGATATCCTCCAGCGTATGTACGTTTTTCTTTTTCCAGCCGGAGAGGATCTTATCTGCATATTGGAAACTGGGCTGTCCGGTGGAAAGGACAGTACGGCTGCAGGCTTCCTGGATCAGCTCCAGATCAAAACCGTAGGTCTTGCGCCAGGTATCAATGTAAGTGATCTCGTTATCAACAGGATTGCGGCCGCTGATCCCCATAGCCTTCAGGATCGTGTAATAATCCTTGGAAAAACGGGAGCTGGCATCCCGGGCCATCTCGACGGTGGTGATGCCGTCTTTTGCCCAGGCGAGTGCAACAGTTTCAATATAACGCATACTCTTGCGGCCTCTGGAAACACAGTATTCCACCAGATATTCGATGAGATCCGCAGACATATGGAGTTCATCATAGAAAAAAAGGATCTTCTGCATTTCTGTAGGCGTCAGTGTTTTGGTCAGATACTGCTCTGTGATATAGAGAAGCTGACTGATCTCTTCGTTTTGCTTAAGTTCTCTGATCCGGTCAGGAGTGAGACTGAGAATGTAATCAGCGGAGCTTGGGACTCCCGGATCCGTGTTCTCGGAAACGGAAGCAGAATTGCCGGAACCGGTGAAAGTATCCACGGAAGCGCTGCTCTCTCTATGACCGGTATCCGCAAAGGGTTCCAGCAAAGTGATCCCGGAAAGCTTCTGATCTGCAGTATAGGTTAATGCGATCAGTTTCTCACTTTCCCAGTATTTCAGCGCACGGGAAATATCTCTTTCCGTGCAGAAAAGGCTGTCTGCCATATGCTCCAGGCTGAAAGAAGAAGGAGCGGCAGATACCATACGGAGAAGGTAGATATATACCTTTACGAACTCCCCGTTGGCACGAGGCATGAAATTGTCAATAAAGCGATTGGAAAGAATCGTTACCTCCAGTTCTGAGGAATTCTGAAGTGAAATCAGGCTCATGATCAGCAGCTCCCTTTCTAAAATACAGCAGATATTTCAGGTGATATCCCAAAGTCCGCCATGCTAAAAAGGATTATAGCACAACCGCTTTTACTTGAGAATAGTCTATTTTCACAGAAGTTGTGCACTAATTTCCATGTGGAAAATGTGGATAGTGTGGAAAACTTTGAGGATAACATTATCAGCAACTAACTAAAACCTTAATTTTGTAAGAAAAATGCGGTATTTGTTGAATTTGGCTGTTGAATTATGTCAAGTAGGTTATACACAAAAAAATCCACATGCCAGGCACGTCTGAAATGTGCATAAGCATGTGGATAATGTGGATAATTATTTTCCGAGAAGGTGTTCTCCAATATTTACAACGTCTCCGGCGCCCATAGTTATCAACAAATCACCATGTGCACAACTTTTTAAGAGGAAACTCTCGATCTCATCAAAAGTCGGGAAATATTCGCAGGGGGTTCCAAGTTCCTGGATCTGTTTCTGGAGATCCTGGGAAGAAATACCAAGATTGTCTGTTTCACGTGCGGCATAAATATCAGCCAGTACAACATGATCGGCCAGAGTCAGCGCTTTTGCAAATTCCGGAAGAAGAGCTTTGGTACGTGTGTAGGTATGAGGCTGGAATACACACCATACCTTCTGATGCGGATAATTCTTTGCAGCATGAAGGGTTGCCTCGATCTCGGTTGGATGATGCGCGTAATCATCAATGATGGTGATACCGCCGATCTCACCTTTATACTGGAAACGACGGTCTGTACCGGTAAAGCTTCCGAGACCTTTGACGATCACGTCATCCGGAAGGTCCAGAAGGCGTCCTACGGCAATGGCTGCCAGTGCATTGGATACGTTGTGGATACCCGGTACACGCAGATAATAGCTGCCGATCTTTTTGCCCCGGAAGAGAACGGAGAAGGAAGGATGTCCGTATTTATCCCAGGTAATGTCTGCTGCGGTGTAATCGGCATCGTGCTCCAGACCATAGGTAAGAACATTGCATGGAAGCTCCCGGGTGATCGTTTCATACTCCGGTGTGTCGGCGTTGATGATCAGAGTACCGTCAGCAGGGAGAAGCTCTGCAAATTTCCGGAAGGAATGGCGGATGTCATCGATGTCCTTGAAGAAATCCAGATGATCGGCATCCATGTTCAGGATCACACTGATCTTAGGGAAGAAGCTTAAAAAGCTGTTGGTGTATTCGCATGCCTCTGTGATAAAGGTCTCAGAATTTCCAACGCGGATGTTTCCGTGGATAGCAGGAAGGATTCCGCCAACACTGATGGTAGGATCACAGTCACCCTCAAGAAGGATATGGGAAACCATGGAAGTAGTAGTGGTTTTTCCGTGGGTTCCGGAAATTGCGATCGGTGTATCGTAGTTCCGCATGATCTGTCCCAGAAGCTCTGCGCGGGTGAGCATTGGAAGCCCTTTTTCTTTCGCACAGGCAAATTCCGGGTTGTCCGGGTGGATCGCTGCTGTATAGACAACCACATCTACATCATCCTTGATGTTGGAAGCGCGCTGTCCGTAATAGATCACAGCGCCACGTTCTTCCAGTGTGCGGGTCAGCGGGCTGGATTTGGCATCGGAACCGGAAATCCGGAAATTTTCTTCCAGAAGGATCTCGGCAAGGCCGCTCATGCTGATGCCTCCGATCCCGATGAAATGAATATGGAGCGGTTTATGAAAGTCTATCTGATACATAATAATCTCCTTATATATATGTTATTTTCGTAGCTCTTTTGTCTGTTTTATTATAACGCCAACAGAAACAATTGAAAAGTGGTTCTTTTGGCTAAAAAAGCGGTTTTTTACGGAATATAAAAGTAACCAGAAAATAACATCGAAAAATGTTGAAAATTACCAGAGGAATGAAAAAAATGATGAGTCTTACCAATTTATAATATACAATAGCGATAAAAAAAGTAAAATACAGCTAAAATAATTGTAAAAAATGTTCGCTAATACAGTAAAGTATGCTATAATGGAATAATCATAACATACAAGAGGTGATCGCATGATTAAGAAAGAGATGATTGCCATGCTCTTGGCCGGTGGGCAAGGCAGCAGGTTAGGAGTTTTGACAGAAAAGGTTGCAAAGCCGGCAGTCGCTTTTGGTGGTAAATATCGTATCATCGATTTTCCACTGAGCAATTGTATTAACTCGGGAATTGACACGGTGGGTGTGCTGACACAGTACCAGCCTCTCCGCCTGAATACACATATCGGTATCGGTATTCCGTGGGATCTTGACCGCAATGAAGGCGGTGTCACAGTCCTTCCTCCGTATGAGAAGAGCACAAGCAGTGAATGGTACACAGGAACTGCCAATGCGATCTATCAGAATCTGGCTTATATGGAGCAGTATAACCCGGATTATGTACTGATCCTTTCCGGTGACCATATCTATAAGATGGATTACGAAGTGATGCTGGATTTCCACAAGGCGAACAAGGCAGATATTACGATCGCGTGTATGCCGGTTCCCATTGAGGAAGCCAGCCGTTTTGGTATTATGGTTACTGATGAGAGCAGCCGTATTACTGAGTTTGAGGAGAAGCCGGAGCATCCGAAGAGCAACTATTGTGTAACAGGTCTTTACTTCTATGACAACAAAGTTGTTGAATATGCAAAGAACCTGAAACCGTCACCGCGCGGAGAGCTTGAGATCACCGACCTGAACCGGATCTATCTGGAAGACGGCAGCCTGAACGTTGAGCTTCTCGGACAGGGCTTTACATGGCTTGATACCGGAACACACGAAAGCCTTGTTGATGCAACAAACTTTGTAAAGACAATGGAACAGCATCAGCACCGCAAAATTGCCTGCCTTGAAGAAATCGCTTACTTAAATGGCTGGATTTCTAAAGAGGAAGTTCTCAAAGTTTACGAAGTTCTCAAGAAGAACGAATACGGTCAGTATTTAAAAGATGTTTTAGATGGAAAATATCAGGAGAATTTATATTAAAAGGAGTATCTACTTATGACAATCATTGTAACCGGCGGAGCCGGATTTATCGGAAGCAACTTTATTTTTCATATGTTAAACAAATATCCGGATTACCGAATCATTTGTTTAGACTGCCTGACATACGCAGGAAATCTTTCTACTTTAGAGCCAGTGATGGATAATCCAAACTTCCGCTTTGTAAAAGAAAGCATCACGGACAGAGACGCTGTAT
>OIWK01002732.1_pt1 | contig 13532 bp, 12 predicted proteins | sample 1587401 | NCBI WGS metagenome assembly OIWK01 (sample SAMEA3888911, study PRJEB22519) | human gut metagenome | biome: human gut; feature: human-associated habitat; material: faeces | place: Denmark | collected 2009
AAAAATGGATCATCCCCCCTGGCGTTTGACGGGGCTTTACGAGAAAGCCCCCCGAAAAAAATCAAGATCTATCCACGGTCAAATAAAAAACCGGAGCTAACATCGCTTTCGCAATGCCGCTCCGGAAAAGGTCGAACCTTTTGTCTTCCATTTATAAGACTACGCCATTTCAAACCAGTTGTCAATGACGAGTGTCAAAAAGCCCTGCGCACTCTTGACGCGCGGATTGATGGCATAGTAGATTTTGTTCTCGCAACAGAAAAGCCCGCGTCTCATTTGGATCATCCCCCGGTTGAAAACGAAAAGTTTCTTCCTTATAAATACAAAAGGCTTGCGACCGAGGCATTGGTCGCAAGCCAAAAATTCATGCAAATATCGCTCAGCCAAACACGGCGTGCTTGGCGGCTTTGCGCCCTGGGTGGAGGGCGTCTTCGTTGACAGCGATGAGGAGCTTATCCCCTTCCTGCAGGCGCGTACCGCCGTCGGGGATGATGTAGCGATGGTCGCGCTGGATGAGCACGATGAGCGAATGCGGACGCGGCGGCAGATCGCCGAGGGTCATGCCCGGGGTGAAATCTTCCTTTTCGAGCACGGTCTCGACTAGGGAAAGATTTGGCGTGTCGCCTTCTTCCAGCGCGCAAAGCACGAGCACGTCTCCCTCCTGGAGCACGGTGCCGCCCTTTGGCAGCATTTCCTCTTCGCCGCGCGACAGGCTCACAAGGAGCGAGCCCGGCGGCAGGGTGATGTCCATGACGCGCTTACCGCACCAGTCATGATCCGGCTCGATGCGGAACTGGATAAAATTGACAGGCGATTCGTCGACATAGTCGGTGAAGGTTTTGAAAACGTTCCCGCCTTCGTCGATCATGGCGAGCTTTTGCGCAACGAACGGCAAGAGCGAGCCCTGCACGGCGATGGAAAAGAGCACGACGACAAAGACGATATGGAAAAGATCGTTTTCCATATTCACAGGCGCGATCACGGCCATGATGGCGAACACGACGGACGCGGCACCGCGCAGCCCGGCGAAGGATACGAGCACTCTGCGCGCCAGGCTTCCGCCGAATGGCGCCATGAGCAGAAAGGTTGCCAGCGGACGCGCGACAAGCGTGAGAAAAACGGCGATGGCCAGCGCTGGTGCGAGCACATCGAGCATGTGCGACGGGAATGAGAGCAAGCCCAGCAAGAAAAAGAGCACTGCCTGCATGATGCCGGTGACGCCATCGAAAAACGGCACGAGGGTGCGCTTATCTGGCAGGGTGCTGTTACCGAGCACGATGCCGACGATGTACACGCTCAACAGCCCATTGCCATCCACGAGCATTGGCAGCCCGTAGCCAAAGAGCGCCACGGCGACAGCGAAAACGGATTCTGATTCGGCGCAGTCAAACGGCGCTTTTGCGAGCACCCAACGCGCCAGAAATCCGATGCCAAAACCGAAAACGAGCCCGAACGCCAGCTGTTTGATGAGCAAAAGGCTCACCTCGCCCGGTGTGATGCCGGCCTGCATCGCTGCCAGAAGCACAACGCAGAGCATGTACGCGAATGGGTCGTTGGAGCCGCTCTCAACTTCGAGCAGGGAGTCGGTATTTTCTTTCAGCGCCAGATTGCGCGAGCGCAGGATCGAGAACACGGACGCAGCGTCTGTAGACGAGAGCAGCGCACCGCAGAGCATCCCCTCCAACAGCGGCATGCCGAGCACAACATAGCAAAACAGGCCGACGATCGCCGCTGTCGCGATGGTGCCGAGGCTGGAGAGCACGATCGACACGACAGCGACAGGCTTTGCAGCTTTCCAGCTGGTACCGAAGCCGCCGTAGAACATGATGATCGCCAGCGCCACCATGCTCAGCTTTTCCGCGAAGGCGTAGTCGTCGAAAGGAATGTTCACCAGCCCGTCTGAGCCAAAGACCATCCCCAGCAAAATAAATAAGAGCAACGTCGGCACCCCGATCCGCGCCGATACCCGCTTGAGGATCGTGCAGGATAAGAGCACTATCGCCGATAAGATAATAAGAGCAGTCATGGACATAATAAAACGGCCTCCTTCAGGTCGTAATGCAACGTATCAATTTATTATACCATACTCTAGTAGGATTCGCGATGGGTTAGGGCCGGAAAATTGCGTTCGTGTGGGGATTCTTTCTGTCGAATAGGGAGCTTTCCTTCATTATTATATAGAAAAACCCTCGTCCCATTTCTGAGACGAGGGTTGTGATTCACTCGATCAAAATCGATGCGAGATGATTAGCTCTGGAATACGACGGAAGCAGTGGAGCTGTTTTCGTCATAGAGAGCGGTGGATCATCCCCCCTGGCGTTTGACGGGGCTTTACGAGAAAGCCCCCCAGTATGGCGCAAAATGCGCACAAAAAAAGATCGGAACGCGGTGGTTCCGATCTTTTGCGAGCTGGGTCATTCTGCAATGACTGCGCTCATATCCACGCCGGTGACAAACTCGTCACCTTTGTAGAAATAAACGGAATATATTGAGCGCAGCTCGCCGTCGGTGGTTTTCTCCGGTGTGAAGGTGATGCTGCCGCTCTCGGTGAGGGTGATGGTGGTGTCGTCGCTGGAGATGAGGCCATCCTCGCAGGTGAAGACGGCACGGTCAACGTTTTCGCCATCAAGGGCGATATCGATGGTATACTCGGTGCCAAGCTGAATGACGGTTGGCACGCCGCCCGGAATGGTACTGCCGCTAATGCCGTAGTCGGCAATGTTCAATGTCCAGAAGTCAGCCGGGATACTAACAGAGGTGCGGCCGTCCGGCGCAACGAGGGCGCCAGCGTCGAGCTCTATGTTATAGCTGCCGGCTGGCAATGATTCGCCGAGGTAGATCTCCACACGGCTGAAGCCCTGCATATTTACATTGCTCTGCCAATAGGCCTGGTCGTCGGCATCCAGATAGCCAAATACTTTGGCGTTTTCCGCGAGGTCGACGCGCTTGTAAACGCTGCCATCGCTGTTGTAGATGGTAACATAGCTGCCCTCCTTGATGGTAACATCGTCGATGCCGACCTTAACCATGATAGCGTCGTAGCCCAGCAGATTATTTTCGCCATAAGGATCTACATAAATGGAATCGATCTGACCGATGTTTTCATGGTTGCTTTCATAAGCGACGTCGTAATCCCAGACGAAGCCAGGCATGAGCACGAACTGATCGTCGCCAAACGGACGCACGATGGCGTTGCCGTCAGCGGCGGCAAAGGTGACCCAGTTCCAGCCGTTGGCATGGAGGGATTCGGCGATGCTGTTGAGCACGCCATAGATCCAGCTTTCGACATCGTAGACGAAATACTGATCCTTCTGTGGTTCTGGTGGGTTGCCGTAGATGCTGCCGTCTGCAGCGAGGGTGACGGTGGCGAGGCCGTCGTCATCGATGCTGACTGGTTTGGCAAGATCGAGGTTCCAGCCGGTTTCTTCAGCGAGGGCTGCGATGACGGCATCTGGTGTGAGCTCATCGACGGTGGCGGTGACGCGCTGCAGGCTGTCAGGCTGGCCGATAACGAGCTGCACGGTCTGACCCTGTGGTTCTTCTGGCTCTTCGGTGTCACCGAGGTAGCGCTGCATGATGGCTGCTACCTGCGCGCGGGTGGCGCCGGACTTTGGATCGATGGTGGTGGTGGTCATGCCACCCACGAGGCCTTCGGCATTGGCCCAGGAGAGAACGTCTTCTGCCCAGCTGCTGATGCTTGCGGCATCGGCATATTTGCTGAGATCGGCACGCGCGGAAACGTCGCCGCCTTTATACGCGGTGTAGTTGTAGAGGGTGGCTGCGAGCTGTTCGCGGGTGATGGTGTCGTTCGGGCCGAAGGTTGTCTGGCTGTAGCCATTCATGATGCCGTTCTGGCGTGCCCAGTAGATCGGCATGGCGTACCAGTCGTCGCCTTCGACGTCCTCATACGGATAGCCGAGGTTGCCATCGCTCATAGCTGGATTGCCTTCGAGACGATAGAGCACGCTTGCGATCATGCCGCGGGTCATGGTGACATCTGGCGCAAACTCTGTTGCGCTGGTGCCGGTCATGAGCCCTTTGTCGTACGCGTAGACGACGGCGTCATAGTACCAGGCGCCGTCGGCAACGTCTGTGAATGGCAGAGAGGTTCCGCCGGTGTTTTCGTTGGCTGCGAAAGCCGGTACGCTGGTCACGAGCATGGCGCCGATCAGCGCAGCACTTAACAGTTTTCTTTTCATGATGAATCCTTCCTTTCTAAAATGAAATAATAACTTTTTCTTTATTTTACCACGATTGCAAGCAAAAAATCTTACCAGTTTTGCGTAAAATCGACCAGTTTTGCTCATTTTGGAATTTTTGCAAATTTTTTCACGAAAAAAATGGATTGGAAGTGCAAATTTCCAATCCATTTCTATGCTGTTTTCAGATCACAAATCCGCCAGCAATGGTGATGACCTGTCCAGTGATATAGCTGGCTTCGTCGCTGATGAGGTAGCTGATGAGGCCGGCGATCTCTTCGGGGTTGGCGTAACGGTGCATTGGCATGTCGGCGTGGAGCACGGCGTTGGTCTCTTCGCCGAGCTTTTCGACCATGTCTGTGTGCACAACACCAGGCGCGATGGCGTTGACGCGGATGCCGCTGTAGGCGACTTCCTGCGCGAGGGAGCGCGTGAACGCGTCGACGGCGCCTTTGGTGGCGCTGTAGGCGACTTCGCAGCTGCCAGGATGGCTGCCCCAGATGGAGCTGATATTGATGATGACGCCTTTTTGCTGGGCGAGCATGTGCGGCAGCACGGCGCGTGTGCAGTAGAAGGTGCCGTTGACGTTGGTATCGAACAGATCGAGCCATTCGGCGTCGAGCATGTCCTGCAGGAGTCCTGTCCAGCTGATGCCGGCGCCGTTGATCAGCACATCGACGCCGCCCCAGTTGTTGTTCATCGTGTCGACAACCTTCTGCACCTGCGATGGCTGGCGCACGTCGCACTGCACACCGATGACATCGCAGCCTTCAGCCTGGAGCACGCGGGTGAGGCTGTGGGCGGTTTCAATACTTTCCTTATAAATGAAGCAGACGCGGTGTCCTTCGCGGGCAAGTCGGCGAACATTGGCAGCGCCGATCCCGCGAGAACCACCGGTGATGAGAATGTTAGCCATGAATCATCTCTCCCTTTTAATCATGGTCTTTGGTGATATCTGCAACATGGGCGCCGGTGACACTGAGAAAATCGGCCACAGCGAGCCCCATCTGGGTGCCGCGGCGTCCGGCAGAAAAGAGGATCTCGTCGATCTTTTCGATCTCGGCGCCGACGTATGTTGGATACGCTTTTTTCATGCCGATCGGCGAGCAGCCACCGCGGATATAGCCGGTGGTTTTTTCCAGATCCTTGAGATGCAGCATTTCCACACGTTTGTTGCCGCTGGCGCGGGCGAATTTTTTGAGATCGAGCTCCTGGTCGCTGGGGATGACGCCAACGACGGGGCCGGTTTTGTCGCCAATGGCGACGAGGGTTTTGAACACCTGATCGGTCGGGCGCTGGAGCTCGGCGGCAGCGTGCACGGCGTCGAGGGCGTCTTCTTTCCAGGCGTAGTGGTAAACGTTGTATGGCACTTTCGCGCGCTCGACCATGCGCATGGCGTTGGTCTTTTTTTCCTTATCCTTGCTCATCGCGCGCCCTCCGCAAGAAACTGTGTAAGTTTTGCCACGGCTTCGCCGCCAAGACGCAGCCCTTCGCTGTAAAATTCGCTGGCTGCGGAGCGGCTGACGCCGTAGCGATGCAGGTCGGTGCTTTCGACGACAGGCGCAACGACGAACGCACGCCCGTCGCGCTGGAGCTGGTCGAGCAGCTTGAGCTCACGATTGTAGTGGAGATGGCTGAGCAGATAGGCGTTCTTCGTCATCGGCACGGCGTTCAGCGCTAGGGTGAGCGCTGGCGTCAGGCGCTGGCGCGGCATGGTAAAATCGCTTGGATGCGTGCGGATCACGACCACGCGATCACAGCCAGCATCGAGGGCGGCCTGCACAGGCAGCGGTTCGGCGATGCTGCCGTCGTAATAGCTGCGCTCCACGAGCTGCACCGGTTCGCCAGCGCCAGGCACAACGAGCCCAGCGCGCAAAAATTGACGCAGATGCTTCGCTTCGCCGACACGTTCCAGCGGCCAGAACACGCCGTCGCCATTATCGGAGCGCGTCGTGGCGTAGCGCAGCGCGCCGCTTGCGGCGGCGAATGCTTCCATATCGACGGGCTCTTTTTCGAGCACGGTATCGAGAAACGCTGCGCCGTCAATCGCGCGCTCGCCTTTGAGCGCCTGCAGGCGGCCAATCTCGCCGGTGGCTTCGAAATAATTGCCATAGGCTTCTTCCAGCGCGTCGCCCTGACCAGCGCGGAAATACGCCGCCGCCAGCCCGCCGAGACCGACCGCCGCTGCGAACGGAAATGTCACGCCAGCATCGGCCCAGGTTTTGAGCACGCCAAAGCTAAACGCACTGCGCAGGCTTCCGCCTTCGATCACGAGTCCTGTTTTCATGCTTCTTCCTCCTCCTGCCAGCCTTTGCAGACATCCACCCATTCCACAGCGCGGGAAGATTCCGCGAGCTCGTCTGGTGTCAGCGGCACCATGCTCGCTGGACTGCCGCAGGCTGGGTAGATCGTTTCAAAGCGCTGCATCGACACATCGAGATACACCGGCACATCCTCCGGCAGAGCAAACGGACAAACGCCGCCGATCGGATGGCCTGTCAGGTTCAGCACATCATCTCCTTTGAGCATGCTCGCTTTGAAGCCGAAGCGATGCTTGAACTTGCCGCTGTTGACTTTGCCATCGCCAGCGGTGACGATGATCAGCGCACCGCCGTCTGGCGTTTTGAAGCTCATGCTCTTGGCGATCTGCGCCTCCTGGCATCCGATCGCAGCAGCCGCCAGCGGTACCGTGGCCGTTGCGCCCGGCTCAAACTCGTGGACACGCTCGCCATAGCCGAACTGATCGAGATAAGATTTCACACGTTCTGTATTTTCGTTCATAATGACTTCTCCTTCCACGCATCAAAAGCGCAGGCTGACCTCGCCCGATGCCACATCCTTCGTGCTGCCGTCTGCGCGGCGCACATGCAAACTGCCGTCGTCGTTCAGCGCCAGCACCTGCACCATTTCCCGCGCATCGCCGCGCACCAGCGCAACCTCGCGCCCGATCACAAACAGCCGCTCGCGATAGCTCGAAAAATACGCCTTCAGCGGCAGCGCTTCCGCATAAGGTTGGAACCGGCGCAGCACCTCCGCCGCCAGGCGGTTACGGATCTCCGTCTGCGGCGGCTGGGTGTAGATGCTCGTTGCCACATCCGCGATCTCCGCAGGATAGCCGCCCGCCGGCGGCGCCACATTGATGCCGATGCCCACGACTGCATAGCGCAGCCGCTGCTCTTCCACACCGACCGCCGCTTCTGTGAGAATGCCGCAGACCTTGCGCTGCTCCACGAAAAGGTCGTTGACCCATTTGATCCCAACCTTCGCATCGCAGACCAGCTCGATCGATTCCGCCACCGCAGCCGCAGCAGCGATCGTCAAGAGGTTCGCATCGCGCACATCGCAATCCGGCCGCACCACCATACTCATGTAGATCCCGCTCGCCTCCGGCGAATAGAAGCTCTTGCCCATGCGGCCGCGTCCGGCAGTCTGCGCGTTCGCCAGCACCACCGTCCAGGCCGGAGCGCCGTCTTCCGCCAGCTGTCTAGCGCGATTGTTCGTCGAATCGATGACATCGTGGTATTCCAGCGCAAACGGCGCATGCTGCGGCAAAAACGCCGCCACGCCCTCCGCGCTCAGCCCGTCCGCCGCAGCCACCAAGCGGTAGCCGCGCTTCGTGCGCGCTTCGATCTCGTAACCTTCCGCGCGCAGCCCATCGATCGCTTTCCAAACAGCGTGTCGTGACACGCCGAGCCCATCCGCCAGCGCCTGCCCCGAGATGTATTCTTCAGAGCTCGTTCGCAGCGTGCGCAGCACCTCTTCCTTCACACCCATCGCGCCCCTCCTTCCCGGAAAATAGCAAAAAAGGCCTTCTATAGATATAGAAGGCCTTATAACACTTACGCGTTTTCCTTCGCGATCTTGCAGAGATCTGCGAAAGCAGCAGCGTCGTTGGTAGCGAGCTCAGACAGCATCTTTCTGTTGATGTCGATGCCAGCGACCTTCAGGCCGTGGATCAATGTGCTGTAGCTGAGACCGTTCTGACGCGCACCAGCGTTGATACGAGCGATCCAGAGCTTGCGGAAGTCGCGCTTGCGCAGTCTTCTGTGTTCGTATGCATACTGGCCGGATTTCATAACAGCTTCATGAGCAACACGGAAAACCTTGGAACGGTTGCCGTAGTAACCCTTAGCCTGCTTTAATACTCTTTTATGTCTCTTATGGGTGTTTACACCGCGTTTTACTCTTGCCATTTATATGTACCTCCGATATCCTTAGATCATTTTGTTGAGACGTTTGGAATCGCCCTTAGCCATGATAGCGCTCTTGCGCAGATTGCGTTTACGCTTTGGGGATTTCTTTTCGAGAATGTGGCTGGTGTAGCCATGATTTCTTTTAATCTTACCGGTACCGGTCTTGGAAAAACGCTTAGCGGCACCTCTGTGGGTTTTCATCTTAGGCATTAGAATGTCTCCTCTCAATCACTTTGTTTTTTCTTTATCTTTTTCGCGTAAAGGCACCAACATCATCGTCATGTTGCGGCCTTCGACCTTCGCTTCCTTTTCAACCTTGGCAACATCCGCCACTTCCTGGGCCACGCGGTCGCACAGCTCCTTGCCGGCTTCCGGACGCGTCACCTCGCGACCACGGAACATGATCGTAACCTTGACCTTGTCCCCAGCCGCCAGGAATTTCGCAGCGTTGCGCACCTTCGTGTTGAAATCGTGATCTTCGATATTTGGACGGAGCTTAACCTCCTTGATCGAGATCACCTTCTGGTTTTTGCGGGTCTCGCGCTCTTTCTTGTTCTGTTCATAGCGATATTTGCCATAATCCATAATGCGGCAAACCGGTGGCTTCGCACCCGGAGAAACCTCAACCAGGTCCAGACCCTTTTCATCCGCCAGCTTCATCGCATCGCGAGGGTTCATCACACCGATCTGCGATCCCTGCTCGTCGATCACACGGATCTCACGGCAGCGGATCTGTTCATTAACGCGCAATTCCTTGCTGATCGTTATCACCTCCATCAATTTTTCCCAATAAAAAAACGGGTGACATCCACCCGTTGACAGCGCAAAATAATTCGCCGCGCAAAAATGCGCGCGTTGTTATTTTCATATCACTGCGACCAACAGCCACGAACGGCGGAGGGTGAGAAACGGATGGTTTCTGCTTGTTGCATCGTTAGATATAATATCACAGAAAGCCATTTTGGTCAATTATTTTTGAGCGATTTTCGCAGGATAATCCAGAAAATCTCAGCATTTTTCGCCGGAAAATAAAAAAACCGGGACCAACATCACTCGCGCAATGCCGCCCCGTAAAAGAACCGTGTGTTCTTTTAACGCCTAATTGTTTTACCAAACTCAACGCCAACTGTCAATGTCTCTCCATAAAAAACAACCGGGGCCGGTATCACCTACGCAATACCCACCCCGTAAAAGGTCGAACCTTTTTTTGTCTGAATTCAGTCTATCGAATATCATACCATTTGTCAATGAGAATTTCTATAAATTCAAAGATACTGTCCACCAAACTGTTGTCGCTGTAATATGGACGACTCCTATTTAGTCGCTCTACAAAAGATTTTATCTTCTCGCATTGATAAACATGATCCTCTCCCGACTGCGCCATCTGCCTGTAAGTAAACAGTAGCGTCGTAATTTGCTGCACACGTTCATTACTCATCTTTTTCAGACGTACCCCTTTCGTGATCTCTGGAATCTCTGCCAATGCACGACTAAGTTGTTCATCCGTTCTCACCCGCGATTTTCGCCCCGTCAGATCATTCAAAATACAGCTCCCATGCGCTGCTGCATTGCGCAGAATCTGGCACATGCGCAAGCGATAATAATTCTCAACCATATCTCGTCGCCCGTACCGCTCCGCGCAGAAGCGGTAAAACGAGCACAGCTTGCCGAAAGAGAGCAGCTCGAGAAACACCCAGATCGGGAAATGCCCTTCATATTTGCGCACCATGTCGCCGCAATAGGTATTGTGACGATTGCGCGCGATCTCGCCGTCAAGAATACGGCGCTCTTTGTCGTCCATTCCCACCACAAAATCACGCACCAGACTATAGCCATCCTTGACGTTTATTTCCACCAGCTGCAGAATCTCCATTTTTGCCAGATGCTCAATATCGAGCGCCATACCTAGGATCAGATCACGCAGCACGCGATCAATGCCTGCGAGATCCACCAAATAAGCAAATTCCAGTCGCACATACTGCCCCATTTTTGGCCCGCCAGGATGCCGCTGGAAATTGCAGCGATACGCCGTGATACGAAAATAATTGTTCTGTCTGAACAAATAGTCACGCGCCGCATTTTCATCCATAATAGAAAACTGCACACCCTTCACTTTCAGCTGAGCAATCTGCTCATCAAGCGAAAGCCAGCGCTTGTATTCTGACATGCCATCCACTCCCCTTTCCCGCTTTGCTTCTATCGTACCAGAGCGCCCACTCCAGCGCAACAGAAAAACCCTCGTCCCATTTCTGAGACGAGGGTTTGAGTCACTCAATCAAGCGTTTATCGCTCAAAGCTTAGCGCTGGAATACAACAGAAGCGGTCAGACCAGCATCGTTGTAGAGTGGGGTAACACTGAAGCCAAGACCTTCAGCTGCGAAGCGGATTGGTACATAGACGCGATCGCCAGCATTGACTGGTTCGGTGTCCATGGTAGCTTCTGCGCCATTAACAGTATAGGTTTCTTCACCAACGGTCATAACGATCTCGGTACCAGCATCAAAGTTAATGGTTACAGTGCTGTCATCCTGGTTCCAGTAAACTTCAGCATCGAAAGCTTCAGCCAGTGCACGGATAGGAACCATGGTTCTCCAGTTGCTGTCAACATATGGAGCAGCATCGCCGGTGATGATGTTGTTGTTCACAACATATTCAGTAGAATCGATGGTCATAACAACAGTGCGACCAGCGAGAGGATCAGCAGCGCCAACGGTGTAGGTAAGGGTGTCAGCAGCGACGATCTTGTTGCCTTCTTCAACAGTTACAACCAGTTCCAGTTCGGTTTCCTGGCTAGCGTAAATGGTCAGAGCGCCTTCACCGTTCTTTACATCCTTAGCTGCTTTAACGCTGACTTTTGCATCTTCATTGCTGGAATCAGCAACAACGACATTGATGTCGCCGTTGATGTTCTTAGCAACGTCGCCGTCACTATTGAGCACGTTCAGGTCAACCTTGTTGTATTCGTTGACAGGACCTTCAGCTGGGTCGAGTTCCAAGCTGTAGGTGTTGTAGGAAGAAACGATGGTCAGTTCCTTTTCTACAAGGCCATAGCCATCGACAGCAGCCTGTACGAGAACAGTAGAGCCAACAACGCCCTGGTGTTCAATGGTGTCTGGCTTCATGGTGAAGTAGTTATCCTTGACTTCTTTAATAGCAAGTGCACTGTTGGTTGCATTCCAGCTGAACTTGTCTGGAGCTGCAATCTTCACGCCATTACCATCTACATATACGAGGCTAACGTCAGCTTTCGTATTCAGAGTGATCTGATCGTCGAGCTCAACACCGTTAGCAGTAACATTGAGTTCAACGTCCTGAGTCTTGCCAAATTCAGCAGCAGTGAAGGTAACGCCGATGTTGTCGTTTTCACTGTCAACGCCAGCAAGCGCTACACGCACTTCGTATTTGCCTTCGGTCAGAAGTTTATTATCTGCCTGAACATCAGCTTCTCTTACTCCCAAGGTGTAAAGGCCATCGCCAAGTTCTACAACTTCAAGATTAGAATTTGCAAGAGAAGATTTGTTTGCTTTATCCTCTACATTAAGTACGAAATCTTTAGTTGTCAAACCTTCGACAGCATCGCCTTTTTCATCAGTTACCATGAACTGAACAGCGCTGCCAAAGTTACCATTAACGCCTGCGGTCCACTGGTCATCGGTAGTTGCCAGTACATAGCCGCCATTCTTAGTAGCGTCAATGTCGGTAGCAGAGGTCTTCTGAGCGATAACAAGTACATCGTAGGATACGCCAGATTCAGGTTCGGTGATGGTAATCACGGTGTTCTTCTGGCTTTCCATGGTGAAAGCAGTTTCAAACGTGCCAGTGTACTCGGTATTATCAGTGGTGTCAGTCAATCTTACAACAGTGTTTGGTTCGCTTGCAGAGAAGTTGATGGTCTGATGTTTTGCCTTTTCACCATCTTTGTCAAAAGCAGTACCATGCAGAACCACTTTATCAATGCCATTAAAGTGGAAATTAGTAACCTGAGTAAGATCCAGAACGTACGTATCAGCTTCTGTATCAAATGTAAAGATTGGATCGTTCAGAGGCTTTTCTTTCTGTTGTGGATCACTCTTACTATCATCGATCCAAGCAGCAGTTAAGGCCATAGAATCAACTACAGTATCATCAATAACATTAACCGTGATACTTCCTTTGATAGGATTCTTCTGAGCATTTTCCAAAGTATTACCATTACCAGCATAGATGGTGTAATTACCAGTTACACCAAACTGAATATTCAGTTCATAGCCATTATCAACAACACCAACCTTATAGCCATTGCCATTGTTGTTAATTGGGTCGCCGTTTTCATCAGTGATCTTTGCAACCTTGGTTAATGCTTTGGTTTCATTATCATAAACCCAAACCCAAACATTTTTCAGAGTATCCTTGGTTGCATCTTCATCATTATCAAGGATGTTAAACTTAGCAGTCAGATCGGTATCTACAGGCAATTCTTCTACTGTATCTGTTAATTCACCATTAACTACTGCAGCAAAATTGGAAGCATTAGCCATTGCCATACCATCGGCATGTACGGTTACTGGCGTTAATTCCATCTTAGTGCCAGCAAGATCACTCAGCTTAGATGCGTTAACATCATTCAACGCTGCATGAATAACGTAATCCCCAGACTTGTCGAAAGTATAGTTAATAGCAATAGAGCTTGCAGTACTGTAGTAAACTGCATTCTGAGCCCCATTAGTAGGATCAGTCCAAACTGTACCAGCGTTACCAGATGGGCCAACATACTTATAATCGGTACCAGGAACCAGAACGTTATTGTTTTTGTCGGTAACCCAAACAACTACATTGGTAATCGTATCTTTATCACCAACAGTGATTGTTGCAGTTGCTGCGTTATAAGCAGTTTCCTGAACAACGATGCTGGAATCCTCTGCTACTTGTGGAGCAGCGAAAGCAGCAGCTGGAACGAGGGTCAGCACGAATGCTGCCATGGTAGCCAGCGCTACAATCTTCTTAGAGATCTTATTCAATTATATTCCCTCCCAATAAATTTTACACGGAGCTTTGCCTGTCCGCATTCAGGCGCCGGAGTTGCTGTCCGGCCCAGCTTGGCTTCTTGCGGGACTCGCCGCCCGCTTCCGCCCTGTACGTCCACGACCGCGTCAGCGGTTGC
>OIWK01002741.1_pt1 | contig 13496 bp, 14 predicted proteins | sample 1587401 | NCBI WGS metagenome assembly OIWK01 (sample SAMEA3888911, study PRJEB22519) | human gut metagenome | biome: human gut; feature: human-associated habitat; material: faeces | place: Denmark | collected 2009
CCTGGCACCGGCCCGGAACGAGCTTGTGTCGTTCTGGGCTTAGAATGGCTGGTTACGGGCTGGTTATGCAAGAGGGTACGGGTGTAAAATTTGGTCAAATTGGAGGATGTTATTCGGCAAGCTGTTCTTCCAGCAGCTTTTGCAATTCTTCCTTGCTGGGCAAAACCGTTTCGTACTTGCTGGCGAAGATCTGGGTGTTGTCCTCCGGCAGGGTCATTTCGACGACGGCGTTGTTTTTGTCCTTGCAGAGAATGATGCCGATGGTGGGGTTTTCTTCCGGCAGTTTGACCTTGCGGTCGTAGTAGTGGACGTACATCTGCATCTGTCCGATGTCCTGGTGCTTGAGTTCGCCGATCTTTAAGTCGAAGAGGACGAAGCAGCGCAGAAGCCGGTTGTAAAACACCAGGTCTACGATGAAATGCTCCTCGTCAAACGTGAATTGGTCAGACAGTGTCTGACTTTTTTGCTCAGATTTCCAGCTGATACTGAAAGGTATGGGAAAACCGCCTGTCGGTGCAGGGTGGTTGTTCGTTGTATAACACAGGCGCTGTGACACTTTTGTGACACTTTCCCCGCATTTTCACGGGGGAATTTCAGTGCCGCATCTGGTATGCTACAGACAAGGTTGATACACAACCAAACAATAAAAAAGGAGAGCAACATACCATGAAAAAGAAAACAGTTTGGAGATTTGCGCTGGCACTGGCATTGATGGTATCGGCCATTGGCGCATCCACCGCAGCCTTTGCGGCAGCGCCTGACACGGCAGAACCGACAACCGCCATCACAACGGAGAACGAGGACGCCATCTGGAAGCGGATCGAGGTGGTGGAGGAGAAGCGCGACGCCATCTTCCAGAGAAACACAGCGCTGTGGGAAAAGCTGGACGAAATCTACAACGCCCTGCCCGAGGACTACGACTTCACAAACTTTGATGAGGCAGCATTTATCCGCAGCACCAATGCCCTGACCGAAGCGGAGAAGGACACCCTTCTGGCGGACATCAAGGAGCTGAACGGCCTTGAGGCTGAGATGGAGGCGCTGTATGAGAAGCTGCCCGACTGCGACAATATGCCGCTTTACGAGAAGGCACTGGAAAAGGCCGACCCCAAGGTGCTGGATGAGATCGACACCCTGGAGCAGGAGTATGACCGCGTCTGCGAAAAGCACGCCGACCTGTGGGACAAGGTAGATGAAGCGTACTTCAATCTGCCGGAGGACTACGACTTCGACAACTATGATGAGGCCGCCTTCATCCGAAGCCTGAGCTTCCTGACCAACGCGGAAAAGGACGCGCTGATCGCCGACTACAACCGTCTGGTAGAGATTGATAACCAGATGTGCAAGCTGTACGATACCATTTGGGGTGATACCGGCTGCGAAAGTGGCATCTGCCCCTTTTGACGGCAAAGAGGTTTTCTGATATTATTAACCAAATACGATGCCGATGCTGCGCCTGTGCGCAGCATTTGGCGCTGCTTTCAAGGAGGTCACCATGGGACATTCCATCTATTTGGCGGACGATGAAAAGAGCATCCGGGAGCTGCTTCATAGCTTTCTGGCAAGTGACGGATATACCGTGCGCTCCTTTGAAAGCGGCGATGCGCTGCTGGAGGCATTCCATCGGGAGCCTGCGGAGTTGGTAATACTGGACATTATGATGCCCGGCACAGACGGACTTACCGTGTGCCGGGAGCTTCGCTCTGTTTCCGACATTCCCATCATCCTGCTTACGGCCAAGGACAGCGAGCTGGACTACGTCATGGGCATCAGCCAGGGCAGCGACGATTATCTCACCAAGCCCTTTCGCCCCACCATACTGCTCATGAAGGTGAGAGCCCTACTGCGCCGGGTGGAGATGGACAGGGGGAAAACAGCGGCGACAGTAGACGAATTGCGCTATGGGGATCTCCGCTATTCCGTTACGGAAAACGCCGTCTTTTGCGGAAGCACGATCGTGGCGCTGACCCAGACCGAGCTGCGGCTGCTCAGCTATATGATGAAGCAGCCGGAAAAGGCCTATTCCCGTGAGGAGCTGCTCAGCGCGGTGTGGGGCTTTGACTCGGAGGTGGAGACCCGCGTGACCGACGAAACCCTGCGCCGTATCCGAAGAAAGCTGCTGCAAGCGGGCAGCACAGTCAGCGTAAGCACCATATGGGGCTTTGGCTACAAGCTGAAGGAGGCGGAGCGCACATGAAAAACATCAAACTGCGGATCGTGTATCTGATCCTCGGCTCGGCTTTACTTCTGTTTGCTCTTTTTGTGCTGGCGGTAAATGTGATCATTCCGTCCCACTTTGTAAACGAGGCAAAAAAGGCGCTGCTCAACGAAGCGGAATATCAGAATCGAACCATTCCCTACCTCTATGACGAACCGGACTATGATGAGGATTGGGAGGAGGGATACTTCTTTACACCCAGCATCGTCTTTTTGGAGCTGGAGGACAGCTACCAGCCCAACCCATGGAATCGGGATGTCTACCTGCTGGAGAAAAAGCTGCTGGAATACTGTGCCGGACGTGATATCACACTCGATCAGTGCTATACCTTCAAAATGGACAATCATCACTTGATCTTCATGTCCGCGCAGGAGGAGCAGGACAATGGGGAAAAGCCGTACGCCTATATCATGTACATAGACATCGGTCCCGTCACGCACTATATCGTAACGCTGAACTGGGTGTTCTTCGCGGTGCTGCTTGCGATCTCCTCCGTCATGTGTCTGCTGGGGTTCCGGTTCGGCAGGGATATCGAGAACGAGGCGGAGCGGCAGCAGACCTTCTTCCAGAATGCCTCCCACGAGCTGAAAACGCCGCTGATGGCGATACAGGGCTATGCGGAGGGCATACAGGCAGGCGTGATGGACACAGGCAGCGCGGCGGAGGTGATCCTGGAGGAGAGCGACCGCATGACGGAGCTGGTGGAGGAACTCTTGGACATCTCGAAAATCGATATGGGGCGGCAGCTGCTTACCCTTTCCGAGATGGATGTTCGGGAACTGCTCTACGACAGCATACGCGCCGTGGAGCCGGCAGCCGCCGCCAGCGGCATCACTATCATGCCAGATTTCCCCGAAGAACCCATCATCGTCAAATGTGATGATACCCGGCTGCGCAGAGCAGTCACCAATATCCTATCCAACGGCGTGCGCTATGCCCGCAGCGAGCTGCGCCTGACCTGCCGCATGGACAAGCGGCACGTGACCATCCGGATACAGGATGACGGGGACGGCATTGCTGCGGAAGACCTGCCCCACATCTTTGATCGCTTCTACATGGGGCGGAGCGGAAAATCCGGCATCGGCCTTGCCTTGGCCAAGGAGATCGTTCACCTGCACAAGGGGACGATCCGTGCCTACAATGGGGAGACCGGCGCTGTTTTCGAGATCTCCATTCCGGTAAGCAGATGAGAAGACCACCGCATTAGAATGGAGTATATCTATGGACTGTAAATCAAAAAAGTATCTGCATATTTATGACTGGAACTACTGGTGGGGCTATTACCGCTGCGGCAAGGACTGCGAACCTTTCCATTCGGCTGAATTTTCTCTTACCGAGGACGAAGCGGGAGAGGCTTCCTTTTTCCACTTGGATTTCAATAACCTCTCCGCGCTTCACCAGACGATTCGGGATGGTGAGTTTGTGGAGCCGGATAGTCCGGATCATCCGAGCTTTCTGGAGCAGGCGAAACGGCTCAGAAACGGGGAACAGGACTGGTTCATCGGGGCGCTGTACTATCCGCTTTTTTCGCCGGAGATGCGTTTCTGTAACGCCTCCGTCCGAAGCGGTGTCCCGCTGACACAGCTGCTTTCCCCGTCTGTACCACCCTATTACGGGGTGATCTTTCTCCGGGAGGAGCGCCCCCTCACTCCAGAGGTGCTGATGCGTTGGGTGGAGGCACTGTCCCACCCCCTGTTCGGCCAGCAGTTTTCCTGCACGCTTGCGCAAATCCCCAGCCGACAGGAGGCGATGGAGCAGTTTGAGAATGAGATGCGGCCGAGCGATGAAATGCACGATACCGCTTACCCCTGATTTCCCATTGAAAAGCAGCCGGGCGGGGTGTGATCGGGAAAACCGAGTGCCTATTACACGAACAGGCGGGACACGGAGTCCTCGTGGTAGATGAAGCTGATGGCATCGGCCAGCATGGGGGCGGCGGACAGATACTTGATCTTGTCGCACTTGACGCCCTCCTTGGCGGGGATGGTGTCCAGGAAGAGGACTTCCTTGATGACGCTGTCCTCGATGCGCTGGATGGCGGGGCCGGAGAGGACGCCGTGGGAAGCGCAGGCATAGACTTCCGTTGCGCCGCCGATCTCCACCAGAGCCTTGGCTGCGCCGCAGAGAGAGCCGGCGGTGTCCACCATGTCATCCAGCAGGATGACGCGCTTGCCCTTCACGTCGCCGATGATGCTCATGACCTCGGAGGAGTTGGCCTTCTGGCGGCGCTTGTCCACGATGGCCATGGTCATGCCCAGCTTCTGGGCGAAGGCACGGGCGCGGGCGACAGAGCCGACATCCGGGGAGACGACCATGGTGTTCTCGTCGTCGCCGAAGCGGGACTTGAAGTAGTCCACGAACAGGGGGCTGCCGAGCAGGTTGTCCACGGGGATATCAAAGAAGCCCTGGATCTGGGCAGCGTGCAGGTCCATGGTCAGCACACGGTCGGCGCCGGCGGTGGTGAGCATGTTGGCCACAAGCTTCGCGGAGATGGGGTCGCGGGGCTTGGCCTTGCGGTCCTGCCGGGCATAGCCGAAGTAGGGGATCACGGCGGTGATCCGGCCGGCGGAAGCACGCTTGAAGGCGTCGATCATCACCAGCAGCTCCATCAGGTTGTTGTTCACGGGGCCACAGGTGGACTGGATCACAAACACATCGGAGCCGCGAACGGTTTCGTAAATGGAGACGAAGCATTCTCCGTCCGAAAAGTTGCCGCACTCCAGGTCACCCAGAGGCAGGCGCAGTTCTTTGCAGATGGCTTCCGCCAGAGCGTGGTTGGAGTTGCCGCTGAAAATTTTCAGATCTTTGCCATGTGAGATCATCGTTACATCCCTCTCGATTTCGTAAGTATTTCGCAGGTGGACCGCTGAGCCAATCTAGCGGTGTCGTCACGAGTTTTCTCCTGCCGCGAGCCGACAGTATCTCTTTCTGCGCCTATTATAACAAAACTTCCTGCAAATTGCACCCATTTTCCGTGATTTTTTCCGAAAAAATTCGCTGGTATTTTGCAGGATTTTTTGCAGAAATGGACAGGGGATAAAAGCGCAGAAAAACGCCTGGCTTACCTTGACAGGCGGGCCGGGCTGGGCGAGGGACGCGCCTCAGTGGCAGCTTCCGCCGCAACCGTGTCCTTCGCCGTGGTGGCCGCAGGTGTGGTGGCCGCAGGTGTGGCCGCCGTCGTGGTGGTGGCAGAGGGCGTCGGGGTCAGCCACCAGCTTGCCCGCGGCAAAGTCCTGGGCGGCTTGGTCGGCGGAGCCGGTGACGCCGGGAAGGGGGAGAATGTTCAGCTGAGAGAGGGCGTCGATGGCGCCGGGACCGATGCCGCCGCAGACCACGGCGCCGATGCCCAAGGCCCGGAGCAGGCCAGCCAAAGCCCCGTGACCTTGCCCACCGGTGGGGAAGACCATGGAGCCACCCACCTGGCCGTTGGCGATGTCATAGATCTTAAAGGCGGGCGTTTTTCCAAAATGCTGGAAGATCTGACCTTCTTCATAGGGAATTGCGAGTTTCATGGGGAAAACCTCCTGGGATGTGATATGGGATCTGACCTGGTAAAAATAAGTTCTGTGGAATAGATGGACATGGTCAGATTTGGGAATCTAGGAAAACTGACCTTATAAAAAATGTTGAAACTGAGGGTTTTAATATATCCAGATGGTGTTATACTGCCGGTATCCCAACAAAATCAACGGTGTTCTGGAAGGAAACCGAGAATGGAGTATACACTATGAATGATCGTTATAAGCTGAACAAGGAACTGGCCCAGATGCTGAAGGGCGGCGTCATCATGGACGTCACGACCCCGGAGCAGGCTCGCATCGCCCAGGAAGCCGGCGCTTGCGCCGTGATGGCGCTGGAGCGGATCCCCGCTGACATCCGCGCTGCCGGAGGCGTGTCCCGCATGAGCGACCCCAAGATGATCAAGGGGATCCAGGAGGCCGTTTCCATCCCTGTCATGGCCAAGTGCCGCATCGGCCACTTCGCCGAGGCCCAGATCCTGGAGGCCATTGAGATCGACTACATCGACGAGAGCGAAGTGCTCTCTCCCGCCGACGATGTGTATCATATCGACAAGACCCAGTTCAAGGTGCCCTTCGTCTGCGGCGCCCGTGACCTGGGCGAGGCCCTGCGCCGCATTGCAGAGGGCGCTTCCATGATCCGCACCAAGGGCGAGCCGGGCACCGGCGACGTGGTCCAGGCAGTCCGCCACATGCGTGCCATGAACGCCGAGATCCGCCGCGTCCAGGGCCTGCGTGATGACGAGCTCTTCGAGGCTGCCAAGCAGTTACAGGTTCCCGTGGAGCTGCTGCGCTATGTCAAGGAGAACGGCCGTCTGCCCGTGGTCAACTTCGCCGCCGGTGGCGTGGCCACTCCCGCTGACGCGGCCCTGATGATGCACCTGGGTGCCGAGGGCGTGTTCGTTGGCTCCGGTATCTTCAAGTCCGGCGACCCCGCCAAGCGTGCCGCTGCCATTGTCCAGGCCGTCACCAACTACAACGACCCCAAGAAGCTGGCCGAGCTGTCCACCGATCTGGGCGAGGCCATGGTCGGCATCAACGAGGACGAGATCGCCCTGCTGATGGCAGAACGGGGGAAGTAAGATGGCCATTGGGATCCTGGCCCTGCAAGGGGCCTTTGCCGAGCATGAGACCATGCTCGATCGGCTGGGGGCCGCGTGGTTTGAGATCCGCCAGAAGCGCGATCTGGAAAAGCCCCTGGACGGCCTCATCCTGCCCGGCGGCGAGAGCACCGTGATGGGCAAGCTCCTGCGCGACCTGGACCTGTTCGAGACGTTGCAGGAGAAGATCCGGGCTGGCCTGCCCGTCTACGGCACCTGCGCGGGCCTGATCTTGCTGGCCGACCAGGTGGAGGGCGGCATCCCCTGCTTCGCCACCATGGACCTGACCGCCAAGCGCAACGCCTACGGGCGGCAGCTGGGCAGCTTCCACACCGTGGCCCAGATGGAAGGCGTGGGCGAGATCCCCATGACCTTCATCCGCGCCCCCTACATCGCCGCCGTCGGCCCCAAGGCCCAGGTGCTGGCAGAAGTGGACGGCCATATCGTCGCCGCCCGCCAGGGGAACCAGCTGGTCACGGCCTTCCACCCGGAGCTGGATGAGGACACCTCCGTCCACCAGTATTTCCTGGACATGACCAAGTGATCTGCAAGGGATCCGGTTGCATGGCATTTGTATCTAAGTATCTCATAGAAAACAGGACGGCAGCTTGCCCCAGGCGGGGCAGGCTGCTGTCTGTTTGTCTGCCTGGAGAAGCTTAGAAAATGCCCAGCTTTTTCGCGGCCTCCACCAGCTCCGGGCGGCAGTCCGGGTGGGCTAGGTCGATCAGGGCGCGGGCGCGGTCCCGCGTGGTCAGGGGCTTGAGGTTCACGACGCCCTGCTCTGTCACTACGTATTGCACGTCGGACCGGGGGGTGGTTACGATGGTCGCCGGGGGGAAGTAGGGGACGATGCGGCTCTTGAGGGAGCCATCGGGATTTTTGCCGACCGTGGACTTAAAGGCCAAAAACGACTTGCCGCCCTTGGACATCTGCGCCCCGCGGATATAATCTCCTTGTCCGCCGGTGCCGCTGAACTGGTGGGGGCCGATGCCCTCCGCGGCCACCTGGCCGAAGAGGTCGATGGACATGGCCGTGTTGATCGAGATCATGTTTTCGTTCTGGGCGATGTTGGCCGGGTGGTTCACCACGGGGAAGGGACCGAAGTACATCTTCTCGTTGTGGTCCAGAAATTCATACAGGGCCTTCGAGCCGAAGGCGAAGCCCACCACGGACCGGTGGGGGATGAACTTAGGACGGCTGTTGTTGATGACGCCCTCCTGCATCAGGACCATGAGAGCGTCGGACATCATTTCCGTGTGGCAGCCCAGGTCGTTTTTCGTCCGCAGGCCGTAAGTCACGGCGTTGGCGACGCCGCCGATGCCGATCTGCAAACAGGCCCCGTCCGGAATCTCGTCCAAAATATACTGGGACATGGCCGCCGTTTCCGGGTCGGCCTCCATGACGCCGCCGGGGATCGTCTCTTTCTCCACATCCGCCCGGACAAGGTACTGGGCGGCGGAGAGGGGAACGAGGGTATCCAGACCCGTCACATAGGGGGAGAAGCGATTGATCTGAAACACCACCGTCGGCGTTTCCTCGATGATATAGGGGTGCATACAGCAGCCGGAGGCGCTCAGACTGACGAAGCCGTTTTCGTCGGGGAGAGAGACATCCAGAAACGCGATATCCGGCAAAAACGTTTCGTGGCACCAGGTGTCCACCTGACCCAGGTGGACGGAAGTGAAGTCGGCCCGCCCTGCTTTCAGCGCCCGGCGCTCCTCATAGCCCATGAAGTAGGTAGAGATGTGGAAGGCATCCGGGTTGGCGCAGTCCAGAAACGTCATGGGCGGGATGATGTTGGAGCAGCCGATGGTCACGTTCTCCAGCTCCTCAGACCGGGCGGCCAAGGCATCGGCGATGGCACGGGCATAGCTGGTGCAGCAGCCGATATAAACTTTTTGCCCGCTTGTTACCAGGGCCGCAGCCTGAGCGGGGGTCAGTTCGGGGGGAATTTGTGTCGCCATGCGCTCAGCCCTCCGCCGTCAGCTCGACGGTGTCCAGCAGGTCCTGCATGCCCTGGAAAAACTGGCTGATGTGCCAGCCGTCCACGGCGGCGTGGGAGATGCTCAGGGAGAAGGGCAGGGTCAGCTTTCCGTCGTGCTCCGTGAACTTGCCATAGGTCAGGACGGGGAAGAGATGGGGCTGCCCGCCGGGGACCACAGTGGCGTAGCCGGTGAAGTCCAGCCAGGGGACGCAGGAGATGCAGTAAAAATTCCAGGGCTGGCCCCCTTTGGGCTTCATGACGTGGACGTTGCCGTAGGTTTCCAGGTCAGCCAGGAACGCCCGGTAGAACGTAGGGAAGTCCTCATCGTGGGCAGTCCAGAGGTCGGAGAACGTGTGGTCGTCCTCGTGGAAAACGGTGTAGTTGGGGTGCAGGACATCGTGGGTGCCGAGGGTGCCGCTCTGGTCCACAGCCAGCCGGAAATCCGGGTGGGAGAGAAGCGTGTGTGAGACGCACCAGATGAAGGCAGGATAGAATTTGATGTGATTTTTTTGCAGCATGGCCCGGAACCTGGTCACATCCAGGTGGGTGGTGACGGAGTTGGCGCAGGGGAGGGTGTTGCGGTAATAGGCAAAATGCTCCCGGCGGGGCCAGGTGCTTTGGTCGATGGGGGTGAACATGGGGAGGGGCCTCCTTCTATCGGTTTCATAGGCTTGTTGCTTTTGATTATAGAGGATTTGGGGGGAAAAGCAAGGGGGCGCGGGCCAGTCAGAAAGGCCGCCCCCGGTGGGAGCGGCCTTTGCAGTGCGATTTGATCTCATTCAATAATTAAAATAGGAGAGCTTCTTACTTGGTGTAGTCGTAGAAGCCCTTGCCGCTCTTGCGGCCCAGACGGCCGGCGCGGTACAGGACCTTGTACAGGTGAGCGGGACGATACTTGGAGTCGGCGGTCTCCTGATACAGGGACTCCATGACGCTGATCATGATGTCGATGCCGATGGCGTCGGCCAGCTTCAGGGGGCCCATGGGCAGGTTGTAGCCCAGCTCGCAGGCCTTGTCGATGTCCTCATAAGAGCAGACGTTCTCGCCGGCCAGGATGGCGGCCTCGTTCATCATGGGGCACATGACGCGGTTGGCGATGAACATGGGCACGTCGGTGACGGTGACGAACTCCTTGCCGAAGCCCTTGGCGATGGCTTTGCCGGTCTCGATGGTGTCGGCAGAGGTGTCATAGGCGTTGATGATCTCCACCAGCTTCATGGCGGGCACGGGGCTGAAGAAGTGCATGCCCAGGAACTTATCGGGACGCAGAGAAGCGGTGGCCAGCTCGGTGATGCTCAGGGAGGAGGTGTTGGAGACGAAAATGGCCTCGGGCTTCACGATGGGAGCCAGCTTGGCGAAGGCGTCCTTCTTCAGCTCCATATCCTCGATCATGGCCTCGAAAACGATGTCGACGTTGGCCAGGTCGTTCAGGTCGGTGGTGGCCTTCAGGCGGCCCAGCATCTCGGCCTTCTTCTCCTCGGTGATCTTGCCCTTGGCGATCTTCTTGTCAAAGCCCTTCTGGATGCCGGCGACGCCCTTCTCCAGGGTGGGGGTCCGGTGGTTGTAGAGAACCACGTCGTAGCCGCCCTCAAGAGCGACCTGGGCGATGCCGCGGCCCATCAGGCCGGCGCCGTACACACCAACAGTCTTAACTTCCATGTTGTTGCAACTCCTTTAATTTCCATAAAAATACAATGGGTCCCCCGGTGGGGGGTGCTATAATACATAGCCCTCCGGCAGAGCCGGAGACGCTTTTTTCATTCAAAAAGGCTTCCTTTCAATGAGAAAGAAGGAAAAAGAAAAAGCAGCAGGGCGCACAAAAGGCCAAACCCCGCCATTTTCAGCGTTTGTTTGTCTCATTGTACAGGATGAACCCCTCTCCGTCAAGGGCTGTTTCTAAATTTTTCACAAATTTTTTGTAGACAGCCTTCCTCCTTCTGTCGGGGGGAGAGCGGGGGATAAATCTCAGTTTTTGTCTATGTTGTAAGGTTTCTGCCTTGATTTTTTGTTGATTTCGCTTGCAAGTTTCGGAAAATGAAAAAAATTCATAGTACGATTACAGTATGAGAAAAGCCAAAAATAATGAAACTATGGCATGCGCCGCCTTTTTTGTTATGGTATAATAGGCCGTGTAGAAGTTGCCCGTATTGTAAGCCGTATTGTAAGCATTGCCGCGGGCATCCTTCTCTTGCCCAGGCAATGTGATATGGCCTGTTACGTAAGAATTATTTTACAGGAGGAATCTTAACATGGAATTCAAACTGAATGAAGACCAGCAGATGATCCACGACCTTGCGAAGGACTTTGCTGAGACCGTTCTGCAGCCCCGCATCGACGAGATCGAGCAGGGTGAGATGGTTGAGGTCAGCAATGGCCAGAAGCATCCCCAGCTCCCCCACGACATTCACCAGCAGCTGGCTGAGTGCGGCTTCATCGGCATCTCCTTCCCCGAGGAGTACAACGGCCTTGGCATGGGCCACGTCGAGCAGGCTATCGTCATCAAGGAACTCAGCCGCGTGTCTCCCTCCGTCGGTAAGTGCCTGGACGTGTACATCCTGGGCCTGGAGGCTCTGGACCTGTATGCTTCCCCCGAGCAGAAGGAAAAGTATCTGGCTCCCTGCTGCAGCGGCGAGCAGACCGTCTCCTTCGCTTTCACCGAGCCCGAGACCGGTTCCGACCCCAAGATGCTGAAGACCCGTCTGGAGAAGCAGGCCGATGGCACCTACAAGCTCAACGGCGTCAAGCGCTTCATCTCCAACGCTGGTTATGACGGCCCCTGCGTCCTGTTCGCTCTGCAGAAGGACGAGGAGTCCGGCAAGGACCTGGTCACCGGCCTGGTCATCGACAAGTTCTGCGAGGGCTACTCCATCTCCTCCCCCTGGGAGAAGATCGGCTATCGCGGCTCCGAGGTCTATGATATCTTCATGGACGACATCGTGGTCACCGAGGACCAGATCCTGGGCAAGCCCGGCGACGGCTTCACTCAGCTGCTGGGCACCACCGCTTACGGCAAGCTGGGCTTCACCGCCGTGTTCGTCGGTACCGCTCTGGGCGCTGCAGACATCGCTCTGAAGTACTGCCAGGAGAAGCTGCACCGCGGCAAGCCCATCACCAAGTTCCCCACCACCCAGCTGCGTCTGTCCACCATGCTGACCTATGCTCACACCGCTGAGCTGCTGCTGCTGGAGGCTGCTGACTACTGCGACCACAACCACTTCGCCAACGACGACATCGCTACCATGCGTGCCGTTCAGGCTCGTACCGCTCAGGCTAAGGGCTATGCTGCTGAGACCGCTACCAAGGTCGCTACCATGGCTGTCAACGCAATGGGCGCTTACGGTGTCTGCGACGAGTATCAGGCAGAGCGCTTCGTGCGTGATGCTGCTATAGCCCCCAACATCGAGGGTTCCGGCGACATCCAGTACCTGATCCACGGCATGTACGTCGCTGCCAACGGCAACACCAACTGAGTTTAAGCGATCTATTGTTTTGTTGCTTCCGCTGGCCGGCCCCTGTGGGCCGGTCGGCGTAAGTTAAATAGGTCCAATGGCCCCTCAAAGGCCAAATATAACAATGGAGGATTTTTACTATGAAACCCGTGTATCCTGCTGCTAGAGAGCTGCCCTCTTACGAGAACCTGCTGCTCGAGATGGTCGAGCCCAACATCCTGAAGGTCACCCTGAACAGACCCAAGTCTTACAACGCTCTGTCCCACGGCCTGGTTTCTGACCTGACCGAGCTGGCTAAGTGGCTGGTCGATGAGTACTACAACATCCGCGTTGTCCTGCTGTATGGCGGCGATGAGGGCAAGGGCTTCTGCGCTGGCCTGGACGTCAAGCAGGGTCTGACCGACTACGAGGAGACCGTCCCCGGCTTCTATCACTATCAGATCAAGCTGGGCGAGCTGGAGTGGTTCATCTCCAAGACTCCTCAGCCTTGGATCACCCTGATCGACAACGTCTCCGCTGGCGGCGGCTTCTCTCTGGCTATGTGCTCTGATATCCGTATCTGCACCCAGACTGCTCGCTTCTCCTGCTTCTATGCCAACGTCGGCATCGGCGGCTGCGACATGTCCTCCTCCTACTTCCTGCCCCGTCTGATCGGCACCGGCCGTGCATTCGAGATGATGCTGACCGGTAACTTCATCAACGCTGATGAGGCTTGGAACCTGGGCCTGGTGTCCAAGGTCGTTGAGAATCGTGCTGCTCTGGTTCCCGCTGGCCTGGAGCTGGCTCGCGTCATCGCTGCTAAGGATCCTATGGCTGTCCGTCTGACCCGCGAGGCTATGCGTGCTAACGTCGACGCTGCTGGCTTCGACAACGCTCTGCAGGTCGAGAACCGCAACCAGACCCTGATGATCGCCCACAACGTCAACAAGGACGCTTCTCAGGATCCCATCGGCAAGTATTGGATCGAGGATCGTACCGATCCCCAGAACCCCAAGGGTGCCAACTAATTCAATTTGATTTGAATTTCTTAGACCTCCGGCTTCGGCCGGAGGTCTATTTTTTGGATCATGCAGCCTCCGGCTTCGGCCGGAGGGCTTTTTTATGCCCTAACCACTCTTACCAAAACATCCGGTTTTGGCGCAAAAAATCAGCCGAAAAATAGGGGAGGGGAAACAGAAGAAGGTTCTGTCCCTGGTTCTCTGCGTGGCTATGATGCTGTCCGTCATG
>OIWK01002742.1_pt1 | contig 13494 bp, 10 predicted proteins | sample 1587401 | NCBI WGS metagenome assembly OIWK01 (sample SAMEA3888911, study PRJEB22519) | human gut metagenome | biome: human gut; feature: human-associated habitat; material: faeces | place: Denmark | collected 2009
GCCGCCATACGGACGATGAAACGCTTTGATAAGCAAAAAGAACCGGCGGCCTTGAGTTACTCAAAAGCCGCCGGTTCAAAATGGGCGCGCGGAACTGTCTGCTATACGACGGCTTTTTTTCTTTTGCCGTCGTGCGGCAGGTGTTTTTACTTTTTATTCTTTTGTGCTACATGGACGATTATGGCAACTAAAATAATTGCGGCGACCATACCAATTAAAGGGAGCCATGTGTCGGTGATGCTTTGCAATACGGCATTCCAGTTTACATTTTCGGGCAACATAGTTTAGACCTCCAATTCTCGCTGTTCTGTGACAATACGTTTACAGGAAAGATACGTTGCAAGGAAATAACTTCCGTAGACAAGCAGAAAAAGAACGATTGTCAGTCCGATATTTGTTGCGATATGGATGTTCATAAATTCTTCCACCACAGCCATTGCTTTGCCAATCAGGAAAGCAGAATACACGCCAGCGACGACTAGCGGAATGGCAAAGAACACGGCTGTCTGCACAAGAAGCGTATGATCGATTTGCCAGCGGCCTGCACCCAGCTTTTGCAGCAAGCCATAACGATACACATTGTCGGTCGTTTCGGTAAGCTGTTTTAACGCTAGAAGTGCGGCGCAAATCAGCAAAAAGACCAACCCGATATAGCAGCAAAGGAAGCTCACCAAGGCATCAAGGCCGTAGAACGTCTCATACATCATGTTCTTTTCGGCATACCGATAGCCGTGTGTACTATCCAATCCAATCGGAATCATCTTTTGCAGAACTTCATTGGAATCTGCATCTGGTTTATATTGCACCAAAAGCACATTTACGTCTTTTTCAAGAGATGCGGTGACGGAATCGGGAACGATCAAGGTGCCGCGATCATTGTTGCCAACCGACGTCATAATGTATGTTTCCTGCAACACTTTATCTTCTGCACGCTGTAAAGTCGCCCCGCCAACCATGATTTCCGGGTGGCTCTGCAATGCAGCAGCAACATACCGATACGTTCCATTGTAGTTGCAGTTCAACAGGTATTGGCCATCGTTCAGCGTGATGGGTGCTTTGTTCTGCATGGCTAAGGCACGATTCAAGTCCGAAATGGAGATTACGGAAACCTTGCTGTCAGGAACTTTTTCATCAATCGGCCAAAATTTGACTTTCTGTCCTTCAAATAGTTCAGAGTAGGTCATATCGGCCTCGTAAACACTGATTTGTTCTGTGGCTTTGGCGTAGTTGCTTATGGTAACATCGTGTGCAGCGAGATAGGCAGCAATATCGCTGTCCCCATCAACAGAAACATTGGAAAGCACGTTCAAATCATAGGGCGTTGCAGATTGGGACATTTTGTTCATAGCAAGCGCTGTGCTTGCGCCAATCGACACGGCGCAGATCGTGATGGTCAGCAATCCGCATACAACCGTTACCACGAGATAATTGGTTCGGATTTTGCTGCCAATCTGACGGACAAGGAACGTATTCAGACCTTTCAGGTAAAAGCATTTCCTTGCACTTGCTGCTTGCATGAAAACGGCTGACAGCGAGTAGAACAGCAGAAAAGTTCCCGCGACCAATGCCGCCGCTGCCAACTGGAACAGATTATTTTCATGCGATGGCAGAATCCCGTTTTTGTTGAACAGCGCGGCAGAAATTCCGATGCAAAGCAGCGAGAGCAGGAACAGACAAACCGGCAAGATACGGTTTTCAGTCTGCATACTTTCGTTTTTTCTGCTGTCCGTCAATAGGTCAATCAATTTAACATTGGTGACAGACCGAATATTGAAAAGCATAACGATAAAAAAGATGATTGCGAAGCACAACACGGTCTGGCGAAGCGCACCGGCTGAAAACACGATCCGAAACTTTTCAAGATTGATTGCAAAAAGCCGCAATGCAATTAAAGAAAAACCTTGCGAAAAGAAAAAGCCCAAAAGCAATCCTGTGCCCAGCGCAATGATGCCAACACAAAGCGTTTCGCCTGCAAACAACCGGGAAATACGCCCTTTTTTCATGCCGAGCATCATATACACGCCTAGTTCCTTTTTGCGGCGTTTCAATAAAAACTGATTGGCATAAAGAATCAGGAAAGCCAGAACAACCGCAATCATAGTGGAAAGCGTAGAAAGCATAATGCCGAGCTGACGATATAAGAGCGTGCCGGTCATGCCCATGTTGGAAAAAGCCGGCTGGTCAGAAATGGAATTGAACGCATAGAACAAACTGACCGAAAGGGTCAGCGTAAGAAAGTAAATCAGATAGTCACGAATGTTCTTGCACACATTTCGGAAAATCAGCTTACATGTGTTCACTCTGTTCACCTCCCAAGACGGAAACTACTTCCAGAATTTTTGTAAAAAATTCTTTGCGCGTATCCGTCCCACGATGCAGTTCGTTGAACACCTGCCCATCTTTGATAAACAAAATGCGATTGCAATAGCTGGCAGAAAAAGCGTCATGCGTTACCATGAGAATCGTTGCTGAAAGCCGTTCATTCAATTCGGTCAACATTGTCAACAACATTCGGGAAGAATTGGAATCCAGTGCGCCGGTCGGTTCATCTGCCAGAACGATGGCGGGATTTGTCACCATCGCTCTTGCAGCAGCTACTCTCTGTTGCTGACCGCCAGACATCTGATAAGGAAACTTCTCCATCACCTCTGTGATGGAGAGGGCTTCGGCAGTCTCTGCAACGCGTCGGCGAATTTCCCGCGGCCGCACACCGGCGATCTGCAGCGCCAGCGCAATATTTTCGGCCGCCGTCAGCGTATCGAGCAAATTGAAATCCTGAAAGATGAAGCCCAGCTTCTGGCCGCGAAACGCCGCCAGTTTACCGCCGCGCAGCGCAGTGATGTCCTGGTCCTCGACAAAAATTTTCCCGCTTGTCACGCGGTCGATGGTGGCGATACAGTTGAGCAGCGTCGTCTTGCCGGAGCCTGACGGCCCCATGATGCCGAGAAATTCTCCTCGCTGAACGCTGAACGAAAGATGATCCAGCGCCCGCGTCAGATTTCCCTTGTTGCCGTACACCTTCTGGATGTTCTCCACGCGTAAGATCGTTTCATGCATCACGATCATCTCCTTTCTGCTTTCTACGATACCACAGCGCCACACACGTTGCCATGCATCCCGCTTACATTCATCTTACGTTTTCGTAAGGTTGAAAAACGGGACAGGTCAGAGACCCGCCCCGTTCACCAGGCTTTCTTTTGGAAAATACAGCGTCACCACCGTGCCGCGCGCAATTTCGCTGGCAATCAGAATGCGCATGTTCATGCGCGCACAGAGGGTTTTGCAGAGATAGAGTCCAATGCCGGTCGCCTGCGGAAAGCGCCGTCCGTTGGCGCCGGTGAAGCCCTTGTCAAACACGCGCGGCAGATCCTCCGCTGCGATTCCGATGCCGTGATCGCGAATCTCGAGGACGACAGCCTCCGCTTCCTCACGCGCGAAAAATTCCAGCCGCAGATCACCGGCGCGATACTTGATCGCATTCGCCAGGATCTGACCGATCACGAAGACGACACTCTTGCTGTCGGCGCGCACGATTTTCTCCAGGCCCTGCATCTGCACACTGCCGTGAGCCCGGATGATGGCCTTGGCATAATTTTTCAGCGCCGCGCTGACCAGCTCCTCGAGCGACACCTGTGTCACCACGAAATCCTTCTCCACATCGCTCGAGCGCGCGTAATAGAGCACCAGCTCAACGAGCTGCTCAATCCGCCGCAGCTCATCGTCAATGCGCAGCGTGGTGATGCTCTTGTCGTTTTCGACGATGAGCCGCGCCGAAGTGATCGGAATCTTGATCTCATGCACCCAGGTATCGAGAAAATCGCGGTAATCGCGATTTTCCCGCTCGCGCGCCGCCAGCTCGTCGTTGAAATATTTGTCGCTCTGGCGCAGAATCTCGCCCAGTATCTCCGCGTCAAGAAAAGGCGCCGGGCCTGCAATCTCTGCCAGAAGGGTTTTCTCGTTGAGATTGTCAAAAATCCCCGCCAGTCGCGCATAATATCTGCGTCGGCGCAGAAAATCCCAGCTCAGCGCTGCAGCAAACGCGGCAAAAACGATCAGCTCCGCAAAAGCGATGAACAGCGCCCGCACATCGATCAGCCAGAGCAGTCCACAGAGCAGCCCTTCGCAGACAACAAAGCAGCAGATCGCGACGGCCCGATCCAACAGATAGGCCGCCGCGCTCATACCAGATACCCCATGCCGCGTTTCGTCTGCAGATAATCTGCCAGCCCGATCTCGGCGAGCTTGCGGCGCAGCCGCGCGATGTTGACATTGAGCGTGTTCTCGTCGATAAAGGCCTCGCTCTGCCAGAGGGCGTCGATGATCGCATCCCGCGGAATGATGCTGCCCTGATTCATCATGAGCAGCCGCAAAATCGTAAATTCATTTTTCGTCAGCGCCACTTCCCGTCCGTCGTGGCTGGCAGTGGCCTGCAGGAGATCCAGCGTTAGCCCTTTGTGCGACAGCTGCGCATTGTCGCGCATCCCTGCACTGCGCGCCAGGAGCCGTTCGATGCGCGCCAAAAGCACCTGGCTGTTGTAGGGCTTCGTGACAAAATCATCAGCGCCGATGTTGAGCGCCAAAAGCTCGTCGAAATCTGTGTTCCGCGCTGTCAGCACAATGATCGGCACCGCCGAGCGCGCGCGAATGCGCCGACAGATCTGGTAGCCATCCTGGAACGGCAGCCCCACGTCAAGCAGGATCAGATCCGCACCAGAGGCGAGCGCCTGCGCATCTGCGTGACGAAAATCCTCGGTGGTTTCGCAGTCGTAACCGTATTTTTCAAAAAATCGCGCCAATTCTTCGCGGATCACCGAATCGTCCTCGATGATAAAAATCCTCATGCCGGCTCTCCTTTCTAACGTCCTATTTTTTCCAGCATCAGCGCCAGTTTGATCTGAAAAAAGCTGATGCGGTCAGGAAGCGCATCCTTGATGGGAGTCAGACGGTCGCTTTGCGCCGCTCTGGCGGTGCGGCAGATAAGCTGGCGGTCAGCATCGGAAAGCCACTCCTCGACGGGCAGCCGCTCACCGTGATCGATGAGCCAGAGCACATGGTTTTCGATGGTCTGCAAACCAAGTTTGCGCGTGCGGGCGATGGCTTCCAGCTGCATCCCCTGACGGATCAATTCCAGCGTGCGCACCTGTGTGGAGCGCTTGGCGCCCTTGCCACTCACGCTCTGCGGTGCGGCAGTCACACGCAGATTTTTGCGCCGCGCTTCCGCTACATCGATGCCATGCTGCGACACATAAGCGCGCACTGCAAGCATAAACGGTTCGCCGTAGCGGGCGAGTTTTTTCTCGCCGACGCCGGCGATGTCCCGCATTTCGCCCATATCCTGCGGGAGCTTGGCGGCCATGTCGATGAGGGAGCGGTCGGAGAAGATGACGAACGGCGCGACGCCGGTGTTTTCGGCGATCTGCCGGCGCAGGATGCGCAGGGTCTGGAAGAGGCCGGCGTCGTAGCTTTCGATGTCTTCGACGCGCTGCGACAGTCGGCGGCGTCCTTCTTCCTTGAGCTGCTTGTTGATGGCGATGGTCTCTTCGCCGTGGAGCAGGGCTTTGCTGCGCTCGGTGGCTTTGAGGGTGCGAAATTCGTCGATGACGAGGTAGCCTTCGGCGACGAGGAGGGAGATGATGTCGCGGATGTCGCGGTCGCTGTACTCTTTCATGACGCCGTAGGTGCTGAGCCGCTCGAAATGGTGTGCGCGGTTGAATTCGGTGTCGCTGGCACGGAGGACGTCGCTGACTTTGCCGGCGCCGTAGCGCTGGCCCATGCGGATGATGCAGCTGAGGATCTTCTGCGCTTCGACGGTGCAGTCGTGAACGGCGACGGTGCCGTCGCAGACGGAGCAGTTGCCGCATTCGCGCCACGCTGGCTCTTCGCCGAAATAGCGCAGGATGTAGCGGCGCAGGCAGCCGCCGGTGTTGCAGTAGCTGGTCATGGCCTGGAGATTTTCCTTGGCGTTGGGCGCCTGCGATTCTTCGACGCGGCGGGCGTTGAGCAGGATGTCCTGCGGCGAAAAAAGGAGCACGGCGCTGGCTGGTGCGCCGTCGCGTCCGGCGCGGCCTGCTTCCTGATAATAGCTCTCGAGGTCCTTGGGCATGTTGTAATGGATGACGCTGCGCACGTCGGGCTTGTCGATACCCATGCCGAAGGCGTTGGTGGCGACCATGATGGGCTTGCGGTCGTAGATGAAATCGTCCTGGTGGCGGTTGCGCATCTCGGCGTCGAGTCCGGCGTGGTAGTAGGTCACGGCAAAGCGGCGGTCGCGCAGAAAATGGTAGACGCTCTCGACGGCTTTGCGCGTGCCGCAGTAGATGATGCTCGATTCTTCCTCTTCCAGTAGGCGCAGCAGGGCGCGATTTTTGTTCTCTGGCTTGAGCACGGAGAAATGGAGATTGGGCCGGTCAAAGCTGGAGATGTAGCAGAAAGGATCGCGCAGCCGCAGCTGGGCGATGATGTCCTCGCGCACCTGGACTGTGGCTGTCGCGGTGAAGGCGGTGAAGACGGGGCGCTCGGCAAAATCCTCGAGGAGCTCGGCGATGCGCATGTAGCTGGGGCGAAAATCGTGGCCCCACTGGCTCACGCAGTGCGCTTCGTCCACGGCGACCATTGTCACGTGCAGGCTGGCGAGGGTTTCCCGAAAGCCCTCGAGCTCCAGCCGCTCTGGCGCGACATAGAGCAGATCCAGCTCGCCGGCGCGCGCCAAGCGCATCGTTTCGGTGAAATGCTCGGTCGTCGTGGCGCTGGACAGCGAGCGCGCTGCCACGCCCATTTCCACGAGCCCGTCCTCTTGATCCTTCATCAGCGAGATGAGCGGCGAGATCACAAGCGTCAGCCCCGGCATGCAGATCGCGGGGATCTGGTAGCACAGCGATTTGCCGCCGCCTGTCGGCAGGATCGCCAGGGCGTCGCGCCCGCTCATCAGAGCGGAGATGATCTCCCGCTGGCCGGGACGGAAGGAATCGTAGCCAAAATTTTTTTTCAGTGCCTGTTCTGGTGTCATGGGCGCGCCTCCTTTGTGTCGTTCCCACATTATACCACGAAATCACAACGATTACAGGACGTTATTCAAATTTCCCTTGACAGCGTGGCGCGAATCCCCTAATATACTAAATATACAGAAAATCTAGATAGAGGTCGCGAGCCTCATGAGTCACCAGCGAGAGTCTTCAGCGGACGCCGACAGCTGGCAAAAGGGATGCTCGCCGAAGTGGGACGTCTGGCTGGCGGCGTCTTGCTGGGCATGTGTCGAAGAGGCACATGACTGTCATCTTAGGATGGGGAGCTATCGACATTGTGCCCGTTTGGGCAAAATGAACTGGATCACCAGCGACGTTTCCCCACAGAAACGTCGCTTTTTCTTTTATCCCTCCAGTCCCGGCGGCTCTCCCCGCACACAATCTAAGGAGGAAAAATTTATGTCTATTTTCACTGGCGCAGGCTGCGCAATCGTTACCCCATTTGCTGCGGATGGTTCCGTCGATTATCCAGCGCTCGAACGTCTGCTGGATTTCCAGATTGAGAACGGCACCGATGCCATCATCATCTGCGGCACCACCGGCGAATCGTCCACCCTCACCGAGGAAGAACATTCCCAGGTCATCGCCCACACCATTCAGTATGTGAACCACCGCGTTCCTGTCATCGCCGGCACTGGATCCAACGACACGGCCACTGCTGTCATGCTCTCCAAGCAGGCTGAAGAAGACGGCGCAGATGCTGTGCTGCTCGTCACCCCATACTACAACAAGGCCACCCAGAACGGTCTGAAAATGCACTTTAAGACTGTCGCTGACGCCATCAAGATCCCTGTCATTCTCTACAACGTGCCTAGCCGCACCGGCTGCAACATTCAGCCAGAGACCGCTGTCTGGCTCGCGCGTAACGTAGAAAACATCGTTGCCATCAAGGAAGCCTCCAGCAATATTTCTCAGATCGGTCATCTCTTTGCCATCGCTGACGGCGACATCGACGTTTATTCCGGCAACGACGACCAGATCGTGCCACTGCTTTCTCTCGGCGGCAAGGGCGTCATCTCTGTCCTCTCCAACATTGCTCCACAGCAGACCCACGACATGGTGCAGAAATTCTTCGACGGCGACGTCGCTGGTGCTGCCAAGATGCAGCTCGACGCGATGAACCTCGTCAACGCCCTCTTCTGCGAAGTCAACCCAATCCCTGTCAAGAAAGCTGTTGAGCTCATGGGTCTCGCTGGCGGCACCGTGCGCCTGCCAATGACCGAGATCGAACCACAGAACGCTGAGCGTCTCGCTGGCGCTATGCGCGAATATGGTCTGCTCGACTGAGAAACGATCCGCTAAACAGGACAGGCCTGGAACAGAAATCTCCCTTTCTGTTCCAGGCCTGTTTTTTGTTCAGGAATCGGCGCCGTCGCCGTAGATCGTGTAGCCGTCGCGGCCGAGCGCTTCCTTGCGCTGGTAAAGCGCCGCATCGGCTTTGCGGTAGAGGCTGTCGAAATCGTCGCCGCTCTCGCGCCGCGCGATGCCGATGCTCACCGATGTGCCGGGGCCGCCATTCTGCGCTGGATGAATATGCCGCACTGCTTCGCAGATCTGCGCCGCCTTGCAGCCGAGGGTGTCGACGTCGTTCTGTCCGGTGTAGAACACGCAGAATTCGTCGCCGCCGAGCCGCCCGACAACATCTTCTGCGCGGAAGGAGCTGGTGAGGATCTCCGCTGTCTGCCGGATCACCTCGTCGCCAACTGCGTGGCCGTAGCTGTCGTTGATCTGCTTGAAATGATCGAGATCGATCATGAAAAAGGCGCAGGTTTTCGGCATGGCGTAGAGATTCAGCGCCATCTCGATCTTCTGGCGCGTCGTCCCCTTGTTGAAAACGCCTGTGCCGGAATCGTGCTCCGCCTGATGCGCCAGGCGCAGCGCCTGACGCTTGTAGGCATCGATGTCGAAAAGATAGAGATAGCCCTTGAGCCGTCCCTTGATATCGGTGAAAAGATGCAGGCTGTTGCGCAGCCAGACAACGCGCCCATCTGGCTGCGGCGATTCGTAGTCGAGGGTGACGTCGGTCTGTCCGGCGCGGTAGCATTTTTTCAGATTGGCGATCGAAAATGTAGAGATAAACTCCAGCTTCATCGCATCGTCCACGAGCACCATCGCCGATTCCTGCATGATGCGCTCGTAAGGATCGCCCTGCTGCACCGCCACAGAAGAGCCGCTCGCCGCCACATATTCCTCAAAGCTGTCGCTCTCGAAATCGATCTTGTACGTCGCGATGATGCTGCGCCGCATGATCGACGAGAACTGCGCCTGGCGGCGATAGTTTTCGATCTCGTCCTCGGCGAAGGACAGCGGATACGAATCAATATCCTGAATATCGATGGAAAGCGGCGTCGCCTGCACCATATTGATGCGCCACTGGCCTTCGATCCGGCGCAGGCTGGCGCACTGGTCGATGTGGCTCGTGCGACGTTCGCCGCGGACGGTCGTGGTGACCGAGACCATGGCGTTGATGCTCGCGTAGTCGTCGCCATAGTAGCGCACCTGCATGTTGCTGTAGTCGATGGCTGTCTGTGAATCGTCCACATCGCTGCGCGTGTTCATGAGGATCGGCCGCAGATCTTCGCGGCAGCGCACGATGCCCTGCGCCCCCATGCCGATCCCAATGACGTCGTCGCAAAACAGCTGCAGCACTGCGTCGATGTCGTGGCTGACGAGGCTGCCTTCGACAAAGGCGCAGAAGCATGCCTCGATCCGTTTGCGCTCGTCTTCAAAAGAATACGCCTGATGTTCCTCTGGTCGCACAGTTCACACATCCTATCTCGCCGCGCTCCGCTGCGCGGTCTGTGTTTTGTGGTTCGTTTACATCTAGTATAGCGGAATTTGAATAAAAATGCAAAGGCAGGACAGAAACGCTGGGTCTCTGTCCTGCCTTTGTATGGTTTATGTGAGGGTGCTTTCAATCAAAGTGTCAGTTTGCGAGGTAGCGCGCAAAGATCGCTGCAACCTGCGCGCGGGTGGCCTGGCCCTGTGGGTCGATCAGATTTCCTGGCTGGCCTTTCACCAGTCCTTCGGCGTTCGCCCATTCCACGGTCTCGCGTGACCAATCTGCGACGCTGTCGCCATCTGCGAAGGCGCTGAGATCGGCGCGCGCTGTGACATCGCCACCTTTATACTCGGTGTAGTGATAAAGGATCGAGGCCAGCTGCTCGCGAGTGATCGGATCGTTTGGACCAAACGCTTCTGCGCTGTAGCCGGCGACGATCCTTTCACTGGCTGCCCAGCGCACCGCGTCGGCGTACCAGTCGCCGTCGTTCACATCGGCAAAGGTTTCCGGTGTGTCGCAGGCAGGGCTGCCTTCGAGGCGGTAGAGGATCGAAACGATCATGCCGCGCGTCGTTGAGAGATTTGGCGAAAACGTATCGGCGCCGGTGCCGGTCATCAGTCCGCGCTCGTACATATCCTTGACGACGTCATAGAACCAGTCGCCCTTGTGTACGTCGACAAACGGCAGGCTGTCGTCAGTGCTCTGCTCCACGAAGCTGGCGTTGATGGAAACTGGACGCGACTGCGGCATGATGAAGCTGTAGGTGTTCTCGCCTTCTTTCGTCAGCGGGAGCGTGTTTCCATTGCGATCGGTGACGGTGAGCTTGTCAAGGGTGCAGCCGTCGTCTGGCTTCACAGTGATCGTCACTTTTTCATCCCGGCCGGCATTTTTATCGCTGACATGGATCTTGCCATTGCCGTCGGTCTTGACGTGGACGCTGTCACTCGGGGTCGGGCTGACGGCGCGCTTCACTGTGAGCGCGTAAGTGGCGCTGGCTGTGAGGTGGTTGTCGCTTTCGCTGGCCAGAACGGTGAGCGTCGCCGAGCCTGGGCGCAGCGCTTTCACGGTGACGGTCTTTGTCTGCGGATCAACGCTGACGGTGGCGATGGATTCATCGCTCGAGCTGACGCTGATCGCGCCGTCGCCGCTGTAGGTGTAGGTGAAGCTGGCGTTGTCGCCTGCGTAGACGCGGCCTTCGTTTTCAGAAAGAACGAGCGCAGGCTGCGCCTTGGCAACGGTCAGACGCACAGGGATCTCGCGGCTCACGCCATCCGGCGTGGTGACCGTCACGGTTGTGTGATGGGTGCCGGCTGGAAGCGCCGGATTTGGCGTCACAGTGACAACGCCGTCGTGCACCGTCGCAGTGACGATGTTTTCGTCGCTGCTGACGGCGGCAAAATTGCCCTGATACTCGACTTCGCTGTTGTTCTGCGGATGCAGATCCTGGCTCTCGCCTGGCTGGCCGAAGGTCAGCGCGTCAAAGCGCAGCATCTCTTCCATGTCGTAGGCGCTTTCCGGCGTCCATTTGGCGTAGTAGGTGTTCGGCGCTGTTGGCGTTTCGTCGTTCAGCGGTTCTTCCTTGAACGCATCTTTGTACCATTTAACGGTGTAGCCGTCCTTGCTGATCGCGCCGAGGTTGACGCCGTTTGTGGTGTCGATCGCCACGCCTGGTCCGGTCACGGCCCAGATCACTGGCGTTTCGCCCTTGTCAGCCGGTTCTTTGCTGACGAGCACAACGGAATCGCTCGACAAGCCGGAAAGCCCGTCACTGAGCGGCGTATCATACGCAGTCAGATCCACGATCATGGCGTGGGCGTTCGTGCCCTGGTCGTCGGCGTTTGTGTTGAGCAGTCCATCAGGAATGTGCGGAGGCTGCGCGCTGTCAAAAACCACTTCGACGAGCTTGTCACAGCCCTTGAACGGCTGCTGCGGCTCATCCTTGAGTTCGTCGCTGTGGATCGTCACCCTGGTGAGATCCTTGTCGCTCGCAAAAGCGTTGTCGCCAAGATGGGTCACGCCGTCCTCAATGACGAGGCTGGTCGTGTCGTCGGCATATTCTGCCCATGGTGCAGCAGTTGGATCGTCGCTGTAATCTTTCATGACGCCGCGCTCAGCGCCCGCCTCTGGCTCATCAGCAGGCGCGATGGTGATGGTGCCGCTTTCCGGATCGAAGGACCAGCGAATGCCGCCGTCCACGCCAGAGAGCGCTTTCGTCGCGAGGTGATAGATGTTTCCAGCGGCGCCACGCGTCGCCGGCTGATCACTGGCATCGAGCCAACCGGTCGCGATCTTGTCGCTGAAGACTGGCAGCACGAAATCCGGCGCAGCGGTGATCGCCTGCTCGCTGTCGATCGTGCCGTTTTCTGCCACTGCGACAGCTGCCTTGCCGACACTCGTCGTTGGCGCTTGCTGTGTGTAGATGAGCAGATTTCTGCCTGGCATATTTACGCCGTTCGTTCCAAAGGCGATGGCGCCGTTGTAAGCAGTGGCGTCGACGACCTTGAGATTCGCGATCCTGTTCAGAACGGATTCATCGTACCAGAAGGAATCCGCTGTGCCGAGTTTGACTTCCTGCAGATCAGGACTGTTGTTAAAGGCGCCGCCAGCGACCAGCGTCACCTTGTTTGACAGCGTCAGCGAATGGATCTTTGTGTAGGAGAAGCACCAGTCGCCGATTTTTTTCAGCGACTCTGGCGCTGTCACGTGCTGCACCTTTGCGCTCGAGAATGCGCCGTAGTCCAGCTCGGTGACGCCGTCTGGGATCGTGTAGCTATCGATCGGATAGGCTGCCGGATAGGCGATCAGCTTTGTGCCGTCGGCGCCCAGCAGCGCAATGCCCTGATCGTCGAGCTTGAACGCGGTGTTGCCGTCAGCGATGGTGATCTTTTCCAGGCTGTCGCATTCTTCAAACGGATCGCGGGCGTGGATCCTCACGTTTCTGTATTCGCCGATCGTGGCAAACGACGCTGGCAGATCGACCTGCTTCAGCGCCTTACAGTTGATGAACGCGTTGGAGCCGATGCTCGTCACGCCCTCGGGAATGACGACGCTTTCAATGTCGTACATCCCGGAAAATGCGTACGTCCCGATCGTCGTCACACCTGGCTCGATCACAACGTGCTTAAATTCTCGAAACGGCGCGCCTGTCGATCTGTCGATCCATGGCGCCCACACTTTTCGCGACACGCCAGAGCCGTCGTTCGCCCCGCGATAAGCGCGGTCGTAGTTTTTCATCGCGCCATCGCCAGTGATGATGATGGTGTCTCCTTCATAATACGCGAGCACGCTGCCGTCGCCTGCTGCCGAAACGTCCCAGGCATTGGCTGCGCCCGCGCCGGAACCGTCGCCTTTGTCAGCTGCCAGCATCGCGCCAGGCAGCAAACAAGCGAGCAGGATCAGCGCCAGCGCGCTGATGATGATTTTCCTTTTCATAGAATCTTCCTTTCATAAATAAATCTCCTGTAAATTCCAGATCCGCCAGCTGCAGCCCCCACTGCTCACTGACGAACGTCGTCGTGTCCTCCTTCTTGCCAGGCATCCTCCTCTCACTCTCGGCTGTTTTTCAAAAATCATACTTCTGTAATATGATTAGCTCAATCATAACAGCTGAAGTCATATTTTTCAATGGGAATCACCTGTACTTTGCTCGGTTTTTCGACAAAAAAAGCTGTGCATAGAAACAAATCGTTT
>OIWK01002747.1_pt1 | contig 13484 bp, 10 predicted proteins | sample 1587401 | NCBI WGS metagenome assembly OIWK01 (sample SAMEA3888911, study PRJEB22519) | human gut metagenome | biome: human gut; feature: human-associated habitat; material: faeces | place: Denmark | collected 2009
TTCAAGGGATTGCCCGATGTCCCCGAAAAATAACTGCGGCATTGCAATCGCAAAATAAGGCTTTGACTATAAAAGGTCAAAGCCTTTTTTATATCCGAAATCCACACATCAGAAAAGCGGCACGCTTACGCATGCCGCTCCCAATAAACAATATGCTGTTTTATGAAATCGCACCCTTGCTTGCCTTATGCAATCTCAGCAACCTTCGCTTCAATATCCGCATCCAAAGCGTCCACCTTATCCTGTGCCGCCTGCAGACCATCCGCCTTCACGCCGATGTAGAATTTCAGCTTCGGCTCTGTACCGGAAGGGCGGATACATACCCATGTCCCATCCTCCAGTGTATAATGCAGTACATCCGAAACAGGCAGAGGGCTGCCGCTTTCCTCCCCCGTTTCCATGTTCCGGAACACCTGTGTCTGATAATCCTTTGCCATGACAACCTTGTAGCCGCCCAGCTCCTGCGGCGTATTTTCGCGGAAGGTTTTCATGATGCGCTGAATTCTCGCCATCCCCTCCAGACCCTTCATCGTCATGGATTTCACGCCATCGCGGTAATAGCCATATTTTTCATAGATCTTCAGCATCTGATCCCACAATGTCAGACCCTGCTTCTTGTAGTAAGCCGCAGCCTCACATAAAGCCATTACAGCCACAACCGCATCCTTATCTCTTGCATGGGTTCCTACCAGACAACCGTAGCTCTCCTCGTATCCAAAGAGGAAGGTATGAGAATGATCCTGCTCAAAGAACTTGATCTGCTCTCCAATATACTTAAATCCAGTCAGGCACTCGATAAACTTCATGCCGTATTCCTTTGCTACAGCCTGAGCCATGTTAGAGGATACGATTGTTGTAACAAGTGCACCGTTATCCGGCAGAATGCCAAGTGCCTTCTTCTGTGACATCTCGTACTCGCAGATTAACATGCCAGACATATTTCCTGTAAATACCTTGTACTCGCCAGTCTTTGTATCCTTTGCATATACACCAAGACGGTCTGCATCTGGATCGGTTGCCAGGACAAGATCTGCGTCAACCTTCTTTGCCAGATCAAGTGCAAGTGCAAATGCCTTCTTATCCTCTGGGTTTGGATAGGATACTGTTGGGAAATTGCCATCTGGCAGCTCCTGCTCTGGAACAACAGTTACCTGCTCGAAGCCAAGCTCCTTTAATACACGGCGAACCGGTACATTTCCCGTTCCATGAAGTGGTGTATAAACGATCTTTAAGGAAGATGCCATCTGCTTGATTGCCTCTGGATGAAGAACAAGCTTCTTTAATGCTTCCATGTACTTGTCATCGATCTCTTTTCCAATTACCTCATAGAGTCCTGCAGCCTTTGCTTCCTCTGTAGTCATCTTCTTGATCTCTGCATAATCCTTAATTGCATTTACTTCGCCAATGATCTGTGCATCCTTAGGAGCTGTAATCTGTGCGCCATCCTCCCAGTATACCTTGTATCCATTATATTCCGGCGGATTGTGGCTGGCTGTTACAACGATACCTGCTGTGCAGCCAAGTGTACGAAGTGCAAAGGACAGCTCTGGTGTTGGACGCAGACTATCAAAAATATATGCCTTAATTCCATTTGCAGCTAATACACATGCAGCAGTATCCGCAAACTCAGGAGACATACGGCGAGAGTCAAATGCAATTGCAACGCCCTTTGCTGCAGCACCCTGCTTGTTGATAAAGTTTGCAAGACCCTGTGTAGCCTTTCCTACAGTGTAGAAGTTCATACGGTTTGTACCTGCACCGATTACACCGCGCAGACCACCTGTACCAAACTCCAGCTCTCTATAAAAACGATCAAAGATCTCATCCTCATTGCCCTCAAGTGACTTTAACTCTGACTTTGTGGCATCATCAAAGATTGGGGATGTACACCAGTACTCATAATTTTTCTTAACATTCTCGTCCATGTTTTTCTTGTCCTTTCTAAATTAACTTCTCGAATGCGCTGTGGCTCAGCACAGTCTTCGTCACAAGGTTACATGTCGTTCATGAAACAATCAGTGATACCAGATAGAACGGCCGCACAATATCCTTTGCATCTGTTACTATAATCTCAATCCTGTGAACCTTCTTTTCTGCATGATGCAGAAGTGGTTCTAAATAAAGGCAGTCACCCCAGTCCTCTGTGAAATTTCCATCCAAAATCACCGCATGTGCCTCATCGCCGTCAATTACTGCCTTGGCCTTTGGTACCGGCTGCTGTACCGATTTACGGTACTGAACAGCCAGACAGCTGCATTCGATCTCAAAACTAATTTTATCATTTGTATGCGCTGCTGTCCATCCATTTTTAAAAATATCAAGCATTCCTTTTTTCTCAATTGGATCAACCAAAAAGCCATCCAGAATAGCTTCGTTATCCTGAATCTGAATCAAGCGGCTATGCTCGTAAGCATTTTCTGTGAGTGGTGCTGGAAGCAATACTGATGCCTCTGTCTTTGTGCTTTTGCCTTCGATATTTTCGCCCGCAATCGTTTCTTCTTCCATCTCTGCCTTTATGGAATCAAGAAGCTTGCAGATTTCATCTGCAACGAGGCGGTGTCCCTTATCGTTTGGATGCAAATTATCAGGCGTGATATCAGCACGCACGATCTTACCGCTTTCCACATCAGGATAAACAGTGTCCTTAATGCTGACATGTGGGATACCATAGTGATCTGCAATACGGTTATGATAATTCTGAGCATTCTTTCCTGTATCGTAGAACACATTGTTTAACACAACTACTGCAGGATCAGACGGTGCCGCAAGCAGACGACGAAGCATTCCCTCGTAAGTCTCCTCAAAAAACTCATTTGCATCATCATTAACTGAAAAGTCAACCGTCACAATATCAGGACGATAGCATAGTACATCCTTCCATGCACGCGCACCGCCGTAATGAGAAGTTGTACCGCCAATTCCACCATTTACAAAGGAAAATGCCGCGTTTGGAAATGATTTTTTCCACCACTCATAGACTAGATACGCATAGCAAGTCTTTGGTGTTGACGATAGACTTCCCTGCGTGATAGAACCACCTAAAAAACCGATTACAAGAGATTCACCTTTTGCAGCTCGCTTCATCAGATTTTTTAATCGTGTCATATTGTCCATATCCTAATTTTTTCCTTTTTTACTCTTCTTCTTTGCACTTATTGATATATTCTAAGTTTTTTCTGATCAAATCACATCGCTGCTGTACGCAAAGAACACTTCTGCCTGGATCGGATGGAGTTGAGAATACATAATCTATAAGTTTATCTATTGTTGTAGATGCCACATGAAGTCTTGTATCACTTGCTGCATAATAAATATACACATTTCCATCTTTCTCAATCGCACCGTTTGTGAATACAACGTTTGATACATCGCCGACTCTCTCCCAATCTCTTGGTCCGATTAACATGCCTGATGGCTCTGCGATTACCTTAGATGGATCGTCAAGTGCAGTTGCAAATGCGTAAATAACGTAACGAAGACCTGCTGCTGTATTTCTTACACCATGTGCGATATGAATCCATCCGCGGTCTGTCTTGATCGGAACAGCACCCGCACCATTCTTTGCCTCAGTGATTGTGTGATACTTTCTCTTGCTGGTGATAATCTCCTCATCAATAACAGCGTGCTCAATGTCCTCGCAAAGACCAAATCCGATTCCGCCGCCGCTTCCAGTATCAATGAAATCATCCATTGGACGGGTATAGAATGCATACTTGCCATGAATAAACTCTGGATGAAGCACAACATTTCTCTGCTGAGGAGAATGAAGTGTCTTTAAATTGTCCAGACGCTCCCAATGCTTTAAATCCTTTGTGCGCACGATTCCTGCTGCTGCAACTGCTGCTGAAAGATCACTTGATTTTGTATCTTTGCTCTCAGAACAAAATACACCATAGATCCAGCCGTCTGCATGCTTTGTCAGACGCATATCATAAACATTTGTCTCTTCTGGACAGATATCATCAAGCAGCACCGGATAATCCCAAAAACGAAAACCGTCTACTGGTGAATCACTCTCTGCTATGCCAAAGAAGGACTTTCTGTCATTTCCCTCAACACGGGCAATTAAATAATATTTTCCGTTTAACTCAATAGCACCAGAGTTAAATACGGCATTCACGCCAAGACGCTCCATAAAATACGGGTTAGTCTCTGGGTTTACATCATATTTCCACTCAACCGGGATATGCTCTCTTGTCAAAACTGGATCAGTGTAACGATCATAAATACCATTATAAAAATCTGACTTCTGATTCTTCTTTGCAATCAGCTTCTCTACTTTTGCTTTTTCCACATAATACTGCTCATGAAGCTTCATTGTATTATCTCCTCCTGTCTTCTTCATTGCTCTTAAAGCCTATTAACCATTTCAAAGCACATACGTCCATTGTGATACGGACATTTCCACGGCTCTACGATTGGCTTTTTGTCTGACGGTTGCTTATTTTCATCAAGATCCCAGAACCACTCAGAACCAGGGCGCTTATCAACCATGTACGTTTGAATATATTCCCAGATATCTTGTACAGCCTTAAAGTACTCTGTCTTTTCTGGATGCTTCTGATAATAATTCATAAAACCAAGAACAGATTCTGCCTGAACCCACCATACACGCGTTGTGTTATCTACACCTCTCTCACATTCGTTGATTACAGAATGATCTTTATAAGCAATTTTGTAAATCTGCTCTGCCAGTATATCTGTAATCGGGGAGAGCTTTTCTGTCACAGCCGGATCATTCAAAATCTCCAATCCTCTGTCAATCAGCCATGATGTCTCTATATCATGACCATATGAATACAGATCAATCAGTGTATTCCAATCCTTGTCAAAGAACACTTCCTGACGCTTCTTATCTGGATTATATACCTTTTTCGCAAAAATGTCTAACATCCAGCGAAGATTTTCTCCTACCCTCTTATCCTTTGTCACACAATACAACTCCGTATAGCCTTCAAATACATGAAGCAGCGTATTCATTGTTTTCTCTGCCATGACGCCGTTTTCTGAGAGCTTTTCGTTGCTTACTGGCTGGAAATTGCGGTCAAATGCTTCTAAATATCCCTTATCATCCTTGCAGTGTGCCTCAATCACATCATAAATGCTAAATGCAATATCGAGCGCCTCTGTATCACCTGATGCATCATAATAGGAAGAAAGTGCATAAATCGCAAATGCCTGATTATATGTATGCTTCATATCTTCCTCAGGCTTTCCATCAAATGTAACAGACCAATAAACACCGCCGTATGTCTTATCAAGACATGCCTCTTTTAAAAATTCATATGCATGCTTTGCATAAGAAAGAAGCTCTGGACGCTTTTGGTTCAAATACGCATTTGCAAAAAACCAAAGAATACGATTATTTAAAATACATCCCTTGACAGCCTTTTTGTCCACATTTAAATCTATATCCATGTAACCGTAAAATCCGCCGTACTCATCATCTTTAAGACTTTCCCAAAATGGCAGGATGACTTTATCAAGATGATCCTGTATCTGCTGTTTCATTTTATATGTTTCCTGCATGACACGCTGCCTCCTGTTTGCCTTTTATCTTCTTCCGATCTCAGTGTCAGACTCTGTTAAATGACTGTGTGTCTTAATATAATCTACAATCTCATCAACTGTTGTGAAGGCAAGTCCTACATAGCTGTCTGCACATCCATAGTAAACAGCAATCTTACCAGAAACACTGTCATGGATCGTTGCACACGGGAATGTTACATTTGGAACAAAGCCTCTCTCCTCATACCACTCTTCTGGTGTCAAAAGGAAGTTCTCACAGCGATACTTTACGATAGACGGATTGTCAATATCGAGGATTGCGCCGCCGATGCTGTACACATAGCCATTGCATGTACCAGAAACACCATGATAGAATAACAACCATCCTTCAGATGTTTCAATCGGAGCTGCTCCTCCGCCAATCTTTACACTTTCCCACCATTCACTGCTGCGTCCCATAACATGACGATGCTTACCCCAGTAAACCATATCTGGACTCTCTGAAAGGAAGATATCACCGAATGGTGTATGTCCGCTGTCACTTGGTCTTGAGAGCATCATGAAGTTTCCATTAACCCTTCTTGGGAAGAGAACAGCATTGCGGTTAAATGGAATAAATGGATTTTCAAGACGAACAAATGTCTTAAAATCAGTTGTCTTTGCCATTCCAATAGAAGCACCGTAGAAGTCCTGACACCAAATGATATAATATGTATCCTCAACCTTTACAAGACGAGGATCGTATGCATAGATCGGCATAAACGGATTTCCATCCTCATCTACAAATGGGATTTTATTTGAATCAAACTCCCAGTGAATCGCATCCTTGCTTCTGCCTAAATAAATATATGGGATACCGTTTGTCTGTTCGCCACGGAATACACCTATAAATCCATCCTCAAATGGCATTACTGCACTGTTGAATATTCTTGCAACGCCCTCGATTGGATTTCTTCCAATGATCGGATTTTCACTATATCTCCAGATAGGAGCCCCTTTTAACCCTTCTGGCTTCTCCTGCCATGGTACGTTCTTTACTTCTGGACTAATCATTTTAACTTTGCTCATATTTCCCTCATTTCTGCGCACGTACAAAGCCGCGCACCTTATATATTTGTTTTTCGTTAAAGTTTCTAGGTAAAACTGCGGTCATTAACCCTTTACTGAACCTGCAGCAAGCCCACTGTAAATCTGCTTCTGACAAAGAATAAAGATAATCAATGCCGGAAGAAGTGTAATGATAACACCTGCACAGATGTAGTTATACTGATTTCCAAGAGGACCTGTAAACTTGTAAAGTGAAGTTGCAACTGTTACAAGACGTGACTTATCCTGCAGATATAAGTTTGCCATGTAATACTCATTATAAGTACCAACACCCTTTAAGATCATAACGGTGACAATTGCCGGCTTTAACAGCGGAAGTAAGATCTTAAAAAATACACCAAAATATGTACATCCATCCATGATAGCTGATTCATCCAGTGAATTTGGAAGATTCTCAAAGAACTGGATAAAGATTGTTACGGAAATAATATCAGTTCCGCAAAGAAGAATGATATAACCTGGTATGGAATTGATCAAATGCATGTTGTACATGATCTTGTAAACAGTAACCTGCATTGCAATACCAGGAAGAAGGCTGGCAAATAAGAACAGATTTTTAATTATGCCTCTGCCTGGGAAGGTGAAACGATTTAAGATGTAGGCAAGCATGGCACCAAACATGATTGAGAAGAACAATACAACAACAAGAATGATCAAGCTGTTTAGGAATGCCACTCCCATGTTTGCCTTTTGAAATGCTTCTGTAAAGTTTTTAAAATAAAATTTTCCAGGGAGCGTCATAACATTAGTTGACGCATATTCCTCCGGTGTCTTAAAGGCGGTGATCACACAGCTGGCAACCGGCAGCACGGCAATAAAACCTGCCAGAATCAGCGAAAAATATTTAATAAACATCCACAGATATTTCGCAATACGATTTTTTGCAGTCATGTCAATTCCTCCTTATTTGATACCCTGTTTTCTAAGCTGTTTTTGTATTTTACGATTTCTTCTCTCTTCTCTCGCCTCTTCATCAATCAGCTTCATTATTACCTGCTGGAAGATCGTTACAATAAAGATCAGACCCATCAATACAACTGCCATAGCTGCTGCCAGACCAATCTTGCCTTTCTCATGTGCTAAGCTGTTCATCATAACGAAATATGTTGCTGTTCCGAAGGTACCGCCTGTGATAACATATGGCGGCTCGAATGCACTTAATGAACCTGAAATAGAAAGAATCATATTTAATACGATAACAGATTTGATACTTGGAAGCATGATATAGCGGAATTTAGGCCATGCATTTGCACCATCAATTGAAGCTGCCTCATAAAGACATGGATCAACAGACATCATTGCACCAAGAAAAAGTACCATATTTTGTCCCATGTAACGCCATACAGATGTTGCCGCAAGGGACGCATTGTTGATTCTTGTATCTTTTAACCAGTATGGAAGATTCTCTGGATTTAATCCGAGACATGACAAAACAGTATCGAGTACGAAGCCTCTTGTGTAGAAAAATTTGAAAATAAATCCAATTGCGATACCACTAATCAGATATGGGAAGAAGATAAGTCCCTTAAATAAAGAGCTTCCTCTTACCTTGAAGCACAGAATTGTTGCAAAATACAATGCCATTGCCAGCTGAATAAATGATGCCACGATATAATATCCAGCTAGCTTTAATGAGTTAAAACAGTCATCTCTTGTAAATACATCAATATAATTTTTAAATCCCACATATGTATTGTTTTTGCTGTCGTAAGATTTCATCTTATATAAACTAAATTCAAACATTTTGGCAAACGGAACATATGAAAAAACAAGAAGCAACAGCACAGGCACAATCATAAATGATACAATTACCAGCCATTGCTGAACCTTTCTGCTTTTAAACCACTGCCCAAATGTTTTCTTTGTTTTCATATTTGTAGCGGAAGCAGCCATTGCATTTCCTCCTTCTTAAAAACGCACCCTTTTATCATACACGGCACACCTGAAAACTCAGATGTGCCGTTTGTGTAAGGTTTGCACCCTATTTTTTACTTTTTCTTTTCAAAACGAACTTTATTACTCAGCAGCTACGCCAGATCCATATACATATGGTGCAGGAGTAATATCATACTCTTCCTGAGCATCTGTCCAAGCCTGATTCCACTCATCTGCGATCTCTTCCATAGTCTTGTCACCATTAAGCGCATGCTCAAGAACATCCTGTACATGTGTATTATCAGCATTCAAGGAAATTTCAGACTCAGTATTGATCTCACCAAACAGATCTTCCTCACCTTCTGGTGCCGGATTATCTACTACAAGCTCTACGCCATCAAATGCAGCAAGTACATCTGGATACTCATTGCCTACACAGATCGGGATACCGCCCTGATCATATGAGAAGTTGGATTCTTCGGTCAGCCACTTTACATAGATCATGGAAGCCAACTGATTGTCATAATCAGAATGAACATTGATACCATAGCAATAGTCAGGACCTGCTGATGCATACTGCTTGCCGTCTACTGTGATCGGGAATGGCATATATCCGATATCATCTGCATTATCGCCTGCCTCCTGCATCTGAACAACTGCCCAGGAACCAAGAACCATGCAGCCGATCTCGCCATTGTTGATCATACCCTTGCAGCCTTCCCAGTCTGTTGTTGTCGGGTCATCCTCAACAAGCTCCTGTGAAACTGCCTGATATAAAATGTTGTAAACTGCAAATGGACCAGTCTCATCACCATTATCTGCGAATGGATTCTCACCATGTACCATACCGTAATTCATAAAGTCAGGATCACCTGTTGCACATCCGCCGATATAAGCATCCCATGCACCCATGGTCCAGCCTGCTGCAAAGTTAGTGTACAGCGGAATTGCATCTGTGTTATCCTTAATTTTCTGCAGTGCTTCAATAAATTCGGTTGGTGTCTTTGGAAGCTCTGTAACTCCTGCTTCCTCAAATACCTTCTTATTATATACGATACCCTGTGCATTACCGGTAGAAGGAATTCCATAAACATTTCCGTTATAAGCGAAATTATTTAACAGAACATAATTCTCATCAAGAGTTTTCTTATCACCATAGCTGATGAATTCATCTTCCAGCTCATTCTTCTGAAGATTTGTTGGTATACCACAGATATCGCCCCAATCATCTGTTGTCAGACGAAGCTTAATGTCCTCTGCATAATCAGTAACAGCCTCGTACTCAATCGTAATGTTTGGATAAGACTCATTGAACTTCTTGATATAATCCTGGAAAATGGTGTCTACAATATCAGTTCTGTGTGTTAAAACCTTGATTGAAGCAGTCAGATCGGTGTAATCCTCACCAAGCTTAATGGAATCGATTGTTGGCAGCTCATTTGCCTCATCTGCAAATACAAAAGTTCCCATAGATGCTGTCATTGCTCCTGCTAACATAAGTGCAGTCATTTTTCTTACTCTCATAAATTTACCTCCGTTTTATTAAGTTAATTTAACTTAATTTATATGGCCTTATAATAGCATGTGTTTTTGCATTTTGCATCATTTAATCTTGTTTTTTATATAAGAATCTTGTAATTTTTTTCAAAAATAGCATAATAACCCTAATCAGTTTTATTCACTCATTATGGATTTTCACAATCAAAGTTTTATTTTTATTTACAGATACAATTTTTGCTATTGTTTGTCGATTGCTGTTTTATTTTATATTTTCCTTATTTTTTAGTTAATTTAATTTTTTTATTCATTATTAAATTTAATCTTTTTTCGTGCTAAAACTATTGCTTTTTTAGTAAAAAGTGTTTATACTGTGATCTGGGATAAAAAAATATATGATTCTTGCTAATGATCAAACAATGTTGCGTTCGAATATTTTTATGAATAGTTACATTTTTGTATAGAAAGGGGTATTTTAACATGGTCAGCACTACTGCAAATTTTTTATCTATTTTTTTGTCAGGCATGACGTCTGCATCAAAAGTTTCCGTATCAGCGATGCGACGTTTAATCGAACATGCCAATCCACTCATTCCCCCTCTCTTTGATCCTGAACCGCCGCTTTTTCTTCCTGCAGCGCTCTCACTCTCAGATATCCGCATTTTTGATGCTAACTTTGCACCGACTGACGGCTATTGTCTTCTCCTCATCACAGAAGGACGAGGTTTTTTAGAGTTCACCAAAAATACCGCACAGAATATAACTAAGGATGACACTGATCATAATAATTTCGACCATTATTCTTTAAAAAAATACTCCCTGTTTTTCTTTCCGCTCTCGAAGCGCTGGCGTCTATACCTAGAAAATGCACCGTGGAAGTTTTATCTATTCTTTCTCTCAGGATCATCTATTTCTTATTATAATAAACTATTCTCCGATTCAGCTAAAGAGCCTTTTGTAATTTCTGGTTCTTCTATGCTGCCTGTACAGCTTTCTCATCTGTATGATGCTCTTTCAGACTGCAAGAATGATCCACTTTGGCTAGACGAACAGCTTACCAGCCTTTTATGCTTAACTATAAAAGAGGCTCGCTGCCATGCGCAGTCGAGCCTCCCATATATGATTCCTTCTTATTTAATTTCTATTCGTAATTCATTTCATAAAAATTTTGCCAAACCTTTTTCGCTGGCAGAATTAGAAACTCAATACAAAATCAGTCGTTTTCGTATTGCCCATGAATTTACAGCAGCGTTTGGGCAGTCACCAATTGCCTACCTAAATTGTCTTCGCCTGCAAAAAGCATGTGAGCTTTTAACGTGTAGTGATGACCGTATCGGAGAAATCAGCACAGCCGTAGGATTCGAAAACACGAATCATTTTATTAATCTGTTCCGCAGGGAGTATGGAATGACACCGGGAGCGTATCGGAAAAGGTACCAAAGTGTGAATGCAGCCCGGTAAAAATGTGGCCCGCGATCCCGGTAAGTTACGAAGACCCACTCGGTGAAGTGACTTTGTCGACGGACCCAATTCCGCAGGCGCCTGTTACATAATTTATTATCACAGGTTATTTTGAAAGCCCCGCTACAACGTCCCCGGCTGCGTAGCAGACGATTGTCTCAGTAAAGCACATTCACCTCGGGGACCATTTACATACTGTCATCATTCGCGAAAATCGCTTTCTTCCGCACATTTGGGCTACGGCAACTGCTAACAGCAATCTTGGCCGCTTTATTTTTTGCCACTGCAGCAAATATACTATGTATTTATCCATTTGAATCATCGTAAAAGTTTTCTTTAATCAAATGTTTAATACAATTTGGTATATTTTTACTTTCATCTTTAACCAACAAAGTCTCATACCTAGATACAGATGCATCTCTGGAAAAAATAAAATCTACTACTTCTCCATCATTACTCTTTTCAACTGATGAATCCTCTACTCTTAGAGACATTGGTAAGAAAAAGTCATTAATTTTATTTCCTTTATCGTCTGTATTCTCCGTTAATCCCAAGGTAAATTCCAAATTCGTAACACTCAGTTTATACACAATAGTCAGCGTTCGCATATCTTTAAGAATACACACTGTATCATTTGTTAACTCTGGCAATCGCTTTAAGCATGGCAGTTTCTTTTTCGCATTCGCATACGGATGTCTTGTATCGAAATAGAACTGATTATTCGTAAGTATTGCCCTCTTCGCATTTTTATAAAAATCTTTTGCGGACAATCTAGTCTCCACTCCTGTCAAATGCAGAAAATGATCTACAGGAAAAGACACCTCAAAAAATTCATTTCCATATACATATAAAAACACCTTCCCTGCCAAGTTTTGACTATATATTGCTGCGGAGTCTATGATATTCTGTCGTATCATATTTTTCTTATCTGTCTTTGTTGCCATTTATACCTCATACGCAAAGAGGAGTGTGATCTTTAACCACACTCCTCTAAAAATTTCTTTTATTAAAGAGTTTTCTGCTGGTTGTCAGCCTCGGTATCCAGTTAAGATACCTTTAACGGCATGGAAATCATTAAGTCCCCCACGTGGACTATAACTTACTCCAAGCTGTCAGACTCAATGTCTTATTAAAGGACCTAAATAGATGGAAATTTATCCTGCTCCATCTGCAGTCCAACTTTTAACGATGCTCTTACATCGAGAACATTTCTGTTCTTACCTAATTATACTCACTTCAAGTAAAAAATCAACCAGGCTATCATAATCGCGGACTAAAGCTGATTACAGTTCACTGGTATACAGCGACTTGTATGTAAGATTCGTACCTGTTCTATACGTAAATCTAGCTTGCAGTGTCAACTTCATTGCTACATAGAAGTTTGGCGTTTTTATTGCAATCATCAACGTTTTCAACTACTCTATTCTTCCCAGTATAGCCGGGAAATTTAGATTTTTCATTTATCAGTATTCACAAGTTTCGTAGCAAGGAATTCAGTAACAGCCTTCTCTGTATCCGCCAGACCATTTTCTTCCAGTTCGTTTACCATGTTGTCCCAATTTGCGTCAAATTCCTCTTCTGTACCCGAAACACATTTTACCAGCCCTGGCCAAGTAATATCCGAAATTGTATTCTGCTGCTCGGTCAGCTCCTGTGGCTGCTGATATGCCCAGAGTGCAGAATATGGAAGAAGCTCAAATTCTTCTGGCTGCGGAAACATATCTGTCAGCATTTCGATTCCCATTGCCTCGCATCCGGCTTTTTCCGCTTCGTTATAATTTGCAATCACAGATTCTTTCGTCGTTGGAGTATACGGGAATCCGTCCTCAGTGTAAGAACCTGCTCCATAGATTGGAAATCCAGTATAGTTATCAATGCCTGTGTTCTTATGATAGTCTGGATCTGACTGTGCTTTGGCAACTTCTTCATCGGTACGATACGGCTTTCCATTTTCGTCCAGGAAATAATTTTCTCCCTCAATTCCCCAATGATATAAAATCTGTCCTTCATCCGAGCACAGATAATCCATGAATTTG
>OIWK01002753.1_pt1 | contig 13450 bp, 11 predicted proteins | sample 1587401 | NCBI WGS metagenome assembly OIWK01 (sample SAMEA3888911, study PRJEB22519) | human gut metagenome | biome: human gut; feature: human-associated habitat; material: faeces | place: Denmark | collected 2009
CAACGCCATCGTTGATGCGCACAGCAGGAGTTTCGCGGTCGTCCGGTCCGAACGTGTTGTCCACGATCTTACCATAGACAAAGTAGCCGATGATAAGGAGCGCCAGACACAGTAAGAAACTAATCATACCAGAAACCTCCTTTTGATTTCAGCCGCCGACAGCTTATGCCATACTGCGGCTATGACCGATCTCTGGCTTTATGTTAACATCTTTTTCATAATTGTGTTAATATTTTTTAGGTATGGTTCCTATATCAAAAAGTATATGGCAGCTTATTTTATTTGTTTATTTAAACTTGCATTTTATGTCGATGGTTCGTTTTAATTTGCTCTATTGTTTCTCAAAAATATTCTTCCGGAAACGGTCAAAAACGTCCCCGCCAAACTTTGCGCCGCCTTTTTGTGCACTTTGCTTAATCATCTGCGATTTTCTCCCCAAAACGTGGAATTTGGGACGAAAAGAAGGGAAATCCGCCCCCTCTCGTGAAAATGCAATGTCGGGCAGCCCGCAGGCTGCCCGACATTGCTCTAATTAATTATAAATAATTCTTCCGCTGCAACAACGACGACCGCCGCCAGCGGCGGAAACAGGGAGGAGTTGTTGGGGCAGCGGCCAGCAAGACGCGCGTGCCGCCCAAGGCACGATGCGGATGCTGGGTGCCGCAACCCGGAAGACGCGGCGCGCATTTCAAATCTTCTTCCACCCGCTGTCCTTGATGGTGGCATCCGCCTGCTTGTGCAGCAACTGCACAAACAGCTGCTCCTCCGGCTGCAAAGGCTCCCGCTCCGAGTACACCAGCACGTCCCGCATCTGCTGCTTCTGCGCCGGGCAATTATGCAACGCCAGATGGTACTGCTCCAGCGCGCGCTGCGGCATAGGGGACGACCACATATAGGCCGTGGGCAGATTCTGCAGAATGGAGAACTGGCTGCACCGCTCATACACATGGATGCGGCGGTTGGGGTTCACCTCCCAGCGGGAAACAGTGCTCTCCTCCCCGGGCAGATGGGTGTCGCCGTGCAGCACCTCGATGTAATCGTTCAGCTCGTCCAGCTCGCGCACCTGCCGCCGCGCCAGCGGGCTGTCCTGACTGGTGAGCAGCAGGTAGGAAAACTCCATGATAGGCTCCTGCCGCAGACCGTGGCGCTGGCAGTAGCGCAGATAGTAGTCCTCGTCCTCGGCGGCATAGCGCAGCAGCGCTATGTGGTAGCCCTGCCGCAGCACAAAATCCAAAGCTTCAATGGCACCGCTCTCCCGGATATGCACCCGCAGCTGCTCGCTGCGCGCCGCCTGCTGCAAAAAATCCACCGCCGCATAGGAGGCGTAGGTGGCATGGGTCAGCACCACCCGCAGCTCGGCGCAGCTGCGCTGCTGGTGCGCCTCCTGCGCCAGCTCGTCCACCTGCTGCAGTACCCGCTGCGCCTGCCGGATGAACCGCTTGCCCTGCTCGGTGGGGATCATACCCGTGGAGGAGCGCTCGAAGATGCGCAACCCGTATTCCTCTTCCAGGTTCTTCAGCGCCTTGCTGACGTTGGGCTGCGCCGCGTACAGCTGCTTTGCCGCCGCCGACACCGACCCCCATTTCATGATGGCTACCAGATACCGCAGTTCCGTAATATTCATGAACCCCTCCGCGTGGTTTGCAGTCGTAACTGTATTGTAACAATTTCTCCGCGTCGCTGTCAAGCGGGGGAGAATAAACCCTCTCAGTCCGCTCCCCCTTGCACCAAAGCCCCCGGGTGCTATATAATAAGGAAAAACACAAAGGAGGGGCTGTACCATGCCGGAATACCGCGTGCTGCGCATTGACGAGCAGCTGTACGGCTGCGAGGAGCTGCCCGCCGGGCAGCCGGTGCTGTGCGATGTGACCTTGACCGATGCCGCCGGGGCTGCCTGTATTCTGCCCTACCCGGACAGGGAGCTGACATGTCTTGGCATCGACGAGGGGGACACCGTCTGTCTGCTGCCGGACGGCACCCTGCACAAGCTGTAAGGAGTAATTTTATGCACAATATCTATTTCACCCGCCACGGCGAGACGGTATGGAACGTGGAAAATAAGATCTGCGGCATGACCGACAGCCCGCTGACCGCCCGCGGGCAGCAGCAGGCGCGGCAGCTGGGCGAGCTTGTCCGGGACAGCGGCCTGCACATCGACGAGATCCTGTACTCTCCCCTCTCCCGCGCCGCCGACACCGCAAAGGCCATTGCCGCCGCTACCGGTCTGCCCGCCCGCTGCGAGCCCCGCCTGCGGGAGCAGTGCTTTGGCAAATACGAGGGCACGCCCCGGGACGGTGCAGAGTTCCGCATCTCCAAGACCCACTTTGCCGACCGCTATGACGGCGGCGAAAGCATGATGCAGCTGGCACAGCGCATCTACAACCTGCTGGACGAATTGAAGGCGGACACCGGCAAGACCTACCTGCTGGTGGCGCACAACGGCATTGCCCGGGTGGTGCACTCCTATTTTTACGATATGACCAACGAGGAGTACGCCGCTGCGGGCATCAAGAACTGCCAGCTGGTGGAATACACCTTTAAATAACAGGAAAGCCGCCGGGGTCCCGGCGGCTTTCTTGTTATGGCGCGTCAAGCATGACGGTAATGGAATTTCTGGTCTTTTGTCACAAACATATACACGCTCACCGCCAACGCGGCAAGCTCGGCGGCGGTGACAGCCAGCCACACGCCGTCAATGCCCCACAGGGCGGGCAGCAGGAGCAGCGCGGCAAGCTGGAACACCAGCGTGCGCAGAAAGGAGATGAGGGCGCTGGTCACGCCGTCCCCCAGCGCCGTGAAGAAGGAGGACGCATACACGTTGAAGCCCATGATGAGGAAGCTCAGCGCATACAGCCGGAAGGCGCGGCTGGTCAGCGCCAGCAGCTGGGCGTCGTAGCCCACAAAGATGCGTGCCACATAGGGAATAAGCACCATGGATACGGCGGTCATGCTCACAGCCACCACGGCGATGAGGCGCAGACTCTTTTGGTAGAGGTTATGCACCTCGGCGTGGTTGCGCGCGCCGTAATGGAAGCTGACGATGGGTGCGCTGCCCACGGCATAGCCCACGAACACCGCCACAAACAGGAAGGCTGCGTACATGATGACGCCGTAAGCCGCCACACCGTTTTCTCCGGCAAGCCGCAGCAGCTGGAAGTTATACAGGATATTGACCAGCGACATGGAAAGGTTGGTCATCAGCTCGGAAGAGCCGTTGATGCAGGCATCCCACAGCACGCGGCCGTAAAACTGTGTTCTGCACAGGTGCAGGCGGCTGGTATTGCCGTGGTCGATAAAGTAGAACACCGGAAGCACGCCACCCACCAATTGGCTGATGAGGGTGGCAACGGCAGCGCCCTCCACGCCCCAGTGCAGCATACCCACCATCACCACGTCCAGCACCATGTTGGTGCAGCCTGCACCAACGGTAAACCAGAAGCCCAGAAGCGGCTTTTCGGCGGTGACGAAAAAGCTTTGGAACATATTTTGCAGCGCAAAGGGCGGCAGCGCCAGCATCAGGATGCGCCCGTAGCGCACGGCGTAGTCCAGCAGCTCGCCCTTTGCGCCCAGCAGCATGGCGACCGGCCGCAGGAACACAAAGCCCAGCACGGCCAGCACGCTGACCGAAACAAGCGCCGCCAGCAGAAACATAGTAAAATAGCGGTCGGCTTTTTTCTGGTCACCCTCGCCCAGCGTGATACCAACGATGGCGCTGCCGCCGGTGCCCAGCATAAAGCCGACAGTGCCCAGCAGCTGCGGCAGCGGCATGATGAGGTTGACCGCCGCAAAGGCCGTTTTGCCCACAAAGTTGGAAACGCACAGGCCGTCCACGATGCCGTAGACGGAGGTGAACAGCATGGTGCCGATGCAGGGCAGCACGAACCGCAGCAGGCGGGAATAGGTAAAATGATCGGACAATTGGATGGTTTTCTTTGGCATAGCTCCTCCTTTTTGAACTTCACATATGCAAAAAGGCCGGATAAGAACCACCGCTCCGGTGCATTCCCTCTTCTGCTGCGGCACTACGGTGCCCACAGCCTCCGGGAAACACGAACGATGACATCTTATCCGGCCTTTCAATTACGTTGAAACAGCCCTCCGATGAGCGAAAAACAGTATAGCAAAGTTTATTTTTTATGTCAAGTTCCGTTTTGCATCATTCCGCCGCAAAGTGTAAAACACGAAAAAAGAGAACACCCGCTACGAATGCGGCGGGCGTTCTCTTTTTTGAGCAAGGGTGGGGTGACGATTCCCACATCTCCTAACAATGGGCGACGGCTGCCTGTTCCGTCCTCCGTTGCTCATCTCTATCCGCTATTATTATATCATAGGAATTCAAAATGTCAACACACGATAACGCGTCAATATTTTTTCAAATTTCCCTTGTCGATAAAGCTGCGGACACGATTTGGATTTAATCTGTAAACCGACCTTGCAAAAAGTTGTCCTTTTGTAGACACCCGTACCGCAACTTTGACAAACACATGGTCTATTTCTACTTCTCGGACATATTCAATGGAGTTATCCTTTTTATTTTGCGCCACATAATCCGGTTCTCTTAAAATATCCGGGATGTACTCTCCATATAATGCAAAGTCCTCAGGATGGCGTGTTGTCATGTGCCCAATGTTGGAATCGCCAAGAAGAATATCTTTTCCTTCCGGCAACTCCAATTCCAGCAGTTCGATCACACGTTTTGTCAGAACTCCAACTCGTCTTGTTTTTTCCATTCTACACCCTTTCTTTTATTTCTCCGCAAGGCGGACAAAGGGCGCGATGGCGTTGGCGTCGCCGTGGCGGACGATGGAGTAGGTGATATCGCAGTAGGGCTGGATGGCGGTGCTCTTTTCCACGGTGGAGATGAGCAGCACCTGCAATTGCAGGCGGCGGAACAGTTCCATCATGGGGCGGATGCGGTCGCTGGTCATCTTGCTGAAGGCCTCGTCCAGCAGCACCAGACGGATGCTGTTCTCGCTCTTCTGGTAGATTTGCAAAAGGCTGGCGCAGATGGCCACATAGAAGGGTGCCTGATTCTCGCCGCCGGAGGAATCGCGGCTGACGCGGGACAGATACGCCTGCTGCCCGGTGACCTGATTGGTCACCTTGATATCGTAGTCCAGATAGGTGCGGTAGTCCACATAGTCCGAAAGGGTGGCACCGGCAGCGGTGCGTCCTTCCTGCCGGGCGCGGGTGTTCTCGTCCACATCTGCCATGATCTTTTCCATCAGTTCGTCCACCTGACGCTCATAGGCGGGGTCGGCGGTGGCGGCAAGGTTGTCCAGAGAATCCCCCTCGGTCATCTGCTGGTTACCCTTGTCCACGATGACCTGATAGAACGCCGCCAGCTGCGGGTCACGGCTGGGCTCCAGCTCAAAGCGGTAGACTTCCTCGCCGTAGGTCAGCTGCTCCATGACCTTGTTCAGCTCCCGGAACTGCCGCCGGGCGTTGAAGATATCGTCCTTCATGCGGAACAGGATATCCTTGCGGAAGCGGTCCTTGCAGTCCCGCTGCGCCTGTTCCAGACGGGCAGCGTAGCGCTCCAGATCGATGCGCACAAGGCTCTCGTGCTGGGCGCGGTACTGGTCCAGCCCCGCAAGGCCCAGCGGATAATCGCACACATAGTGCTCGTTGTAGGCTTTCTGGGCCGGTTCCAGCGTGCCGGTCAGATAGACGGCCAGTGCATCGTCCAGCTTGGCCTGCGCCTTTTCCGCAGCCTGTGCGGCGGCGCGGGGCTTATCTGCCGGGGCCAGCGCCAGCATCCGGGTGCGGGCCAGCGGCTCCACCAGCGGGTGCGCCGCAAAGAAGCTCCGGGCGGCATCGGCGCTCTGCTGGGCCGTCTCCCCTGCCTTCTTCTGCTCCGCTTCGCAGGAGGCGATCTGCTTTTCGCACACGCGGATGTCGCCGCCCGCCTGCTCCACGGCGGCGCGGGCAGTCTCCCACGCGGCTTCGCGGGCTTCTTCCTCCTTGTAAAGCTGCTGCAGCAGCGGGTTCTCGCGGCACTCGGTGAGCTTGGCTTCCTGTTCAGTCACAGCATTCTGTGCAGCAGTCAGGGCGGCACGGGCGTCCCACAAAGCAGCCAGCTCATCCAGCGCCGTGCCCCGCAGCAGGGTCTGGTACTGGTTATAGGCGGCTTTCAGGTTCTGTTCTGTCTGGGCGGCAGCACGGGCGCTTTCTCCCAGAGCTTCCAGCTCGGCCGCCAGTGCCCCGGCGCGGGCGCGGCGGGCGTCCAGACCGATGTACCGCTGGGGAGTGCGCAGCCGTTCCAGCCGGAAGGGATGGTGGCGCAGAAGGTCGCGGGTAGCGCTGTCAGGATGCTGTTCCAGCGTATCGGGGGTGTCGCAGCAGACGATGCGGCCCAGAATGGTCTGGGCATACTGTGCAGCCAGCGGGTTTTCGCTGCTCACCTGCGCGGCAAGGCTGTCCGGGCCGTACTTGTCGGCGCGGCGGTTGGCCTTGCGGATGCCCGGGGTGTCCAGCAGGCTGATAGGCCCCACCTTGTCCTTCAGGGCCACAAAGGCGCTTTTGGCGGCTTCGTAGTGGGCGGGCGGCACAAGGATATCAAAGCGGCGGTCCCCAAGGCAGGCCTCCACGCAGTCCTGCCAGCTCTCATCCTCCACGTTCAGCAGTTCGCAGAAGATCTTCGCGTCCGGCTGCATGCCCCGGCTCTTCAGTTCGGCGTTGACCGCATCCCGCACCCGGGTGGCGGCATCGTCGTGGGGGTAGACCCACTTGCCGCCGGACACGGCGTCCAGCTCCGCACGCCTGTCTGCCTGCTCTCTGCGCAGCGCTGCGGTGTTCTGGCGGGCGGCAAAATAGGCTTCTTCCAGCGGCTTTTCCTGCGCGGAGAGCCACGCTGTCAGCTGCGGCAGCTCCTCGGCGGTGAGCGTTTCGGCCCGGATGCCGGATGCAAAGCCGCTGCGGCGCAGCACTGCCAGCAGGCTCTGGGTGCGGGCAAGAGCGCTCTCTGCTTTTTCGGCTTTGCGTGCAGCGGCGTCCCGCGCCGTTTTGCGGCGGGAAAGCTCCTCGGTCAGGACGTCCAGTGCCCGGCCCTCGCCACTGGCGCTGGCGGCACCGTGGGCGGAAAGATAGGCCCGGCGGGCTTCCGCTTCGGCGTTTTTGGCGTCCGCATAGCGGGCGTTCAGCTGTTCCAGCTGGCGGCGGCCCGCATCCAGATGCTCCTGCCAGACCGTCTGTTCCCCGCCGTCGGCAGCGGCGCGGGCCAGCAGCGCCGCGCCCCGGTTCACAAGGGTCTGGGTCTGCTTTTCGGCAGCTTCGCGGCCAAAGTTCACGATCTCTTCCAGCGCGTTGGCGCGGGTCTGTGCTTCGGCCAGCACGGCGTGCAGATTTTCCAGCTCCAGCCGGTCGCCCTGCAGCGCGTCCAGATCCAGCTCCGGCTGGGGCAGGATGTACTGGTACAAAAACTCCCGGAAGTTGGGGATCTCGTCCATGCTGGTGCCCATCTGGAACACCTCGTTGAACTTTTTGCCCAGCGGGCTGGACGCCCGCCCGATGCCCAGCGCACGGCAGATGCGGTCCCGCGCTTCGCTGGGGCTGCGGGTGTAGGAAAGGCGTCCTGTTTCGGGCTTGAAGTCCTCCTTGGCGCTGGGTGCACCGGTGCGCGGGTCGATGAAGGACAGCTGTTCCAGCGTGATGCCGTCCTCGGAGAGGTACCAGGTCTGGTCGCCGGGGTGCAGCTCCTGCATGGGGCCTTCGGACTCCACCCGCACCGCGATGACAAAGGGGGTGCGCTTGACGCTGTCCCAGAACTCGGCCCCGATATAGGCCACGGTATGGCCCGGGCGGCGGTAGGCGTTCTCGCCGCGCTGCTTGGCGTGGACAGAGCCCTGCAGGGTGCGTCCGCTCTTTTTATTGCCCAGCGCATTGAAATTGCGGTTGGTGGTCAGGCAGTAGCGGATGGCGTCCAGAATGGTGGTCTTGCCCACGGCGTTGACGCCGATCATATAGGTCAGGCGGGCGCAGTCAAAGGTGACGTTTTCAAAGTTGTGCCAGTTGATGAGTTTCAGCCGCTTGAGTTCGATCATTCTTCACCCTCCCCTGCTTCGTCTGCACGTTCGTATAAGCCAAGCTCTGTGCGGGTGCGGCCGCTCTCTGCGGCGGCGTCCGCAAGGTCGGCGTCCGGCAGGGCCAGCAGCACAGTGGGAAATACTTCAATGCGGCTGTCCAGCCCGGAAAGCCGCCCCACAGGCCGCGCCAGATTGTACCGGCGCAGGGTGCGCATCAGGTTTTCCAGCGTTTTCTGGTCCAGACGGCGGGGCAGGTTCATCTTCTGCAGCTCGGTCTGCACCTCTTCCACCGTCACCAGCACCTCGTCTGCATTGACGGCAAGGCTCTCGCGCTTTTGCAGGTACAAAAGCCGCAGTACCAGCAGCAGGATGCTCTCGTATTTCAGCAGCCGTGCCTGACTGCCCTCGTGGCCGTTGACCAGAGCCGCCGCCTGCAGGGGTGCCGGGTACAGCAGCACCGAATAGCCCAGCGGCGCGAACACGGCACGGACCTCGTCCAGATGGTCCTGCACGTAGAGATATTTTGCCCGCTGATCCTCCACGCTGCCCAGCAGAAAGCAGTGGTTCAGCAGGTAGTTTGCGGTTTCTTCCAGCATGTTAATGGTTGCCATTTTCTTCCTCCCTGCGGCGGGTGAGGATAAAATCCTCAAAGCGGAAGCCGCCGCGCTCCACCCAATTGCCGGTGAGCTGAATGTCGTAGTCCCGGTGCGGCGACTGCGAGTAGGTGTGCAGGCCGATGATGCGGGCAAAATCGCCCGGGTATTCCTCTGCCAGCGCCGATGCGTTCACCTGCGGGCGGGCGGCAAGGGCCTGCCGGGCCAGCAGGGCCACGTTCTCCTCGGTGACGGCAAGGCGGGCGTAGTCCAGCAGCAGCTGCTGTTCTCTGCGCAGCTGCTCCGGGTCAAAGGCTTCGGTGCGCACGGGAGCCAGCGGCTCAACGGTGCGCTGGGCGGCGGGCGGGTAGAGGAATTTCTCCCCGAACACTGCCGCCGGGTACAGATGCAGCCTCTTTGCCACCGGGCCGTCGTCCGGCTCAAACAGCTGCTCCGGGGTGCGGATGTCCTCGGCGTAGCGGCGCAGCAGGGCGGTGACGCTGCCCTGCGACGAGCGGTCGCTCAGCAGCAGGAACTGTGCCCGCTGCACGGCCCGCTTGCGGTAGCGGATGTGGCTGGCGTCGATCTGGCGCATGAGCAGGCTCATCTCTTCCAGCGCGTCCCGCTGCTTCTGCAGAAGGGCCTTTACCCGGGGCGCAGCCTCGTTCGGGGCGCAGCGCTCCACCCGGGCGTAGTCCAGCGCCAGCCGGGGCAGCTGGTTTTCCTCGCAGTCGTCCAGCTCTTCTTCCAGATAGGCGCGGTAGTTGAACAGGTTGTCGCTGGTCTTGAAGCGATGATAGGCCGCCGCCACCACCTTTTCCTCGTACTGGTCGAACAGTTCCAGCACCTCCTGCGGGGTGCGGTTGCGGGTAAGGCGGTCGATGTAGTGGCCGATGGAGGCATTGAGCGCCCGGAGAGAGCGGTTCAGGGCGTCAAGGTCGGAATCCACCTCCCGCAGAACGTTCTCGTAGGGGCTTTTTTCCTGCCCGATGCCGCCCAGCAGCTGCCACGCCTTGTACAGCTTGCCGGTGTAGGTGACTACGCGGGGGTTCAGGATCTCTTCCAGCGCTTCCAGCAGCGGGGCCACCTCCGGCACAAAGGCAAGGGACGCTTCGCCCTCGTAGCTGCCGGGGGTCTCTTCCAGCCAGCCGGTGCGGCGCAGCCGCAGCAAAAAGCCCACCGCCAGCGTGTGAGGGTCGCGGGTGGGCTGCTCGTCCTCATCGCCCGCACCGTCCGCGTCCAGCGCAAGGGGCTTTGCCAGCGCGGCAAAGTAATCTTCGGCACGGCTCACCGCCTCTGCCCGGGAGATGCTGTAGTCCGCCGTATGGCGGCATTCCTCCCAGAGCAGAAGCAGCAGCTCGGCATAAAACGCCCGGTTCGGCCCCGCCAGCGGGCGGAACAGCCGCGGGGACACCAGTTCAAACAGCTGCATGGAAACGTCCTTTCTGTCTTGGTTCGATACCTTTTTATTGTACCACAGCAGGCGGGGTTTGTCACAAAAAGGCGAAAAAAAGCCCCGGAGGGCGGGTGCTCTCCGGGGCGGGATGTGATTCAATTACTGTGCAGATCAACCTTCCACTCTAAAGCCGATAGCAACATAGGTCTTGCCGTTGATGGTCTTTGCGCCAACGCCCAGCGCGGTAAACTTGGCTGTATTACCAACTTGCCCTCTCTTCATCTGAGCAAGGTTCAAAAAGGCCTTAATGGTCGTCTCGTCCGGCGTGATCGTTTCTGCCTTACCCGCCTCATAGGAGGACTTCACATACGCTTTGCCGTTGCTCTGGCTCACATCGTAACAAATCATTACCCAATTCTGGGTCTTTTCAGTCAGTTTTTCTTCCGCCCAAAGTTCATCCATGCTCAGAGTTTCTTTGCTGGCCATTGCTTCAATATGCTTGACAGCCAAATTCTTAATGGCGTCATCGTTTTTGAACTCCTTACCAAAAGCATCATTCAGTTTTGCCATATAGACCTGCTCGGCCTTGGCTTCAAACTTCGCGGTGGCTGCATCGTTGCCGATACCACCGCACGCGGTGAGCATTGCCAGTGCCATGATGCCGGCCAAAAGCAGGGAGGTCAGTTTTGTAAGCTTCTTCATAGGGTACTTCCTTTCTTTGGCGCCGAATGCGCAACTGCTTTCTTATACTATAAGCATAACAGATATTTTCCGGCGTGCAAGCGTTATTCACGCTGTTTTCAGGGGCATTCACGCAGAGCTGCCAAAGTTTTTTCGCCGTTTTTGTAAAGGGTGCACAAGGGTTGACCCTCTCCGTCATCGCTGCGCGATGCCACCTCCCCCGAAAGGGGGAGGTTTATTACATCTAACCGCAAGGCGTGACTGAGAGGGTTCACGCAAAAAAGCCCCGGAGGGCGGGTGCTCTCCGGGGCGGGGCGTCAAATATTATCGGATACTTCTGTTTTTACTTCAGTTTCATATCCTTCGTCATGGCAATGGCAACATAGATTTTGTCGCCTTTCTTTACAGCACCAACGGCGAGATTGGTCGCGGTCTTCTTGGTGGTGGCGTCAACATTAACAATCACTTTGTCCTTGTTTGCAAGCATATTAGCCAGCTCCTCGCTGGTAATACCGTAGGGGACATTTTTGCTTCCCTGCTGTGCAAGAATCGTGACAACCGTATAGACCGAGTTGCCGTCCTTCTTCGTAACGGTCATTTCCTTGCCGCTGTTCAGGGCGCCTTTCTCATTCAGATTTTCATCCAGAACCGTCTTCGCCAGCTTTTTCAGCTCTGCATCATTCTTATAATCGGTGCCCAGCGCAGCATTGTAAGCATCCATATACAAAGCTTCTGCCTTTTCCACGTCACTTGTCGGCGTAGACAAACCGCCACCGCACGCGGTGAGCATTGCCAGAACCATGATGCCGGCCAGAAGAACAGCCACAAGACGTTTCATCTTTTTCATGTTAGATTCCTCCATAATAAAATAAACTACAGGCCTTTTCCGCGTCCCAAACGCCCGGACGGCCTATGTTTATTTTACAACACCCCCCCCCGTGTCAATGTGCAGACTGCCTATATTTTTCAGTTATTTTCGGGCAGATAAGTCCGTTCCTTGGACACAAAAAGCCCCGGAGGGCGGCCTTGCGGCTGCGCTCCGGGGAGAAAGGGTGAGGAGTTTTTACTTTTTGGGGTTATCGATCTGGAATGCTACTGCGATGTAGCTGTGAGTGCCGTCCGACCGGACAACAACGCCAAGCTTCGTCCAGCTGCCTCTGCCGCTCACGTTAACCTTTGTTTCGGGCCATTTCTTGTTGATTTCTTCCTGGATCTCCGTCAGGATCCTACTCACAACAAAGCCATAGTCATACCGTGCGGTCACTGTGATGGTCAGGTATTCCTGATCCTTGCCATCCACATGGACTTTGCCGACCAGCTTTGCGCCAAAAAACTCAACGCTGGAGTTCAGATCCTTCTGCAGATATCCATCCGCAACAGCCTGCAGGCTTTTATCGTTTTCTGTCACGTTGCTTGCCTGTGCCTTGCTCGTGAAGTTCTTAAAGGCTTCCTTTTCATCATCCGGCATTCTTTGACCAAAGCTGCCGCCGCCACCGCCGCCACAGGCGGTGAACAGGAGCATGGTCAGTGCGCCTGCCAGAAGCAGGGCAACGATCTTGGAAAGCTTCTTCATAGGGTATCCCTCCAGTCTGATGATTTTGTGGATATGTTTCGCAGTTCAGAAGGCTGCGCCCCTTTCGGGGTGCTCCTCTTGCCTTGATTATATCCAACTGGAGTCGGAATTGTCAATGGGGAAGTTTCCCAAAAACAGGAAGGCTTCTTCGTGAAAAAGGCACGAAAACAGGTGCTATTTGTTGCGGTATTGTAATTGTTGTACCGGACTTCGCAAAGAATCTTTGCCGTCTGACATTTCCTGCCAGACGCCGGAGAGGTCACCCTGTTTTTGCGGCAGGGGCAGGCCGCTTAAATTTGGACGGATGTTGTGGGCTGGGCGCTGCCGCCGCGGCTCCCCAGACGGTACTTGAAATCCCCGTAGCCAAAGTGCGCCAGACGCCGGAGCGTCCCATCCGCGCACAGCTGCCAGATGTCCGGCAGGGGCATCCCGTTGAAGGTGTTGTTCTTGCAGGTGGAATAGATGGCCATATCGCCGAAGATGAGCCGCTGCCCCTCGGTGAGGGGGGCGGCAAAGCTGTAATCGCCGATCACATCCCCCGCAAGGCAGGTGGGCCCGCCCAGACGGACGGTGCAGGGCTTCTCCTCCGGTTCGCCCGCGTCCAGCAGCGGCGGACGGTAGGGCATCTCGATGACGTCCGGCGTGTGGCAGGCGGCAGACAGATCCAGAATGGCAAGGCTGGTGTCACCGTTTTGCAAAGTGTCCAGCACCGTGGTGACGAGATAGCCCGCGTTCAGCGCCCATGCCTCGCCCGGTTCCAGATACACCTGCACGCCGTATTTTGCCTGCATCCCGGTGATGCATTTTTCCAGCAGGGACAGGTCGTAATCCGGGCGGGTGATGTGGTGCCCGCCGCCGAAATTGAGCCATTTCATGCGGGGCAGAAGGTCGCCGAAGGCGGCTTCCACCGCCGGGAGCGTCTCGGCCAGCGCATCTGCGTTCTGCTCGCACAGGGTGTGGAAGTGCAGGCCGTCCAGCAGGGCGGGCAGCTCCGGGTGCTGCTGCACAGCGGCATCCCACTGGGCGCGGGTGGTGCCAAGGCGGCTGCCCGGGGCGCAGGGGTCGTAGATCTCATGGCCGTCCTGCGTGGAGCGCTGCGGATTGATACGCAGGCCCACGCTTTTGCCTGCCGCCTTTGCCGCCGGGCCGAACTTTGCCAGCTGGCTGGGCGAGTTGAACACGA
>OIWK01002754.1_pt1 | contig 13442 bp, 19 predicted proteins | sample 1587401 | NCBI WGS metagenome assembly OIWK01 (sample SAMEA3888911, study PRJEB22519) | human gut metagenome | biome: human gut; feature: human-associated habitat; material: faeces | place: Denmark | collected 2009
GAAATTGCCATCTACGGTATCCATAACAGCGATTTTCTCATCACGGATCACATAAGAATTGTATGCCATTCCGTTCGGAACGACATACTGTCCTTCAAACAGATCCACTTCATGATCATTTACGCCTACATAAATAATGTCTTCTGTGATTTTCATTGCAATACACTCCATTAATTTTTTACTCATTCATTTTGCGGACTTTCCCACGATAACGGCAGGGGATTAGTCCGAACTACTACGGGTTGCTTCTCACATTATAGCCAGAAATGCCACCGAACGCAACCCATACCGCATTTGTTTATCATCCTATGCATAAGTAAAGCGGACATTCGTAATCTGCCAGTAATTATATCAGACGGAAAATTTGATTTCATCACAGATTTAATTTTACTATTCATCGACTGTCGAAACAGGAATCACCCTGCATCTAGTGCACCAATTCCTGCTCTGAAAACAGCTGTTTTACAACTGCTTTGTAATCTGACAGATGCTGTGCTTTTCGAATTTTTTTCTCGTACTTCTCAGTATCTGTAAACGACCGGGCCAGATAAAACCACAGTTCTTTCATCTTAAAGAGCACGTTCCGCTCTCCGGACATTTCCTGCGTATAATCTGCCAGCAGACGCTCATGGAACTCCCAGAGACGATCTTTGGAAAGTGTTTCGTTTTCTCGGATTTCACCAAATAATGCCGGATTTGCCAACACGCCACGTCCAAGCATTATGCCGGACAATCCTATACTGCCTTTTTTCTCAGCCCCTTCATTCTCAGATAACTGATTCGAACATTTTTCTTCAGTGACATTTATCTGTACACTTTCAGTACCTGATATCTGCTTCAATACATGTTCATACTTGTCTTTACTGAAAATATCCCCATTATACACAACGGGATTTTTTGATTTTGCCAGTGCTTCCAGAAAACTTTCCATTCGCAGTGTATTTTTGTAATAGTCCGTCTGCACTCTTGGATGAATGATCAGTTCCGACACCGGAAATTTATTGTATATCTCCAGCAGGTGTTCAAATTCTTCCTCATCTTCCATGCCAAGACGTGTTTTCAGAGACAACCGGATATTAAGTTTGCTGTATACTTCCTCCAGAAACTGCTCCAGTGCATCCGGTTTTGCCAGAAATCCTGCACCCCGATATTTTGTCACCACGGTACGGGACGGACAGCCCAGATTCAGATTTATTTCCTTATACCCAAGCTGTTCCAGTTCCTGCGCCGCTTTCAGAAATATTTCCGCATTGTTTGCCATGATCTGAGGAACCAGCGTAATTCCTTCGTTATGCTCCGGCGCAATATCCTTATATTCTTTCGGACTGATGCTGCGGTTCTGGTTCGGTGCCAGAAACGGCGAAAAATATTTATCTGCTTTTTCAAAATAATCTGCCTGTGCATTTCGGTAAATATATCCGCCGATTCCCTCCAGCGGTGCAAAATATAAATTCATACTACAACATTACTCCATTTTATTTTCATATCATATGGTTCTTTCTGATTTTTCTGTTCTGTACACTGATTGTATTTTAATCAATCCATGATTATTTATTTTCTCGCTCACGCAACTTTGTTAAATCTGATATACCTTTGTCTCGTAAGGCTCCAGTGCAATTTCACCTTCACTGTCTGCAGTTGTATACAGATCTGTCATACGTGTTTTCAGGGTAATATTCTGCTTTTCACTGCTGTAATTCAATACGAAAATGTACTTCACATCGTTTTTCTCACGTACTGCGATCTCACAGTCAGCCGGCAGCTCGATCAGCTCTTTCCAAGGATCGGTCACACCAGTATACGCCAGAAATTCTGCCACATTCTGACGGGTGAATGTACCGCCAAAGTGCAGCGTATACCCCTGCTGTGTGTTGGTGCGGATCAGTGCCGGACGCCCTGCATAATAGTTTGAGGTGTATTTGGCAAGCACTTCCACATTGTCTCCTGCTGCAGCCAGAATGTCGTTAAAAATACCTGTCTCGATTTCTTTTCCATTCCAATCCATGGATACAGGATCATCTGCCGGTCCCACAAAGGTAAATTCTTTTACATCGGTATGGCTTACATTTGTCAGCAGCCCCGGCATCGGCTCCATCACGCAGTGACCGTGTTTGTCTTTCTGTCCGGTACGGGCTCCGATGATCAGTTTTCCACCTGCTTTTACATACTCTTTCAGCACTTTCGCACGTTTTTTTGTCAGGATCAATGGATGCGGATAAATCAGAACCGGATATTTTTTCAGTTCTTCCGGTTCGGTGCTGTCTTTCAAATAGAATACATCCATCGGTGTGTGACTGAGCTGTGCTGCCACGAAAATCTCTTTTTCGCTTTTTTTCATCAGACGCTCATGCCATACATCCAGCTGCGCATCCCACACATTGTCATAATCTTTGACCAGAGCAAAAGCTGCTTTGTATTCTGCACCTGTCACGCCTTCAATGGCCTGTATGCGATGCCAGATACGGTTTACTTCTGCCAGTTTGCGGTTGTAGCGATTGTCATAATCTAAAATTCCATGCCAGTAGATTTCGGTTCCTACCGTAGCGGTACGCCAACGGAAGAAACTGACATAATCAGCGCCGTGTGCGATACTCTGCATGGTCCACAATGTCATCTGACCCGGTTTCGGAGCCGGTGCTTCCATCCGTGTATTCCAGCCGTTTGCACCGGACTGCTGCTCCATAATACCAAAATGCGGGCAGATGGAACGTACTTCCGTCAGGTTTTTGCTCCATTTCCGGTCGTTAAGATCATCAGAATGTTTCGGATCTTCAATCAGACAATACGCAAAGTTCGGATAAGAATCATAGGTCAATACGTCCAGACAGTCGTCTTCCATCTTGTGGTTGTCCACATTGCCAAAAATACCATTTGTAGTGATGAAATCTTCCGGTTTCTTATATTTACGGATGATATCGCTCTGCATCTTGCAGAAACGGATCGTGCTGTCGGAAATAAAACGGTAGTAATCTAACACCTGATGCGGATTTGTGGAATCGTGCACGGTAGTACGCGGCACATAAATCTCTTTCCAGTTTGTATACGTCTGGTTCCACACAATGGTTCCCCATGCCTCATTCAGTGCATCCAGTGTCTTATATTTTTTCTTCAGAAATTCACGGAAAGCAAGAGTATCGCTCTCGGAATAGAACTCGTCCACTTCACAGTTTAATTCATTGTCGATCTGCCAGCCCACGATACACGGACGTTTGCCGTAATGTTTTGCCACTTTTTTAACAATCCGGGCAGATAACTCCTGATAAATCGGAGAATTGTAATTGTAGTGACGGCGCATGCCATGATAGAATGGGGTTCCATCCAGACGGCAGTTCAATACTTCCGGATATTTTTCCGTCAGCCAGACTGGTGGTGTCGCTGTCGGTGTGCCAAAAATTACCTTCATCTGTTCTTCTTCTGCCACATCCAGAAATTCATCAAAAAATTCGTAAGTAAATTCCCCTTCTCGCGGTTCAATCTTGTTCCATGCAAACTCTGCGATTCGAATGGTAAAAATTCCGTTTTCTTTCATGCGGCGAAGATCGTCACGCCACAATTTTTTATCCCAATGCTCCGGGTAATAGCAAGTACCCAGTGAAAGTTTTTCCCATTTGAAATTCTGTTCCGCTCTCATAATAGCTTCTCCTTTTTCAATACATTACATCTCTTTGTTTCTTTAATATTCAAGAATGCCATCGGCATTCTTGCTGCGCGATGTGCGTCATGCCATGCATGACATATTCCTCTGCACATCTAATATAACCATTTCGGTCAGATACTATCATGATAGCATTTCACAATGTAGAAAACAACAAAAAAACTGGAACATTTAGCTTCTGCTAAACGTTCCAGCGCCCCTGCCAAGAATCGATGCGACAGGATTTGAACCTGCGGTCTCCGCTCCCGCTCCGGTCGGTCCAAAGCCAAGGTCCACCGGACCTTGTGGACCCTCTGCTTCCCGAACGCTGATTTCTACTTTTCAATTTAAAATAAAAATGGAACATTTAGCTTCTGCTAAACGTTCCAACGCCCCTGCCAAGAATCGATGCGACAGGATTTGAACCTGCGACCTCTGCGTCCCGAACGCAGCGCTCTACCAAACTGAGCCACGCATCGTTATTTTGTTTTCTGTAGTGCACCGCCGCGCTACTTGACATATAATACAGGAAAAGGTGTTGTTTGTCAACACCTTTTTTTCATTATTTTCCAAAATAATTGTTTACCCCCTGTAATAAGCCTTCTGCCTGATTATTTAAGGTTCCGTCACTGTGATCGGAACATGCATTTCCAAGTTCCATATCAACGGATGGAATCGTACTGTAGGATGTCTGTGTCAGATCAATGCTCATACTTCCGCCACCATTGATCTTGCAGCCCTGCGCCCGCAAACCATCTACCAGAGATTCACCCAGTGCATTGTGCTGCTGCCAGTAAGAAGCCACCGGCTCCATCCCCTTGATTCCATCTGGCACAGAAATGTAAAAACATCCTTTGTCATAACTTAATCCATCACCGTCCCAATGCAAAGAAATATGGCAATCTGCCACATTATTGCAGATTACGGTTCGCGCCACGTTATCAAGCTGCACATCAGATCCATCACGTACCATCAGTACATCATAACCAGCAGCCAGCAGTTTATCCCGAAGGATTTCTGCCATACGCAATGTCACGCTGCTTTCTGTAGCGCCATCGTTAAATGTCATACCACCAGAAACTGCAGTCGCTTTCGTTGCGCCAGCTGCAGTACTTCCACCAGTTGTTTTGGCAGATCCATCCGGATGACATAAAGTTTTGACACTGCTTCCACCGGAAGTCCCATGTCCTGCATTCACACCAACAACGATTCCATTTGGGTTTCCACTTGCTCTATACATGACAGCCGCCCCGGAATGAATGGCAGAATGATCGGCATATTGCCAACCACTATCCAGATATATTTCCTGACGATCGGCATAACTCGCCGATATATTTTGTGTGGTATCCTGTGTACTGTTATCCTGAGCTTCTTCCTGTTCCGACTGCTGAACCTGTTCATCTTCTGTATTTTGTGTAATATTGCCCTGCACTTCTTCTGATTCTTCCTGTTCCGGCTGTTCTTCAGATAAAACAGGTGTTTCTGTTTCCGAAATACTGTTTTCTGCTTCTGCCTCACTTACCGTACTCTGCACACGATTCGAAGATACCTCTTTTTTCCCACAGGAAGACATTCCCACTGCCAGCATTCCTGCAAAAGCAAACACGATTAGTCTTTTTTTCATCATATGTTATTTTTCCTGACATCCCGGGCACTGTCTTGCCAGATGCTCATCAATTAACTGTTTTAATGTTACACTGTCTACGTAATCTGAGATAACTTTATACATACCTTCCCAGAACCCTACAGTCGCGCAATCATGATAACGCTCACACTCATTTTCCGGTGTTTCCAGACACGCAATCGGTGCAAAACTTCCTTCGATCGCACGTAAAATTTCGCCAGCCGTATACTTGTCTGCCTTTCTGCTGAGACGATAGCCCCCCTGTGCACCACGTACGCTGCGTACCAGTCCGGCACGGTGCAGCGGTGTTACGATCTGCTCCAGATATTTGATAGAGATATTCTGACGCGCAGAAATGTCTTTCAGTGAAATATATTTATCCTCGCCGCCATTGACACCAAGGTCAACCATCAGACGCAGCGCATATCTTCCTTTTGTTGATACTTTCATGTTGCTTCCTCCTTGCAATCTATTCTATGCCATAGCTACTCGGGATGGATGCAGTCCCTTCCCGTTCCATATGAACTCTGTAAAATAAAATTATTATATTTCATTATATTCCTACATGGAACATAACTTTATGATTTTATCGTCCGCAAACCCTTGATTTTACTGAATTTCGTGAAACTATTTTTATATTTTAGTACCAATTCAGTACCAATTTTTAAAAATTATACCACTTTCAAGCTTTTTTCAATCAATCTCATTTCTTCTGTTTTCATCTCTTCATCTGCATGAACATAAAAATTCATTGTCATTTGAATAGTACTGTGCCCCATGATTTTTTGTAATACTTTTGGTGGCATTTTTGCGCCAGCGCATCTTGTAGCAAATGTATGCCGGAGAGAATGTATCGAAAACTGCGGTATATTTGCACGCTCTGCATATTTTTTCAAATATTTGTCATAATTATCGCAGTAAATAGGGTTCCCGTTTTTGTTAGAAAAAATCAAATTTGCATATTTAATATTAGATATTTTATGCTTTTTCTTCTTTTCTCTTTGATCTATAAGTATGTTTATTGCTTCTTCTGTGAGTGGAATTTTTCTTACAGCATTTTCCGTTTTTGGCTCAGAAATTTCCCAGCCGTCTTTACTATGATATTTAGCACTTTTTGATACTTCCGCAATTCGATTTTCAAAATCAATATCATTCCAAGACAACGCATTTATTTCCCCAACCCTTAATCCGGTCTGCAAGATAAATGCACAAGCATTGTAGTATGGTTTTCCTTTTTCAGAAATCAAAAAATCTATTTGCTCTTTTTTTGTGAGAAATCTTCTTTCCTTAGATTTTTCGCCAACTGCATATACATCTTCTGTTATTGGGTTATCATCTATCATTTTATTTCTTTTACAGAACTTAAAATAACTATTCAATAACATTTTTATTTTATTTATACTTGATGTTTTCATGCCTTTTTTCTTTGCATTTTGTAGTATATTTATGCAGTGAACAGGCAATATTTCCGATGTAAGTTTGTCTCCTATGAACGGTTTTATATGATTTTCCCACCGTCCCTCATATGCAACAAACGTTATGTTTCTGACCTGTTCTTTTTTTATTTCGTAAAGCCAATATTCAAAGCTTGCCGTAACAGTAGGCTCTTTGCTGTTAAGCGCATTTCCGTGTTCTTTTTTATACTGCATGTCGGCAACCCATTTTTTACATTCTGCCAGCTTTTTAAATGTTTTTGAAGACCTTTCGCCGCTGCGATCTGTTACCCTCCCTAGATAGCTACCATCTTTTTTCTGAGAAATCCCAACACCAAGTTCTTTCCCTTTTAGGCTTTTTCCCATTAGTCGCACCCCTTTCTTTAAAAGAAAAAGCCTTAATACAGTAATTACATATTACTACATAAGGCTTTAAAAGTCTACATTTCCATGTTTTCCGATATGAATTTTTCAAACTCTTTTCTTTTTATCAACCGCTTGTTGCCGCACCAGATCACGTACCGGCATCTTGGATCATTTGTCATTTCTCTCAACCTGTTTACCCCAACATTGCTATAAGCTGCTGCTTCTTCAAGAGTCAGCGTCACTTTTTCCCATATCGGAACTAATGTTTTTTTACTAGCCATTATTCACACCTCCCGCCAAATCAAATTTAACTTCTTCTTTCAAAATTTGCTTTACGTCATCTTGTGTAATATATCCAGTTGCAATATAATCATTAATAAGCGCGATGCATTCTCCTACAAATTTCCTGATCTGATTTTTACTGAACTTTTCAATCTCCTGTAATTCCGTGCACACCATGCATATTGCCAGTGCACATGCCAGCGTAGCTGCTTGTGTGTAATCGTACATATCACGTGGATTCCTCGGATGTTGCATTCCTGCAATCTGGTATCTGGTATTTCTTGGAATGCGCTTACACTCTACATAAATATCAATATCCATTTTTTTCTTACAGTACAGAATCATGTGATCCACTTTAATTCCAGCCTGATCGTTTTTTAACACGCAACTTCTAACCTGTTCATTCACACGATTCAATCGTTTTATTCCAAATCCGAATTTGTCATGTAATACCCACAACGAAATCTCTTTTATATTTGTGTATGCTCTGCTTGACATTTTCGACATCCACTTTATTCTGCTCTGATATTCGCCTATTGCATCAATTTCTGACTGCATCCAGCCATAATTAGGTTTTTTCTTCCGTTTTGCTCTGCTTAATTTACTGCTCATAAATTCACCTTACTACCATATCTTTTGTTCATTTCCACCCACTGTACATATGCTTCTTTTCCAAATCTGTCACAAAATCTAGCTGTCATACTTAGTTTCTTCGGTTTCTTAACTTCACCAATCTTTTCCAAACGTATTTCAACGTTTTCCGGCTTGTGTTCGTCAGACATGTGTTTTGCTTTCAGTGGAGATATACCAAACGTTTCCGTCAACTCCTCGGAAGTTGCACACTCCATAAATGTTTTCCCATTCACAAAAACTTTGTATTGATTCATCAATTCCACCCCTTATCTAATCTTTCACGCCAATCATTTGGCATAGTCACTGTAGTATCGTTATTTTGACCGTATTCAGTTTTTTTATCTTCAAGTAAGGATTTTACCGAACATTTATTTTTATTCGCTATTTGAGCCGAATAAGAGTTCTGAGACGTATTCTCAATCATTGTTTTGACGTCAGATGGCATTTTTGATATTTCTGCCGCTCTCTGCGCTTCTACCCGGTACGCTCTCAAGAAATTGGATTGAATAACCGTTTCAACGCTCTCAAGATTCGTCTGTGACCAGTTCCTGATGTTGTCTGGTATTCCGACAGCTTTTTGTACCAATGGTGGAAGTTTTGAGAACTCTTCCACCGCTCCGTAATACCCGTTCCGAATTGCCTTGCTGACTAATCCCCATGCTTCTGATTCATTTAACTGAGCCGGTTCCTCAATTGTTTTTACTTTTGCAATCAGCTGACCAATGCTTGGTGCAAATCCTGTCGAATCTGCCAGAATGTATGATTTTAATGCTCCTGCTATCTGGTTGTATGTGTATTCTTCAAGCATCATGTTCCAGATATCAACAGTTTCGCTCAAATCACTTGGCTTAAAATTCGGGTAGCTGCCACAAATAATACGGATAATTTTTACTGTTTCTTCTCTCGTCACTATACACCACTCCAATCTATCGGTTTGTTGTAATCCGTTTTCTTTTGTCTGCCATTGTAATCATTTTTCAAATCATACACGTCAGTCCAACAGTGATCGGTTGATTGGTTCAGAATCTTAACCGCCAAGTCATTGTCCCCGCCAGACAAAGTTTGAATCTTGTTCATCATCCGGGTTAAGGCCTGCTTGGTTGCCAACGGTTTTTTGATTTTGATTCGCATTGATAAAAATTCTCTGAATGCAGTTTCCAGAAGTTCATCATCCGGGTAATACGGATCGCCTTTCTTTCTAGGTTCGTAAGAACCTCTTTCTTTGTTCTCTACATTCTTTTCATTCTTTACATTCTTATCATTCTTTAATTCTTTACATTCTTGTTTGTATTCCGTCACTGTATCCGTTGGTGTATCATCACTGTATCCGTCACTGTATCCATTGGTGTGTCCGTCAGTGTGTCCGTTGGTGTATTCATTACTGTGTCCGTTAGTGTTTTCATGAAACTGGTAAACACCATAATTTACAATGGTTAGAAGTGTTCTACTTTTGTTACTTTCTTTTTTTAACATTCCGTCTTGTTCAAGCAACTTTAAGAATCGGTAAACCCTGTTTGTGCTCCAATTCCAATTGTCAAATAATTTTCTTACAGATGTCAAAATTTGACCTTTTCCAACGGTAATTAGTTCGCCATCAAACAATATTTTTTTATCGGAATGATTAGCTGATAGAAGTAAATCAACCCATGCTGATCTCATATCAAACGGTTCATTTCTTCTCCATATCCAGCATTCTTGCAACTGTCTGTGCAATTTTATCCACCCTTTTTCCACGCTATCACCCCTTTTCTATCTTTTGTTTGAACAATCAATTTGTTTCTTCGCATTCTGCCTGCAACCAGTCAATAAAGCCTTGATGTTCTTGCTTGCAATACTCAGATGCCATGCATTCTTCACACCGATATTCCGATGTATATGAAGATACTTCACACAAAAACTCTGCCAGTTCCGCATCACTCATGGAACGAATTTTATCTACATTTTTCATGCTGCTACCTCACTAATTTTTCAATCGGGACTGTAAATCCGCAGAATATTTCATCTTCCAGATAAGTGTCTGTGTCAAAAAACATCAGTTCATTATCCTCTGTAAATCCAATGCTCACGCCATTCTGAATAAGACAATTACGCAAAAGTTCAAGAATACAATTAATCTGTTCTGCCGCCTGCTGTTCCATGATTTCCCCTCCTATCTTCGCACTAATTCTCCACTTTTAATCATTTTCTCAAGTTCTGCAACCGAATACGATTCAACATAGCTTGTATGTCCTACGAATCCGCCAGTAAAATGCAATCTCATCCGCACAAATCTGCCGTGATCTGGTACAGATTCAACTACTGCATTCACCCACTCTTTCTCTCTGATTTCGGTTGCACTGTTTCTATAAATTTTATATTTCTGCCCTACTTCGAACATCACTTTTTCTCCTGTATAAAATATTTTTACATATATCATTTTATAAAATCGCTTATATTCATTTGATTATCCTTTTCAAATGCAAGCATTTCATTCTTTGCACGCTCGTAAAAATTTCTGTCAATCTCAAATCCGTAAGCATTTCTGCCAAGTTCTGCGGCGGCTCTTAATGTACTACCGCTTCCACAACAAGGATCAATAATTACATCTCCCTCATCTGTAAAAATCTCAATCAGCTTCTTAAGAACTGCTACGGGCTTTTGTGCTTGGTGTATTTTCGGTATATCTTTTCCGTCTTTCTCCCAGTTGAACCAGTTAAACACCATATGTCCTGTACCTCTGATATTCTTTCCGTTTTCATCAATCTGCAAGCCGTTTCTGAACTTCGGCAACTTATTTCTGTATAGCACAAGCGCATATTCCGTAGCACCAACGATACGCATATTAGCTTTAAGCACTTGCGGACTGTAATTTTTACAGAATACAAGCGGTATGTAATTAACAAATCCGTGTTTCTTTGCGGCGGCAATCAATGTTGATAACTGTTCAAATGGACAAAATACAATCATACAAGGGCTATTACTACTTCTACCCCTTGCGATAGGCTTTGTGTCCTCTTTTTTCAACATCTTTGAACAAAAATGGAAGTATTCATAAAGATTGAAATTAAAATCTGAATTGAAAGCAGCTTTCTTCGCAAGTTTGCTCTCTCCGTTCTTGTTGTCGCCGCCTATGTACCAATCACACCTACTCGCATAGAAATTGTTTCCGCAGTTATAAGGAACATCAGCTATTATGAGCTGTGCTTTAGGTATTCCGTATCTCTTTGAATTTTGAAAACTATCTCTATAAATCTCACATTTTATACCCATTTCCACTTATAACCTCCTGCTGTTTTATATCTTCCAGAGCAAGCACTTCTAAGCATACTGTTGTTCATAGCGTAGAAGCCATCACAAAGTCCGTTAGAAATGCCATCTAACTTGCTGATAACTGCGGAATTATCAAATCCTCTTTGTATTTCTGCTCCTACTCCGTTGTTTCCACCGCCTCCGAAACCACCAAAGCCGTTGCCCCATCCTCCGAAGATGGCAAATACCACGATTATGAACCAAAGCCAAGAACCGTCACCCCAGCCATTATTGCTGTTGTTACCGTCAAGATTTGCCACAAGTGGTACGCTGGCACAATTATTATTTGTGAACATGGTTTTACCTCCATTTTTTTATTCATAAAGGCACTTCCGGTATTGTATACAAGTACCTGTTATGTCATTACATATTAAATTTTCTTTTGATTTGATTCATCATATCATCTGCATTGATTCCCTTTTCGTTGCAGAGATTTCTTGCCATTTTTTCTACCCCTTGCATATCGCCATTTTGAGCCATCTGCATTGCGTTTTTTATCAATGGGTTACTCATAATCTGATTATTTCCCATCATCTGTTGTAAAATTTGCTGTGGATTTCCGTTTTTCATCATCTGGAAAATATTTAATGGGTTCATTCTGCACCGTCCTTTTTTGTTCAAAATTTCGAAAATTATTGAACTATCAAATTTTTTAGTCTAATATTTCAACTTTTTTTAGACTATACACCAACTACATTTCAACTAATATACCAACTAAGTTGTGCTATTCTTTGATTTAGTTGTTCTATTAGTTGGTGTATCGCAAATTTTTTGCTCCAACTTGCAAATTTCACTTACAAGTTCGTTTATCTTTTCATCAAATCCGCTTCTGACATCTTCTAGTGCTTCTAAAACAGTTTTTTCTTTATCTTTTGATAAGTTGTTAGCCTGTTCATTTAAAACTGGCTTAAACACGACAGTACGGATTGTACCGTCAGCATTCCACTGTTTAGCATAAATTTCAGACATGTCCTGTTTTGGGAATATTGCAACACTTCCGTCCATCGGAACATCGTTTGCATTAATCACATCAACCGATGGAACAATTTTTCCATTTATGAAAGCCGATTGTGACTGCTGGACCGGTTGAATTTGCTGTTGAAACTGCTGCTGTGGTTCGAATCTCTGCTGTTGGTATTGGTTTCCACTATAATTCCCATATTGGAAATATGGCTGTATCTGCGGATTGTATATGCTATTCGGATACTGGTTGTTCATCTGCATTCTGCTTTTCCCCCTCTAAAACTTCCTCGATCGCATGTATCACAGAGGATTGTGTCTGCAAATCAAGCCTTTGCATCTCTTTTCTGTTAAAAATTTTCTCTAAAATTTCATCTGAAAACACATTGTCACCCTCTTTCTGATTAAATTTTTGCAAAAAAAAAAAGCCGATACCATATCAGTATCGGCTCAAAAAAGTATCACATCACTTTTCTTATTTTTTCATTCATAATCTTTGCTATACGTTTCACTGTGGCAATACTCACATTCATTTTCTCGGCACACATCTCATAGCTGTATTCTCCGTTTCGAAGAAGGAACAATGTGCGCTGCTGATCTGTGAAGTTAGCTTTATCTAAAATGTAATTAATTTCATCTTTGGTAAAATCCGGCACTTTTATCATGGCAATACCTCCAAAAATATTTTTGAGAAATTGACAAAAAAAGCACCCCTTATATTATATGCATAAGCATAAAAAAATATGTTTACCGAAACCAACTTTTTTAACTGTATTAAGGCTATTTTCTTATGCTATTTTTTACACCAATTTAGTACCAATTTCAGTACCATTTTTTTAATTAGAGCCATTTTAGTACCAATTTAAAGTCGAATTTAAACGTTTTTGTAGACTTTTGTGAATACCAAAAATCAATTGCAACCCTAGCAACCATGCAGTTTGTAGACATATGCAGACTTTTGTAGAGAAAGTCGAAATTGCGCTGTTTTATTCCTACATGATATATAGTATTTATTTTAATATACTTTTCAAATTCTTGCAAGGCAGGATTTTCAGTAATCCACTCCGGTTCAATCCAGTTCATCACTTGTAAACAGAAGTTCCAATACTCTGCGACTCTCCTCCCACAAAGGTTCGTCTTCCTGCGGAAAATAATCAATAATCTCGATCAGATCTTTGTTTCGATTCAGGAACTCCAGCATTTCCATGGAAACATTCTTTCC
>OIWK01002757.1_pt1 | contig 13423 bp, 12 predicted proteins | sample 1587401 | NCBI WGS metagenome assembly OIWK01 (sample SAMEA3888911, study PRJEB22519) | human gut metagenome | biome: human gut; feature: human-associated habitat; material: faeces | place: Denmark | collected 2009
AAAAGCGGTAAGCATTCTGTCCGCCCTCAGCCAGCATACGGATATCCTCTTCATAGTGATGATAAAAATCGCATGCCACATCTCCGGTCACCGGATTGACATTGTTCTTCTCACTGTGGCAGAATACATCCCAGTTAGAAAGGCCTTTGCCGCCTTCCTTCCAGCCGCCCTCGCACTGATAAGCGGCAGTGGCACTGCCCCATAAAAACTCTTTATTCATTGATAAGCTTTCCCTTCAGTTCATTCATTTCTTTATAAACAGAGATAAACTCAGAAGCCAGTCTTTCATACATCAGTGCCATGGTCAGGTGATCCTGCGCATGGACCATTAGAATGCTGTAAGCCAGATCCTTTCCGTCTGCTTCTGCGGATAAGAGATCCGTCTGTGCATCATGGGCTTCCTTCATGGATTTTTTACCTTCCTGGATCAACCGTTCGGCTTCTTCATAATCAGCTTTTTTTGCTGCGTCAATCGCCTGGAAAAAATGAGAAAAGGCATCTCCGGCGAATCCGATCAGCTGAAATGCCATCATCTGTGTTTCTTCCTTGTTCATGTTGGGTGTCACCTCCTTTTGTATTACAATAAATCAGCCAGATTGCGCTCCACAATCTGACTATTGGTTAAGTATAAAAAAATTATAAACTATTCCAGGGAAAGGGTCAAGGCATGAAGCAGAAACAGTGAGAAACTATATGGTATATTGCATAAAATGAGGACTGCTTTTTTGTGAAATATATCAATTGACGTACAAAAACATATTTGTTATGCTTTTGGAGGTTTCAAAAAGAAAATATTTTTGGATTGTTACTGGCAAAGCAGGCAAAACCAACTGAGAGAGAGCGGAAGCGTTCTTTCCGGTTGGTTTTTTTATTTTATGATGCCAGGGTCAAAAGGTCTAAGCCCACATGAGCTTGCTCATAGGTGGGTGAAAGACCTTAGGACCCGCCCCGATATGAGCATAAAAGTAGGATGATAATCCTACGATATGCGAATATTGGGTAGGATTGTGGGAGTGCGTAGCACGGAGCAATCCGCAGGCATCAAAGTCGGGGGCTTTTGACCCCGACATCATTTTATATGACTATGGTATTTTTTGACAAAGCAAACTTGTAATGTGATAAAGTACTGTGGTATTATGATGTCTGGGTGAAAGGTTATCTTGCAACCCAGACATTATATTTTTACGGAATGAATTGCAGTAAGGGGTTAAGGGGAGTTCACGGAAAGGAAACAGGATGGATTTAAACGGCTTACCACAGACCGTGCAGAACTTCATAAACGATACTATCCAATATAGAGAATCAGGCAACTGTCTGGACTATGACACCTGCCAGAAAATATTGGAGTATGCGGCAGATACCGGATCACAGAAGCTGACAGGGCTTGGACTCTATTATCTGGCGGAGTGTTATTGGCAGAAGGGCGAGTATGAGAACACCATGCAATGCCTTACAGAGGGTGTCGGCTGCCTGGAAAATGCCCGGATGTACGAGTTGTTGGCCAAAGCCCATAATATGATGGGAGCGGTGTCCGACCGGAAGAATAACCGGATGTTGGCGCTCAGCTCCTACTATAACAGCCTGAAATATGCGGAAAAATATCATTTTTATTATATACAGGGCATGGCGGAGAGCAATATTGCCTATACCCTGGTCAGAATGCGCCTGCGGCAGGAGGCGATACAGCATTACCGTATAGCGATCGCCTGCTATGATAAGTCAGAAAAAACATATCAGCTGAATTATAACAGGATCAACTGTATGATCGAGTGCGGCTGCTGTCACATGTACCTGGGAGAAATGGAAGAAGCCCTCCAGCTTTGGAATGAAATAGAGAAGATCCTCAGAGAAGCACCGGAAAGCTATTATTCGAAAATAACATTAGGAATGTATCGCATTCCCTGCGAATTATTAAAAGGGCATGCGGAAGAGGCTTTAAAGCTTGCGTCAGATCTTCTGGAGCAATTGTCAGACCGGGATGTTTTTGAAGAGATCATGGATGAACTGGTGATCCTGGCGGGAATCCTGGCTATCCTGCCCGATGGAAAATATCTGGAGGAACTGATCCGGATCATTGATGAAAAACATATTGAAGTGTATTACAATATCTTCCTGGATCTGTATCCTTTTAAAGTGCAGAGCATATTACGCAAAGGAGACATGGGGGAATATGTGAAATATACCCGGCAATATTTAGAAACTTATGAAAAATTCCGGCAGGAAAATCACCGCGCCTTGGTCGGTGTTATGGAATTACAGGACCGGTTGAGAAATGTAACGCTTGACAGAGAGAATATGCAGGCTTCTAACCGTGTACTGGAGGATCTTGCCATGCATGACGAACTGACGGGATTGGCTAATCGTACTTATTTACATGAATATCTGACCGGCTGCTTTGAACACGCCTATGCGGAAGAAAAGCTTCTGGGCGTGGAGCTTATGGATATTGATTTTTTCAAAGAGTACAATGATCACTACGGTCATCTGATGGGGGACCGGTGTCTGAAAGCCATTGCCGGAGTTCTGCAAAAGATACAGACTCCGGGACAGGTATTTTGTGCCAGATACGGTGGCGATGAATTTATGATCGTATATACCGGGATGACAGTGGAGCAGATCCGGAGAATTTCAGAGGACATTCTCAGAGAGGTCCGTATGTTAAAAATACCTCATGAGTGCAGCAGGTGCAGTAAATACGTATCCATCAGCCAGGGAGTCTTTGCAAGAATCCCGATGGAAAATAACAGAGAGTGGGATTTCACTTCCAGAGCGGATGAGCTTCTCTATAAGGCAAAAAACTGTGGAAGAGACGGCATCTGTCTGTCCACAGAAAAGTCCAGTGATAAGTGTATAGAGATCAAATAAACAGCGCAGACAGCGCGGATGGGAGAGCGTAGTATGTTAGTTCAGAAATACAAAGACATGCTGTCGGGAAAATCAGTGATCCGGCAGCTTTCGGAATTCGCTACGGCAAGAGGACAGGAGATCGGATACGAGAATGTATTTGATTACAGCCTGGGGAATCCTTCCGTTCCGGTTCCCAGAGAATTTACCGACCGTATGATCCATATGCTGGCGACGAAGGAACCGTTGGAACTGCACGGCTATAGTCCCAGCCTCGGTATTACAAGTGTCAGGGAGGCAATTGCGGAGAACCTGGAGAAGAGATTCGGCCTGCCCTATCGCAAAGAGCACATTTTTATGGCGTCTGGGGCGGCGGGAGCGCTGGCACATGCTTTTCGTCTGGTGACGGAGCCGGGAGATGAGATCCTGACTTTTGCACCGTTTTTCCCGGAATATCATCCTTATGTGGATCTCACCGGGGCAGTACTGAAGGTGGTTCCGCCCAATCTGGAGAACTTCCAGATCAACTTCGAGGCGTTTGAAGAGATGCTGACAGAGAAGGTCAAGGCAGTACTGATCAATACTCCCAACAACCCCTCCGGTGTGGTATATTCCACCCCGACATTGCAGAGACTGGCAGATATCCTGAGAGAAAAGTCCAAGGAATACGGTCATATTATTTATCTAATCTCTGATGAACCTTATCGTGAGATCGTGTTTGAAGGCGTAGACAGTCCCTGCGTATCCTATTTTTATGACAATACCATCATGTGTTATTCTTTCTCTAAATCACTGTCCCTGCCGGGAGAGCGTATCGGTTATGTGGCAGTGAACCCGGCATGTGAGGATGCGGAGACCATGATCAATATGTGTGGACAGATCTCCCGCGGTATCGGACATAACTGTCCTCCTTCCATTATCCAGCTGGCAGTGGCACAGGTACTGGACAAGACAGCGGATCTGTCGGTGTATGAGACGAATATGAACATCCTCTATAAAGAACTGCTAGACCTGGGATTCACCTGTGTGAAGCCCGGCGGAACTTTCTACATTTTCCCGAAGGCGCTGGAAGAGGATGCCAAGGTATTCAGCCAGAAAGCATTGAAATATGATCTCGTTCTGGTACCGGGCGACAGCTTTGGCGCACCCGGATATTTCCGCATGGCCTACTGTGTGGACACGGAGAAGGTAGAGAGATCTCTGGAAGCCTTTCGAAAATTTGTAAAGACTGAGTACGGAAAGGAGTCATTGTAAGATGTATCAGGCAGGACTGGTATTGGAAGGCGGTGGCATGAAGGGTGTCTATACCGCCGGAGTGTTGGATTTTTTTACCGAAAAAGGAATTGACTTCTCCCATATCTATGGGGTATCTGCCGGAGCGTGCCATATGTGCAGCTATCTGTCCCGACAAAAGGGACGGGCGCTGAGTGTCAGTGTGGACTATCTGGATACGAGACGATATTGCAGTCTGGAGAGCTTATTGACCAGCGGAGATCTGTTCAATGTGGATTTCTGTTATCACCTGATCCCGGAATATCTATATCCGTATGACTATGAAACATTTGAAAAATATCCCGGCAAGGCCTACAGCGTGGTGACCAACATCGAGACGGGACAGCCGGAGTATCTGCGTGTCCGTGATATCCGCAAGGATATTGACAAGATCCGTGCTTCCGCATCCCTGCCGTTAGTGGCACGGAATGTAAAAATAGATGGGAAGCTGTATCTGGACGGCGGCATCAGCGATGCGATCCCTCTGGAAAAATCAATCCTGGACGGCAACCGTAAAAACATTGTTGTCATGACCAAGGAAGTGGGATTCGTGAGAAAACCCGCCTCCGCATCGCAGTTAGGGCTCATAAAACTCAGATATCTGAAATATCCTAAAGTATATGAACTTATGGCAGACAGACATATCCGTTATAATGAGAGCCTGGACTACATCGAAAGACAGGAGAAATGTGGTCAGGCATTCGTGATCCGTCCTCATAAAAAGAGTGATGTGGGACGGATCGAGAAAGACAAGGACAAACTGATCGCCTTATACGAAGAGGGGTATCGGGAGGCAGAAGCCTGCTATGAGGATCTGCTGGCATATCTGGAAAAATAAGTACTAAAAATATAAGAAAGTATAGAGAGAAAAGAAATGTTAGAAATTATCAAAGCGATTATTTACGGTATTGTAGAAGGTATTACCGAATGGCTGCCGATCAGTAGCACAGGACACCTGATCCTGGTGGAACGGCTGATCCCTTTTCAACAGACCAGTGAAGGATTTTTCGATATGTTCGATGTAGTCATTCAGCTGGGAGCTATTTTAGCGGTGGTTGTATTGTTCTGGAACAAGATCTGGCCCTTTTACCTGAAGAAAAATAAGCAGCCGAAAAAGGGAGGCATTGTAAAATCCGCAAAAGATCCCGCAGTGGGAAATGTGGCACTGAGCATGGATGCTTTCTGGATGTGGGTGAAGATCGTTGTGGCATGCATCCCGGCAGTCGTATACGGTCTGTTATTTGATGATGCGGTGGGAGAAGCCTTCCAAAAAGAGATCGGAAGCAGTGGTGTTACAATTCAGGTCATAGTGGTAGCTGTAATGCTGGTAGTGGTCGGCGTACTGTTTATCGTGATCGAGAATTGGAATAAGGACCGTGTACCTACCACAACAAAATTGTCTCAGCTGACCTACAGAGATGCACTGATCATCGGTCTGTGCCAGCTGGTAGCGGCGGCACTGCCCGGAACCTCCCGCTCCGGAGCTACGATCCTGGGAGCTATTATGATTGGCATATCGAGAACAGTGGCAGCGGAATTTACCTTCTTTTTGGCGATTCCCGTTATGTTTGGAGCCAGCCTCCTGAAGGTACTGAAGTTCGGATTTGCATTCACGGGAATGGAGCTTGCCTGCCTGCTGGTCGGTACGGTGATATCCTTTATTGTATCCCTGTTTGTACTTCGTTTCCTGATGGGATACATCAAAAAGCATGATTTTAAAGTCTTCGGATGGTACCGGATCGTACTTGGTATTATCGTATTACTGTACTTCCTTGTATTCGCATAACAGTTGACAATTATAGGGAAAAGGAATACACTACCCTTATCGAGCGCCGGAATACGGTACTTGTGAGGAGAATGAAAATGTTTTTTGTACATGATTCGTACAGAAGGGAGACGGTAACATGGCAATAGTTAAGAAAACTGTAGCACCAGTAGCAGCAGCGAAAGTGGAAGCGCCTAAGGCAGAAGTGAAGAAAGCAGCACCGACAACTCCAGTTAAGACAGAAACTAAGACCGCTGTGAAGGAAGCTGAGAAGGCACCTGTAGCAAAGGCTGAAGTAAAAGCACCTGTAAAGGCAGAGGTTAAAAAGCCCGCAGCTAAGAAAGAGACAGCAAAAAAGGAAACCGCTAAGAAAGCACCCGCTAAGAAACCCGCAGCAAAAAAAGCAGAGTTAAAGAGCGAGATCAGTGTTCAGTTCGGCGGCAAGTCCTATTCTCAGGAAGATCTGCTGAAGATTGCAAAGGATGTATGGAAATACGACCTGAAGCAGAAGGCAGCTGATCTGACCAGCGTAGAATTATATGTAAAACCCGAAGAGAGCATGGTTTACTATGTAATGAACAAAGAGACCACCGGAAGCTTCTACATATAATTATCCAGAGTCAGATAAAATGAGCAAAGTATACGTCGAATGCTTGCATTCGTAAGAATACTTGCTCATTTTTATATGACGACGTAACCTTATGAGCAAAAGAAAAGCACCGCAGGTGCGGTTTTGCGAATAAGGTTCTGGATAATTATATGGGTGGTGATCTACCAGGCCCCAAAGTTGAATAATCACTTTGGGGTCTTTGTATCATTATTATCACAATGTTAAAGGATGACAGAATGCAGAAAAAATCAGAAAAGATTATTCTCACATTATATCTGCTGGGTTTTCTGGCACTGGCGCTTACCATCGCCCTGTTGCAGCCCCTGGCCAATACACCGCCCCTGTTCGGCAACCCGCCCGATGAGCATGCGAGATATCTGATCCCGCAGTTTATCTGCAGATACGGCAGAATCCCCACGGGACTGGAGGAAGAAGTGCGGATTCCGGCGTATGGATTTTCTTATGCGTTGTATAACGTGTTTCCTTATATTGTACAGGGGTATATCATGCGTTTTGTCAGCCTGTTCACGGAGTCTGAGATCGCGTTGCTGTACACGGCACGCCTGGTGAATGTGACTTTCGGACTGTTGATGGCAGTTGTTGTATACTTTATTGGGAAGAGAGTATTTCAGGATGACAGATTCCGTTGGCTGTTCTGTTTCGCGGTGACCTATCTGCCGGAAGGACTGTTTATGCATACCTATGTGAATACGGATTCCTGCTGCATGCTGTCCACGGCGATGATGGTATATGCGCTGGTCTGTGTCTACAGGGACGGCATCAACGTCCGGAACAGTCTGTGTATGAGCGGAGGTATTATTTTATGCGCACTTTCTTATTATAATGCTTATGGATATATCGTAAGCTGCATTTTACTGTTTGTAATGTTCTTTTTACAGAAAAAGGAGAGTGGCGGTTATTCTTATGACTGGAAGAAGATGTTAAAATATGGCTGCTTTATTGCGGCGGTGGTCCTGATAGGAATCGGATGGTGGTTCATTCGTAGTTATATAGTACTGGACGGAGATCTGTTAGGACTTGACACCCGGGAAAAAATGGCAATACAGTATGCGATAGAGAGTGTGAATCCTCTGACGATGCAGACCTATCACTCCATGGGATATACAGTATTCGAAATGTTCCGGGAACGATATACCTTGTCCGGACTGTTCCACAGCTTTGTGGGAGCATTTGGTTCCATGTCCATATATGGCTCCATCTGGCTGTACCGGGCATATAAAGTATTTTTTGCAGCAGGCATTGTGGGAGCGCTTCTGTATCTGATCCGTTATAAAAAGCGGCGTAAAATATCCGGAAGAGAATGGTTCTTTCATATCAATATGTTGTATTGCATTTTCATGCCGGTTTTTCTGACAATTTATTATGCATATACCACAGATTATCAGAACCAGGGACGTTACCTGCTCCCGGCATTGATCCCGCTAATGTATTACATGACAAAAGGGATTCAGAAGCTTTCGGAAATCAGCTTCAGAGGCAGGACTTTTCCGAGATGGCTGGTAAATGCAGGCATTGCGGTATGCTTCCTGATCATTATCGGAGGCGCAATAGAAATGGTATATGTACGGGCACTTCCCGTGTATTTAGAGACAGGACTGGTACTGGAATAGTGCCGGTCCTGTCTTTGTATGGAAACGATTCAGAAAAGTCCGAAGAGGCGATTTTGCGAATGGGACTCAGAATAGTTTTTTTTAATAGTTTGTTTAGAATTATTTTCGGGAAAATCAGTTGACAATAATATCCTGTAGTGATATTTTAGGGTAAGAAGATGTTAGCACTCCTTTTAGACGAGTGCTAATAATCCCAAAGGGAGTGATGGAATGCAATTGGATGACAGAAAAAGAATTATATTGCAAGCCATTATCCGGAACTACTTGGAAACGGGAGAGCCGGTAGGCAGCAGGACCATTTCGAAATATACGGATCTGAATCTAAGTTCGGCAACCATTCGGAATGAGATGTCAGATCTGGAGGAGATGGGTTATATCATACAGCCCCACACTTCCGCAGGAAGAATTCCTTCCGATAAGGGATATCGCTTCTATGTGGATACCATGATGGCGACCAGAGAGCAGGAAGTCAATGAGATGAAGGATATGCTCTTAGAGAGACAGGATAAGCTGGAGAACCTGTTAAAACAGGTAGTCAAGACCCTGGCTCAGAACACACAGTATGCCACCATGATCAGTGCTCCGCAGGTGCATCATAACAAGGTGAAGTTCATCCAGCTGTCCCGGGTAGATGCCGGACAGATTTTGGCAGTCATCGTTGCCGAAGGCAATGTGATCAAGAACAATATCCTGGCAGTGGATCGCGAACTGGATGATGAGACGCTTTTGAAGCTGAATATCCTGCTGAACACACACCTCAATGGTTTGTCCATGGAGGAGATCAATTTGGGAATGATCGCAGCGATGAAACAGCAGGCCGGAATCCACAGTGAGATCGTCAGTGAGGTGATCGATGCCGTGGCAGATGCCATCAAGGCAGACGAAGATCTGGAGATCTACACCAGCGGCGCGAACAACATTTTCCGGTATCCGGAGCTGGCAGATCAGTCCAAGGCAAGTGAACTGATCAATGCTTTCGAGGAGAAGCAGCAGTTAGGCGGTCTGATCCAGGAATCCCTGGCAGACGAGGGCAGCACAGGTATTCAGGTGTACATCGGAGACGAGACACCGGTGCAGGGCATGAAGGACTGCAGTGTTGTGACCGCTACTTATGAATTAGGCGAAGGCATGAAGGGAACCATAGGAATCATAGGTCCCAAGAGAATGGATTATGACAAGGTCATCGGAACGTTGCGGACGGTGCAGAACCAGTTGGATGACCTTTACCGCAAAGAATAGACAGATTCCAGAAAGGAAAGTAAGAATGGCAGATCAGGAAAAAGAAATATTAGAGGAAGAAATGGAACAGGATCTTTCGGATGCCGAAGAACTGAAAGAAGAGACAGAAGATGAGGAGCCTGTGAGCAAGGAAGACAAAAAGGCAGCAAAGAAGCAGGCAAAACTGAACAAAAAGGAAGATTCCTACAAGGAGAAGATCGATCAGCTGGAAGACAGAGTAAAGCGTCAGATGGCAGAGTTCGAGAACTTCCGTAAGAGAACCGATAAAGAGAAGCAGGCGATGTTCGATACCGGTGCCAAGAGTGTGATCGAGAAGATCCTTCCGGTAGTAGATAATTTTGAAAGAGGTCTGGCAACGGTTTCCGAGGAATCCAAAGAAGATCCTTTTGTAGACGGTATGAACCGTATCTACAAACAGCTGATGACAGAGCTTGAGAATATCGGTGTAAAACCCATCGAGGCAGTCGGACAGGAATTCGACCCGAACTTTCACAACGCAGTGATGCAGGTGGAGAGCGATGAGTATGAATCCGGTGTGGTAGCCCAGGAACTTCAGAAGGGCTACACATATCATGACATGGTCGTAAGACACAGCATGGTAGGCGTTGTTCAATAATTTGATTATCACATATTTTTGAAAATAGAAACTATAAAATGAAAACAGAGAGTAAAAACAGGAGGAAAATATTATGAGTAAGATTATTGGTATTGACTTAGGTACAACCAACAGCTGTGTAGCTGTTATGGAAGGTGGTAAACCCACCGTTATCGCAAATACAGAAGGCGCAAGAACCACACCCTCTGTTGTAGCATTTACCAAGACCGGTGAGAGACTGGTCGGTGAGCCTGCAAAGCGTCAGGCAGTTACCAACGCAGAGAAGACCATCTCTTCTATTAAGAGAGATATGGGTACCGATCGTGGCCGTACCATCGACGGCAAAAAGTATTCTCCTCAGCAGATCTCCGCAATGATCCTGCAGAAGCTGAAAGCAGATGCAGAGAGCTATCTGGGTGAGAAGGTTACCGAGGCAGTTATCACAGTTCCCGCATACTTCAATGATGCCCAGCGTCAGGCTACCAAGGATGCCGGTAAGATCGCAGGTCTGGATGTAAAGCGTATCATCAACGAGCCTACCGCAGCAGCACTTGCTTATGGTCTGGACAATGAAAAAGAGCAGAAGATCATGGTATACGACCTTGGTGGTGGTACCTTCGATGTATCTATCATCGAGATCGGTGACGGTGTCATCGAAGTACTGGCTACCAACGGTGATACACACCTTGGCGGTGATGATTTCGATAACAAGATTATTCAGTGGATGCTGGATGAATTCAAGAAGGCAGAAGGCGTAGATCTGTCCGGTGATAAGATGGCTATGCAGAGACTGAAGGAAGCAGCTGAGAAGGCTAAGAAAGAGCTGTCCAGTGCAATGACCACCAACATCAATCTGCCTTTCATTACCGCAACCGCAGAAGGACCTAAGCACTTTGATATGAACTTAACCCGTGCTAAGTTCGATGAACTGACCAGAGACCTGGTTGACAAGACCGCTATCCCCGTACAGAACGCTATGAAGGATGCAGGCCTGAATTATTCTGATCTGGGTCAGGTACTGTTAGTAGGTGGTTCCACACGTATCCCTGCTGTACAGGATAAGGTAAGAGCATTGACCGGTAAAGAGCCCAGCAAGTCTCTGAATCCTGATGAGTGCGTAGCAATTGGTGCTTCTATCCAGGGTGGTAAGCTTGCCGGTGATGCAGGTGCCGGTGATATTCTGTTACTGGATGTAACTCCTCTGTCTCTGTCCATCGAGACCATGGGTGGTGTTGCTACCAGACTGATCGAGAGAAATACAACCATTCCTACCAAGAAGAGCCAGATCTTCTCTACCGCTGCTGATAATCAGACCGCAGTAGATATCAACGTAGTACAGGGTGAGCGTCAGTTCGCCAAGGATAATAAGTCCCTCGGACAGTTCCGTCTGGACGGTATTGCTCCCGCTCCCAGAGGAATCCCTCAGATCGAGGTTACCTTCGATATCGATGCCAACGGTATTGTAAATGTATCCGCTAAGGATCTGGGTACCGGCAAGGAGCAGCACATCACCATTACCGCTGGCTCCAACATGTCCGATTCCGATATCGAGAAGGCTGTCAAGGAAGCAGCTGAATTCGAAGCACAGGATAAGAAGCGTAAGGAAGCTATCGAGGCAAGAAACGAAGCAGACTCTTTTGTATTCCAGACCGAGAAGGCTCTGAACGAAGTAGGTGACAAGGTACCCGAGAGTGACAAGACTCAGGTACAGGCTGATCTGGAAGCTGTTAAGGCAATCCTGGAGAGAACCAAGGATCAGGAAATGAGCGACAGCGATGTAGATGAACTGAAGGCTGTAAAAGAGAAACTGACCCAGAGTGCACAGTCCGTATTCACCAAGATGTATGAGCAGGCTGCACAGGCACAGCAGGGAGCCCAGGGCGCAGGTCCTGACATGAATGCACAGGCCGGCGGCAGCAATGCAGGTGGTTCCGCAGATGATGATGTCATCGACGGAGATTTCAGAGAAGTATAAATAACTTCACAAATAGAGCAATCCGTGATATAACAGTAAATGCTGTGTAACAGTGATTGTGATAACAGGCGGCACAGGGTATGCGAAAGCGTGCCCTGTGCATAACCGTCTTAAGATTTATGTGATAGAGGTGCAGAAATGGCAGAGCAAAAGAGAGACTATTACGAGGTCCTCGGTGTAGATAAGAATGCAGATGATGCTGCAATCAAAAAAGCATACCGTGTATTGGCGAAAAAATACCATCCCGACATGAACCCCGGAGACAAGGAGGCAGAACAGAAGTTTAAAGAAGCTTCCGAGGCTTATGCCGTGCTGAGTGATCCCGAGAAGAGACGCCAGTATGATCAGTATGGTCATGCGGCATTTGACGGTGGTGCAGGCGGAGCCGGTGGATTTGACTTTAACGGTGCAGACTTCGGAGACATCTTCGGAGATATTTTCGGAGATATTTTTGGAGGCGGAAGAAGCAGAGGCGCCAGAAATAACGGACCTATGAAGGGCGCCAATATCCGCACCAGCGTGCATATTACATTTGAAGAAGCTGTTTTTGGCTGCAAGAAAGAAATTGACCTGACGGTAAAAGAGACCTGTAAGACCTGTAACGGCTCCGGCGCAAAGCCGGGTACCAGCCCCGAGACCTGTACCAAGTGCGGTGGTAAGGGTCAGGTTGTATTTACCCAGCAGTCATTCTTTGGTACGGTACGTAATGTACAGACTTGTCCGGATTGTCAGGGAACCGGTAAGGTGATCAGGGAGAAGTGTCCGGATTGTCGTGGTACCGGATACATTCCGATGAAGAAGCGTTATGCAGTAGATATCCCTGCAGGTATTGACAACGGACAGTCCACCCGTATGCCGGGACTGGGTGAGCCAGGTGTTAACGGCGGCCCCAGAGGCGATGTGCTGGTAGAGGTAATTGTCGGTCGTCATCCGATCTTCCAAAGACAGGAATTCGACATCTTCTCTACCGTTCCCATCTCTTTTGCAGTGGCTGCACTGGGCGGGGAAGTACTGATCGACACCGTAGACGGTAAGGTGGTCAATGATGTGAAGGCAGGAACGCAGACAGATACCAAGATCCGTCTGCGCGGCAAGGGTGTTCCTTCCTGGAGAAATAAGGATGTCCGCGGTGACCACTATGTAACACTGGTGGTACAGACACCCGATAAATTAAAACCGGAGGCTAAGGAACTGCTGAAGCAGTTCGATGCACTGACCGGAGATTCCCTGAATGCAGTGAAAAATGCAACCGAAGCAGGAGAAAACGGATCTAAGGAGAAAGACTCCAAGGATGGCAAGAAAAAGAAGTTTTGGAAATAAGATTGGTAGCGCCTTTTGCTGACAATCTTATGAATAGCGTGGCTCATTGCGGAGAACTCTGTATTTAAAATCCTTATTTTTACTAAAAAAATACAAAAATACGAGATATTACCATGCAAAAAGCTGTTATTTTCGCTGAGCGTGCAAAATGAAGAAATTCCGTACAAAAATT
>OIWK01002760.1_pt1 | contig 13410 bp, 15 predicted proteins | sample 1587401 | NCBI WGS metagenome assembly OIWK01 (sample SAMEA3888911, study PRJEB22519) | human gut metagenome | biome: human gut; feature: human-associated habitat; material: faeces | place: Denmark | collected 2009
TCAGCTTTCGCTGACCAGAATCACGCACCAAGTCTCACGTGCGTTCGACTTGAACTGTATAAATGATGAGCAACAGATTGATTTTGAGTAAAAAAATTCCCGATCAGCAGTAAGCTATGTGATCGGGAATGAATATTGTATTATTTGCAAAGTTCAGCAACAACCTGGTTAATGACTTTTCCGTCAGCTTTGCCTTTCAGTTCTGCCATAACAGCTTTCATGATCTGACCTTTGTTTTTGGTTGCCAGTACATCGGCAAAACGCTCTGCCAGAATTGCTTTTACTTCTTCTGCGGAAAGCAGCTTCGGAGCATATTCACTGATAATGTCATAACGTGCCTGATATTCTTCTTTCAGATCGGTACGGTCTGCCGGGCAGGTATCTACCTGTTCTTTTACACTTTTTAATTCTTTTAAGATCACGCGGTCAACTAGCTCCGGTTTGATGTCATCACGGCATCCTTCATCAATGGCTGCTTTTTTGACTGCGGATACTAAGGATGAGATCGCATCCTTACGAACTTTGTTTTTTGCCTTCATAGCGGCAATCATGTCTTTTTGTAATGTCTGCATTTCCATAATGTAGTACCTCCTGTATTTTCAGGCAGACAAAAACGTCTGCTCATTTTTAGCAAAACAATGTTTGATCAAACGGATATTCACAGTTGAAACGACAAATTCCTCATTTGTCTAAATGTGAATACGGCTCAGCAGTTTGTTAATATAATACTGTTTGATATGCTGATAATGCCGGTGCAGTGTCTGGTGTACCAGATCGGAATCCTGATTGCGGATCGCGTCCAGAATCTGTGTGTGCTCCTGCAAGGAGCGTGCTGCCAGATCACGGTCATCCAATATAGTGGAAATAAACAGCATCTGCTGACAGTCTAACTGATCATATACCGTTTCCAGACGTTTGTTTCCGGAATAGCTGATCAGTAATTGATGGAATTTCTGATCCCAGCGGGTAAAGTGGAAAATATTATCTTCTTCCAACGCTGTTTTCATATTGTTGAGTGCCATTTCCAGTGCATTTACCACCAGAGCATTCTGCTTATTGATACATGCCTTGATAGCATAATCCTGAAGAAGTTCGATCAGATCGTAAACTTCCAGAATATCCTCCGTGGAAAAGGATGCCACAACCGTTCCTTTTCCCGGAACGAAAGAGAGCAGACCTTCATGCGTCAGCTGCTGCAGGGCATTGCGGATGGGAGAACGGCTGACATTATAGATTTCACAAAGCTTGCGTTCTACCATGACAGTTCCTGCCGGATAAGTATTATTCAGGATATCCTGTTTGATCTGCTGGTATGCAAGCTGCTGTTTGTTTTCCGCTGGCTGATTCAGAGAATCATACTTGTTGTTTTCCTGATTTATCATGTTTGTTCTCCTGTATAAAATAGGTATTCCATGGGATACTTGCGGTGTGTGCCTGTTCTTACTGGGAAAGTATAACAAAAATGAGGAACAATGTAAAGTTTTGGAGAACCGCAAGTTTATCTTTTCATTTTTTTTGAAATGTGATAGTATATCAGAAGAATGTGACGATTTAAAGTAGTGACGTGAAAAAGATATAGGGGATTTGGAGGAAATATATAATGATTTCAAGACGTTTAAGAGAATCATTGGATTCATCTATTTGCATCCGTGATATTTTTGAGGAAGGAAAAAAATTGGCAGCAATTTACGGTGCAGAAAATATTTTTAACTTTACTATCGGAAATCCGAGTGTGGAGCCACCTGCAGCAGTGAATGAGGCATTAAAAGAGATTATCGATACAGAAAAACCGCTGGCACTGCATGGCTATCCTGCAAACGTGGGACATCCGGAAGTCCGCAGTCATATTGCAAATTATCTGAACGGAAAATACGACTGCAACTATACAGAGCAGGGCATTATCATGACAAGTGGTGCGGCAGCAGCTATCGTAGTTATTGCAAATACATTGCTGGATGACGGTGACGAGGTCGTAACATTTGCCCCTTATTTCTGGGAGTATAAGAGCTATGTGGAGACAATGTACGGCAAACTGGTTCCGGCTCTTTGCAACATGGAAACCTTACAGCCGGATCCGGAGACTTTTGAGGCAGCACTGTCACCAAGAACAAGATTTGTTCTGATCAACACACCGAACAATCCGACCGGTGCGGTATATACAGAAGAATCCATCCGCATGGTTACTGACATTTTAAAGAAGAAACAGGAAGAGTACGGTCATCCGATCTATCTGGTTTCCGATGAGCCATACCGTAAACTGGCTTACGATATAGAAGTACCGTATCTGACACATTATTATGAAAATACGATTGTTGTATACTCTTACAGTAAAGCATTGTCCATCCCGGGCGAGCGTATCGGCTATATTGCCATGGAGCCTTGCGTACAGGATTACGAAGATCTGATCGCAGGTATGACCGCTTCCATGCGTTACCTTGGTTATGTAAATGCACCGTCTCTTCAGCAGAAAATGCTGCTGAAATGTGTGGATGCTTCTGTGGATATCAGCATTTATCAAGAGACCAGAGACATTCTGTACAACGCACTGACAGAGATCGGTTACACCTGTATTCATCCGGACGGTGCTTTTTACCTGTTTGTAAAAGCACTGGAGGAGGATGATACAAAATTCTGTGAGCGCGCGAAAGAAGAAAAAATCCTGATGGCACCGGGAACTGCATTCTACGGTCCGGGTTGGGTTCGTGTGTCCTACTGTGTTCCTGCAGAGGTTGCAAAACGCAGTATACCGGCATTCCAGAGACTGTATGACAAATATCAGGCTGAATAGGTATTAAAATTAAGAAGTGATGGAGATTCAGATCTATTATCAGAAATGGGATGAAAAAAGCAAAGATTCACATGAGTTATTAGAACGTGTGATTCGCATTTACGCCAAGGCACATCAGATAAAATTGCCGGAAACGTTACAGATTTGTCAGGAACAAAATAAAAAGCCGTTTCTAAAAAACGTATCGGATATCTGCTTTTCTATTTCCCACAGCGGGGAATGGTGGAGCTGCGCGATTGCGCCGCAGGAAGTTGGTCTGGACATTCAGGAAGAACATGACTGCAAGGCAGAACGTCTGGCAAAACGATTTTTTCATCCGATGGAAGTAGCATGGATGGAACAGCATGGATATGAGAATTTTTGTCGGTTGTGGGCATACAAGGAAAGCTATGTGAAATATACAGGGATTGGGCTTGTAAAGGGTATGGATTATTATTCGGTGGTGAAGCCGGATGGCACATTGACCGGAGAGGAAAGTGTCTGGCAAAAGCAGATTGCCTTTCAACCAGAGTGTTATATGGTTGTGACTGCAAAACAGGAAGCAGAAGTAAAGCTGTTTTTATTGACAGAACAGAGTAAAAAATGATAATCTTATAAACTGGTATGGGGAATACTCATACCAGTTTGTAGTATAGAAGAAACACTCTAAAATATTGATGTTATGAAGGGAGAGTAACATGCGAAAGAAGAAACTTATTGTTATGATCTGTTTTCTTGTGATCGTTGCGGTACTGATCGGAGTATCCGTAGTGACACCGGGAAAAGTTGCAGATCCTGATAACTATGCCTGCGCTGCTTATGCGACAGTATTTGCGTTACTGCCACCGGTTGTGGCTATTGCGCTGGCGTTAATCACAAAAGAAGTATATTCATCACTGTTTACCGGAATTATTGTCGGAGCACTGCTGTACAGCAACGGCAATCTGGAACTGATGATGAATACCATGTTTTTCAATGAGAGCGGCGGTATGGTATTTAAACTTGCCAACAGTTGGAATATCGGTATTCTGATCTTCCTTGTTATGCTTGGTATGTTAGTTGCGCTGATGAACAAAGCCGGCGGTTCCGCAGCATTTGGTAAATGGGCATCCAAACGAATTAAAACAAGAATCGGGGCACAGCTTGCCACAATGGTACTTGGAATCCTGATTTTTGTCGATGATTATTTTAACTGCCTGACAGTCGGAAGCGTTATGCGTCCGGTTACAGATACCCACAAAGTATCCAGAGCAAAACTGTCCTATATTATTGACGCGACAGCGGCACCGGTTTGTATTATCGCACCGATCAGTTCCTGGGCGGCAGCGGTTACATCTTCTGTTCCGGAAGATTCCGGAATCAACGGTTTTGCCGTATTTTTACAGACAATTCCATATAACCTGTATGCGATTCTGACACTGGTTATGATTGTTGGAATGGTCGTATTCCGGGTAGATTTTGGACCAATGCGTACTCATGAGTTGAATGCGATCAAAGGTGATCTGTTCACTACACCGGAGCGTCCGTATGATGAGAGTGATGAAGAGACAGAGAGCAACAAAGGTATCGTGCTTGACCTGGTTCTTCCGGTTGTTGTGCTGATTGCGGCCTGCATTATGGGTATGGTTTATACCGGTGGATTTTTTGACGGAGAGAATTTTATTACAGCATTTTCCGGTTCTGATGCTTCCGTTGGATTGGTAATCGGTGGATTTATCGCGTTGTTATTTACCTTTGTGTATTACATGCTTCGTGATGTTATCACGTTCCATGAATTTGCAGAATGCGTGCCGGAAGGCTTTAAGGCAATGATCGCACCAATCCTGATCCTTGCGATGGCATGGACTTTATCCGGTATGACAAACCTGCTTGGCGCAAATATTTTTGTTGCTGATCTGGTAGCAGGATCCGCGCAGTCTCTGCAAGGATTTTTGCCGATTATTATTTTTGCAGTGGCAGCAGGTCTGGCTTTTGCCACAGGAACATCATGGGGAACGTTTGGAATCCTGATTCCGATCGTTATTGGTGTATTCCCGTCCGGAACAATGATGATTATTTCTATCGCGGCTTGTTTGGCGGGTGCCGTTTGTGGAGATCACTGTTCTCCGATTTCTGATACAACCATCATGGCTTCCGCAGGAGGACATTGTCATCATGTGAACCATGTCACGACACAGATTCCGTATGCGCTGACGGTAGCGGTTGTGTGCTGCATCGGTTATGCACTGATCGGTGTGTTGAATGCAGTGGGAATGCTTGGTATTTCATGGATCGTGCTTCCGGTTTGTGTGGTGATTATGCTCGGATGGTTACTTGTTTTACGGAAGAAATTCGGTAGAGAAGATATCTAAGCGTTGCAGTATCTTTACCATATGCAGTTAAATCAGGTTTTGCATGAAGACTTTCTTGAATGTAGTAAGGGTAGAAGATATGTGTGAGTTGTAATAGTTAATCAGATATAAAAAAACTCCTTTGAGTATATTTATGACAGATGAATGATTCGTCATAAATGTAATCAGAGGAGTTTTTTATGTATCGCATTTTATTTCAATGCACCATTCATTCCTTCTACAAAGAATTTCTGGAAAATGAAAAATATGACTAAAGAAGGAACCATGCTCAGAAGAACAAGCGTCATGTTGTCGCCTTTCATACCAAGCGTAAGATATACTGTCATAGGTATTTTCTGATCGTTGTACATGACAAGGTGTGGCCACTGATAGGAATTCCATGCATTTAAGAATGCGATAATCGTGCCACAGGAAAATGTACTTTTCATACATGGTAAGTAAATTCGAAAGAAAATGCCAAGTTCAGAGACACCATCCAGTCTGGCTGCTTCTATCAGCTCATAAGGAAATCCTCTGGAATTCTGACGGAAGATCATGATGATCAGCGGAGAAGCAAGAAATGGTGCCATAACGCCCCACATGGTGTCGATGATACCCCATTTCGTATACATTTTGAACAGTGGAACCATCAATGGTGTAATAGAAATCATCATAGCGAATAAAACGACTTTAAATAAAATGTCTTTGTATTTGTCGTGATAAATTTCAACTGCAAATCCTGCCAGACCACAGATTAATAGTGTTAGTAAAGTTTGTACGATGGTATATCGCAGGGTAAACCACATGGATTTCAGAAATTCTGTCTGAAATAAAATATAGGATATGTTTTTCCACAATTCTGTTCCTGGGATGACAGGACCTTTTGAAAGTGCAATATTTCCACCGCTTGCCTTGCATATCATCAGGTAGAAAGGCACTAAAAAGCATATGGACGCGATTGTCAGGATCAGATAAGATCCTATTTTTTTGTAGATATTTTTCATAGAACTAAAACCTCATTTCTGTTATCCAGTATAAAGGGTTTGCAGTTTTGTGTATATAATAATATAATGATATTTATATAAGAAAATTAATGTTTGGTAAATGATAAGAATTAATGTGATTGTATCATTGGTAAATAATGAGCAGGTTTGAAAAAAGAGGCAAAAGAATATGTTAGGTGTTATATGGTAACAAAAATACAAGGTACATTTTTGAAGTGGGGAAGGGAAAAGGAAGATGAAACAGATATTAAAAATTGTGGAAAATGCAAACTGGAAAGAGGAATATCCATTATCTGTCAGCACGATAGGACTGGCACAACAGCAAATGCCAATTGTACGTCCACATGGATTGCCTGTACATCAGATTTTTTACTGCACATCAGGAAGTGGAGAATTGACCATCAGCGATCAGAGTTATCGAATTGATGCAGGAAGTGGATTTTTCCTGAAAGCAAATGAACCAAATAGCTATTATGGGATTACCAAAAAGTGGGAACTGAATTATATGGGATTTGAGGGAGCAATCTGTGCATCTTTGCTGGAAACTTATAAATTAAACAGATCAGGTGCGTTTTTACTTTCGACAGAAAATAAATTTTTAAGAGAGTTGAAGAAACTTTACCGTTACTTGGAAGAACATGGAGAACAGAATCCGAAGGAATTGTCAAAAATGTGTTATGCATGTCTGTTGGAAGTGTTTGAATCCATGGACTGGATCGATGTTGGAAAGACAGCAGTGTCAGATGAAATCATTGAAAAAATTATTACATATCTGCAACGGGAATTTTATCGTGGAATTACACTGGAAGAATTGAGTGAACTGACAGGTCTGAGCAAAGAGTATATGTGTTCCTACTTTAAAAAGCGGATGAATAAGACCATCATGCAGGTGCTGTGTGATATTCGGATTATGAATGCCTGCGTATTGTTGAATCGTTTTCCGGACAAAACAATAGCTGAGATTTCAAAAAAATGTGGTTTTGAAAGTCCCAGCTATTTTGGAAGCGTGTTTCGTAAACATCAAGGGATGACACCGGATGCTTACCGTAAGTGGATTCCGGCAGATCACTGATTTAACTTTTGCATTTCCTCATTGAGCAGTTTGATATTGATATTATTTTCGCTGGTGGTTTTGTCTACCCAGAGATTTAAGGCATCTACTGCCAGAGAAATATCATTTAATTTTTTACTGATCAATGCAAAATCTTTGATCTCATCATCGGTGATCTTGCCATCCCGTGTAATCTGAATCAGGCGGTCGGTAAGCGGCTGAATGTCATTCAGAGATGCGATGGTTTCCAGAATAATGCTGGATAATTCCGATGGCTCAACTTCCGGAACATAGCGGTCGCCGATAGCGCATTTGTGTGAACAGTAGTAGTTACACAGATCTGGGCGCTTGTAGCAGTCTGCCATCTGCAGAATGTCATACGGTGTTGGCTCCTGAAGTTCATATTCAAATTTTTCAATGCGGGAGGCAGAAACACCGTCCATTAATTCACTGGCACCATCTCTGGTAAGTTCGCATTCTTCGCGGCATAACTGGTAAATAGTTTTATTTTCACGTTTTGATTGTTTTCCCATAATATGTTTTTGTCCTTTTATAAAATATAATTGTATACTATCTGGCAAATAATTCCTGACAACGAAATAGGATATGGAATATTTGGCAGGGATTCTTAAGAAAGTATTTTGACAAATAGCAGCTTTCATTTAAGAGTAATTCTCTAAAATGGAGAAATAGAAGTATTTATTTCCCTGAAATTGATATGTACGAATACATCAGAAAATATTATACTTGTAATATCAAAAGGTAGCAAGATTATAAAAAGTAAAATCTTGAAATACAATTTTTAATTTATGCATCGGGCATGAACCTGATAGAAAGAGGAATTATGTTAACGTTATTATTTGGAATCTGTATGTTATTCTTATTTGGAAAACTGCTTGTTTTTGGAATCAGAGCAGCATGGGGAATTTCAAAAATTGTACTCACCGTTGTATTTTTGCCAATTATTTTAATTGCTTTGGTAGCAGGCGGATTGTTCTACATTGCATTCCCGATTTTAATCGTATTGGGATTGGTTTCACTGGTAGCAAGAAGATAAGCAAATATAAAATATATATAAGGTTAGAAGAAGTATTAGTAAGTAAATAGAGATAAAGAAAGAGGAAAAATTATGTTAGCAAGTATATTTGGAGTTACGGGATTAATTGTTTGGATCGTAGTGATTGTTGCGGTGATCGCATTATTAAAAGGAAAAAACAAGACATTGTACAAAAGTGATTCGAATCGAATGCTTTGTGGCATCTGTGGCGGAATTGGTGAATGCCTGAATATTGATCCAACAATCATTCGTTTGATCTGGGTTGTGGTTACACTTTGTGGTGGCAGCGGAATTCTTGCATATATTATCGCAATGATAATAATGCCACGAAGAGTATATTAGTGAATGATTGTAAAAGATAAATGGATTTAGCAGAATAATAAAATATTAGCAAGCAAAAATACATTTTAAAACGATGATACGATACCTCTAAAGTAAACAGATTAAATATAAAAAATCTGTTTACTTTAGAGGTGCATTTTATGTCCGGAAAAACAACATTTAAATTGAAAAGCACAGTGTTGAACGTATGAATCAATTTTTTATTAAAAGATCTCAAAAATGTAGAAGAAAAGAGGTAAAATAAAACAGCGGATGCAATGAAGTAATTGAGGACGGATAATGAGAGAAGATAAAAACGAAACAAGGGGGATAAACTTTTACATATTCGAACCATGGGGCGGGATGATTCGTATTCCGACCAGCTATGGTTGCTGAGTTGGCGGAAGCAAATCTGAAGCAGATAATCGAAATGTATTTAGATGATGATACAGAGTGTTCGGAAGAAAATGAAATCATTTTTATTGCTGCTTCAAGATATTATGGAGCAGCAGGGAATAAGAAAAAACAGAAGGAACTGGATAAGATTATTAAAGCATATGATGATTATATAGACGATAAAATGATGAATGACTGCTTGGAAGGTGATGGCGACGCGGATTATGATTTTCTGTGATACAAGAGTGTTGCCACACCATCTGAGGAAAGTCTGAGAGTACAAAAAATGTAAACATACATTAAAAATTTCCTGCATAGATTGTAAAAAAGCAAACTATGCGGGGAGTTTTTGTGAAAAGTTATATCGAAGAGCGGGCAATGGAAATTGCACGATATATCATAGACAACAATGCAACGGTGCGTCAGGCGGCAAAAAAGTATGGAATTAGTAAGTCGACGGTACATAAGGACATTACAGAGAGATTAAAACAGATCAGTCCGGCGCTGGCGGTAAAGACGAGAGTTGTGCTGGATGTCAACAAATCAGAACGGCACATTCGTGGGGGAATGGCGACCAGAGAAAAATATTTGCATCAGCATCATATGTAGAATGTGAAAAGGCAGGAATAGTTTCTGCCTTTTTCTGTATTGTGTTATACTAAAAATATCAACTTGAGTCAACAAACGGTAGAAGATATAAGGGGATACATAAAATGCCAAAAGGAATGAATCAGAAATTTAAGTTATATTGGTTAGCACAGATCCTGTTAGAAAAAAACAGACGATGAACTGTTGTGGCCAAACTTTTTTGTAACATTTATCATAAAAAATAATAAGAGAACAGGCGGACGGAATCAGCATCTATCAAAAAGTAAAATTACGAAAACAGTGATATGTATAGAATTATTTATAACAGAGGAAACATGTAAAAACAATTTGGAAGATATAGAGAAACGAGGATATACAAGGATACTATGAACAATCAGACAAGCATAGAATTACAGAAAGATGATCGTACGTTAACACTTCATGTGATCCGGTCAACGAGAAAAAGTATTGGCTTACAGATGCGGGAAGATGGGACGGTACTTCTGCGGATTCCCAATCGTTTATCTGCACGTGCGCTGCAGGATTTTCTGACACGGGAGCAGACGTGGATCTGGCAAAAAACAGAACAGATGCAGTCACATATAAAACAGCGGGAAAAAACAGGTGCAGTTCCGATGGAACAACTCTCAAGCAGAGAGCTGGATCAGATTAAGGAGAAAATTGGTTCACGGGTAGCACATTACAGCAAGATCATGGGTGTAACAGTCGGACGAATTACAATCCGAAATCAGAAAACCCGTTGGGGAAGCTGTAGTTCCAAGGGCAATTTGAATTATAACTATCAGCTATATTATTTGCCGGAAGAATTGTTGGATTATGTAGTAATTCATGAGTTGGCGCACAGAAGACATATGAATCATTCCGTAGATTTTTGGGGGGAGGTAGAAAAATATTGTCCGGATTATAAGGTGCGAAGAAAGCGTTTGAAAGAATATAAGTTGGTGTAAACCAGTGCGATTATTATGTAGATGCAGCGGTCGAAAATGCGAAAGTGCGGAATATAAGCTAGTGTAAATTGGTGTGATTATTGGTGAATGGAGTGGGCAGAGTATAAGTTTGTATAAAGTGGTGTGATTACTGATAGATGCAGTGGGTGAAGATGTGAAAGAGAAAATAGGTTAGTGTAAAGCATTGTAATTACTGAGAGGTACTGATAAGAAGATATAAAAAATGGACAGATAAAGAGATTTATGAAAATGCCTGATATCTGTCCCATTTTTTTATTGTTATGATTTAGTGTGTTGTTATGTTATAGTTTCTGCTATTATAATAGGAACCTAACGATACAATTTATATATTGACTAGTCAATATAAGATACAGCAATACGGTCAGCTGGAATCTCATGCTCAGCGAAAGTATCATCGGTATCGCCAAGTGTTACAGCACAGCAAGGAACATGTCCTGCTGGAAGACCAAGTTTTGCAATAAGTTCGGGTTTTTCATTTAAAGCTCTGATCGCACCCCAAATGTTGCAGCTTCCGATTCCGAGGTCAGTAGCCATCAGGCACATATGCTCTGCCATCATAGCAGCGTTGGAATACTGTACATTTCCCATTGCCGGATTTTCAATCGGTGTAGAAATCACTACAAGGCAAGGTGCACCGTAAAGAGGTGTTTTGGAAGAATCGCCAAAGAATTCAGCAGCATTGCGGTCTAATTCCTGTAATAATTCAGCATTGCGGACAACTGTCATATGCATGGTATCATATTTTCCCATTCCAATCGGGGAAGCCTGTGCAGCCAGCAGGATTTTTTGTAAATCTGCATCTGATAATGTGTTTTTGTAGCTTCTGACTGATTTACGACAAGTCATAGTTTTTAAAGTTTCCATAGTAGTATCATCCTCCTGTAATAAAAAATGATGCATTGATCCTGTTATGAAAAATGCAGTTTGACTGTAAAATTAGTTTTTACTATCTATTATTATACTATGAAAAAAAGAGCTTGCAATGTTTTTTTGATTCATCGGAGAGGATATGAATATGTCATTAAGTCTGAAATATAGAAATGTGAATTTTAAGGGTAAAGATATTATGTGATAGGTGAAACAATTATTATTATATGGCTTATATAGAGAGCTTTTGTGGAGAATGTATTTTTTCGTTTTCCCTCTTGTAAAGTGGTGTGAGAGTAATATATAATAAAATGAAATGGCGAAGCATTTTGTCGATGTATGGCAAAAATTTTTTTATATATAATATAAAATCATATGTAAAAAGTAAGATCAGCCATGATGAATATCAATATCACATGTAAATAATTTATTGCGAAGGAGGAAACGATCCAATGAACAGAGAAACTGTCATAGTGATTGATTTCGGCGGTCAGTATAACCAGCTTGTGGCACGACGTGTCCGTGAGTGCAACGTGTACTGCGAGATTTATTCCTATAAGACTGATATCGAAAAGATCAAAGCTATGAATCCAAAGGGAATCATTCTGACCGGAGGACCGAACAGCTGCTACGAAGCGGATTCACCGACTTATACCAAAGAGCTGTTTGAACTTGGAATCCCGGTACTTGGTCTTTGCTATGGTGCACAGCTGATGCAACATATTTTAGGTGGAAAAGTAGAGCGTGCCGAGGTGCGTGAGTATGGTAAAACAGAGGTGTTTGTGGAGAATAGTTCCAAATTATTCCATAACGTATCCCCATCTACTATCTGCTGGATGAGTCATTTTGATTATATTTCAAAAACAGCTCCGGGCTTTACGATTACTGCTCACACGGCAGACTGTCCAGTGGCAGCAGCAGAATGTGAGGAGAAAAAACTGTATGCAATTCAGTTCCATCCGGAAGTACTTCATACAGTAGAAGGGAAGACAATGCTTTCTAACTTTGTATATGAAGTATGTGGATGCGCCGGTGACTGGAAGATGGATGCATTTGTAGAAAACACGATCAAAGATATCCGTGCAAAAGTAGGCGATGGACGTGTACTCCTTGCATTATCCGGTGGTGTAGATTCTTCTGTTGCAGCAGGACTCCTCTCCAGAGCAATCGGAAAACAGCTGACCTGTGTATTCGTAGATCACGGTTTGCTTCGTAAAGATGAAGGCGATGAGGTAGAAGCTGTATTCGGACCGGAAGGACAGTTTGATCTGAACTTCATCCGTGTTAATGCACAGCAGCGATATTATGACAAACTTGCCGGAGTAACAGAGCCGGAAGCAAAACGTAAAATTATAGGTGAAGAGTTCATCCGTATTTTTGAAGAGGAAGCAAAAAAAATCGGTGCCGTTGATTTTCTGGCACAGGGAACCATTTATCCGGACGTTGTAGAGAGTGGTCTGGGCGGTGAGTCTGCAGTTATCAAATCTCATCACAACGTAGGTGGACTTCCTGAGTATGTAGATTTCAAAGAGATCATCGAGCCGTTACGTGACCTGTTCAAAGACGAGGTTCGTAAAGCCGGATTAGAGCTTGGAATTCCGGAGAGACTGGTATTCCGTCAGCCGTTTCCGGGACCGGGACTTGGTATTCGTATTATAGGTGAAGTTACAGAGGAGAAGGTTCGTATCGTCCAAGATGCAGATGCAATTTACAGAGAAGAGATTGCAAAAGCTGGGCTGGATCAGGATATCAACCAGTACTTTGCAGCACTGACCAATATGCGTTCTGTTGGTGTTATGGGTGATGAGAGAACTTATGATTATGCTGTTGCACTTCGTGCCGTAAAGACGATTGACTTTATGACGGCAGAAGCTGCAGAGATTCCTTATGAGGTTTTGAATAAGGTAATGAGCAGGATTATTAATGAGGTGAAGGGTGTAAATCGTGTATTCTATGATTTGACGAGTAAACCACCTGGAACGATAGAGTTTGAGTAGCTTGAAAAATCGCGGAAAAGCCCATAAATAAAGGCTTTGCGGG
>OIWK01002767.1_pt1 | contig 13375 bp, 13 predicted proteins | sample 1587401 | NCBI WGS metagenome assembly OIWK01 (sample SAMEA3888911, study PRJEB22519) | human gut metagenome | biome: human gut; feature: human-associated habitat; material: faeces | place: Denmark | collected 2009
TGTATTATCCCAAATCTTCAATTAAATTTGAAACGGTATGTTATTCATCGCTTACGAAACATATCCTTGCCAAAATACCGGTTTTGAGATAGAATTGAGTTGTTTTGTGAGAAACTTTTAGAAATATGAGGAATAGATATGAAGAAGTTATTTCATCAGATGATGAAATTCGGTCTGGTAGGTGTTATTTGCTTTGTAATTGATTATATCACGGGACTGATTGTTTTAAACGTGCTTATGGCACTGTTTACGGATGCGTGGTTTGAAAAAGCCTCAATGATAGGATCAGCAGCCGGTTTTATTGTTTCTGTTATTGTTAATTATATCCTTAGTTTTAAATTTGTTTTTGAAAGAAAACAGGAATTGAACAGGAGAACAGAGTTTATAGTTTTTGTGATACTGTCAGTGATCGGACTTATGATTAATAGTTTTATGATCTGGATCGCAGTAGGACCGATTTATAGGAATAGCAAATTCCTTCAGGAAAATGTAGGATATAATCTGCTTTATACCGGAGCAAAAATAATAGCTACAGCGGTGGTAATGGTTTACAATTTTGTGACCAGAAAGATTTTCCTGGAAAAGAGATAGATTGAGAGGGGGAGAGAATGGACAATATAGCAGTTTTAATTCCATGTTATAATGAAGCACAGACGATAAGAAAAGTAGTAACAGACTGGAAGAAGGAACTTCCGGAGGCAGTAATCTATGTGTATGATAACAATTCGACAGACAATACAGCGGTGATAGCAGAAGAAGCAGGAGCAATTGTAAGACATGAGTATATGCAGGGAAAAGGCAATGTAATCCGAAGAATGTTTCGGGAGATAGATGCAAAAGCATATATTATGGTGGATGGTGATGATACATATCCGGCGGAATATGGAAGAAAAATGGTAAATTGTGTACTTCAGAAGAATGCGGACATGGTTGTAGGGGATCGTCTGTCCTCTACATATTTCCAGGAGAATAAAAGGCCATTTCATAATTTTGGAAATTCTATTGTGAGAGCTTCCATTAATTTTTTATTTCACACAGAAATAAAGGATATTATGACAGGGTGAGACCGTTTCAAGTTTTGTGTAAACGTTAAAAACTGATATAAGATTTATGAATAGTTACAAATGGGCAGAGCCGATTTTCCAGGTTCTGCCCATATCTGCATTATACAAGAGTTTTTAGGCATGTCAATAAGACCTGCTTAAAACAAACTGGTTTTACAGGCGGGAATGGTCGGTACCCTTTGTTATTTTTATGAAGAAAAACACTTTTTGCCATTTTCCGTTATTTTTCTAAAATCAGGGAGAAAATGGCAAAAAGCATACAAAAAAGCCTGTAGACCCTTTCACCTACAGGCTTTGCCCTTTATTCTCTATTTGCATCCAGCATCTTCTGCACCTCTTTATCGAAGTCAGAACGCAGTTTCTGTGTTTTATTAAAAATATCATACTCGATGTCTGCTTTTTCCTTTGCCATTTTACTCGAAACACCGCCTCTATCCTTCAGAATTTTATAGCGGCGAAATGCCAGAAACTCATTAACACTGGCAGCAAACTCTTCCATAGTGAATGTATTTTCTCTCTCAATCAGATCTTCGATATAATCGAAATAACCACTGACCACCCTTTCTAACTGGCGAATCTGCTTCTCATCCAGATAGTTTTTTGCAATGCGTGCATCGGACTTCAGAATTCTGCCTTCCGGTGCATGTTTCCATGTTGTCAGCCCCATATGTTCCTTTTCATGATCTGCTTTGGTATATACAATCTCTGCTGCCGTCTGCCCCACGATAGCATAATGGAACTTGTTCTGCACCATCGCATAAAAGTCCTTTGTTGTGGGAGATTGTCTGTCATAGTCAATGCTGCATTCTGCAAAAATATCTGTGATTTGCTGCCAGATGCGTCTTTCACTCGCACGAATCGAGCGAACACGCTCCAGCAGTTCTTTAAAATAATCCTTACCAAAGGCTGTCCTGCCCTGCTTCAAACGCTCATCGTCCATAGCAAAGCCTTTGATCATATACTCCTTTAAAACACTGGTTGCCCAGATACGGAACTGTGTTGCTCTGCGGGAATTTACTCTGTAACCAACAGAAATGATGGCATCCAGATTATAAAAATCCATCTTACGTTTGACTTGTCTATTGCCCTCAGTTTGAACTGTTTCCATTTTGGAAACAGTTGCAGCTTGACTTAATTCGCCATCTGCATAAATGTTGGCAAGATGCTTTGAAATTGCAGGAACTTCAACTGCAAATAATTCTGCCATTGCTTTCTGTGTCAGCCAGATGCTTTCATCTTTTACGAGCGCATTCACAGAAAGGTCTTCTTCAGCGGAACGATATATTAAAAAATCTACTTGTCTATTCATATTTTTACCCCCTTTGCACAGAATGGAACTATCCAGAGTATAACGAAAAAAAAGTAGTAATTCAACCATCACCGTATGAAAAACTTCTCCCGTCAGGTGTGTCCCAATAAGAAAACATGAAGATAATAAAATACCCGAAAGCCCACCAGACTTCACTGCATCCTGAAACAATTAAAAAGAATTGAATCGATTCCCTTTTGTATCGGTGCGTTTATCTCCACGCATAAATGCGCCAACCCAAAAAGCACCTGCATTTATCATGCAGGTGCTTCGGATTTCATCTGTGAAATTGGTGGTAAGTTGGTGGTAAATCAGTCATTCCCGAATTTTCCACTATCTCAAAGCCCTTGATTTTCCGCCATTTTCCGACTCATCAATCGTTAATGGGCTTCATTGTCGGGATTTGAGTTCTGACCGTTTCATCTTGTTTCAACATAGCCTGTTGTGCCATAAAACCGCCACCTTCATGACATTCTTCATACAGCTTTGATTCCATTTCATGCCTTCCTGCGCCGTTTGGTTTTGAGCAAAAGTTGTGGGAAAGTTGTAAAAAGTTGTAGTGGCTCAGAATTGGCTCGAAGATGGCTTAAAATTGGCACAATGAATGGCTACATTGCTTTGAAAGGCAACAGCCCCAGGAAGAGTAAAGCCTGCATGGATACTGCCATCGTCAGCAAGCAGATTCATACAGAAACAAGTATAGCATAAGCCCCAGAGATGTTCAAGTCAACGATTTTTTCGTTGGACCTTCCAATTTCATACCTTATATATAAAAAGGAGATTCTTATGCCAGCCTATCAATTACAAATTAAACAGGTGGTGGACTATCCACGTTGTCGGATTTACCGACAGTTTATCCATCGTCTGATAGATGACCGGAGCATTCGCGCAAGCGGCGGCTCCGGCCTTTTTTATTATACCGTGCTTTGCAGCTTTGCAAACTTCCGCACCTCATACCGGCGAATTGATGGCATCAGCTACACCGTCTACCCCGGCGAATGGGTCTGTACGCTCAAAGAGCTTTCTCAATGGTTTCGGACTCGTTTCCAGTGTCAGGCGCTTTCCATCCTGGGAGAGCTTCAGCAGCGTCATCTCATTGACTTCTCCTCTCTGGGGCGAGGGAATGTGATCCGCTATAAAATCCGGAACTGGGCCCGGCATAACACAGTTCTGGAGTATAACGCTCCCTGTCAAAAGGACACCGGTTTTTTCTTTCTGCCGGTATCCATCGTTACTGATTTAATCAGCTCTGACCGCTGTTCTGAAATGGACATCGTGCTGGATCTATGGGTCTCAGCCATCTACAACGACAGTCAAGTGCAGGGGTCGGCGCTTGGGCCTGTAGCCTATTTTCGCAATGGCACCGGCAACCCTTTGGTCACCTATACGGAACTTTCCGCTCGCTGGGGCCTTTCTCGGGCCACTGTTGGCCGTATTCTTAAAAAGCTGTCCTCCTTGGACTATATTTCCCTCATGTCCTTCCCCGGCCGCCACGGCAGTGTAATCTATCTTAAAAACTACTTGTCCACCATGTTTGAAATATCTGATGTGATGGTGGACAAAGAGGAGGTCGCTATGACACTCAATATCCGTCTGGAGCTTCCTGCGGAGGGCTGTGTTGACCAGGAAGAGCCCACCATGGAGCATGAGGTCATCGTTTCAGACGAACTCTCCAGCGTTTCAAAAACTCACATTGAAATCATCCTGCAGAAAATGGCGCAAATCCTGATGGCACAAGGGATTTCGTGCTTTGGATGCTCCCTCTCTCACTACAAGTTATATCCTTTATCGGGCGACTGCCGGGAAGTATTACTACCCCGCGCGCGCGATCAAACGGTGCTGCGCTTAGGCCTGGCTGTGTTGTGCGGCAACAAGCAGGTCGCAAGTTTTGAACTTACTCTCAACCCCATTGTTGAAAACGATTAAGGAGGCATAACCATGAAGAAATTTGACGAAAAGAATGTTGCTGAAAACCCGCTGTACCACGACACCTGGAAGCTGCTGAAAAAATACCGTGATGTGGTTTGGAGCCTGGAGCTGTCTGTTCAGCATGTCCGGACAAAATTTGAGATCGAGTATGGCACTTCCATCGAGGATTTTCTGGATTCTGTCTACCTGGCCGGCGCCGATCTGGCGGGCAGCGATATTGAGCATCACGCCAAGTGCATTGAGCGCAGCCACAAAATGCTGAAATTGCTGGATTCGGCAGTCGATCTGCTCCGCACCAAGCACAAGAACGGTGAAGCATACTACTGGCTTCTGTACTACTCTTTCCTCTCCCCCCAGCAGCTGAAAAATGTGGAGGAGATCATCGAGAACCTGCGTCCTCATATCCGGGATATTTCCTTCCGCACCTATTACCGTAAGCGGCGGGAGGCCATCGAAGCCCTCAGTTCCGTGCTGTGGGGATATACCTCCAAGGACAGCCTGGATGTGCTGGAGCAATTTTTCCCAGACTTGAAGGCCAGCGAAAACAAGCAGGGCAAATAATTGGCACATATCGGGAAAATAATTGGCGCGTTTCTGCCCTTGAGGCGTAAATCTCCATGTGTTAGACTGAATATGCTCAAACTTGCACCCAAAACCGAATACGGACAGAGAACAGCGCCTTTTTCCGAGGTGCTTTTTTCTGTCCAAACGGCCGTCCGGCCCGGGAATAAGCCCGCATCTGTAAATCAGGTGTGGGCTTATTCTTTGCTTTTTGAGCAACGATCATCACATTTGGATTGGAGGTCCTCAAACATTGAAGAAACTGAAACTTCCCCAGCCGAAGCGGAAAGATGCTGACCGCACGCCTCAGCATCATTTTTCCGCTGCCAAACTCGCCTATATGGCTTTTCTCTGTGTCACGATGTCGCTGGTCTTCTGTCAGCCGGCCTTCGCTGCAACCGATGTTTGGTCTAAAGCCAAAGAGATCATGCAGGATGTCTACACGCAGATCGTCGCCATTTCCACCATTGCGGCCATTGTGACCGCCTCGGTCGCCCTGCTGTTGATGAACTTCTCCCGCTCCGGCCGGACCGTCGATGAAAGCCGTGCTTGGCTAAAGCGCATCTGTATCACCTGGGCAATCCTCAACGGATTGGGCTTTATCATGGCTTATGTGACGCCTCTGTTTGCCGGCGGTCAGTGGGCTGGATGACAGAGACAACTCTACACCCGCTGGAAGGAGGCGTAATTTATGGGTATCCTGGATGGCATCGTTGAATGGATTGCAGAGCAGATCATGGCAGGTCTCGACCTTGTGACTACTTCGGTTTTGGGCGCGCTTGGTTGTGACATGACCGTTTTTCTGCGCTATTTCCCCGCCGCAGAGACGATGTACGGGATTTTCGTAGCTCTAGCTGTCGGTCTGATTTTGCTCAACTGGGTATGGCAGCTGTTTAAGAATTTTGGTCTGAGCGCCGGTATCGAGGCAGAAGATCCTGTGAAGCTGAGCATCCGCTCGGTTCTCTTCATTCTGCTGGCACTTTTTTCAGACGAGATCATCAACACAATACTGACCATCGGCGGCACCCCGTACCGCTGGATCATGGATTCGGAACTGCCGCCCCTCAGCTTTGCTGATTTCAATTCGGTGATGCTGGTGATCATCGGTGTATGTGCCAATGGAGCCGTGGCCTTGATCACTTTGATTCTGGTCGTCATTTTGGCATGGAACTATCTGAAACTGCTGCTTGAAGCAGCGGAACGCTATGTATTGCTTGGTGTGCTGGTCTATACCGCACCAGTCGCTTTCGCGATGGGGGCGAGCCAGACCACATCAAACATCTGGAAATCCTGGTGTCGGATGCTGGGCGGGCAGATTTTTTTGCTGCTTATGAACGCCTGGTGCCTGCGCCTATTTACGAGCATGGTTGGTTCTTTTATCTCCAACCCGCTTTCGATTTAAGGAGGGGCGTAATGAAAAAACTCAGAAGAATTCTGTTTCTTGCGCTCATGGTCGGCCTTCTTGCCTGCCTGTGCTGCCAACCCGCTTTTGCTGCCGTTACGGAGGAAGAAGTGCAGGCGCAGGTAGACGCCGTAGGCAAAGAAGCAGTATCCGGCAATGTCCTGATTTGGTTCATGTGTGCGATTGGTTTTCTCAAAGTATCACAGAAAATCGACTCCTTCATGGCAAGTCTTGGGGTCAATGTAGGCCATACCGGCGGCAGTATGTTGGCGGAGGCCTTAATAGCCGCCCGGGGATTCAGTGGATTCAAGAGCTTTTCCAGCCACCATTTCGGTGGTGGGCACAGCAGCAATTCCACTCATGTGAATGCAGGCGGTGGCGGCAAGGGCGGCGGCTTTGGTGCCGGCTTTGCCAGCGGCGGTTTGGCCGGGGTAATTGGCCGAAAGGTCACGAACAATGCGGTAAAAACAGCGACAACTCCCTCAGAAACAAAAGCCTCCGGCCTTGGTGGTCTTGTAGGCGGTGCTGCAGGGGGTATCGGCGGCCACATCTATACTTCGTCCGTCAGCAAGGGTGGCAATTTCGCCAACAATGTGATCGGTTCTGTTGCCACCGGGAACATCACCCAGATGGGTACGATTTCCGGTGAGAAAGCTGTTGACGCTCTTCACTCTTACATGGGGCACGCTGCTTTGGAAGCTGGCGCTGAAAACATTCCCCAATACCAGAATGTTGAGATCGGCGGCGGGCGTATCACAGGCACCGAAGTTACCGCCGAGCATCCGGAGGGTATCGCTTTCGGAATGTATCATGCAGATCAGTATGTTGCACCCGAGGGCCAATACACAACGGTTCATTCCGCCGACGGTGCGGCATGGTATAAGCAATACGCTGTTGACACTGTAGAGAAATCCCCCTACATGGCGCCGGATGGTTCGATAGCCTACAACGAGTCAATCGTCAAAAAGCTGCCCCCCACTCCCCGCAGAAAGGACAGGCTCTAAATGGATGAAGAAAAAAAGACTGGTCTTGCCGACGCTGTGGAAACCGGAGCATCCGCCGCCCACACGATAAAAGGCGCCATTAAGGCAGGCAAGGCAATTTCCGGTGCCGCAAAAGGAGCTGCCGCCGGCGGCCCGTATGGTGCCGTGGCCGGGGCTGTTTGGGCCGGACGCAAGCACATCGGCAAGATCATTACCGTCATTATCATTCTGCTTTTGCTTCCGGTACTGTTTATCCTGATGCTCCCGGGGCTTATCTTTGGAGGTCTGGTTAACGCCTTTTCTCCGGCAGATTCCGAAGCCCCTGTCCTCAACAGCGAGACAGCTATTGTGGAAAACGCCAATGACATCACATTCACCATCAATTCCATTCTGGGCGAGGCGCTGGATGATGTGATGGCCCGGATCGAGAAAGATTTTGCTTCGTCTGGTGCTGACCACATGGAGATCAAGAATTCCTATTCCTCCGGCCCTGTTTTCAATGCCAATCTCATCATCTCTCAGTATTGTGCGGCCCGGGATGAGGATTTTGAAAGCATTTCACTGGATGATTTGGCCGCTGTTCTCCGGGATAATAAGGAACACCTGTATTCCTACACCAGCGTCCAGGAATCCCGTGAGGTTACTACCGAGGACCCGGAAACCGGCGAGGAAACCACCACTACCGAAACATGGATCATTTACACGATTCGGTATAACGGTGAATCCTATCTTGCGGACCATGTTTTCGCACTCACGGATGAGCAAAAGGAACTTGCCTCTGACTACGCTTCTAACCTAAGCACCTTTTTGGGTGATGGGTTGCTCCAGAACATGACGGAGTGGACCGGAAACAGCATCCCCTCTCTTGGGGATGTAACCTTTACCGATGGTGTGACACCGGTGGTGTACTATAACCAGCTGGATGAACGCTATGCCAGCCAGCATTACGGAACTGACAACATTGGCGGCTACGGCTGCGGGCCGACCAGCATGGCAATCGTAGTGTCTTCCCTTACGGACGATACGGTTGATCCCGTGGAGATGGCGCAGTGGTCCTATGAAAATGGATACTGGTGTGACAACAGCGGCTCCTATCACGCCCTGATTCCTGCCGCAGCGGAGGCCTGGGGACTGCCGGTATCCGGCTGTACGACATCCGAGCCGCAACGCATCGTCGATGCTCTTTCCGAGGGAAAGCTGGTTGTGGCAATCATGGCTGAAGGGCATTTCACTTCTTCCGGCCATTTCATCGTTCTCCGAGGCGTAAAAGACGGTCAAATCATGGTGGCAGACCCGGCCAGCTATAAGCGCAGTGAGCAACTTTGGGATCTGTCCATTATCTTAAACGAGGCCAGCCGTCGTGCAGGCGCCGGCGGTCCGTTCTGGATTATCGGTTGACCTTCCTTCGGTTACGGAAATGAGGTATGTATGAGCAACAAAAACGACCATGATATTTATATCATACCGCCGAATTTCATTGAATCAGGCACATTTTTCGGCGGTATGTTCCGTGCGCGGAATGTTATTGAGGCCGGTATCCTGGCTTTTGCCATCGGGGTGCCGGTCTTCATGTTTGTTCCTTTCGGGTTGACGACCCGCATTATCATTTTGTGCCTGACCGCCCTTCCTGCGGCTCTGGTCGCATTGATCGGCATTTCTGGCGAGAGTTTGTCGGAATTTCTGATTATCTTTTTGAAATATCTGCGGAATCGCCGCATCGTCGGCGGCGATGGTCAGCAGCCGAATGAGCAAGCGTCCCCTATGAAACGCCCCGGCAGGCATCTCAAGCAGAGGGCTCCGAAAGAAAAGGAGTCTCGGCCTCCGAAGCGCAGGCGTTCCGGTGAATCGGATTTTCCAGCTGAGTTTGACGAGGTTCGCAGTTACGAGATTCGTGAGAAGCTCCGGCCCAAGAAAAAGCCGAAGAAAGAACTTTCGTCCAAAAAAGCGAAGAAAAGGCCCAACAAGCGGAAGGAGAAGGCATGTCCACCCAAGCGCCCCGCTCATATCAAAGAGCAGCCGCCCGCCTGCCTGAATCCGGTGGCAGACTATCTTCCCATCGAAAAGATCCAGAACGGCATCATCTACACCAAAGACCACCGGTATGTCAAGGTGGTCGAGGTGGTTCCCATCAACTTTATGCTCCGCAGCGCGAGAGAGCAGCGCAATATCATCTACTCTTTTGTGTCGTATCTGAAAATCTCTCCCGTCAAGCTGCAGATCAAGGTGCTGACCCGTCGGGCGGACATCAACCGTCATTTGGACACAGTACGCAGGGAGATGGCTCAGGAGAAAAATGAGCAGTGCCGTTTGATGCAGGAAGACTATCTGAGCTTTGTGCAGCAGATCGGCGCCCGGGAAGCTGTCACACGGCGCTTTTTCCTGATTTTTGAGTATGAGCCCTGGAACAACACCCGGCGTTCGGAACAGGAAGAGGAAGCTATTCAATCCCTGCAAAGCGCCGTACATACTGCATCCAATTACCTCCGGCAATGCGGTAATGAAGTGATTATCCCCGAAAACGAGGACGAATTTACGGTTGATGTTCTTTATAATCTCCTCTGCCGAAATGAGAGCGCCATCAAACCGCTGGCACTCCGGGCACAGGAGGTTGTTGCACAGTATGCGGCAAAAGGCCGAGAAAGCGAGATTGACCATATCCCTGCAGCCGAGTTTGCCGCTCCCAAGAGTATTGATTTTTCTCATGGGCGCTATCTGTGCATAGACGGGCTGTACTACGCCTATTTGCTGATTCCGTCGGATGGTTATAAGACGCAGGTTCCCGCCGGATGGCTGAGTTTAATCGTCAACGCCGGCGACGGCATCGACATGGACATGTTCCTTTCCAGGCAGCCCAAAGAGCGCATCATCCAGCGGGTAGGCCAGCAGCTCCGCATCAATCGTTCCAAAATCAAGGACGCGAGCGACACCAACACTGATTTTGACGACATCGACGGCGCCATCCGAAGCGGCTATTTTCTGAAGGAAGGTCTTGCCAACAACGAGGACTTCTACTATCTGAATCTGTTGATTACCGTTACTGCCCCTACTGAGGAAGATTTGGAATGGAAGGTCAGCGAGATGAAAAAGCTTCTGCTTTCGCAGGATATGGATGTCCGTTCCTGCCATTTTCGTGAGGAACAGGCATTTCTCTCCGCGCTCCCGCTGGTATCCATGGAGAAAGGACTTTTTGAGCGTGGCAAGCGCAACCTGCTGACTGGCGGCGCCGCAAGCTGCTACCCCTTCACTTCCTTTGAGATGTGTGACGACAACGGCATCCTTTTGGGGGTCAACAAGTACAACAGTTCCCTCATCATCGTGGATATTTTCAATTCTGCGATTTACAAAAATGCCAACATTTCGATTTTAGGTACCAGCGGCGCAGGCAAAACCTTCACAATGCAGCTCATGGCGTTAAGAATGCGGCGTAAAAATATCCCTATTTTCATCGTCGCTCCCTTGAAGGGGCACGAGTTTCACCGCGCCTGTGCAAATGTGGGCGGCGAGTTTATCCAAATCTCCCCGGCAAGCCCTCACTGCATCAATGTTATGGAGATCCGCAAGGTTGATCGGTCTGTCAATGAACTCCTGGACGGCCCCGGAATCCAGCTTTCTGAATTGGCGGCAAAAATCCAGCAGCTGCACATCTTTTTCAGCCTGCTCATTCCCGATATGAGCCATGAAGAGCGTCAGCTTTTGGACGAAGCGTTGATCCGCACTTACAACGCAAAGGGCATTACGCATGATAACGCTTCACTGGATGACCCGGCCAATCCGGGTCAGTACCGGGAAATGCCGGTGCTGGGCGACCTGCATGAGATTCTGAAAGCTGCGCCGGAAACTACCCGCATGGCTCATATTCTCAACCGTCTGGTTCACGGTTCGGCCAGTACATTTAACAAGCAGACCAATGTAAGTCTGGATAACAAATATACCGTGCTGGACATTTCCTCGCTCACCGGCGATCTGCTGACTGTAGGTATGTTTGTGGCGCTTGATTTCGTGTGGGACCGGGCAAAGGCCGACCGCACAGAAGAAAAAACCATCTTCATCGATGAATGCTGGCAGCTCCTTTCCGGCGCCGGCGCCACAGGCACACGACTGGCCGGCGATTTCCTCTTGAAGATTGCAAAAACGATACGTGGGTATGGAGGCTCGCGAGCCAAGACCTCAACGATTTCTTCAATCTGGATGAAGGTCGCTTTGGCAAAGGTATCATCAACAACAGCAAGACAAAGATCATTCTTAACCTGGAAGATGATGAAGCGGAACGGGTTCAGGAGACCCTGCATCTGTCCGATGCGGAAACGATGGAGGTCACCCATTTTGAGCGTGGCAATGGCTTGATCTCGACCAACAACAACAATGTCATGGTTGAGTTTAAGGCCAGCCCTCTTGAGAAGGACCTGATTACCACCGACCGGCGTGAACTTCGTGAAATTCTGGAGCGCAAGCGTCGTGAACAGGAGTCTGCATAACCCTTGTTCTCCTACATTTCTTCAAAACACGCCAAATAGACGCTGCGATGACGCCTTTCAGCGATGATTTTCGAAAGGCGTCCCGATGGCGTCTTTTATGCGTCATCTATTTTTACAAACAGGAGGTGAGCTCATGAAGACCAGGGCTGAAATCTATGGAAATGAAGCTGCAACGCTACTACGGACGGTGACTATGTATCCTGGTCTCAGCCAGCAGCAGCTTCTTTGCTTTCACCCTGGCAAGTCTGAAACAGCGAAAGCCCTGCTTTCCCATCTGGAAAGACAGGGCCGCATTTTCCAAAGTGATAACGGCGGATATTTTCCTGCCGGCTATTCGCCCAAAGCTGATCAGGCGCTTATCAAGGCGGTGTGGGTCCTTTTGGATTTCATTCAGCAGGCTGATTATCATGCACCTGCGGAGTTCCCTGTCAAACTGGTCTTTTTCGCCAACGGGGAGCTGTATGAAGTCGCCTATGTCGCCCATGGACAGGAAGCGTTAGTCTGTCATGCCCTACGGAGCAACAAGGGCGGTAGCCGCCGCATCATCGTGGTCGATTCTCCGACACAGATTGCCAAAATCGACTGTCCCGACATATCCGGTTTTTGCACCGTATCCCAAGATGGACAAACCCAGTATTTCAAGAAAGCAGGAGGCACATGATTTTTGGATCGAAAACTGATTTCCCGCAGAATAGGGAGCATTCTTGACGATATATCCCGTTTGAGTAATGCGCTGTATGCGATGGACACAACAGACATCCAACGCTATCCCGACAATTACGAAATTCTCTCTACGGATGCTGCGCTTCGGGCGGAACGGATCGCCTGCCGGCTGCGGCATTTGATATATTCCAGCACCTCCATCCAGAAGGGCGAGTATCTCCAATCCGCCAGCGTGGCGCAGGGCATCTCGATAGCCTATGAAAACGGGGTCCTGGAAGTGACCCTTCCCGGGCTTCTCCCAAAGCGCCGGCAACGGCAAAGTTCCGAGTTCCTGTTAGACCCGCTCTATTTCGCTCTGGAGCAGTACGCAAAGGAACAGCCTCTCCCCCATTACCGGAATTGTGTTGTCTGCTTTGCCCAAGTTTACGATCAAACACTTCCCACCAGGCGGGTGCGTGATTATGACAATCTGGAGGAAAAGCAGTTGCTGGATCTGGTGTCCACCTTTGTGATGGCCGATGATACCGGTTTGCTATGCGACGCCTATAATACCACAGAGCTGGGAGAGCAAGACTGCACCAAGATCTTTGTCATGGAAAAAAAGCGGTTTCCCCAATGGCTTGCAGAGCGCAAAGAGGGCTTGAAAACCATCTCGGATTTTTGAGCCTTTTGGCCCTTATTTTTCCCGACATACCTTGATGGCACAAAAAAGCCCGGATTTTCAACGCTTCCAGACTTGCGCCACCGCAGAATTTTACCGAAGTTCTCAGTCATCACGGTAAAAAAACACTTCACAAGGGAGGTGATCACTTGGGAAAAGCAGCCGGACATTTCCACAGCCGAACACGCTCCCATTCCGGCTTCTGTCGTTGACAGCCATCTCTGGAGAGTTCCCCACCAGCCAGCTCAACCGTCTCCCAGCCAGTCCTTACTATTTGGAGTCGGTTGTGACCGATCTGAAAAAGAGCGGGCTACTCCGAACCTATTAC
>OIWK01002781.1_pt1 | contig 13320 bp, 10 predicted proteins | sample 1587401 | NCBI WGS metagenome assembly OIWK01 (sample SAMEA3888911, study PRJEB22519) | human gut metagenome | biome: human gut; feature: human-associated habitat; material: faeces | place: Denmark | collected 2009
GGGAGAAGCGGAAGCTGACCCAGCAGGAAGTAGCCGATGCACTGGGGATCAACAGACGTATGATTACCCGGTACGAGAACGGCATTTCCTTTCCGCGCACCAAAGGCTCTTATAGAAAAATCGCGGATTTGAAAAGATGCTCAATGATCTCAAGGCACAAGCCGCTTACGAGGCGGATGAGATGGAACGCCTCAAAGCCGAAGGTCGAGAGAAGTCCGCGACGTATCGGCAGTTTTTCGCCAACCGGCTCTTTTATAAGCAGCTGCTGAACACCTATAAGAAATACGGCTTAATGGACTAAGCGCATCCGGAAGAGAATGGAGAAAGACAGGTGATGTTATGAACTGGATCAATGAATTGTCGTGGTTATGGGAAACACTTGGCATTGCGCTTATTGCTGCGGCTGTCTGCGTAGCTTGCGCCGCTCTGATCTGCAAAGCAGCGAAGAAGAAAACCAACAAAAAGGTGTTGGCTGTCATCGGTGCTGCAGCGTTTGTGGGCGCGATTCTGGCGGTCATTCTGATTGCCCGGACACCGATGCCGATTTGATTAGACAGGAGGCTTTTACTATGGATAAGGAAAAATATTCGATCATATTCAGCAGCTTGACCGGCAACACAAAAAAACTTGCTGATACAATTCGCGCGGTGCTTCCGGCAGAAGACTGTGACTATTTCGGTGCGCCGAAAGCGGAAGAACTGCACTCCGAAATACTCTATATCGGGTTCTGGACGGATAAGGGCAACGCGGACAGTGCAACCTTGGAACTACTGTCAAAGCTGAGAGACAAAAAGGTTTTTCTATTCGGAACGGCGGGCTTTGGCGGCAGCGAGGCATATTTTCAGAAGATCCTTGAGCATGTTAAGCAGTCTGTTGGCCCAAGCAACTCCGTGTTCGGAGAGTATATGTGCCAGGGCAAAATGCCGCAGTCGGTACGGGATCGTTATATGAAAATGAAGACACAGCCGGAGCATCCGGCAAACATTGACGCTCTGATTGAGAACTTTGACCGTGCCCTCTCCCATCCGGATGAGGACGATTTGGAGAGACTGAGGAAAATCGTTTTGGATCGACAATAGAACAGGGGGGATTCCTTAGGCAATACCGCACAATTCCCGCCTTACGGCTTAAGCACCGCTCCGGCGGCTGCGGCACCTCGCTCGCCGTATCGGCACTTAGAATTATGCGGTATTGTCATAAATTAAAAAAGAACACTGCTTTTGAACCGCGGCGCAGGTGCGCCGCTCAAAAATTGGTGCGCTATCGAAAAATGCAGGCGGCAACCTTTTATCATCAAGCACCATAAAAGAACTGCTGCAAGTACTGCAAGCAGTTTTTATTCAGTCCTGCATTTTACAAATCATTCTACTGAAAATTCTACTATTTCATCATAAAAACTTTCTAAAATCCTGTCGGACGCTGTGGTACAATAAACCTATCATAAAAGAACATTCCGCACCACAAACCACAACAAGACAGGAGATTTGCCATGCGTAACGTAGTTTCCCTGAACGAAAACTGGACCCTGACCTTCCCCAAGGGCGAACGCCCGGCTGAAGCGGTTACCCTGCCCCACACCTGGAACGCGGTGGATGGCATGGACGGCAACGGCAGCTATCTGCGCACCACCGGTGTTTACACCCGCACCTTTACTGCGCCCAAGCAGCCTTTGGCCGGCGGCCGCACCTATATTGAAGTTCTGGCCGCAGCCCTTTCCGCTACCGTCAAGGTCAACGGAACGGTTGCCACCACCCACGAGGGCGGTTACTCCATTTTCCGCGCTGATGTGACGGATTTGTGCCATGACGGCGAGAACGAGCTGACCATTGAAGTCAGCAACGAAGATACGCCGTCCATGTATCCCTCTTCCGCCGACTTCACGTTCTATGGCGGCTTGTACCGCGGCGTCAACCTGATCAGCGTGCCCAACACCCACTTTGACCTGGATTATTTCGGCGGCCCCGGCATTAAAGTTACCCCCAAACCGGCAGCGGACGGCGGCGCCACGTTCGAAATCAAAAGCTATGTGACCAACCCGGACGAAAACTTTACCGTGCAGTACAGCATTGAAGATCCCTATGGATTTGAGGTTGCTTCCGCCACCCGCCCGGCTGATAACACCGCCGTTACCCTGTATGTGCCTGATGCTGAGCTGTGGAGCATGGACGAGCCCAACCTGTACACCGTAATTGCCCGCCTGCAGCGCTGCAATGAATCCTATGACGATCTGTGCGTCAATGTTGGTGTGCGCAGCTACACCGTCACCCCGGACGGCGGCTTTTCCATCAATGGCGTGCCCACCCCGCTGCGCGGTGTTTCCCGCCATCAGGACCGCTTGTACAAAGGCAACGCTCTGAGCATTGACGACCATTACGAGGATGCCCAGATGATCAAGGAAGTCGGTGCCAACACCATTCGTCTGGCCCACTACCAGCACAGTCAGGATTTCTATAACGCCTGCGACTCCATCGGTTTTGCCGTTTGGGCCGAGATTCCGTTCATCAGCGTGTTCAAACCCGGCGAGGATGCCCACGCACACTGCCGCCGCGAGATGACCGAGCTGATCATCCAGAACTACAACCACCCATCCATCATGTTCTGGGGCATTTCCAACGAAATTTTGATTGGCGGCATCAGCCAGGAGCTGGTGGAACGCCACCACGACCTGCAGAAGCTATGTAAGGAGCTGGATCCCACCCGTTCCACCACCATTGCCCATGTTTCGCACACCCCGACCGACGGCCCCATGCACCACATCACCGACCTGGAAAGCTACAACCACTACTTTGGCTGGTATGGCGGCAAGATTGAGGACAATGGTCCCTGGCTGGACAAGTTCCACGCCGAGCACCCCGATATCTGCCTTGGCGTTTCGGAATACGGCTGCGAAGGCATCATCAACTGGCACAGCAGCACCCCCCAGTGCAAGGATTATACCGAGGAATACCAGGCCGTATACCATGAATATATGGCACAGGCCTTTGAGGATCGTCCCTGGATCTGGGCCAGCCATGTATGGAACATGTTCGACTTTGGCTGCGCAGCCCGCAACGAGGGCGGCGTGGCAGGCCGCAACAATAAGGGCCTTGTTACCATTGACCGCAAAACCCGCAAGGACAGCTTCTACCTGTACCAGGCATACTGGACCAAGGACCCGATGGTGCACATCAACGGCCGCCGCTATGCCCAGCGCGCCGGGGAAACCACCGAAGTCAAGGTTTACTCCAATCAGGACTGCGTGACCCTGTACCTGAACGGCAAGGAAGTTGGCACCCAGCAGGCCCACCGCGTGTTCCACTTTACCGTGGCGCTGGCCGAGGGCTTTAACACCCTGCTGGCCGTGGCCGGTTCCGCCAAGGATTCCATCACGCTGGAAAAGGTAGAGAAAGAGCCCGCCTGCTACACCCTGCCGGAGTTCAATGAGCGCCAGGAGGGCGTTGCCAACTGGTTTAAGCAGATGGGCAGCCTGGATCTGGAATCCCCGATGGAATTCCCCGAAGGGTACTATACTATCAAGGACTCTATGGCAGAGCTGGCCAAGAACGAGGAAGCTTTTGCCATTGTTGCCAAGGCCGTAAAGCTGGTCACCAACTTTGACCTGAAACCCGGCCAAGGGATGTGGAGCATGATGAGCGGCATGAGCCCCGAACACATGAGCGGCATGATCTCCACCGACCTGCTGGGGGATAAATTTCTGCCCAGCCTGAACGCCCAGCTGATCAAGATTAAAAAGTAATCCCCTGCCTTTTTAACCCCATAAAGGCAGACGGAACAGCAAGCAAAAACGCCAGAGCAGCGCCCGGTAAGGGTTGCTGCTCTGGCGTTTTTATTCGCGTATTATTGTTATTTTTGTCGTTGTTAATTTTTTTCTTCCTGTGCGTCCGGTTTTGCGGTAAAAAAGTGTTTCACCTTTTCTGCCCCGGCTGCTTCCATAGGGTACTGGGCTTTGATGCGCCCATCCTCAAAACGCAAAATTACCGTGCAGCAGGTCAGCAGCAAATCGCACTGGCCTTGGCGCATCCGATAGAACGCTTTTATGCTTTTCCCTCTCGCCCGCTTATTTGGCGCAGGTCAAATCGCTTGCCTTGGCCGCATAATCAAACAGGCCATCGTTCTTTTCTTCCAGTGCCTTGATCATGTGATAGGTATACTCGTTATACGGCGTGGGAATGCCAAGTTCCTGCCCCATCCGCATCAGCGCACCGGAGAACATGTCAATTTCGGTGTGCCGCCCGGCATCCAGATCCTGTAACGTGGAATAGCGCGTTGCAGGTGGGACCAGGCTGCCATGGCGGGAACTTGCATCCACCTTGCTCAAATCAATGCCCTTTGCCACGGCAATGGCCTCCAGCTCATGGCACAAACCATCGCTGATGGCTTTCATGTGGGCACTGCTCTGGTAACAGCCAACGCCCGCGCCCAAAATGGCCTGTGGCAGATTGTTGCAGACATTCAGGCGGAACTTGCTCCAGATTTCTTCCTTAATATACGGGGTAACGCGGGAATGAATGCCCGTACCGGCAAGCAATGCTTCCACCGCCTGCACGCGCTCGCTTTTCAGCGGTGCGGCAAGCTCGCCATAGATAATGCCGATGGTGGTTTCGGGGTTGAAGTGGTAGCCGTCGGCTTCCTTGTGGGAGGCCACCTTGATGAGGGAGGGCAGAACATGTTCCGCACCGATTTTGGCGGCGATGATTTCCTCACTGTCCACACCGTTCATCAGGCTCATCACGGTGGTGTTGGGGCCAACGGCGGCGGCAATGCTGTCCAGTGCGCCGGGCAGCGCACCGTATTTCAGCGCAACCACCAATAGATCCACGCCGTTTGCTTCCTGCGGGGTCCAAACCTGCGGGCGGTAGGTGGTGCCGTTGATGGTGATTCCCTGTTGTTTCAGCCGTTCGGCACGCGGGCCTTCGGCAATTACAGCAAGGCGAATATCCTTGCGGGAGCTGAGTCCCCAGATGACATAAGAGCCGACTGCACCGGCCCCCAGAACAGCAACAGATTTGATTTGCATGTTTCCCTTTCCCCTTTCGCCTGCAGTACTTTTTCTATTCCCGCGGGTAATCGTTGTATTTCTTTGGGGCTATTGTACCATAAAGGAACGCTTTGATTCAATTACTGCTCCATCGTATAGCTGACCCGATACTGGCCGGAGCCCACTTGGGCGGTAGGGCATCCGTTTTGTTCCGCAAAGGTCAGGCCGTCCGTTTCCAGCAGCTTGGCACCGGGTTCCAGGCAGATTTTTGCCGCTGCATTGGGTGGAATTGCCGCCGTAACGGTGATTTTCCCGTCATCAACTTGCCACTGCAGGGCATAGCGGCCAAAGGGGGTCTGGTGCCAGGCCTGGGCCCAGCGCAGCCCGCCACCGGGGCGCGGGGCCAGCCGTGCGGCGCAAAAACCTGCCGTGCCTGGCTGTTGGCCAATACCGGCGCACTCGCCGTACAGCCATGCCCCCACCGCGCCGTATGCGTAATGGTTGAAAGAGTTCATCCCCGCGGACCACATCGTGCCGTCCGGGCGGCGGCCATCCCAGTGTTCCCACACAGTGGTGGCCCCCTGCAGCACCTGATACAGCCAGCCGGGGTAATCTTTTTTCAACATCAGGTCATACGCCTGCTGCCAGCAGCCATTCTGGCTGAGCGCCGCGCAGAAATACGGTGTGCCCAAAAAGCCGGTAACCAAATGCCCGTTTTGTTGTTCCAACAGTTCCAGCAGGCGCTGGATCGTTTTCTGCTTCCACTTTTGCGGGGTCAGGCCAAAGCGCAGGGCCAGAATATGGGCTGTCTGGGTCTGGGCGGTCATTGCACCATCCAAAGTAAAAAAGTTTGCGGCAAAATCTTGGGCTGCCTGGCGGTGAACCCCCGCGTAAAGCTCTGCATCCTGCCGGTTGCCCAGTACCTCCGCCGCCAGCGCCAGCAGCTGGGCCGAAAGCGCATAGTACGCCTGGCTGGTCAGCGCCGTGGGGGTTGCGCCAAAATAACTGCCCGGTTCGGCGTCCAGCGCCACCCAGTCGCCCAGCTGCATCTTGAAATCAAACAGACCGTTTTGGGTGTTGGCGCGCATAAAATCCACCCAGCGCTTCATGCTGGGGTACTGGCTGCGCAGAATGGTATCGTCGCCATACATCTGGTACAGCACCCAGGGGATCACAGTCGCGGCATCGCCCCAGCCGGAAGCGCCATATGGGCAGTTTTTCATCAGCCAGTTGGCCTCGGTGTGGGTTTCCTCAATATTGGGCACCACATTGGCCACGCCGCCGTCCGGCAGCTGATCCACGGCAAGGTCTTTCAGCCACTTGCTGTAAAAAGTCCAGGTATCGGCCAGCCAGCAGGCGGTCTCGCAAAAAATCTGTGCATCGCCGGTCCAGCCAAGGCGTTCATCGCGTTGGGGGCAATCGGTGGGCACATCCAAAAAGTTGCTTTTCAGCCCCCACAAAATGTTATGGTTCAACTGGTTCACCAGCGGTTCGGAACAGGTAAACTCCCCCGCCGGCTGCATGGCGCTGTGCAGCACGCAGGCGGTAAAATTGGCCGGTTCCGGTTTTCCCGGCCACTGCACCACCAGCGCATAGCGGAATCCCATATAGGTAAACTGCGGCTGCCAGGTCACCGTTTGGCTGCGGGCAAAGGTATATTGCATGGTGGTGCGGGCTTTGCGCAGGTTGGCCAGGTAGGGGTTGCCATCGGCGTCCAGCTCCTCAAAGCAGCGCAGTTCAGCCACCTGCCCGGCTGTACCCTGCACGGTAATTTCCACCCGGCCCGCCATGTTCTGGCCAAAATCCACCACTGTGCTGCCATCCGGCGCGGTAAACACCCGCTGCGCCGGGATGCGCTGCTGCACGCATACCTTGCCTGCGGCCTGGGCGGCCAGTTTGGCGGCAGGGTACGGCACGGTGTGTACGGCGTGCCAGCGGCCTGCGGGGGTGTTTTCCGGCGTTTCGCATTCGGCCCAGTGGGGCAGTTCCAGCGCGGCATCGTATGCTTCTCCGTGGTAAATCTCTGAGAATATCACAGGTGCCTTCGTTCCCTGCCATGCTGGGCCGGTGTTCACGGTTTCACGGGTGCCATCGGCATACACAAGGGTCAACTGCATGGCAAAGGCGGTGGTATCGCCATAGTTGTTGCGGGAGCGGGTCAGGCCCATCACACCCTTGTACCACCCGGCCCCCAGCATTGCCCCGGCCATGTTGAGGCCGGGGTGCAGCATGGCAGTGACCTCATAGGTCTGGTAGAGCAGGCGGCGGTTATAGCTTGTCCAGCCGGGGGTCATCTCATCGGTGCTGACCTTTTGGCCGTTGAGATAAACATTATACAGCCCCAGCGCCGTGGTGCAGGCATACGCGGCCCGCAGCCCCGGCTTTACGGTGAACGCCCCGCGCACCATTGTACCGGCGGAGGATTCCCTGCAGGTTTCGGGGGATTCTGCGCTCACAAACTCGGCTTTCCACTCGGCTGCCGGGTCCAGCAGGGCGGTGATGAACACCGCCGGTTCGCTCCACAGGGTCTGCTGGGGGCCAGCAGCGGTATCGGCCCAAACCTGCACACGGGCGTAATATTTTTGCAGCGATTGCAGCGTCAGGCCCGCCGCATGTACCGCGGTGGAGTTTCCGGTTTCACAGGTTTCATCGTACAGCAACGCGGCAAAATCCGGGGTCAGGGCAACTTGCAGGCGGTACCGCGTCTGGCGGATGTTCCGGCAGTTCCCTTCCAGCTGCCAGCCGAACACGGGGGTATGGTCCAGCCCAACGGGGGTCCGCTCATGGTCAAACCAGAGGCCGGTCACAGTCAGCATGGTTCACTCCCCCTTTTGCGCCATATACTGGGCAAACAACGCCAGCTTGGCGTACAGATCATCCAGGATCAGACGGCTGTCGATCCCCTTATACACCCGGATGGGCCGATTGCGGCCGATGGCGGCATAAGTCTGGTCTGCCGTTACATAGGGCGCGGGCACCCAGTCAAACTGGAAGCGGTGTTCATACAGCAGCAGGCCGGGGGCGGGGTTATCGCCCAAAACCCAGCTTTCGCCCGTGCGGAAGGCGCTGGCGCGGGATTCCGGCGTTTGGCTGTAAGCCACCAGCTGGTCAAACAGGTAGCGGCCCACGGCTCCCTGGGGGCGCACACGGTATTCCAGTTCCGCCATACTGACCGGCATCATCTCGTACACATTTTTGGGCACCTGCCACACCGGCATGGTGCTGCCAAACACCACGTTGACGGCGTTGACATCATTGCCCAGGTTGAACTCCGGCCCGCCCACAGGGTACGGTGCGCCGCCGATCCAGATTGCGGTCAGCCGGCCCGCAATGCGGGGTTCCTGCAAATAGGCGCTGGCCAAATCGGTCAGTGGGCCAAGCAGCAGCACAAACAGCGGGCGGGTATCCTCTTTCATCGCTTCACGGATGATCAGCTTCGCGCCTTCGCTGGGCACCGGGGTAGCGGCATCCGGCAAAGCGTGGGGCGCACCGTGCAGCACCGGAACCGTCAGCTGCATCAGGACCGTCAAGTCTTTCAGACCCTGCCAGCTTTTCTGCATTCCGTTGGGGTCGCGGGTGCCAAAGTGAGCGGCCACCACGCCGACATTATCAAACTTGGGGCTCAACAGTGCCTGCACAACAGCAAACGGATCGTCCGCTTCGTTGCAAAGGTCGGTATCGGTAATTACACGCACCATTTTTTCTTCCGGCACGGGGAAGTTGTAGTGGGTACAGGTCATGCTTTCCTCCTATTTTATGTTCCGGGTGCTGCGGCTTGCAGTGGGGGGCAGCAGCCCTTTTTCCATTAAAGTGTCGCGCATCTTCTACACAAAAACAGGGCGGCTCTGTGTGAACCGCCCTGTTTTATGTTTGGGTGTATCTGAAAAGTCGAAAATATCGTCTATTTCTACAAACACAGCCGGATTTTGCGTTAACAAGCCTTGGAATCCACAAAGGGGATGAGCAGCCCCGTTAAAACCGTTGCATTTGTTAGTTGTAGCTAACTTCTTTTTCAAAAAAATAGCCGGAGTGTTTCCACAAGTGTTTTGCGGGTATACTCCGGCTTTTATTATACGGTGCGGCACAAGGATGCAGTTCAGGATGCGCGGCGGCGGAACAGCACCGCCAGAGACCATACCAGCGTGGCCGCGCTGAACCACAGCCCGGTGCTGAACGCGTTGGCCGCCGCTGTGCGCAGCATGGCACCGGGCATGGGGATCTCCGGCATATGCCTGGCCGCCTGCCACACTGCCGCTGCTTGAACAGCAGCCTGCTCCGCCCCAACGGCGCAGCCAACGGTAGAAAGGATCATCGGCAGCAGCAGGCGCTTTTTATCCTTATGGCACCAGCCCAGCAGCAGGCCCGCGGAAATTATTCCCGTCCCCCACGGCAGAAGCCCCAGCAGGGTGCCCAGCCAGCTGTCGGGCTTCGTGCTGACAAATACCGCCGTTGGGCCATCTGCTCCGCCAATAATGCCAATGGTGCTGTTGGCCTGCGCTCCCCTTGCCTGCACCCGGTCTTTCAGCTGATTCCAAAATTGGCTCACGATCTTCCCTGCCTTTCATTTGTTGTTTGGCCGCTGCATGGTTCTTGTTTGGTTAGCTATACTATAGCATGTCACGCTGTTTTCGTCAATGAAACATTAAAATCGCAGCATCCCTCAATATTTCTGCCACGAAAAACCACCCCGCATGCAGCAGTGGACAGCATGCGGGGCGGTAATTATGGATTCAGTTCATCGAAAGATCACAGCAGGCCCTTGTACAGTTCCTTGATCTCCTCAACGCTGGTATCACGCGGGTTGCCGGGGCAGCAGGCGTCGGCAAAAGCGGACTCTGCCAGGAACTGGATGTCCTCTTCCTTCAGGATGCCATGCAGGTTTGCGGGGATGCCAACATCGGCGCTCAGCTGCTTGACGGCTGCGATGGTTGCATCAGCGGCTTCGGCATCATTCATCTCGTCAATGCCGGTCACGCCCATAGCCTTGCCGACTGCGCGGTAACGCTCGCCTGCAACACTCTTGTTGTATTCCAGGCCGGTGGGCAGGATGATGGCGCAGGCAACGCCATGCGGGGTGTCGTACAGAGCAGACAAACCGTGTGCCATGCTGTGGACAATGCCCAGGCCAACATTGGAGAAACCCATGCCGGCAATGTACTGACCCAGAGCCATGCCTTCGCGCCCTTCCGGGGTGTTCTGCACAGCGCCGCGCAGGTTCTCGGAGATCAGCTTGATGGCTTCCAGGTGGAACATATCAGAGATGGTGCAATGGCCCTTGGTGATGTAGCCTTCAATGGCATGGGTCAGTGCGTCCATACCGGTGGCGGCGGTCAGACCCTTGGGCATGCTGGACATCATATCGGGGTCAACCACAGCGATTTCAGGAATATCGTTGGTATCCACGCAGACGAACTTGCGCTTCTTCTCTACATCGGTGATGACATAATTGATGGTAACTTCGGCAGCGGTACCGGCGGTGGTGGGTACGGCAATGGTAAACACAGCGTGCTTTTTGGTGGGGGCAACGCCTTCCAGGCTGCGGACATCCGCAAATTCGGGGTTGTTGTTGATGATGCCGATGGCTTTTGCAGTATCCATGGAGGATCCGCCGCCGATGGTCACGATGCAGTCCGCCTCAGCTGCCTTGAAAGCAGCAACACCGTCCTGCACGTTCTGGATGGTGGGGTTGGGCTTGATTTCGCTGTAAACAGCATAGGGGAAGCTGGCTGCATCCAGCAGGGCAGTGATCTTGCCGGTAACGCCGAACTTGATCAGGTCGGGGTCAGAGCAGACAAAAGCCTTTTTATAGCCGCGGGCGGTCAGTTCGGGAACAATGTTCTCGATTGCGCCATGGCCATGGTAAGAGATAGTATTCAAAACAATGCGGTCAGCCATAATGGTATTACCTCCGTTTTCTGTGCATGGTTTGCTCTTGGGCACGCGCTGTACGCAGCCCGTTCCATGCCTTTGTTATAATTATAACATCGTTTTACCCTGCCGTCTTTGGGCTTTTGTATCCGCTTTATTGTGAAAATTCCACTTTGCTGTTAAGCCACCCAAAAGTTTCTAAGGCAATACCGCATAATTCTAAGTGCCGATACGGCGAGCGAGGTGCGGCAGCTGCTAAGCCAAAAGCGCAGATAATACTGGATGTCTTATCGAGCATTTTGGCAACGCAGATGCCGTGCCGCAGCTGCCGGAGCGGTGCTTAAGCCGCAAGGCGGGAATTATGCGGTATTGCCCTAAAGTTTTTGGGCATTTCTTCCGTGCTGTCCCCCACTTGCAAACACCTGCGCGATATGCTATACTGTTTTTGCAATGAGGCGCGACCTGTTTTTTGGCCGCGCCTTTTTAACTATCAGGCCAAAACCGCGGCGCGCAGCCCGGTTTTTTATAAGGTGTATCTGAAAGCAAAGAAATAGGCCAGATTTTCGACTTTTCAGGTACACTCTAGGAGGGATAACGTCATGCGCTTATTTGATGTGCTGGGCCCCGTGATGACAGGCCCTTCCAGCAGCCACACGGCTGGCGCGGTGCGCATTGGGCTTACAGCGCGCAACCTGTTGGGCGAAGCCCCAAAAACCGCCGAGATCCTGCTGCATGGCAGCTTTGCCGCCACAGGCCGCGGCCACGGTACCGACCGTGCGCTGGTGGCCGGGCTGCTGGGCATGCTGCCAGACGATGAACGCATCCCGGACAGCTTTTCCCTGGCGCAGCAGGCCGGGCTGGATTATACCATCGGCACCGTGGTGCTGCGCGGTGCCCACCCCAACACCGCCCTGCTGCGGCTGGAAGGGGTGAGCGGCCGCAAGCTGGAAGTAATGGGTGCTTCCATCGGCGGCGGGCGCATCAACATCTGCCAGATCGACGGCATTACCACCAACTTTGGCGGCGACCACAACACCCTGATCGTTCACAATCAGGATACCCCCGGCCATGTGGCCGAAGTGACCACCGCATTGGCGCAGCGGGGCATCAACATTGCCACCATGCAGCTGTACCGTTCCACCGCCGGGGGCTATGCCGTAATGGTGCTGGAATGTGACCAGCCCCTGCCGGACGCCTTAATTGCCGAACTGCGCGGCATGCAGGGCATTGTGAAAGTGACCGGTCTGAACCTTGCGCAGCAGACCGAAACAAAGGAGGGCGCGTGATTATGGCATATTCTTCCGTTAACGCAATGCTGAACGTCAGCCGCCAGAACAACCAGCCCCTGTGGGACGTTATTTTGCAGAGCGACCTGCTGGAAAGCGGGCTGACTCGCCCCCAGTCCCTGGCCGAAATGCACCACCTGTGGCAGGTGATGGTGCAAACCAGCGATAACTACTGTGGCGCGGATCGTTCCGCCAGCGGCTTTGCGGGCGGCGATGCTGCCAAAGTGGCCGAAGCCGAAGCCCGCGGCCAGCTGTTGACTGGCGGCTATCTGGCCCAGGTGATGGCCGAAGCCCTGAAAACCGCCGAATGCAACGCCTGCATGAAACGAATTGTCGCCGCGCCCACGGCGGGCAGCTGCGGCGTTCTGCCCGCCGTGCTGCTGCCCTTGTGGCGCAGCGGCAGCTATAACGAGGAAGCCATCTGCCGCGCGCTGTATGTCTCCGCCGGGTTTGGGCAGGTTGTGGCCGCGCGCGCCACGCTGGCCGGCGCCGAGGGCGGCTGCCAGGCAGAATGCGGCGCGGCCAGCGCAATGGCTGCGGCAGCATTGGTGGAACTGAACGGCGGCACCCCGGAAATGGTGGAACACGCAACGGCCATCGCACTGAAAAATGTGCTGGGCTTGGTGTGCGACCCTGTGGCCGGTCTGGTGGAAATTCCCTGCATCAAGCGCAACGCAATGGGAACCGCCAATGCCTTCACCGCTGCGGAAATGGCTCTGGCCGGTATCGAAAGCAAGATTCCGGCGGACGAGGTCATTTGGGCGATGAAAAAAGTGGGGGACAGCATGCACCCCGATCTCAAGGAAACAGCGCGTGGCGGCTTGGCCGCAACGCCCACTGGTAGAAAACTTACAGAAAAAGTCTTTGGAAAGATGGAGGAGTGAAACCATGTTGACACTGGATATGGTGTATGACGCACAAAAGAAACTGAAAGAGGTCGCTCGTCTGACCCCGTTGAACCCGGCTCCCGCTATCGGCGAGAACGTGTTCATCAAATCCGAGAACCTGCAGCTGACCGGTTCTTTCAAGCTGCGCGGCGCATTCAACAAAATCAGCAGCCTGACCGACGAAGAGAAGTCCCGCGGCGTGATTGCTTGCTCCGCAGGCAACCATGCACAGGGCGTGGCTCTGTCCGCAACCAAGAACGGCATTAAGTCCGTCATCTGCATGCCCGCAGGCGCTCCTCTG
>OIWK01002786.1_pt1 | contig 13306 bp, 10 predicted proteins | sample 1587401 | NCBI WGS metagenome assembly OIWK01 (sample SAMEA3888911, study PRJEB22519) | human gut metagenome | biome: human gut; feature: human-associated habitat; material: faeces | place: Denmark | collected 2009
AAGCATCTGCAAGCAGACACCATCACGGAGACCCCGGACAGCTGGAATACAGGCAACATAGCATCTGTAAACAGACACCATCACGGATGCACTATAAACCTATACTTATTATATGAGGTAAGCTATTTTTTGTCAACAACCAGATCTTGGATAAAGAAGGAAAGAGAACCATGATTATAGAAGAAATTTATGCAGGTGTAGCGATAAGTACCATATATTTGAAAGTACAGAGGGAAGATAATGCAGCATGGATACAGACAAAATAATACAAGATTTAAATCGCAGATTTGCTGTACTTCTGCCTGAGTTTTATCAGCGTCGTATCATTTTCTGGTACGATGAAGATAAGGAATTTGAGGATAAACTGGATGAAGTGGTTTTGGAAAATGCAAAGGTGATTGCGCTGACTGGAAATAATTCGTTTTCTGTAAAAAAACTGCTTTCAGTAGATGATTTGACCACAAATTATCTGGTTTACAGTCCGTGTGTTTATAATCGCCCGGATGATAACTGGCTTCTGGACGTGGAGCTTTACAGCGAAGAGTTTCGGGCAGATCTGATTTCTATCTGGATGGATGAGATGGGACTTATATCAAATCCGGCAATGAGGAAACAGGTTAAAAATTATCGTGCTTACTTCAATGCGAAAGACCGTCGTTTGAAAGTTAGTACACAGAATAAAGTTCCGGAAACACCGGCACAGTTACACATGGCTGTTATGGCGGCAATCTGTGGATTGAAAGATGCACAGCCTAATATGATTCTCCGTAGTGTGTTCCAGGCGGGACTTGATTTGAATAATAATACGGTTTATCAGGATTTTGTAAAATATCATGCAGACGCAGCATTTTGGGCGATGGTTCGTCAGGGATGCGGATTTGTGGAGGAAGAACCAGACCTTGGGCGGTTAGCAATTCATCTGCTTTTAACTGCAACGACCCGCACCATGCGGCAGGAATATCTTGCCGGACTGGACGGCTTTATTTCCATGCCACATCAGGCATATTGCTATGATTTTATTTCTGAATGGCTTCATAGTGACAACATTCCGCAATTATATGATGTGGCACGTTATGTTGAGGATGAAGCCCGTCTGTATCAGCGCTTTGAAAAGCTGACGGTAGAGGATTTGGTAGGAACAGAATGCTTCCCGTGTATTAATGAAGTGATTCTGACAAAGCTAATGACAGAAATCAGTGACCATATCATTGATGTGGATACCATTACGTATACTGTTGAAAAACGGAGAACTTGTGTATGGTATGAGCCATTTGAAAATTTTTATGACGGTATCTTACAAGTGGCGAATATGCAAAGTTTCTTTAAGGAACATTCTGCCGGATTCCATACCGCAGAAGCGAAAAGTATCTGGAAAGAATATACTGAGAGCTACTATCAGATGGACACATATTACCGTTTGTTCCATCTTAGTTTTCAAAAGAGCTTGGAGACTTCCAATATTCTGCTGGATGATTTGTTCAAGCATGTTGTCGATAAGGTGGAAGGACTTTATACTCACTGGTTCTTAGGTGAGTTGGGCAACAACTGGTCGGATGTATGTGCGGATGAACTGGCAACTTACGGTAAAGTTCTGGAAGTACCTCAACAGGAGGATTTTTACCGTTCCCGTATCCAAACCTCGGATACGAAAGTATTTGTAATTATCTCAGATGCCATGCGTTATGAAGTGGCAGCTACGATGGCAGATCAGCTTCAGCGAGAAACGCAAAGTAAGGTTTCTATCAGTAGTATGCAGAGTATCTTCCCTTCTACTACAAAGTTTGGTATGGCAGTTTTGTTGCCGCACAAAGAACTGACAGTAGAGGTTCGGAACGATATTTTGACGGTTTTGGCAGATGGACAGTCTACGGCAAGTACTTATAGGGATAAGGTTCTGAAAACAGAAGATTCGGCAAGCGTGGCTTTAAAGTATAATGACATCATTGCTATGAAACGAGCGGAAAGAAGTGCTTTAGTAAAAGGTATGGATGTGGTCTATATTTACCACGATACCATAGATGAAGCCAGCCACACTTCGGATACTGCTGTTTTTGCTGCGTGTGACAAGGCAATTTCAGAATTGAAGAACCTCGTGCGTATCATTGTAAATGAATTTGGTGGAACGAATATTTTAATTACGGCAGACCATGGATTTCTTTATACATACAGTCCTTTGAAGGAAGAGGATAAGGTAGATAAAAGAGGCTTTTTTGATGTGGATGTAACAAACTCTGACATTACAAAAAAAGAAAGTATCAAGCGATGTGTGGAGTATGGCAGAAGATATGCAATTATGCAGAAGGGTGTGCAACCAGATTACTTGATGCCTGTAAAATTCTTGGGCGGAAATACGGAATTCGATGGATTTGCACCGAGAGAAAGTATTCGTATCAAAATGAATGGCGGCGGTATGAATTTTGTGCATGGTGGTATCAGTTTACAGGAAATGGTTGTTCCGGTGATTGAGTATCATTATCTCCGCAATGATTCTATGGAATATAGGCGAAATAAGCAGAAATATGATACTAAGCCGGTAACGGTCAATTTACTGTCCGCAAACCGTAAAATCAGCAATATGATTTTTTCGTTGAACTTCTATCAAAAAGATGCGGTCAGTACAAATCGTGAAGCAGCAACCTATCAAGTTTATTTTACAGATGAGGACGGCAAACAGATTAGTGATATTCAGAAGATTATTGCAGATAAGACCAGCGATAACGGTGCAGAAAGAACTTTCCGTTGTCAGTTTAATTTGAAATCTCTGAAATACAGCAATACAGCTACTTATTATCTGGTAATTGCAGATGAACAGGGATTACAGCTGCCACAGCGGGAGCCATTCCAGATTGACATCGCCTTTGCGGTGGACGAGTTTGATTTTTTTAGTTAATGCCGCAGGAGGAGAGAAAGATGGAGCAATTTACAGAGGGTGAAAGTACCCGTGAAGAAATAAAGAACAAGCTCCGTCAGAACTTTGACGGTAAGATTGTTCGGAAAGACCTGACAAAGAAAATTAAAGAAGGGGCGAATGTCCCAGTGTATGTTCTTGAGTTCTTGTTGGGACAGTATTGCAGTTCAGATGATGAGACGGTTATAGAGAAAGGCGTACAGAATGTGAAGCGTATTCTTGCTGACAACTTTGTACGCCCGGATGAATCACAGAAAATTCTGTCTCAGCTACGTAAAAAAGGCAGTCACACAATCATTGATATGGTGACTGTTCGACTGGATATGAAAAAAGATTGCTTTTTTGCAGAGTTTTCTAATTTGGGCGTTGGTAATGTACCGATTGCCGATGAATATCCAGAAAAATTTGATCGCCTGCTCTGTGGCGGTATCTGGTGTATTGTTCAGCTGGATTATGAGGTTGAAGGCGACAATAATTTTGGTATTGAGGACATTGATGGAAATCCGCTTCGTTCCAAACAGAAAAAGCAGAAAGATATTTCACCAATCAGTATCCGTAAGCTGACACCGATCCAGATGCCGCACATTGATATTGATGAACTAAAGCAGGGACGAAAGGCTTTTACGAAAGATGAATGGCTGGATATTCTTCTTCGTTCTATCGGCATGGAGCCAGATGAATTTACATATCGTGAGAAATGGTTACTTTTAACCCGTATGATTCCATTAGTTGAAAATAACTTTAATCTTTGTGAGTTGGGACCGAGAAGTACCGGTAAATCTCATCTTTACAAAGAGATTTCACCGAACAGTATTTTAATTTCCGGTGGACAGACGACGGTTGCAAACCTGTTTTACAATATGGGACGCAAAACGGTCGGATTGGTCGGCTTATGGGACTGTGTAGCCTTTGATGAAGTGGCAGGTATCAAGTTTAAAGATAAAGATGGCATTCAGATTATGAAGGATTACATGGCATCCGGCTCTTTTGCCCGTGGCAAAGAAGAAAAAGCTGCTACTGCGTCCATGGTATTTGTGGGAAATATTAATCAGAGTGTGGATGTGCTGTTGAAAACATCCAGTCTGTTTGCACCTTTCCCGCAGGAAATGGGAACAGATACAGCATTTCTTGATCGTATGCACTGCTATCTTCCAGGATGGGAGATACCGAAGTTCAGACCGGAGCATTTTACTAATGATTATGGTTTTATCAGTGACTATTTGGCAGAGTTTATCCGAGAGCTTCGCAAGGAGCAGTATGGAGATGCGCTTGATCACTATCCTGATATGAAGCCATGCGATTCTGCCATGAATGAAAAAACGGGACATGATGGAATATTTTGGGTTCACGAGAATGATATTGATAAATATGTAGATATATATAATCCTGTTCAGTTGCGGTATGATAAAAGAACCAAGGTAAATCCCATCCCAAAAACGATGAATTTTGGATTGTCCAAGGGACTTACTTTTAATAGAGTCTTGATTTACCCGACGAAACCAATGCTGGATTGGTTGTCAGGAAAGTCCAAAGACATGAAGGATGAAAGTCTTTCTAAGTTTTATGTTGCAGTGACGAGAGCACGGTATAGTGTGGCTTTTGTATACAAGACAAAACGACTTCCAACTAACGATATTGGAACAAAGTGGACACCTGATGTATTGGAATAAATAATAGATTACACGACAAGAAGTAATTTAGTTGTTATAAGTAATAATACTGTGTATTGGGCATAATCTAAGTTTCGCTAAGTTTCGCTAAGTTTCGCTTATGTAGGTGTCTGAGGGAAATTCGATAGTTAAAACATGAAAAAAAGCACTGAAAACCGTTTGATTATTGGTTTTACAGTGCTTTTTCTTTTACTAAAGAGAAAAAAAGCAGTGAATTTAAGTTTTGCTAAGTTTCACTGAGTTCTGATTTTACAGACCGCCATTGTTTCTTAGGCTCATATTTCCCACACCCGTCACAAGTCTGTGGCCAGTTGATTTTCCATTCAAAATATTCATCTCTGGTAATCTCACCGGATTTTAGTTCATCCATTCGAATTACCCATTCTTTCAGAAAATCATTCAGAACCCCATAATCAAACCACATACAGACAGGAGCATGAGCAGGCCAGCTATCATTGTCGTGGTAGTAAACGGAAGTGTCAGCTACTTCATTGCATTTTTCACCAGGAAATTTCCGAGGTAGAAACAGATGCAGGGCAGATGGATTAAATTCATCCAGCCAGAAAAGCAGTTCCATCATTTCGGAAGCGTCACGTCCAGCGGTATCATAGAGGGTATAAGGATTAACATCAAGAGCATGTGCCATTTTATCAACCAGATCTTTTTTTGGAACACGAACGCCTTTTTCATATTGTACAATTCTATGTTGATCGGTCAGTCCAATCTTCTCTGACAGTTCTTTTTGTGTCATTTTCCGGAATGTCCGAATTTTTTTTAGTTTCAGATTAAAATTCATAAAGTCACCTCTGCATTAGTCCTGATAAACATCCATTAAAGACAGTAAAATCAAGAAATGAATAACTATTTGTCCATATTATAACACAAGCTGGCAGAAAATCAATAAAAAAGAGTACAAAAAAGAACCTAAAACACATGAAGTGGTATTGACATTAGCAGTAACGGGGGATATAATGGCATTAAATCGAAATAGGTACAAAAATGTATACCTACAAAACTTTTGATTGTTGAACCTTGAAAATTGAATGAGCTGTATGGGTGCCTTTCGGGGCTTAAAGGTAACACAGGATTCCACCGCTGTATCAGAGAGTAGTATGTGGAAACCGAAGATACTCCGGCAACGGCTGGTATGCTTGAGAAGAAGCTGCCAGTATTCAGAAAGATTTCTGATAGAGGTCAAATGTAACGTTGACACCGCCATATACAAATGGAAGCCAACACGCCGAACAGAATGGAAAATCATCGTAAGAAGTCCAAACAAAAAGTAGATGTACTGACAACGGGCATAACCGCTGTCTGGGAGGTGATGCAGAAGAATACGGAGGAAAGGAGGTATGTGCATCATGAGAAAAACAACAGAGTATAAGGCTGAGAACCGTCTGACGGTAGATATTGAAGGATTAATGGCAATGTTATCCTGCGGAGAAGTAACTGCAAAGAAAATTGCAGACTATGCAGAAGCAAGAGTGATTGTTGGAAGACGTGTTCTCTATAACGTGGATAAGATAAAAAAATATCTTGATGCAATGGCAGTGTAATGAAAGATGAGAAGATAAAATACAACAACTTTCCTTCGGAATGAAAAGTAAAAAAGGGAAATATTCCTGTAAAACAGGCAAATAAAAATTAGCATTTTGCAGGAATTTACCCTTGGAAATTGTAAAATATTATGTTAATCTGTGAGCAGATATCAGACAGTATATGACTGATACCGACAGGACAAAAATCATTCCGAATAACGAAAAATGAAGTGAAAGGAATGATTGATATGGCAAGAAAAGATAATAAAGGCAGAAATTTAAAAACAGGTGAATATCAGCGTCCGGATGGACGTTATGAGTATCGCTACAAGGATGAAATTACCGGAAAACGTAATTCGGTTTATGCAGCTAATCTGGCGAGTCTGCGAGAAATGGAAAAGAAGATCAATAAGGATATGGATGATCTGCTTATTACAGATGCATCAGTCAAGAAGCTGACTGTAAATACGTTGTTTGAGCGATACATGGCAACAAAGAATATCAAGGAAAGAACGAAAAAGAATTATATCCGTATGTGGGATTATCGGATACGAAATACTTTGGGAAATATTCGTGTTTTGGATTTTAAGACATCTCACGTAAGGATGTTCTTTTCCGCATTGTCAGATGAAGGACTGGCACACAGTACGATCAAAGGTCTTTATGGCTTATTGAATCCCAGTTTTGAACTGGCAGTGGAAGATGGGATTATCCGCAAGAATCCGGTAACAGGAACACTTGGAGATTATGGGGCTCCAGCAAAGGAGAAAGAAGCACTGACACTGGAACAGCAGGAAAAACTTCTGAAGTTTGTTGAACAGAGTAATGTGTATAAGCCTCATCTTCCAATGATGCAGGTTATGTTTGGGGCTTGCCTGAGAGTGAGTGAAACCATCGGCTTAACCTGGTCGGATGTGGATATGAAGAATCGGGAGATCCATGTAGGTGGACAGCTTGTATATTATGAAGGTGATGAAGGATATTGTTTCCATGATTCAGAAACCAAAACGGATGCAGGAATCAGAGACATTCCTATGACACAGATGGTATATGATGCGTTCCGTAAACAGAGAGAGCTGAACCTGATGCTTGGTTTGCAGAGTAATGTAGAGATTGGTGGACGCAGTGGATTCATCTTCAATACAAAGCATGGACGTCCGATTATGCCAGCGGGAGTGAACAGCTTTCTGAAAAATATTGTCAATGCCTATAATAAGAAAGAAAGCAAACTGGCAGAAGAAGAGAAGCGAGAGCCGGAGCTGATGCCTCCTATTTCATCGCATACTCTTCGTCATACGGGATGTACCAGACTGGGTGAGAACAATGTCAATCCTAAAGTTATGCAGTATGTCATGGGCCATTCGGATGCACAGATCACAATGAATGTCTACAATCATATTGCAGAAAAGTCTCATGTGGAGAACGAGATGTCTAAAATGAATCTGCCAGAAACCGTACCTGCTGTGGTATAAACCAGAAGTCGTTGTCGTAAAATGTGGTAAGAAAATCAGACGAATATATTTTTCCAAGAATTTGTGGTAAAAATGTGGTCAAATCAAGAAAATCGAGTGCGAAAGTAAGTGAAAAATCCCTGTGAAGCCCGTAAAATCAAGGCTTCACAAAATCTTCACAAAATAATTAGCACTCACCTCTTGACAGTGCTAATAATAAGTGATATAGTACACATAGAACAAAGGAAGGGGAACAACAAGGAAGCCTCTTAAAAACCTTAGTTCTGCAGCGAAAGCTGCTAAAATAAATACCACATCGGCAGTGTCCGGAGTGTCAAAATAGATTGCAGCTGGCGCTGCAGATGTTAAAGTATAAAATCCAGTTTGGAGCATTGAAAGGAGATTTTGATTATGTTAGTACCGAGCATTTTTGCAAATAGTGTATTTGATGATTTCTTTGATTTTCCATATGTTAATGACAAGAAGACAGAGAGAAAGCTGTATGGTCACAACGCAGCAAACCTGATGAAGACTGATATTCAGGAATATGATGACGGCTATCAGTTAGAGATTGATCTTCCAGGCTTCAAGAAAGATGAAGTACATGCAGAGTTAAAGGATGGTTATCTGGTAGTCAGTGCTGAGAAAGGTCTTGACGAGGACGAGCAGGATAAGAAGACTGGCAAGTATTTAAGAAGAGAGCGTTATGCAGGATCATGCCAGAGAAGTTTCTATGTTGGCAAGGATATCACCGAAGAGGATATCAAGGCACAGTTCCAGCATGGTATGCTGACACTGTTTGTTCCGAAGAAAGAAGCAAAGCCAGTTGTAGAAGAGAAGAAACACATTACAATTGAATAAATATTGTTATGCAGGGCGCATCCGAAAGGGTGCGCCCTATTTTTATCACTTGCAATGAGCCATCAGGGACAATAAAATAGCCATTGTTCCTGTCACCATAGAGTTTTCTCCTCTTTTTTAAGAGTTTTTTTCTATTATTTTTGAAAAAAAGAAGTAGAATAAAGAAAACAAAATCAAGAAATACATAATGAAATGAGAGGAGAAATCAAAGAATGAAGGTACGATTGTTAAAGGACAACTGGACATTGACCGTTCTCGGGGACAATGTCTATCATATTCCAGAGACACCGATTGAGACAACGGTGCCATCGACTGTTTACGAGACACTTTTAAAAAAGGAACTAATGCCAGATCCGTTTTATCGGGATAATGAGCTGGATGCAACAAAGCTAATGGAAAATGAGTTTTTGTATGAAACAGCTTTTACGATTGACGAAGAAGAGCGAAGTGCAGACCGGATATTTTTACATTTCGATGGAATTGACACGATTGCCGATTTGTATTTGAATGATAAAAAAATCGGCTCGGCAGAGAATATGAATCGCGTCTGGGAATACGATATTACATCGCTTGTAAAGAAAGATGCAGCGGATACTGTCTATCAGCTGAAGGTGCTTCTTCATTCTCCGATCAGGTATGCAGCGATGGAAGATCAAAAATGCCCAGTCGGAGCAGCTTCTGATGCGATGCCTGGCTTTCCGCATATTCGAAAGGCTGCCTGCATGTATGGATGGGATTGGGGTCCAAGACTCCCAGATGCCGGACTGTTTCGATGTGTTTCTCTCGTGTCGGTAAAGACAGCGCGTATGGCACAGGTGATGATCGCGCAAAAGCACCATATAATTGGAAAAACTGTGCATGGCAACGTGGTGGATGCAGTTAGGCTTACGGCAGATGCTGAGATTGAATGGATGCCAGATATCGCAAAGAAAAAAGCAAAAATTGTAATGACAGTTGTCGCCCCAGATGGAACAGATTGCCAGCGTGCAGAAAGTAACTGGATTGATCAGGAGACGGAAAGTGCACCATCTGCATGTCTGACAGGACTTACCTGTGCACTTCGGAGCAACCATGTGAAGGCATCGCTTTTGGTAGAAAATCCGAAGCTTTGGTGGCCCAACGGCTATGGAGAACAAAATCTATATCAGGTAAAGGTGGAACTGGTAACAGAAGAAGTAAAAGATATACAACAGCCATTAAAAGTACATGTGCTTGATGTCTGGGAAAAGAAGATTGGTCTTCGTACAATCACGGTAAACACCGATCTAATGGAGGATGAGGTTTATGATTCTCATATGGTCGGACAAAAAGATGATGTTGATGATGGAAGAAATATGCTGTTGTCTGAGGGAGACCGGATGGTTGCAATCGTGGATAAATCGGAAAAAAAGGTGAAGGGACGCAATTTTGCCTATGAGGTGAACGGTCTTCAGATTTTTGCGATGGGTGCCGACTACATTCCAGAGGACAATATTTTGACACGACAAAACAGGGCACGCACGGATTTATTGCTTTTATCTGCGCAGGAGTCCCATTTTAATACGCTGCGTGTATGGGGTGGCGGTTATTTTTTGGATGATTTCTTTTATGATATTTGTGACGAAAGAGGTCTTTTGATTTGGCATGACTTTATGTTTGCGTGCGCATCCTACGAACTTTCAAATCATTTTGAGGAAAATGTATCAATTGAGATTCGTCAGAATGTGAGAAGACTGCGCTCTCATGCGAGCATTGCGCTATGGTGCGGAAACAATGAGTTAGAGACACAGTATGAGAATTTATCTTGGCCACAGACGAGAAAGCAATATTATGACTATATTCGATTGTATGAATATCTGATTCCAAAGCTAGTAAAGGAGGAAGATCCGGAGAAGTTTTATTGGCCGTCATCGCCATCCTCTGGTGGAAATTTTGAAAACAGCAATGCGGAGAATATCGGAGATACCCATTACTGGGGTGTTTGGCATGGAAACGAATCCTTTACTGCATATCGTTCACATCATTACCGCTTCCTTTCGGAGTTTGGTTTCCAGTCATTCCCGGCACTTCAGACGGTAAAACGCTTTACAGCCGAGGGTGATCGAAACATTTTCTCGCGTGTCATGGAAATGCATCAGAGAAATACGGCGGCAAATGGAAAAATTTTGAATTATATTTCACAGACGTATTTGTATCCAAAGAATTTTGATGAGCTTTTGTATGTTTCACAGCTTCTTCAGGCGGATGCAATTCGATATGGTGTGGAACATTTTCGCCGTTTTCGTGGAACTTGTATGGGTGCAGTTGTGTGGCAGTTAAACGATATCTGGCCAGTTGCATCATGGGCAAGTGTCGATTACTATGGAAACTGGAAGGCACTTCAGTATGCCGAGAAGAAAATGTTTGCACCGGTGCTGTTATCTTGCGAGGAGCACGGAGAGATTGATCAGAAGCCATTTGTCAATACTCTGCCGCATCCAATTGATGTGAGTGCCGATTTGCATGTCGCAAATGAGACGGGTGAGACGGTGCAGGGCACGGTAAAATGGTCACTTCGCCGCCCAGACTCGTCTGTCGTAAGAGCGGGCAGCTTTGAGGTGATGGCACCGCCATTTGGTGGTACGTGGCTGCCGCATCTTGACTTTAATGATCAGGATCCGCTTACGGTACACCTTTCCTATGAGTTAGAGGTAGCGGGCGAAATAGTTTCATCGGGAAGCACACTATTTTGTGCGCCGAAGCATTATCATTTTGCAGATCCAAAGCTTGAGGTATCAGTTGACAAAACTACGGTAACGGTAACCGCAAAGAACTTTGCAAAGGCAGTGAGTGTCGAGACGAAAGAGGGGGTACTGCGTCTTGACGATAACTTTGTCGATATGGAAGCCGGTACGAAAATCTTCCATATATTGCCAAGTCGTGACTTCACTGCATCGCAAACGGGTGTATCAGGTGCATTCCGCGTAAGAAGTGTCTACGAAACATTTGAATAAAAGTGTCAGTTTGCAGAATCTTTAAATAAAAGATACGGTTCGTGGGACTTTCGGTTAATGAACCAAACAATATCAGGTCCGCAATTTGCGGGCCTGTTTTGGCGTGATGCCTTTGATTTTTTTGTAGCATCGGATAAAGTAACTGCAATCTGTGTAGCCAACCTCATGGGCGATGAAGGAGACATCGTGGTTGGAAAAAAGCAGCATGTTTTCAGCAGCATTGATCCTAGTGGTGGTAATGTACTCCTTGCAGGTCATCTGATAGCGGCGATAAAAATTCAAAGAGAAGGTTGAGTGGGACAGACCGCACATAGCGGCAAGTGATTCTACGGTCAGCTCATCAAAATAGTGGGTGTCAATGTATTCACAAATTCGGTCAAAGCTAACCTCATAGGAGGGGTGTACGCCAGACACTGAAAAATAGTTTTTGCCTTTTTGCCAGAAACGAACAAGCTTGCTGACAATTTTTCGAAGATCGGTAGTCAGAATCATAGAGCTTACAAAATCCCTTCTTTGATATTCCAAAAGAATTTCAGAAAACAGGGGCTCCAAATTCATTTCCTGAACCTGCTCAGGGGAAAAGAGGCAGGGACAGTGAAGAACATGGACGCTGTGAAGAACGGCTCTTAAATCAAGCACATCCATTTTGCAGGAAGGAAGAAGACCAGGATCAAATTTAATCACATAGTATTGAGAAGAGAAAATGTCCTTTTCCAGAGCAATCGAATGCATACATCTTGGTGGAAAAAGGATCACGCAGCCGCGAGTACCCGTTACAAGTGTGTTATCCATGGAGACAGTAATCGTACCCTGATGAATGTAGAGAAGCTCTGCATAGTAGTGCCAGTGTGCAGGAATTGGCAGAGGGGAGGTGTTGCTGTCAAAAAGAAATGCCTCATAGGGGGAGGCAATTGGGTCAATATATTCGTATAAATTGTTCATAAAATTTCAACTTTGCCTTTCGTCAAAATCATTATAATTCTATCCAATATGATAGTAGCAAGAGGATGCATTTGTCAAGAGAGCAAGATTGTGATACAATGCAAAGGAAAAAATTGAAATTTTATATAGGTGAAATTTAAAAGAAAAGAGAGGCAACTAGTATGGAAGAAAAGGTGAATGAGACAACCGTGCAAGTTGATGCAGAATTGAATAAAAAAAAGAAAGTGTGGGAAAGCGATATCCACGGTGCGATTTTTGATGTGGATGGCACACTTCTTGATTCTATGGTGATCTGGGAAGAGGCAGCGGTACGCTATCTAAATAGCCTTGGACTAGAACCAGAGGAAAATCTTTCCGAGAAGATCATGACTATGTCGATGGAAGAGGGTGCGGACTATTTAATTGATCACTATGGTGTGAGTTTGACGAGGACGCAGATTCTTGACGGTATACGCGAGCTTATACGTGGCTTCTATGAGGATGAGGTGCAGCTAAAACCAGGTGTAGAACAGGTAATTAAGTTGCTTGCATCAAAAGACATTCCGATGATTATTGCAACCTCAAGTGACAGTGCATGTGTTACAGCTGGCTTAAAGCGTCTTGGTGTTTGGAGTTATTTTAAAGGAATTTTGACATGCAGTGATATTGGAAAGGGAAAGACAGAGCCAGATATTTATCTTGCTGCTGCAAAAGAGATTGGAAGTAAGCCTTCAGAAACAGTTGTATTTGAGGACGCACTTCATGCTATTGTTACTGCAAAGAATGCAGGCTTTATTACTGTGGGTATTTATGATTCATATAATCAGGACGAGGAGAAGATTAGAAAGATTGCAGACTTTTACTATAATAATTGGGATGAAGTGAGCAATTCTAAAAACATTCGGATTCGCTGATATTAGTAAGAAACAGCTCACTCGCGCCTATCATGCAAAAAACCGCTTCCCGGTCATTTAGTTTTCCGGGA
>OIWK01002788.1_pt1 | contig 13298 bp, 9 predicted proteins | sample 1587401 | NCBI WGS metagenome assembly OIWK01 (sample SAMEA3888911, study PRJEB22519) | human gut metagenome | biome: human gut; feature: human-associated habitat; material: faeces | place: Denmark | collected 2009
CTAGTGAGTGTGTTTCCTGATTATGGTTGTTCAAATTCAACTTGCAATTTACCGTCTTTATTTTGAGAATAGAAAGTGATAAAATAATAATTAATGAAGTGTCGCCTAACTCGTGACTTTAGTCATGAGTTAGGCGACACATAACATATGTCATTGTAAAATCGCAAATAAAACTTTGAAATCATATTCTCACCTCCTGCATATGTTATTATATATGCAGGAGGTGAGAATATGACTAACTTGTGTTTCTGAGAACATAGAAACACAAGTTAGGGAATACGTCAAATCTCAAGGAAAAAAGGATTCAGAAAGGAGGGCTTGGCGATGAAGATAATGACTACTTACAAAACCAAAATCAGAGATTCGCATCGTGCATTCGCTAACACCGTGGGAATCTATCGTCAAGCTGTAGACTTTCTTATTGGTGTGGCTTTAGAAGAATGGAATGCCCTCAAAGAAATCGAACGCTCTCTCGAAAAACAGAGGGCGATTGAGTGCGTAATTCATCATACGAAATCGAATCCTTGCCCAAAATACGATTTCGATTCCAGATTTGGCAAATTCCCAAGTTATCTTCGCCGTGCGGCTATCACCGAGGCTGTAGGCAAGGTGTCCTCCTACAAAAGCAACTATGCTAACTGGGAAGAAAATCCGCAAGGGAAAGAACCTGGGATTCCCGTTGCAGAGTATATCTATCCCGCTATGTATCGAGACAACTGCTTTGTTCGTACTGGCACATATACAGCCAGACTAAAAGTCTGGATTCGAAATACTTGGGATTGGCTGGATGTGCAGCTTCGTAAATCTGACGTTGACTATATCCAACGTCATTGTGCAACCCGCAAGGAGTGCGTACCGACTCTTCGTAGACGGGGGAAGAACTGGTATTTGGATTTTACCTTCGAGGAAAATGTCAAACTCGAAGATAAACCCATTGACCGTCAAATTATCATCGGAGTAGACCTTGGCATTAACAATGCTTGTACTTGTTCCGCTATGTTATCAGATGGCACTGTCATCGGCAGGAAGATTCTTTCCCTGCCGAGAGAAAAAGACTCTCTGGGGCATAAGCTGAACAAAATCAAGAAGGCACAGCAGCTGGGTGCGAGGAAAATGCCGAGGTTATGGGCAAAGGCAAAAGGCGTAAACCTTGACATTGCCCATAAGACGGCTCAGTTCATCGCTGATGTAGCTACGCTCTATTCCGCTGACGTAATTGTATTTGAACATCTCGACACTCAAGGTAAGAAGCGAGGCTCGAAGAAGCAGAAACTCCATCATTGGCGGGCACAAGCTGTGCAGCGTATCGTTGCCGACAAAGCCCACCGTGATGGGGTTCGCGTCCGTCGTGTTTGTGCATGGAATACATCAAAACTCGCTTTCGACGGTTCTGGTGAGGTCGAGCGAGACGAACCCAATTATTCGATGTGTACTTTCAAAACTGGCAAAAGGTATCATTGTGACCTGTCTGCCAGTTATAACATTGGTGCTCGGTATTTTATTCGAGAAATCCTAAAATCCTTGCCTGCGAAGGCAAGGTTGGGCATGGAGGCAAAAGTTCCTCAATGTACCAAGAGAACCACCTGCACCTTGTCTACGTTACTTAGCCTGAATGCGGAGCTTGTGGCGTAATGCCATCAAGTTATCTGAGTTCAGTGCCTTATCGTAGAAAGACAGTCCGCTGTCCTAAAGACAGCATGACACGAACTGAATCGTGTCGTTGGAAGCACCCGACTTTAGTCGGGTGAGAGTTCACAGTGATTATTCTTGAGAATGTATAATGATAGCTATGGAGAAACGATGGCAGTTCGCCAGCCCTGACCAGGGGCTCATGGAAGCCTTGACTACACAATTACATATATCTCCCATATTAGCCCAGGTGTTGATCAACCGCGGCATCGCCGATGTTCCGGAAGGGGTCCATTTTCTTCACGATACGTTGGCTGATATGGCTGATCCTTTCCAGATGAAAGGCATGGAGACTGCCGTTGTCAGATTGGAGCAGGCGATAACCGAAAAACAGCGCATCGTCGTCTACGGTGACTATGACGTCGACGGCATTACGTCGACGTCTCTTGTTTATTCCGTCCTCCGCGACCTGGGTGCGTCGCCGCAGTTCTATATCCCTGAACGGGAGAGCGAAGGCTACGGCCTTAACGAAGGGGCCCTGGACCAGCTGAGCCGGCAGACCGATCTGCTCATCACTGTCGACTGCGGCATTGCGTCGTATGACCTGGTCCGGCAGTTCTCACCGGGCCTGGATATGATTATTACGGATCATCACGAGCCGCCGGACCTGATTCCGCCGGCCCTGGCCGTCCTCAATCCCAAGCAGGCTGGCTGCCCCTATCCCTTCAAGGAGCTGGCCGGAGCCGGCGTGGCCTACGTCCTCTGCCGGGCCTTGTGGCAGCATCACTGCCAGGAGGACCTGCCGGGCTATGCCGACCTGGCCGCCTTGGGGACCATTGCCGATCTGGTCCCGCTGACCGGCGAGAACCGCATCCTCGTCCGCTATGGCCTGGCGGCCATGAAAGAGGGGAAGCGGACGGGCCTCAAGGCCCTCCTCGACGCGTCGAATCTGAGCGGCAGGGACATCACGGCCGGCCGCATCGCCTTTACGGCAGCGCCGCGCCTCAATGCGGCCGGCCGTATCAGCCATGCCACGAAAGGCGTCGAACTGCTCCTGGAGACCGATGCGGCTCAGGCTGCGGCCGATGCGGCCGAACTGAGCCATCTCAACACAGAGCGCCAGGACATCGAGCACACCATTGCCCAGGAAGCCATCGCTCAGATCGAAGGGCAGGGGAGGGGACGCGACGGCGTCCTCATCGCCTATCACCAGGGCTGGCACGTCGGCGTCATCGGCATTGCCGCATCGCGCCTGGTGGAAACGTACTACCGGCCATCCCTGGTCATCACCGTCCGCGACGGCATCGGCAAGGGCTCGTGCCGCAGCATCAGCGGTTTCAATATGTACGAAGCCCTGCAGTATGCCCAGGACCTGCTCATCCAGTTCGGCGGCCACACCATGGCAGCAGGCTTTTCCGTCAAGGCCGAGAATATCGAGGCCCTGCGCCAGCGCCTGCTCGATTATGCCGCAGCCCACATGACGGCGGCTGATTACATCCCCTTGGTCCACATCGACAAGGAACTGGAACCGGCGGAGGTGACGCTGGACCTCATTGCCGAACTGGCCCGCCTGGAACCGTATGGCATGGGCAACAGCCGGCCCGTCTTTTCCCTGACCGGGGCGGTGGTAGAAGAAATCCGGCCCATCGGCCGGGAAAAGCAGCACGTCCGCCTCGTCGCCCGCGGAGCCGACAGGACGCGCCTTTCCGGCGTGGCCTGGTCCCAGGCCGGCCTGTGTGACGCCATCGTCGAAGGCGATGTCATCGACGTGGCCTTCCAGCTCGAACGGAACGACTTCAATGGCCTGTCGTCGCAGCAGCTGGTCATCCAGGACGTCCACCTGCCCCATCGCCATATCGTCCTCAATCGGGCGGTCATGGTCGATATCTACATGGCCCTCAAGAAGTGCATCCCCGACTGGGGCATGCCGGTCTGGCAGGTCCGCCGCCGTCTGGCTGCGGCCCAGGGGGACTGCTACGACGTCCACACCATTTATGCTGCCATCGTCGTCCTGCGGGAAATCGGCGTCCTCAAAGTGCGCCATGATGACGACGGCCCAGCTTATTATTTTCCTATCCTTGCGGGGAAAATGGATCTCCATGCGTCGCCGACGTATGAATTGTACTGCAAGGAGTAAGGAGGTCTTCATATTATGGAATTTAAAGATAAAGATGTCGAATTTAAACACCTCATCGATACGATACATTCGTATTTGCCTAAGGCCAAATGCGATGATGTGACCAAAGCCTACCAGCTGGCCGAAGAGGCCCATAAGGACCAGCGCCGCGTCAGCGGGGAACCGTATATCCTGCATCCCCTGGCGGTGGCACAGATACTGGCAGATATGAAAATAGACACGACGACCATTACGGCGTCGCTCCTCCACGATGTCGTCGAAGATACGTCGTATACCCTGGACGACCTCAAGAAGATGTTCGGCAAGGAAGTGGCCTTCCTCGTCGACGGCGTCACCAAATTGAGCCGTCTCAATTACCGTACCAAAGAAGATCAGCAGCTCAACAGCATGCGCAAGATGTTCCTGGCCATGGCCAAGGACGTGCGCGTCGTCGTCATCAAGCTCGCCGACCGCCTGCACAACATGCGGACCCTGCGCTACATGCGCAGCGACAAGCAGAAGCGCATCGCCCAGGAAACGCTGGAAATCTTTGCGCCCCTGGCCCACCGCTTGGGGATTTTCAATATCAAATGGGAACTGGAAGATCTGTCCTTCCGCTATCTCGAACCGGATAAATACTATGACCTCGTCGACCAGATGAAGCAGAAGCGCCACGTCCGCGAAGAAATCGTCAACGAAGCCATCGACGTCCTCAAGAAGGCCCTCGACGAAGCCCATATCCATTGCGAAATCAACGGCCGGCCCAAGCATTTTTACAGCATTTATAAGAAGATGAAGAAAGATAACCGCGACTTGAGCCAGGTCTATGACCTTTTCGCCATCCGCGTCATCGTCGACGACGTCAAGGACTGTTACGGCGTCCTGGGCATCGTCCACAGCCTGTGGAAGCCCTTGCCGTACCGCTTCAAGGACTACATCGCCATGCCCAAGCCCAATAACTATCAGTCCCTGCACACGACGGTCATCGGGACGCGGGGGCAGCCCGTCGAGATCCAGATCCGCACCTGGGAAATGCACCGCATCGCTGAATACGGCGTCGCCGCCCACTGGCGGTATAAAGAAGGCAACCAGACGGCCAATAAGGACGCTTTCGATGAAAAGATGGGCTGGCTGCGCAACCTCCTGGAATGGCAGGATACGAGCAATCCCAAGGAATTTGTCAATGCCCTCAAGCTCGATGCTTTTTCCGACGAAGTCTTCGTTTTTTCGCCGCGGGGCGACGTCATCGACCTGCCCCAGGGGGCTATTCCCATCGACTTCGCCTACCGCATCCATACCGACGTCGGCCACCGCTGCGTCGGCGCCAAGATCAACGGCAAGATCGTCCCCTTGGATTATAAATTGAAGAACGGCGACATTGTCGAAATCATTACGTCCAAAGTGGGCAAGCCCAGCCTGGACTGGCTGAACATCGTCGGCAGCTCCGAAAGCCGCTCGAAGATCCGCAGCTGGTTCAAGAAGGAAAACCGCGAAGAAAACATCGCCAAAGGCCTGGATGCGCTGGAACGGGAATGTAAGCGCCTGGGCCATGACTGGAAAGCCCTCAACGTCGGCGGCCGCCTGGGCCGCGTGGCCAAGCAGATGAATGCCGGCTCCGAAGACGACCTGGTCGCCGCTGTCGGTTACGGCGGCTTTGCCGTCAATACGGTCCTCATCAAGCTCCTGGAACTGCACAAGAAAGACCTGCAGAAGCAGGAAGAAAAGACCAACAGCCTGGCAGCCCTGGAAAAACTCAAGACCAAGAAGCCTGTCAAGCACAACGGCACGGGCATCCTGGTCAAAGGCGAACCGGGCCTCTTGGTCCGCCTGGCCAAGTGCTGCAGTCCTGTACCGGGCGACCCCATCATCGGCTTCATCACCCGCGGCCGCGGCGTCTCCGTCCATCGCGCCGACTGCCCGAATGTCACCCATGGCCAGAATGACGTAGACCGCCTCATCGACGTCGAATGGGATTACGACGGCAACGAACGCTTTGAAGTGAACATGGAAATCGTCGCCTACGACCGCACGGGCATCATGGCCGAAATCATGGCCACCCTGGCGGAAATGAAGATTTCCATCCTCAGCGTCAACGCCAAGACCAGCGATACCAAGAACGTCACCATCCACATGGGCATCAGCATCAAGGACCTGGCCCAGTTCGAATTTGTCGCCACCAAGATACGCCGCCTGAAGGATGTCTATGCCGTCGAACGCTATACGGGAGGGAACCAGGCATGAGAGCTGTCGTACAAAAGACCTTGAAGTCCTCTGTGACGTCGGACGGCGTCTTGGCAGGTCAGGCCGGCAGCGGCCTGACGGTCCTCCTGGGCGTGTCCGTCAAGGATACAGACGATGACGTCCGCTACCTGGCCGATAAGATCGTCCACTTGCGGATCTTTGAAGATGACCAGGGGAAACTCAATCACTCCCTCCTCGATGAAGGCGGGGAGATGCTGGTCATTTCGCAATTCACCTTGTACGGCGATGCCCGCCACGGCCGCCGTCCCAGTTATATCGAAGCGGCCAGGCCTGAACAGGCTGAAGCCCTGTACAATCAGTTCGTCGACGCTGTCCGCGCCTTCGGGGTACCCGTGGCGACAGGCCGTTTCCGGACCCACATGGTCGTATCCCTGGAGAACGACGGGCCCGTGACCATCCTCTTGGACAGCCAGAAAACCTTTTAAGGGGGAAATGTGTATATGAGCATGAAATATATCAATATGGAACTCGGTCCTATCATGACCAATTGTTATATCGTCTACGATACGGATACGAAAGACGCCATGGTCGTCGACCCGGCCTGGGACTATCCGGCCATCGACAAGGCCCTGACCAGCCATGGCCTGACGCTGCGGTTCATCTTCCTGACTCACGGCCATGCCGACCATATCGGCGCCCTGCAGGAACTGCGCCAGCGCAAGAATGTACCGGTCTACGTCGGCGCCGGCGATGCCGACCTCATTTCCAATTCGCACAACAACCTGTCCCTGTTCATGGGCCAGGCCATCGAATGTACGTCCGCCGACCATCTGGTCAAAGACGGTGATGAACTGACCTTAGGGAACTTGCACTTTACAGTCCTGGAAACGCCGGGCCACACGCCAGGCGGCCTCAGCCTGTATGGCGAAGGCGTCGTCTTTTCTGGCGACACGCTGTTCCGCTATTCCGTCGGCCGTACTGACCTCTACGGCGGTTCGTCCAAGACGTTGCTTCACAGTTTGCAAACGAAGCTCATGACCTTGCCGGACAATACGTTGGTCCTGCCCGGCCATGGCCCGGCAACGTCTATTGGTGACGAACGGCGGGGCAATCCCTTCCTGGATGGAGGCTGGTAAATCATGGCTGCCTATAAGGGAGCGGAATTCTGGATGCGCGTCACCCTGGCCGTCATGGCCGGAGCTTTGTTCCTGACGGTCCATGCCGTTTATTGGCCTGTCGTCATCTCCCTGATCCTGACATTCATCCTCATGCCGATACGCGATGGCGTCATCAAGGGACTGCGCCGCCTTACGGGACGCCAGGTACCCATCGATATAGCCATCCTCATTTCCTTCGTCATCCTCATCGTCATCGTGACGGTCATTACCAACAGCATCGTCAAACCGCTGGTCGTCCAGGTCAATTTACTGGCAGCCAACTTCAACGATTTGGTCAGCCAGACGGCGGCTCTGGTGACGCAGCTTGAAAATGAGCAGACCCAGTTCTATATTCCCGACCAGGTCAAGAAGATCATCAACGACGCCTTCGTCAAAGTCGGCAATTACGGCATCGACGGCATTACCAACCTCATCCAGTCGGTCTTTGCCATTGCCGGGACAGTCGTCGAATTTTTCGTCGTACCAATCATTACCTTTTATTTCATGAAAGACGGCGGCCATATGGTCAGGATTTTCGTCGACATCTTCCCCGAAAGTTACCGCAGCCACCTGGCCGGGCTCTTCCAGGAAATACAGCACGTCCTGAGCCGTTACATCCGCGGCCAGATTCTCATGAGCTGTATCATTGCGACGCTGACCTTCCTCGGCATGTGGGCTATGGGCGTACCTTATCCCATGGTCATCGGACTTTTGGCGGCCATTACCGAATGGATCCCCATCGTCGGGCCTATCGTCGGCGCCGTGCCGGCCATCCTGCTCAGTGCGACAGTCAGCCTGTCCCTGCCGATCAAAGTCATCATCTTCTATATCGTCATCCAGCAGATCGACAGCCACCTCATCATGCCTCAGGTCATGGGGGCCGTCATCAGCCTGCATCCGGTCGTCATCGTCATCGCCCTGCTCATCGGCGGGACCCTCTTTGGCGTAGCCGGCATGATCCTTACTGTCCCGGTGACGGCAGTGCTACAGATTCTGTGTAAACATTTATGGTTCTACAATACATATAAAGAAAAGGCGATGAAGCACAATGGAAACAACGAAAACAGAAACCAATAAAAAAGAAATCATGGAAACCATGATGAAGCGCATGAAAGAAAAGATCAAGTTCAAGAAGTGCAAGATGACTTCCCAGCGTCAGATCATCCTGCGGGCCTTCGTCGAAAGCCCGATCCGCCACATGAGCGCCGAAGAAGTCTTCGAACTCGTCAAGAAGACGGCGCCCGACATCGGCCTGGCTACGGTCTACCGGACGCTGGACCTGTTCACCCAGATGGACCTCTTGAAGAAACTCGACTTCGACGACGGCTGCAGCCGCTACGAATTGAATGACCGCGACAATGAAGGCCATTTCCATCATCACCTCATCTGCCTGGGCTGCGGCAAGGTCTGGGAATGTGAAGACGACCTCCTGGAAACACTGGAAACGATCCTGGAAAAACGCCTCCACTTCCACACCGTCGACCATCAGCTGAAAGTCTATGGCTACTGTGAAGACTGCCAGAAGAAGCGGGCAGAAGAAGCGGCCAAGGAAGCAGCTGTGAAAGAAGCGGAATAACATGTCTGTCCAGACCTATACCTATGACGGGCCCGAGGGGCTCCACGCCCTGGTCGGCCAGGTCATGGCGTCGCTGGGCTATGTCGGCGGCCGGGAAATCCGCGACGTCGGGGCGGCCGTTACCGTCCGCGATGACGGCGGCCACCTCTATCTGAGCTGTACCTTCCAGGATGGCGGGGAACCCTGGTTCTCTGAAGCCCGCCTCTTGCCAGGGGTCCGGGCACGGGACGCCCTCAAGGACTGCCTCATCCACTGGCACAGCCGCTTTTCCGGCCATGGCCCGGGTCCGTGGGGGACGCTCATCGGCGTGCGGCCGACGAAGCTGGTCCACCACCTGTTCGACCAGGGCTTTACTGACGACCAGGCCGAAAAAGCCTTGCAGACGTCGTATCACGTCGCGCCGGCTACGGCCCGGGACCTGGTGGCCATGGCCCGCCTGCAGCGGCCTTACGTGACCTGTCGGGGGCGGAAATTGGCCTTATACGTCGGCATCCCTTACTGCCCCAGCCACTGCCTGTACTGTTCCTTCCCGTCGCGCCTCATCGGCAGGGAAGGGGAGGCAGCGCTTACGGCTTTCCGCGATGCCGTCCTGGCCGACCTCGACGACCTGGCCGACTTGTGCCGGACCTATGATCTGGAAGTGACGTCGCTCTATGTCGGCGGCGGGACGCCGACGTGCCTGCCCCTGCCGGTCCTGGAAGCGATGATGACGCGGCTGGCCCGGAATTTCCCGGAAGCCCGCGAATGGACGGTCGAAGCGGGCCGTCCTGATACGGCGACGCCGGACATGCTGGCCATGCTCCGCAAGGCCGGCGTCGACCGCATCAGCGTCAATCCCCAGACCCTGCAGCAGCACCTCCTCGATGCCCTGGGCCGGCGCCATAGCGTCGAAGCGATTTACACCATGTATGAAAACTGCCGGAAGCTGGGATTTTCCGTCATCAATATGGACTTCATCGCCGGCCTTCCCGGGCAAACCGTGGCGGATATGCAGGAAAATATGGAAATTGTTTGCAAACTGCACCCGGAAAATGTTACAATTCATACGTTAGCATTAAAAAAACGGGCTCCTTTGTTCCATCATGAATTGCGGGCTTCTATTCCGCCTGCCGAAGAAACGGGCCGCATGGTCCGCCTCTGTCAGTCCATCCTGACCGGCAGCGGCTATGTGCCCTATTATATGTACCGCCAGAAGTACATGGCAGCCAGCTTCGCCAATATCGGCTACGCCCTGCCGGGCAGCGTCAGTGCCTATAATATTGAAATGATGGAAGAGCGGCAGTCCGTCCTGGCAGCCGGACCGGGCGGGGCGACGAAGTTCCTCTGCCGCGACGGCCACACCTTGGAAAAGGTGTATATGCCGAAAGATGTCGATGCATATGTGCAGGCGCTGGCTGAGAAAATGGGCCAGCGCCGCCGTTTGTGTGCTATCATATACGGAAAAGAGGATGTTTAAATGGCAATTACTGCACCGAGAGGCACGCAGGATTTCCTGCCGGAACAGACGGCAGAGTGGCAGCTGCTGGAAGCCAAGATCCGCCAGATCTGCTCGCTCTATGGTTTCGGCGAAATCCGCACGCCTATGTTTGAAAGTACTGAATTATTTTTACGCGGCATCGGGGAAACGACAGACGTCGTCACCAAGGAAATGTATACCTTTGAAGACCGCGGCGGCCGCAGCATGACCCTGCGCCCGGAAAATACGGCTTCCGTCGTCCGGGCCTTCCTGGAACATAAGCTGTACGGCGACCCGCAGGTCCATAAGTTCTACTACATGGGGCCCATGTTCCGTCATGACCGTCCCCAGGCCGGCCGCTATCGCCAGTTCACCCAGTTCGGCGTCGAAGAAATCGGCTCCAAGGACCCGGCTGTCGATGCCGAAATCATCGCCATGGCCTTCCAGCTCTTCCGGGAACTGGGCCTGAACGATCTGGTCCTGCACCTCAACTCTGTCGGCTGCCCGAAATGCCGTCCTGTCTATCGCCAGAAGCTCCTCGATTTCTTTGCCGATAAACGGGACCAGCTCTGCGACGACTGCAACGAACGGCTGGAAAAGAATCCGCTCCGCGTCCTCGACTGCAAAGAAGACGGCGAAAAAATGATGCAGATGGGCGTACCCTTGATTACAGATAATCTCTGCGACGACTGCAAGGAACATTTCCACAAAGTCCAGGAATATCTGACAGCCATCGGTATTCCCTTTACCCTCGACCCGCGCCTGGTCCGCGGTCTCGACTATTATACCAATACGGCCTTTGAAATCATGTACGCTCCCTTGGGCGCACAGAGCACGGTCTGCGGCGGCGGCCGCTACGACGGCCTCATCGAAGAAGTCGGCGGTCCGTCGACACCGGGCATCGGTTTTGCCATCGGCATGGAACGGCTGCTCCTGACCTTGAAGGAACAGGGCCTGCTGCCGCCGGTCGAAAAGAAGCAGCCCGTCTTCATCGTCGCCCTCGGCGATGCTGCCAAGACCAAGGCCTTCGAACTGCAGCAGCAGCTCCGCGAAAAGGGCCTCTATGCTGAAATCGACCTCCTGGGCCGCAGCATGAAGGGCCAGATGAAATCGGCGAATAAGCTCAATGCCGATTACACGGTCATCATCGGCGAAGATGAATTAGCCGCCGGTGAAGCCCAGGTCCGCAATATGGCCAGCAAAGAACAAGTCAGCGTTCCCCTTGATGGGATTGTTGCATATATGGAAACACACAAGAAGGGATGATTTACGAATGGATACAATGGAAGGTTTACACCGCTCCCAATACTGCGCTGAAGTAAGTGAAGCGGACAACGGCAAAGAAGTTGTCTTGACCGGCTGGGTAGAACGCCGCCGCGACCACGGCGGACTGATCTTCATCGATCTCCGCGACCGTACGGGCATCGTACAGGTCGTCGCTTCGCCGGATTATGAAAAGGTTTCTTTCGATAAAGCAGAACAGGTACGTACAGAATACGTCCTGGCTGTACGCGGCATCGTCCGCATGCGTGATAAAGATACGATCAACCCCAAGATGAAGACGGGCACTATCGAAATCCGCTGCGAAGAACTGCGCATCCTCAATTCGTCCAAGACGCCGCCGTTCTACATTGAAGACAACATCGACGTCGACGAAAAGATCCGCCTCAAATACCGCTACCTCGACCTGCGCCGTCCGGAAATGCAGAACAACCTCATCATGCGCCATAAAGTAAAACATGCCATGCGCACGTTCCTCAACGAACACGGCTTCATCGACATCGAAACGCCGGAACTCTGCAAGAGCACGCCGGAAGGCGCCCGCGACTACCTCGTACCGAGCCGCGTCAACGAAGGCAAATTCTACGCCCTGCCGCAGTCGCCGCAGATCTTCAAACAGCTGCTCATGATTTCCGGTATGGACCGTTACTACCAGATCGCCCGCTGCTTCCGCGATGAAGACTTGCGCGCCGACCGCCAGCCGGAATTTACTCAGCTCGACATGGAAATGTCCTTCATGGACCAGGAAGAAATCCTGACCCTCGTCGAACAGATGGTACACTACATCTTCAAAGAAACGTTGGGCCACGACGTCCAGCTCCCGATCCACCGCATGACTTGGGACTACGCTATGGAAAACTACGGCTCTGATAAGCCGGACCTGCGCTTCGACATGAAGTTCACCGACGTGACGGAACTCGTCAAGGATACGGATTTCAAAGTCTTCCGCAACGTCATCGATAACGGGGGTCAGGTTAAAGCCATCAACGTCAAAGGTGACGCTGACATTCCCCGCCGCGAACTGGACGGCCTCGTCGAATACGTCGGCCACTACGGCGCAAAGGGCCTGGCTTGGATCGGCTTCCTCGAAGACGGCACGCTGAAATCGCAGATTAAGAAGTTCTTCGGCGAAGATAAGCTCCGCGAAATCGGTAAGGCCTGCGGCGCTGAAAAAGGCGACTTGGTTCTCATGATTGCCGATAAACCGAAAATCGTCGCAGCCGCTCTGGGCGAACTGCGTAAAGAAATGGCCCGCCGCATGAATCTCATCGACGAAAACGAATTCGCCTTTACGTGGGTCGTCGACTTCCCCATGTTCGAATACAGCGAAGAAGAACACCGCTATGTTGCTATGCACCATCCGTTCACGGCTATGCGCGATGAAGACCTGGACAAACTGGAAACCGATCCGGCTCACGTCTATGCCAAGGCCTATGACCTGGTCCTCAACGGCATCGAACTCGGCGGCGGCTCCCTCCGTATCTACCAGCCCGACGTACAGCAGCGCGTCTTCAAGGCTATCGGCTTGACACCGGAAGAAGCAGAACAGAAATTCGGCTTCCTCCTCCGCGCCTTCGAATACGGTGCACCGCCCCACGGTGGCCTGGCCTTCGGCTTGGACCGCATGATCATGCTCATGCTCAAACGCAAGTCCATCCGCGATGTCATCGCCTTCCCGAAGACTCAGAACGCTATCGACCCCATGAGCGAAGCTCCGTCGACAGTTACCAAAAAACAGCTGCATGAACTCCACATCCAAGTAGAAGAAGACTTGGTAAGTAAATAACGAGATGAAAAAAAGCTTGTCGTATAACGGCAAGCTTTTTTTCGTGGTTCGTGGTTCGTGGTTCGTGGTTCGTGGTTCGTGGTTCGTGGTTCGTG
>OIWK01002798.1_pt1 | contig 13234 bp, 10 predicted proteins | sample 1587401 | NCBI WGS metagenome assembly OIWK01 (sample SAMEA3888911, study PRJEB22519) | human gut metagenome | biome: human gut; feature: human-associated habitat; material: faeces | place: Denmark | collected 2009
GCTGCAGGAGACTGCCGTACTAAGACGGTGCGTCAGCTGACAACAGCAGCAGCCGACGGAACAGTATGCGGACTTGTTTGTAAAGCAGTATAAAAATAAAACCTTCAAATACATTCCATAAAAAATGTATTTGAAGGTTTTTTGTTTGTATTATGCTTCCTCAGAGATATTATTCTCGGCAGCTTTTTGTGCCTGTGCAGCACGATGCTTTTCAAGAATACGGTTGATTCTGTCAGTCGGATTTAATAGACCATGAATTGATACATTGTGATTTAAGTTATCAATCAAAAGTGCAATATACTTGCTCAGATCAACATTTACATAGTACGGACGAGATAGCAGCTCTGGTCTCTGGTAAACAAGGTTAGTGGTCAGGATATGATCAATGATACCCTGCTCATAAGCAGCATCAAACTTTGCCAGGCCATTTGTAAACAGACCAAAAGTAGCAGCAGCGTAAACCTTGCGTGCCTTACGGCGTTTTAATTCGCGTGCAACATCAAGAATGCTGTCACCAGAAGAAATCATGTCGTCGATAATGATGACATCCTTTCCTTCTACGTTGGTACCTAAAAACTCGTGAGCAACGATAGGGTTCTTTCCGTCTACAATGCGGGTGTAATCGCGGCGCTTGTAGAACATACCCATATCAACACCAAGATAGTTAGTCAGCTGGATTGCACGGCCCATGCCGCCCTCATCTGGGCTGATGACCATAAGATGCTCATTGTCAACCTGCAGATCTGGCTCTGCACGAAGCAGTGCTTTGATAAATTGGTATACACACGGAACGCTCTCAAATCCATCACGTGGAATTGCGTTCTGAACACGTGCATCATGAGCATCAAAAGTAATGATGTTGGATACACCCATTTTTGTAAGTTCCTGAAGAGCCATAGCGCAGTCAAGAGACTCGCGGGAAGTACGCTTGTGCTGGCGGCTTTCATACAGGAATGGCATGATTACATTGATACGGCGTGCCTTGCCTTCAACAGCAGCAATGATACGCTTTAAATCCTGGTAATGATCGTCTGGAGACATGTGATTCACATATCCGCACAGAGAATACGTTTGGCTATAGTTACAAACATCCACCATAAGATACAGATCGCAGCCGCGGACTGATTCCTCGATAACGCCCTTTGCTTCACCGGAACCGAAGCGAGGATTCTTTGCTTTGACAATGTAGCTGTCCTTGCTGTATTCAGAGAAGTGAAGCGCAGTAGATTGTGCATGACTTCTCTCAGCGCGCCACTCAGTCAGGTATTGATTAACCTTCTGTCCAAGGCTTGCGCAGCTTTCAAGTGGGATAAGACCCAGTGTGCCCACTGGTATCGTGTTCAGATTCTTTTCGTTTGGCATGATGACCTCCATGATTATAATATGCAGCTTACCTGCGTCCAAAAGTACGAACCTTAACTAATCATAACATGAAGATGTCGAAGATTCAAGCCTTACGTCGAAATGGATAAAAAAGAAATTTACGTAAAAAGAAAGAAAAATTTGTGCAACATGACCCCAGAGAATCAAAGTCATAAGCGAATTAGCAGGGGTCATGTTATTTTTTAGAAAAAAATATGTCTACGAATTTCTTAAATCTTCTCCAAAAACAGGGATAGGCGTATATTGCCCCATAAGTCGTGAGGAGATTCGCTCGGTGTAGGTACTTTGAAGCTCTTCTGGGCTTAGATTTGTTGAGATAATAGTTGTTTTCCTTGACAGATCACGCGAATTGATCACATGAAACAGCTGACTGATTACAAAAGGAGTCAGATTTTCAGTTCCAAGATCATCAATAATCAACAGGCTGCATGTGAGTGCATATGAATCATTTTCTGATGAATCATCGTTGTTAGAATGAAAACGCTGCATAGCTGATTCAAAAAATTCAGGAGCAGTCATATATAAGACAGAAAAGCCTTTGTCAAGAACAACCTTTGCAATACAGTTACAAAGAAAGGTCTTGCCAACGCCTGGATTTCCAAAGATTAAAAGACTAGGGTTTCCATCCTTGAACTGATAAGCATATTTTTCATAAATAAGTTTGAGACGCTGCATATGGGCGCGATTACTCATTCCGCCAAGAAGTGGATTTGGTGCATCTGAATAGCGGTTTATATCAAATGTGTTAAAATTCTCACGTTCCAAACGGTCTCTAATGCCAGATTGTTCATAGAGTAAGCTTATGCCAGCCTGCTCAAAGCAGTGGCATTTGCGGTTTCCGTCAAGATATCCAGTATCTTTACAGTCCGGGCAGCTATACTTTGGCTGAAGATCATCAAGTGTATAGTGAAGAGAAGAAAGAAGCGCACCGCGCTCGCGTCTAAGTGCATCAATCTGCATCTGCGCATTTAGAGCCTGCGCTTTATTGCCAGTGATTTTAGCCTTTGCAAGAGCAGCGCTAGATGTCGGAAGAAGCTTTGAAATCTCAAGAAGTCTTGGGCACTGCGCATAGATATGGCGCAGACGTTCTTCCATCTCATGCTGGTGTTGGAAACGGATGCGGCTGTAGCGGCGCATCAGTTCATTATATTGTGAATTGGTCAGAGCCATAAAAAGTCAATCCTTTCTGTGATAATCATTCATTTGAATCCTGACTATACTGCTTTAAAATCTTTTCCATGTAATTATTATTTTTGCGCTCAGTAAAATTACGAAACTGCTGTGTACCCTTTGCGACAGAAGAAGCACGGTTTGAACTGGTGCGTTTTGCAGCATCACTTTTTACCTTTTGATCGCGCTGATTTTCAGCAGCCTGTGCATCAGCAAGTGAATGCACATTTTTTTCCTTCCAGCGCTTTAAGATGCTTTCTGTAAAATTAACATTTGGGCGCTGACATTTTTTCATCGTGATATTGCAGGCATAAACATAGACATCTGTAGGAAAACTGTAATCTTTGATCCATTTATTGATATATTCAAGCTGAGCCGGAGCAGGAGTCTGATTGTATAAGCCATATGCCTTCATGATAGCATAGACAGTATCATTATGAAGCAGGTTGTACTGACGAATAGCATCAAGTGTATGAAGACCCTTTTGATGCCAGGACTGGGCAACAGAATCAATAAATTTCATGTTAAGCTTGCCCTTGCAGTGATTAGCGCAGTAATCAACAAGATAATCAATGACATCTGGTGAGCGGTTAAACTGAAGATACCAATAGCCAAATGATTCTGTGTCTGCATAATTAAGCGGATGCGAAAAATACTGCTGCCATGCCGACATATACATGTTAAACTCTGGATCGTTCTCAAGAAGAATCAGCTCCTCTTGGGAAAGATGAAGTGACTGTATAGAAGGGGTCGCATTTGCAGCAGAATGTGTAGTAGTTTGTGTGGAAGCCATTGAGCCAGAAGCATTTGCAATGGTTGTATTTGCAGGAGAAACTAAAGCAGGAGTGGGCGTAGGAATTACAGATTGTACGCTTGGAGCAGGTGCAGCTGTCTGTGTAGGTGCAGTCTGTGCAGAAGCCTCTGTCTCTGCCTGAATAGATGGATCTGTAAATGCAACTCCTGACAATTCGTGACCCGATGTAAAGCTAAGGCGCATCAAACCAACAGATTCCCAATAGCTAAGAGAACGAAGTACCTCGCGCTCTGAAATATCAAGCCTGTCACTAATTGAAGCACTGCTTAAACCAGTGGCTGATGTCGAGACAGCGCGAAGCAAATATAGGTAAACCTTTACATCCGTACCGGAGGCGGCAGGAAGAAAACGGTCTATAAAATAGCCGGGAACAACAAGGGTATCTATGCTGAGCCGGTTCTCCAGTAAAAGAAAGGACATAAAAAACCTCCAAAATTCAAGTATCATCTTTGTAAAGTATAGCACAAGTTATTTCTTTTGAAAAGCGATAAAAAATCCCCAATTATTTCCCTTAGAATCAGGGCAAGCAATTGGGGATTTTGCGAATACCTTATTTAGAAATTAAGTCTTCTCCGATTTTTACAACATCACCGGCGCCCATAGTGATCACCAGATCACCAGAGGCTGCATGCTGCAAAATAAATTTTTCAATTTCTTCAAAGGTTTCAAAATAATGAGCACTTGTACCAGCCTGCTCTAACAAAACGCGGATATTGTCGGAGCTTATGCCAAGATCATCAGTTTCTCTTGCCGGATAAATTTTTGCAAGAACGACCTCATCTGCTAAGGACAGAGCTTTTGCAAAATCAGTAAGCAAAGCTTTTGTTCTTGTATAGGTGTGCGGCTGGAAGATGCACCAGATCTTTTTGTGAGGATACTTCTTTGCAGCAGTAAGTGTCGCTGTGATTTCCTGCGGATGATGTGCGTAATCGTCAATAATAGTAATTCCATTTACGACACCCTTCTTTTCAAAGCGTCTCTGTGTGCCATGGAAATTCAAAAGACCAGCAGCAATGGCATCCATTGAAAGATTCAGCTTTTTGCAAAGGGCAACGGCAGCAAGTGCATTGTAAACATTATGCTCTCCAGGAACACTTAACTGAATGTGACCAAGTGTAGTGTTGCTTGCATCTGTGACGTCAAAGGAAGCCTGAGCAAATTCATTATATGAGATATTAGAAGCACGATAATCGCAGGATTCTCCGTGTCCAACAGTGATAATCTCGCAGTCAAGTCCATTGATCAGCTCAGAAAGATTATGAATATCACCGTTAATTACAAGTATTCCATCCTTTGGAAGCTTTTCCATAAATAAGCGGAAAGAATGACGGATATCGTCAATGTCCTTAAAGAAGTCAAGATGGTCTGCTTCAATATTCAGGATAACTTCCATAGTAGGATAGAAGGATAAAAAGCTGTTTGTGTATTCGCAGGCCTCAGTGACAAAAAGATTTGAGCCACCTACGCGAATATTTCCTCCGATTGTTGGAAGAATGCCTCCGACAGAGATTGTCGGATCAGTATCAGCAGCCAAAAGAATTTCAGTAACCATAGAGGTCGTAGTTGTCTTTCCATGAGTTCCAGCAATGTTGATTGCCGTTTTATAGTTTCTCATCAGCTGTCCAAGAAGCTCAGCTCTTGTTAACAGCGGGATATTGCGCTTTGTTGCATCAACAATCTCTGGATGTTCAGGATGGATCGCTGCTGTGTAGACAACGACATCTGTTCCCTGTGGAATGTGAGAGATGGACTGATCATAAAAGATAACAGCGCCAAGTGAGGACAGATGGTCAGTCAGAGGTGATTCCTTAGAATCAGAGCCGCTGACGGTAAAGCCCTCCTTCATTAAAACCTCAGCAAGTCCGCTCATGCTGATGCCGCCAATTCCAATAAAATAGACATGGCATGGATTTTCAAAATTAATATGGTACATGGTACTTCCTCCGAATAATCAAGTTAAATAAGCAAAGTCAATACTGAAAAACAGTTGTTTCTTAACACAAATTCTGCTTGATTTAAGTATACTCGATTTTGGAGGAATGTAAAGCGTAAATGTTATTATGCTGTGCGAATGAACGCCTATTCACAAAACTGCAATATTTACAGCATGCCCGAAGGTGAATGGATTTCATGAGCCGGACATTTGAAGCAGGTCTTTCAAAGTAATGTATAATAAGAAAGAACATAAAAGGAACCTGCGGAGTTTGGTCCGTCGACGAAACCATTGCGCCGAAGGGCTTTTATAGCATGACGCGTGAATTGAAAAAACTTACGCAAAAGAAGGCTTGCAAAATATAAGCAAACATGCTAAGATACAAAGTTGGAAGCGGCAACGTTTGTTTTGTTGTACGAGAGTACAGAAAGGTATGGTTACACAATGACAAAAATTGATATTATTTCAGGTTTCCTTGGAGCAGGAAAGACAACCTTAATAAAGAAACTTTTACAGGAAGCATTAAATGGCCAGAAGGTCGTTTTGATTGAGAATGAGTTTGGTGAGATCGGCATTGACGGCGGCTTTTTAAAGGACGCTGGAATCCAGATTACTGAGATGAACTCAGGCTGCATCTGCTGCTCACTTGTAGGTGATTTTGGCGCTGCTTTAAAGAAAGTAGTTGAGCAGTATCATCCAGACCGCATTATTATTGAGCCATCAGGCGTAGGCAAGCTGTCTGATGTTATCGCAGCTGTCATGAACGTTGCAGGTGAGATTGATCTTGACTTAAACAGCTTTGTAACAGTTGCAGATGCGACAAAGTGCAAGATGTATATGAAGAATTTTGGTGAATTCTATAACAATCAGGTTGAGAGCGCAAACACCATCATCTTAAGCAGAACTCAGGGAATGAAGGAAGAAAAGCTGGCTCAGGCAGTTTACATGATTCAGGAGAAGAATGCAAAGGCAAGGATCATTACCACTCCGTGGGACGAGCTGACAGGTGAGCAGATTCTGGCTGTTATGGAGCAGGGTCATTCACTGGCAGAGGAGCTGATGGAAGAGGCTATGAAGCTTCATGAAGAAGAGGAGCATGAGCATCATCACCACGATCATGATGACGACGAGTGCGATTGTCACGAGCATCATCACGATCATGACGAGCATGAGCATCATCATGACCATGACGAGCATGGCGAGGAGTGCACATGTGGTTGCCACGATCATGATCATCATCACCATCATCATGCAGATGAGGTATTTACAAGCTGGGGCAAGGAGACTCCTAGAAAGTATACAAAGGAAGAGCTTGATGAAATTCTTGTTAAGCTGTCTGAGGAGACCGAGTTTGGTATTATCTTAAGAGCAAAGGGAATGCTGCCGGCAGCAGATGGCACATGGCTGTATTTCGACCTTGTTCCGGGTGAGTATGAGATCCGTAATGGTGCACCGGATTACACAGGAAGACTTTGTGTAATTGGTTCTAAGATGGATACCGATAAGTTAGAAAAGCTGTTTAAGCTGTAAGCGATAAAAAAGTAGAGAAACATGGCGATAGAGTTGCCAATCCTGTAATAAGGTGAGGCAGCTCTTCGTTATAAAAGCGTTAGAAAGGGAAGACAGTAACATGGCAAATGAGATACCAGTATATATGATCACCGGATTTCTGGAAGGCGGAAAGACATCATTTTTGAAATTTACGCTGCAGCAGGATTATTTTAATGATGGATCTAAGACACTTTTAATCCTTTGCGAAGAAGGAGAGACAGAGCTTGATCAGGAATTTATGGACAAGTATCATGTTGTGACAGAGACAATCGAGGAAGAGAGTGAATTAAACAGAGAGTACTTCCGTGAGGTAGGAAAGCGCCACAAGCCAGATCGTGTTATTATCGAGTATAATGGTATGTGGTCTCCAAAGAATATTACACAGCTTCCATTTCCATACTCATGGGAACTGTATCAGACGATCACTGTTCTCGACGGAAGCACCTTCCAGCTGTACTTAAATAATATCAAGTCACTTGCAATGGAACTTTTAACATACACTGATATGGTTGTTTTCAATCGCTGTACACAGGAGACGCCAATTGATACATTCAATCGTTCAATCAAGGCAGTAAACCGCCGTGCAGAGGTGATGTTTGAGACAAAGGATGGAGAGACTTTGCAGCCAGAAGATGTACTTCCTTATGACCGCGATCAGGATGTGATTCATCTTGAGGATGAGGATTACGGTATCTGGTATATTGATGCACAGGATAATCCAGATGAGTATGTCGGAAAGACCATTGTGTTCAAGGCAATGGTTATGAAGAATAAGGAGTTCCCGGCAGATGTGTTCGTTCCAGGAAGAAATGCGATGACATGCTGTGCCGATGATATTCGTTTCCTTGGCTTTGTCTGCAAGTATAAGGATACAGCGAGCTTAAAGAGACGTCAGTGGGTAATGGTCACTGCAACGTTTGAGTGGGAATATTCTGATCTTTATGGCGAGAAGGGACCGGTGCTTCGTGCGACTGAGGTTGCTCAGACAAGTGCACCGAAGGAAGATCTTGTATACTTCTAAAAAGTGTTGAATTATTAAAATTAGAGTTAATATGAAAACCCCATCAGCTTATTAGGTAAGCCGATGGGGTTTTTCAAAACAACATAACCTTTGCACGTAGCTCTATTATTTTGGCTTTTCTGATCAAGCTAGTACAATTAGCGATGCTTTGTCTCGCAGTAGATACAGCGATATACTTTATTTTCTTCATCTGTCAGATCAAATACGTGCGGCAGTTCCTGCTCAATGGAGGTGATGCAACGCGGATTCTTGCAGTGAATTACGTTTGTGATACGCTTTGGAAGACGAAGGATCTTCTTTTCAGAGATCACGCCATCCTTGATGATGTTAACGGTAATCTTGTGATCAATGTAGCCGAGTGCGTCAAGATCAAGCAGATCTAAGCTGCCCTCGATCTTGATGATATCCTTGCGGCCCATTTTGTTGCTCTTTGCATTTTTGATGATAGCAACCTGGCAGTCCAGTTCCTGAAGATTTAAATAATGGTAGATATCCATTGATTTTCCTGCCTGGATATGGTCGAGAACGACACCGTTATTAATACCACTGATGTTCAGCATAATATTCCTCCTCAAATTTCTTAGATTTTTTCAGGTGCAAGTCCGAGCAGTGTCAGAATAAGTGCCATGCGGACATATACGCCAAACTGAACCTGCTTAAAGTATGCAGCACGCGGATCGTTATCTACTTCTACAGAAATTTCATTTACACGTGGAAGTGGATGAAGAACGAGCATGTCATCCTTTGCCAGATCCATCTTTTCTTTTGTCAGGATATAGCAGTCCTTCATGCGGATGTAGTCTTCCTCATTGAAGAAACGCTCCTTCTGAACACGTGTCATGTAAAGAATATCAAGCTCTGGAAGAACATCATCCAGATTTGTTACTTCCTTAAATTCAAATCCCTTTAATACCTCATCACGGATGTAGCTTGGAACGCGAAGCTCCGGAGGGGAGATAAGAACAAATTTTACATTTTTATAGCGAACCAGAGATTCAATCAGAGAATGAACGGTACGGCCAAATTTTAAATCGCCGCAAAGACCGATTGTCATGTTGTCTGTATGTCCCTTTAAGGTACGGATTGTGAAAAGATCAGTCAGCGTCTGAGTTGGATGCTGGTGTCCGCCGTCTCCTGCATTGATGACTGGGATGCTAGAAAACATGGAGGCAACCTTTGGAGCACCTTCCTTTGGATGGCGCATTGCACAGATATCGGCATAGCATGATACAACACGGATTGTATCAGCAACGCTCTCGCCCTTAGAAGCAGAACTGTTTTCGGCAGAAGAAAAGCCAATAACAGTACCCCCGAGATTAAGCATTGCTGATTCAAAGCTTAAACGGGTTCGTGTGCTTGGCTCATAGAAAAGTGTAGCAAGACGTTTGCCGTCACATTTGTGTGCATACTTGGTTGGATTTTCTTTAATATCATTAGCCAGATTTAAAATATTATCCAGCTCATCCATGGACAGATCCAATGGGTTTAATAAGTGTCTCATAGAGAATAACTCCTTTCCGATTGTATGACTCATTTGATTCACGGGTATTATATACCATAAAGAACAAAATGGGAAGAGAAAATTAAAAGTTCTTTAAAAAAAAAGGAAAAACTTGTATTTGACAAATCGGTATGATAAAATAAGAACTGTCTGTACAATTGTGAATTTACAGACATTGGCTCTAAAATTAAAATGAAGAAAGAGTAGGAATGAAAGAAAAAGAGTATGGGCGACAACGAAGAATTATCTGTTGATCAGGAGACTGTAGATCAGAAAGTGGATCAGCCAGGGATTGGTGATGAGCCGCAGCCGCAAAATTCCACAGATGACTTTGACCCGAAAAAGCACACACGTGTGCAGACAGGAGCAAATGGAGAGCTTTGCTTTCAGGGATTGACGCAGGCAGAGGTAGAAGCGCGTATTGCAGACGGACAGGTAAATGCCATTCAGGATTCAAGCAACCGCAGTGTTAAAGATATTGTGATGGGAAACACATTGACGTTTTTCAACTTTATCAATATAGTGCTGTTGGCACTAGTTTTATCTGTTCGCTCCTACAAAAACATGCTGTTCATCTTTATCATCATCGCAAATACGCTGATTGGTATTTTTCAGGAAATCAAGGCAAAGATTACGCTTGATAAATTGAAGATCCTGACAGTAAGTCATGTAGATGTAATACGTGATGGTGTGAAAAAGTCTGTAACAGTTTCAGAACTGGTAAAGGATGATGTTATTTTGCTAAAGAGCGGAGGACAGATTCCAGCGGACGGTGTGATTTTGGATGGAGAGGTGGATGTAAATGAATCTCTTTTAACAGGAGAGTCTGATTCAATCCATAAGACGTGCGGCAGCAAGGTGCTTTCGGGAAGCTTTGTGACATCAGGAAAGGCAATGTGTCTTCTGACAGAAGTTGGACATGATTGTTATATGGAAAAGCTTTCGTCAGAGGCAAAACAGTTTAAGCGCTATAAGACAGAGCTGCAGAGAAATCTGGATACGATCTTAAAGTTTATCAGTATCATTATTGTACCGCTTGGCATTATATTATTTGCAAAGCAGTATTGGATCTCAGGCAGCACCTATGAGCAGGCAGCACTTGATACAGTAGCCGCAGTGCTTGGTATGATCCCAGAAGGTCTTGTACTTTTGACTAGTGTGGCGCTGGCACTTGGTGCAGTTCGTCTGGCGAGACGAAGCACGCTTGTTCGTGAGCTGTTTTGTATCGAAACTTTGGCGCGCGTAGATACGCTTTGTCTTGATAAGACAGGAACAATCACAGAAGGTCATCTCTGCGTACAGGGTGAGGAATCAGTAAAGGAAGACGTTGATTTAGAGCAGCTGATGGGCAGAATGGTTGCAGCACTTGGAGATGAAAATGAGACATTTCAGGCGCTTCGTCAGCATTACAAGAGAAACCAGTCAACAAACACAAAGCTTGTGCTTCCATTTTCGTCAGAGCGCAAGTTCAGTGGTGTTGTGTTTGAGGGAGAAGGAACGTACCTTATGGGTGCATACCAGTTTATTTTCCCGCAGGCAGATCCGGCAGTGCTTGAAAAGATTGCAGAATATGCAAGTCAGGGTCTTCGTGTGCTGACAGTTGCGCACAGTCCAAATGAGATGACAGATTATACGTTAGCAGAGGACTTTGAGATTGTTGGTTTCGTCTTCATGACAGATGTTGTTCGTAAGAATGCACCTGACATTTTGGGTTATTTTGAGGAGCAGGGTGTTGACTTAAAGGTAATCTCAGGTGATGATCCTGTAACGGTAGCGGCAATTGCAGCACGCGCCGGATTAAAGGATGCCGACAAATATATAGATGCGACAACGATCCATACTGATGAGGAAATGGAGGATGCCATCTTAAAATATTCAGTTTTTGGACGTGTTACTCCAAAGCAAAAGCAGCAGATGGTAAGGCTTCTAAAGCAAAATGGCCGTACAGTGGCTATGACTGGTGATGGTGTAAACGATGTGCTTGCACTCAAGGATGCTGATGTTAGTATTGCGATGGCATCAGGAAGTGAGGCAGCAAAAAATACAGCTAATCTGGTATTGTTAAATTCAGACTTTGCATCACTGCCACATATTGTAAATGAGGGACGACGTGTCATCAACAATATCAAGGCAGCAGCTTCAATGTTCTTAATTAAGACAGGATTTTCTGTTTTGACAGCACTTTTGACAATCATTGTTGGACAGAATTATCCGTTCCAGCCGATTCAGCTGTCAGTCATCAACGGATGTGCAGTTGCAATTCCAACGATGCTTTTGCAGCTAGAACCAAGCTTCCAGAAGGTCAACAAGCATTTCTTCAGAGAGGTGCTTCGAATGTCAATGCCGGCAGCCATTACTATTACAGCAATGATCACTATTATAAACAATATTGGCCATTCAATTGGAACACCGCGTGAGATGCTTTCAACTGTATGTGTACTGGCAACGGGATGGGTTTATCTGATCACACTTCGTCAGGTATATTCGCCAATGACAGGATACCGCAAATTTGTTATTTACCTTATGCAGACAGCTTATCTTGTAGCAATGGTAATTGGTCAGCGTATTATGGAACTAGTTGGATTAAACTTTACATGCGTTATAGTCACATTGGCAGCAGTAAACTTCGCACCAATGATTATTGATCTTGCAACAAAGGGTTATGATAAGTTTTTCTATTGGTACGATCATCGCCATGATGTCAAGCCGCCAAAGCCGATAAAGGTAAAGACAAGACGATTTAGAGGTGTATAAGAAAAAAACATTATAAATAAAAAGTGCAGCAATTTGCGGATTGCTGTGCTTTTTTATTTATGTGCAAGGTTACAAGTTACGGGTGAGGCTATGCCATAAATATTGGTTTATCTGTGAATTGTAATTGTACAAGAATTAGTATGGAGTGTCTGCCATAGAATGAATAAAGGGTATAACCTGCAAGATTTAAGGTGGGGGAGTGCATGCGAGCAGCAATATATCTTAGACTGAGCAAAGAAGATAAACAGGAGAGCATTGAGAATCAGAGGGCTCTTTTAAGGAAGTATGCAAACGATCATGGTTTTTCGGTTGTAAAAGAATATACAGATGAAGCAATATCTGGTTTAACAGACACGCGCCCTGGTTTTGCTAAGATGATGGAGGATGCCAGACAAGGTCATTTTGATGTGATTCTGGCAAAAAATCAGTCACGCTTTTCACGGAATTTTTTACATATTGAGCAGTACCTTCATCGGGAGCTGCCGTATCTTAATATTCGTTTTATTGGTGTGACGGACGGTGTAGATACTGGCAAAATTAATAATATTGCAGTGCGTCGAAGTGGAAAAAAGACGAGACAGATATATGCTCTTGTAAACGAGTGGTATTGTCAGGAGATTTCTGAAAATGTGCGGGAAATCTTGCATCAGAAGGTGCTTAGCGGTGAGTTTATTGGAAGCAGCGCTCCATTTGGCTATCAAAAGTCACCAGAGAATCCACATAAGCTGATATTAAAAGAACCAGAGGCATCAATTGTAAGAGAACTATTCGAGGCGTATGCGGCTGGCACATCAGTCAAAGAGCTTGTGAAGCGTTGTCAGCAAAAAGCATATCCATCTCCAGATGCTAAAGCAGGCTGGAGCAGCAGAAGCATTTACCGGATTTTAGCAAACGAGTGTTACACTGGGAAAATAGTGCAGGGAAAGACAAGGACAGTCAGCTACAAAAATCAAGCGAGGATACAGATTCCGCCAGAAGAGTGGATTAGAATAGCACATGTCCATGAACCGATTATATCAGAGGAAATGTTCTTTTTTGTACAGGAGAAAAAACACAGGCGCTTCACCGAGTAGGCATTTCGTGAAAATAACTGCGATCACACCATTT
>OIWK01002802.1_pt1 | contig 13219 bp, 12 predicted proteins | sample 1587401 | NCBI WGS metagenome assembly OIWK01 (sample SAMEA3888911, study PRJEB22519) | human gut metagenome | biome: human gut; feature: human-associated habitat; material: faeces | place: Denmark | collected 2009
CTGACGAAGAAGGACATTGGCTTATCAAATTCCGCCATACTTATGATCCACAAGACATGGGCAAACAAGAATTTGAATACAACGAGAAAGCACGACAATGTGGCATTATCGTACCCGACTTCAAACTGATTGATGACAAATATTTCACAACCCGTCGCTTTGACATTACTGCTGATGGTGAACGTATACACACAGCTACAGCAGGTGGCTTGCTGTCAATATCTCTTAGCAACCCTGTGCTTGACTATGTTAATCTATTGGCACTGACCGGCTATCTTACACAGAATTATAAAGATGTGGAACAAATGTATCGTAGAATGGTGTTCAATTATATTGCAGAAAACAAAGACGATCATTGCAAGAATTTCAGCTTTATAGTTACCAAAGACAAGGACAACAAATGGCATTGGCATTTGGCTCCTGCATACGACCTTACTCATTGCACTGAGGGATATAATGGCGAACACGCTACATCAGTAAACAATTCGGCTCATCCATCTTTAGAGGATATGATTGCTGTCGGTATAAAGAATAAAATGCAAGAGCAAAGGTGTAGAGAAATATACTATGAAGTTGAGGATATTATAAAACAGTAATATTAACGATTGATATGACCATAACTGAACATTTCATTTGCGGTAAGCATACAGCTGCCGACTGCGAGGACGGCATTGTCATAACCAATGACTTTGCTGCTGTGATTGATGGCAGCACGAGCAAGACTCCTACAAGGCTTGACCCTTCGATGAAGAATGGACGTTTTGCCATGCTGCTCATAAGCGAGTATATCAAGCAGATACCAGCCGACTATACCATGGACGACTTCTGCCGAGGCATAACGCTTCGCTTTGCTGAAGAATACGACAAACGTGGTATAACGGAACGTATGGCAGGGCATCCAGAGGAACGCCTTACGGCTTCTGCCATTATATATAGCAACAGTAAGAAAGAAGTGTGGATGGTGGGCGACTGCCAAGCTATAATAGACGGAACTTATTACGACAACTCCAAGCCTTACGAACAAGAGATTGCCATGCAACGTGCTGCACTTATAAAGAATGGTATGTCGCCTAAAGATGCACGACGCACTATTGAGCCTCAACTGATAAAGGCTATGCTGGAGGGACAAAACCGACAGTATGCCGTTATTGACGGAACACCAATATATATGCCTGGCACTCACATTGTCAAGGCATCAAATTCTGTTGTGCTTGCATCTGACGGCTACCCTACTCTGCTACCTACACTAAAAGAAAGCGAAAAAGCCTTGGCACACCATCTAATTGATGATCCACAGAACATAGGCGAATTTGTTGCTACCAAGGGACTGGTTGAAGGAAACGTAAGCTTCGACGACCGAACTTACATTAAACTGAAGATATAAATAGATTATATATTTTTTCGCTCATTGAGCAAATACGTGATAAAGTCGTCGGAGATATTTGAGATTTCGTTTTTGTCGTATATAGTCAGCAAGTCTATTACAATAACATCCTGACCAAGACATTCGATGTTTCCCGAATTTTGAAGATAAGCAGGAAGAGGGGATGGAAATTCAATATGATCTTGTGCTGGGCGATAGGCTGTGCTGCATCGAGAACCAAGGAGTTTTATCTTCTTCCGGAAAAAGACTTTGGCTCATCCTGGCGATTGATGCAATACGATTCAATCGCCATTAATGTAATCGTGGAGAATAAGAAGGGTGGAATAAACTCCTGCGATATTCCTTATTCTGATGATATTCAGAAGTTTAATAAAGATTATCTTCGCCTGACTTCTGAGGCTGCTGCTGAATGCAAGTCATCTTCTTTAGAGGATGCGATGGTGGTGGGAACGTCGGCGATGATAGGAACGGAGCTTGACTGCATCGTGAACCAATACACGGATAAGTTTTGTAATCCCATGCTGATGTGGGGAAGTTATCGCCGTGGCTTCTTCCGAACCACGCTCCCAATCTCCTTCCAGTTTCATCACGTACAGATGGATGGCAATCATGCAGCACGATTCTTAGAATTGTTACAAGCAATAATATATCTTGAATAATAATTAGATTACAGATTATCATATACCTTCGCTCCAAAGTCTTCTGAAAAAATCAATGATATAGATACACTCTACATCTCCCATCTTTCAGTTGATAGGATCTAACGAAACTATCAACAAAAAGTATTTAGGTTCCTTACAAGAGCCTCTTCCTTAATTTCTTCTTTAAGATAAACATCAATATATGCAGATAGACGACGATGCGATTTCTGACGCAAAAAAGTACTTTTTCAAGTCTGACGGGCACCAAACAAGAATATACTATCCTCTAACTCATTGTAATATGGCATATACGTTCAATCATACATTATGTATCTATTTGTTTGTATTGCGGATTTTCATAGATTATCCTCAACAAGGATACAATTATTCATTGAAACATACAAGCTTTTTGATATCGTATTTGGCACTAATAGAATAATGTCAAATACGAATATCATATAAGTACATTTTGCATTCTACAACCGCTTATTACAATCCTGCAAAATACGTCTTCAATGCCTCCACATATTTCATCATGGCATTGCGCCCCGTGTCTGTCATCTTGCAGATGGTTCGGGGTTTTACGCCCGAGCCATCTGTAGTCTTTGATATATAGCCTGCTGTGACCAGTTTGTCCAACTGTACACTAAGGTTGCCTGCCGTCGATTCTGTCTTTTCCTTGATATAGTTGAAGTCTGCTTCCTCTACATTCAGCAGAATCGACATTACGGCAAGACGCAACTGGCTATGGAGTAATGGATCCAACTCTTTCATTATTGTTGCTTTTTTGCTTTGAAGTTAAGGATATGTCCGGGGATGATAAGGGTAATCACAAAGGACAATACCATCTGTCCCATCTGCATAATACTGATAACTTGTTCACCACAAACAAAGTAGCGAAGCAGTCCTGTGCCAATCACTACACCAAGAAGTCCGCACATCTGTATCGACTTTTCCTTAAGTATTACGCCAGTGGTGTATGTGCCTATACCCGGCAACAACATACCCAACAAAAACATTCCATTCCAACTCCTTACTTCTCCGAAATGTAATAGGCAGCCAATGGCGTAGACTGCAAACACGGCACTAATAATAGCCCACACATTATTTATAGTGTTGCTTGCATAAGTGCTTGCCACATGACTCTTGCGCTTTGCCTTGTAGGTCTTTATTCCTGAGACTGTGAATCCTGCTATAGGTATGGCCATGTAGAGCCAAGCACATCTTGGGTCGTTGGTTGCGAGCAGCATGACAATTACTGCCAACGATATTGCTGCACTAAGATAGCCCCACATAAGGAAACTGTCACCATTGCCTACAGACAAATCCTTCTTTGTCTGATTTATCATTCGAGTGATAAGCTCAAGACTCTCCTGCTCCGAAATCTTCTTCTCTTCCATTTTTTCTTACTTTATTGCGACACACTTATTGCCTATATCAAACGCGATGTGCCAGGTTAAACACTTAGTTTATTTTATAAACCATCTTTGGAAAAAGAGAAGCAAGGAGGTCGACTCTCACTTGCTTTAGCCAGCATTATTCTCTTCTAACACTGATGATTACGGTTGCAAATTTAGCTTAGTTTATTTTATAAACCAAATGATTTGCAATAAAATAGCCAATATTTAACCTTTGTTTACAACTGACTATAACTTTGCTATTTGCTCAGCAACGTTTAGTGCCATAGCCGTTTCACCTGGCAGATAGAACATGGCTTTGCGTCTTTGCAGCTCTTCATATAGTTGCAAGGCTTTCTTTTCGTCTTTGTTATGCAACAGTTCTATGGCATAAAGAGCGGCAAGCTTACATGGCGAGTATTTGCAGAAAGTCGCCAAAATATAATAATCTACAAAGAAAGGAGGAAAAGTATGAGGTTTCGGAAAAACCATTGTATATTTGCAATAAGAAACAAAAATCCATAGATATGGTAGAGACAAACAACAGAAGATTGCCCGTAGGCATCCAGTCTTTTGAGAAAATAAGAAAGGAAGGATACCTTTATGTTGACAAGACAGATATTATCTGGCAACTTGCCAACACAGACAAAACATATAATTACTTAAGCCGCCCACGCCGCTTTGGCAAATCGGTGCTTGTCGATACTCTCGAAGCTTACTTCACAGGAAAGAAGGAACTCTTCGAGGGATTGAAGATAATGGAAATGGAGAAAGAATGGGTGAAGCGACCTGTAATACGACTTGACATGAGCCAGGCAGGTGCGAGACCAGAAACTGTGCGAAGTTATCTTGACAATGCTTTTCATACTTTAGAGACGGAGTATGGAATTGTTGTACGCCAAGATAGTTCTCTTGCCGTAAGATTCAAGAACATCATTGAGGGTGCTTACAACGAAACTGGACAACAAGTGGCTATCCTCATTGACGAGTACGACTCTCCATTGCAACATTCGTGGAAGACTCCTCAGCACGAAGCATGCACCAGTATCTATAGAGAGGTGTTTGCCATATTGAAAGCCGACGACAAATACGAGAAGTTTGTCTTTATCACAGGCATAACCAAGTTTACACAGATTTCACTTTTCTCTGTGCTCAACAATCTGAGCAACATTAGTTTTGAGCCGGAATATGCTGCTATCTGCGGTATTACCAAGGAAGAGTTGCTGCGTGATTTCAAGCCAGAAATCAACAAATTGGCAGAATATGAGGGCTGGACATTCGATGAAGCAGTAGCACAATTGACAGCATATTACGACGGCTATCATTTCAGTCGCCGAAATATGGTGGATGTTTTCAATCCATTCAGCCTCATCAATGCCTTGGCAGATTCTGACTTGAAGAATTATTGGGCTTCATCCGGTGCTACCTCACTGCTTCCTAAATTTGTGGATGACATGGATATTCGTTTGAAAGATTTTGATAATTGCGCCTTGTTAAGCACAATTATAGAAACTTCTGACGTGACGGGCGGCGGACCGGAACTATTTCTTTATCAGTCGGGCTATATCACAATTAAGGGTTACATGAACGGAACTTACCTTCTTGGCATTCCTAACTTCGAGGTAAAACAAGCATTAAGCGAAATAGTATTGCCTACGCTTGCCATGCGTAAGAGTAATGACATACAATCAACACAAGCTTTTCTTAATCTCTACCTCAGCGTGGGCAACCTTCCAGAAGCTATAAAATGCTTGAAAGCCCTTATTGCAGATGTACCCTATAGCAACAAGAAGCTTGCAAGCATGGATATGGAAGAACGATACCGCCTTATTATGAGCACAATTTTCAATGCTATCGGGTGTCACGTGGAAGTAGAGAAGATGATTGCTACGGGCAGAATAGACATGGTGGTGGAAGCAACCAACATTATCTATGTCCTTGAACTGAAGCTAAGTAACAATGGCGGTATTGACGCAGCAACCGAGCAAATAAGAGCCAAGCAATATATTGAGCCATTCAAAGCTGACAAACGAAAAGTTATTGCTCTTGCCATAGAACTGGATGATAAGGGAAAGGGACTGGTGGATTGGAAGGAAGTGTAAATCTTTGAGGGTGTGTCAAAATAGAAGTTAAAAAGAAGTTTGGACTTCGCCCGAAGTTAACAGAAGTTCTTGCTTAGGCAAGCGGCAAAGCCGAGCGAGCGGACATATGTATAAATTGCTGAAAATAAAACATTTGTCTGTTCGCTCGGCTTTGCCGCTTGCCTAAGCAAGAACTTCCATCCATCGTAGATGGATTAACTTCTTCTTAACTTCCTCTAACTCCTATTTTGACACTCTCTTTTCTCAATTATTTGAGTCTGAAAGTTATCGGCACATTGTACTTTACATTTACAGGCTTGCCCTTCTGCTTGCCTGGTTCCCATGCCGGCATAGCCTTCACCACACGCATAGCCTCTTCGTCAAGCACAGCATAGCCTGCTGACTTTGTGATGTGTACGTCGCTTACGGTTCCGTCTTTTCTGACAACAAATCCGACGATAGCCCTGCCTTGCTGTTTGGCTTTGGCAGCAGACGCTGGATATTTCATATTCATCATAAGAAATTCCATCATTGCTGATTCTCCGCCTTTGAATTTCGGCATCACTTCAACAACTTCATAGGCTTTTGTGGCAGACTGTTGTGTCTGCATATTGGTTGTCGGTAGGGCGTTTGCAGTGCGGACGGCTTCTCTCGTCACAGTGCTCACGCCGGTGTTGCTGGCAAATACACTCACTGCCAGCGTTGCCACTGGGATGATGAACAATGCCTTGAGCATCATCCATCGGTTTGATTTCTTCTGGTTCATCATAATGATTCTTCGTTTTAATGATTCTTTGTTAAGGTTGTTGGCAAATGGCTGCAGACGATTGCCGACCGCCTTTATTACAAGAAATTTCTGATATTGTGTTGCATCAATGCCTTTGTTTAATACTGCCTCATCCACCTCAAACTCGTGTATGGCTTTCAGATTCTTGCCTATCAGCCACACGAAAGGATTGAACCACTGTATGATAGTGGCGAATTGAAGAATGATGAGGTCTATGTAGTGGCGCAGGTGTATATGCTCCTGCTCATGCGTTAGTATGTAGCTGCGGTTGTTGGCATAGTCGTCACGGCTCATCACGATGTAGTGGAAGAGACAGAACGGACTTGTGGCACAATCGGTGAGAACAATGGTGTTGCCCCTGTTGTCGGTGATATGCTCGCACTGGCGCAGCTGCCTTGTCAGACGCACGGTCTGAACCACTGTCATCAAGAATATTGCCACGACACCTATTATATATATACAGGTCATAATGTCTGCCCAACTCCATACGGACTGTTCTTTTGCATCGCCGTTTATCAGTACTTCAGGCAACTGCACCGCCTGCCGAACCATGTCTACTGTCGGATTTGTGCCACCGGTGAAGTGAACCAATGGAATAGCAAACGACATAATCAGACATCCAAGGATTAATATTCGGTTGAGCCGATGGAATGTCTCCTTTTCGAGCAATGGTACAATGCAGGTGTATAGCAGAGCCAATGCCATGGCCGATTTTATAATATAAGGTAGTATCATAGTTCTTATTGTTTTGAAATGTCTCTTTTCTCCGTACCCTTGTCAATCAGACTTAGAATCTCCTCCAGTTCCTCGTCCGAGATGTTCTCTTCTTTCACAAAGAACGAAATGAGCGAGTGCAGACTGCCGCCAAAGAACGATTTCTTTACTTCCTTCATGGCATGGCGTGTATATTCAGCCCTTGTTATGAGGGGCGAGAACACGTAGGTCTTGCCACCGCCTTCTCGCTTGTAGGAGCTGACGTACTGCTTGTGGGTGAGTATCTTCATAAACGTGGCGATAGTGGAGTAGGCAGGATGTGGCTCGGGGTAAGCGTCGATTATCTCGTGCGTAGTCATACCGCAACCCTTGTCCCACAGAATGTTCATTATCTGCATCTCGGCACGTGTCAATGTATTGAAATCTTTCATGTTTATATATGATTGAGGGGGAGTATCTAATGTTTTAGATTTTCTATTGGCAAAGATACTTTAAATGCCTATTCGTTGGTTGCGGATACACACAAAAACTGTTTGTAAGATATCGATTTTAACGTATGTTGTTAGATATTAGTTTCGAATTATTAGATATTAACCGCAATTTTTTATATGTTCTGATTATTTTATTTACATTTGCAATATCATTAAATCATAAACACTCTAATATGAAAGCATTAAGAACATTGACATCCGTTGTTTTCGCAATGATGGCATTAGCTGCCAATGCCCAAGAAGGCACATGGAATGGCGAACTTAACGTTATGGGAAACAAAGTGCCATTGGTATTTAATTTCTCTACTAACGGATGCACTATCGACTCACCATCACAAGGAGTGAACGGCATTCAGGCAGAGAAGACCGTGAAGGACGACGGCACGATAAGCGTGAAAGTGGGGATGATAGGAGCCACATTCGAAGGAAAGATGACAGACGGAGAGATAAAGGGAACGTACGTACAGAATGGTTTCCCATTGCCGCTGACTCTAAAACCCGGTAAGCTGGTGGTGAAACGTCCACAAACGCCCGTTCCGCCATTCCCATACAAGGAAGAGGCTGTGAGCTTCACAAATGCACAATATACATTTAACGGAACACTAACATTACCAGAGAACTACTCGAAGAACACTCCCGTGGTGCTTATGGTGACTGGTAGCGGACAACAGAATCGCGACGAAGAACTATTCAGCCATAAGCCATTTGCCGTGATAGCCGATGCCCTGGCTCGTCAAGGCATCGCCTCATTGCGTTATGACGACCGAGGATGGGGCGACGAGAGCGTCAACTTCGCTGATTTCACTACCGACGATTTCCGCCAGGACGCTGCCGCTGCCTTACCACTACTGCGTAAGCGTTTCAACAAGGTGGGCATACTCGGCCATAGCGAGGGCGGCACCATTGCCATGATGCTTGCTGCAGAAGGCAAAGCCGACTTCATTGTGTCGCTTGCAGGAATGGCCATATCGGGCAAGGAGACGCTCATCATGCAGAACCGTCAAGCCATGTCGGCCATAGGACTGCCAAAGGAAACGGTCGACTCCTACTGCAATAGCATCAGCAAGGCACTCGACGAGATTACCAGTGGCAAGAAAGCAAACGAAATAAACATCGATGATGTGCCCCAAGCTCTCAAACCTATCACCATTAAAGCGTTGCAGCAAGCTGACACACCGTACATCCGCCATTTCTTGACTGTAGACGTAGGCAAGCTGTTGCCTGAAATAAAGTGCCCAGTATTGGCTCTCAACGGCACCAAAGACACACAGGTGGATTGTGATGCCAATACAACAAGAATAGAAAAGGAACTTGCCAACTGCAAGCACTCTATAAAGAAAATAGACGGTGTCAATCATCTGTTCCAACATTGCAATACTGGCATAGTTACAGAATACCAACAAATAGAAGAAACCATTGCACCAGAGGTGCTGCAAGTGGTGGAGAAATGGATCAAGTTGAATATTTGAATAACTTACCCTACATGACACAGTCGGTTGATGTCATCGTCAAAAGTGTCGCGGTTGATGGCACGGGCGCGCATCGCTGACTTGTAGTTGTAAATGGTTTGGGTAGAGTAAAACAGTAGCGTGGCTATCTCTTGACTGTCGGTCACTCCGAGACGCATCAAAGCATAAATGCGTGATTCGGTGGTAAGACAGTTGGGAGATGGTTGTGCTATTTTGGCTTCTGGCAGAAGCAGACTGTTCAGTTCATCCACAAAGCCAGGGTATAGTTCGATAAATGCTCGGTCGAAACGTGTATAGAAGGTAGTGGCTTCCTCCTCGGCAAGTTTGTAGCTGTTGATGGTCTTCAACAAATCGGCAGCCTGATTGGCTTTTATCTTGCGGCTTACGAGTTTGCGGTATTCAATGAGTTTGCGTATATATACAGCGCTGATGTCCATAAACAGTCGCATGTATGTTTCGCGTCGATGGTTTGTGGCAATGAGCCTTTTGTTCAGTTCGGTGAGTTGACGGTTCTGGCTCTTCACCTCGCGTCGGCTTGTAACAAGCCATTTGTTCTGCTTATAGCCGAATATTGCCATTGCAAACAACACGAGCGATAGGAAACTTACCACGGCAAGCACCCCACGCACAATGCGTTCCTTATGAGCCAAAGCCTCTTGGTTGGCAGTGGCGATGATGGGCAGAATGCTTGATATTTCAAGCATACGTAAGCGATTGTTGTAAAACCTTGCGTCTTCCATTGAGCAGTAGATATAGCGTGCTGCACGGTCGGCATATTTGGCATCTTTTGTATATAAATAGGTGGAAAATTCCTGCAAAGCAAGGTTTTCCTTCAATGGGCACACCATATCCGATATGGCAGCTTCGACAATGTATTTCTCGTAAAGCTGCATATTGCCTATTTCACGGTAGTAGCGTGCTATGCTGTAAGCGGCAGATGCATGTACGCGGCTGTTTACCGGGCTATTGTTGATGGCTATAGTGTAATGGCGCAGCACGTTCTTGCCTAATGGGTTTTCGAGATAAGCGAGCTCACCACTAAGATAGGCATACAGTCCAACGTAGTTGCTGTGTGTGGTATTGACCGTTAGCCGTAGAAATTGCAGTTTCTTTTGGCGGTAATAGTCTTTAAACTCAGACTTGTCGCAGAATTCTTCCCAGTAGCTGTACAGCCATGTTGTAGTATAATAATAGTATTGTTTGAGTTGATGAGGTACATTATTCTCTCCAATTTCATTTAGCAGAGTTTCTGCCTGGCTATAGAATCCGCCGGTAGACAGTACGGCAGCGCGGTTTATGCGGTTGAGTGTTGTGTAATAGGCATTGTTCACGCTTTGTGCAAGTGCAAGTCCGCGATTGGCGTATACCATAGCCGAATCATAGCTGTAAGTATAGTATTCGTGGTATATCGTATTCAGAAGGCTGAGCCGAGAAGAGTTATTGTCGGCTGTCCGTAATTTCAGTTTTAGTCTTTTTATTTTTTCTTCCTTTATTTCAGAGTATGTATTGCGCTTGTCGATATAGCTATCGAGAAGTTTCAGCAGTTGCTGTTCATTGTCGGCATTAGCTGTTGCCAATGTCGATTTAGCCATTACATGCAATGGAAGGAGGGCGAGAATTATATATAAAAACAGTCGCATAACGAAAGGTTTAAGGGTTTATTGTGCAAATTTAGCTATTATTATCGAGATAAAACTATCTACTTTGATAAAAAGTATAATATCTCAAATCTATTGATTATTAACGCATTATAGATATATAGTCTTTAATATTCGTTTACTTTCAGTTTACGCACCCATACATACAGTCAATATAGCGAGTAACTTTGCAACCGTAATCAAAACATCACGAATATGAACCTAAAACTCAAAACATTTTCATTTGCCCTTTTGGCTTCTGCCTCTACGGGTATGTATGCACAAACGCATACCGACAACAAATCCACAAACGATTCGGAGCAGACTAAGAAGGAAGAGCGCAATGTTATGCTCAATGCTGCTGATGCCAATAAGCCTCGCGAAATTCAGATAGGATTGCCGAGTGAGGATGTCACCGTATACGAGAACGGACTACCTGCTGTATATTCTTCGTCGGTGCATAAGCTCTCTGCCCATTGGCGCAGTGATGCATCGCTCAAGGGTACTGATCTGATGACTCCATCTGAGAGTGCTATCAAGACGGGCAACATTGCTTATGCTGTATCGGCATTTAGCGAGTTGGGCGAGAAGAAATTCAGCGGCAAGCTCAACTACAAAGCCAATCATTTCGGCATGCAGAACTTCGACCTTAATCTCTCTGGTGGTATTGGCGACAAATGGTTGTATACCGCCGGTATGTATCAGAACTTCGATCCGGGTAGCTTCAAGCTGCGTTTTACCGATTATGCCGACCGCACACAGATTTATCACTTAGGTTTGACACGTATCCTTGGTGATGGCAAGGGACGTATCTCCTTATTATATAAGTATTCCAACAGCAAGAATCCTGGCAACTTTGCCAATGCGGCGCCGTTTATTTATGTCGGCGATGGCAGCATAAAGAAGCTTGCAGGTTTTGATCCAGGCATGGACTCATACGTTCAGCGTCAAGGCTCATTCAAGTATCTCAATACCAAGACGGGCAAGATGGAGACGTGGAATATGACCGATGGCAACGACAATCGTGCCAACGAGGTGGCTCTCATCAGCCAGTATCAGTTTGACAATGGTTGGTTGTGGAAGCTTAATGCCAAATATATGAATGCTCCTCGTGCCAACTATGTTGATTATGGAGGCAGTACAATCTCTGAGGTTAGTGCTGCTGACGGCTATCAGCTTTCTGACGGTTCTGCCTATAGCGGACTAATTGAGGGTCGCCGCACATGGCTGCACTTTGGCAAGGTGAGCAACGCTCTATTGACAACTGAGATGAGCAAGCAGTTCAACAATCACAAGCTTATGATCGGTTTGAACGAGTGGTATTATAATCTCAACTACTATTCGTCGTCGTTCCAGTGGGCGGGTACCGTTGAGGCTTATCCCCAGACATTGAGCCAGATGTATGTCAATCCGCTTGACCCTACACAGACAGCCCGTCGTTCGGAAACATTCGGTTACAATGAGCTTAGTCCTGAGTACACTAAGGGTTCGGAGAATAAGCTTGCTGTATACTTCACCGACGAGTGGCGCGTGTCGCCAAAGTTCAAGGTGTTCTATGGCGGTCGTCTGGAATACTATCGTATGTCGGCCGATCAGATAGCCACTTCTCGTTTCAGCGGTTTCCACCTTGGCAATTACAACACGTATTCAACAGCCGCCGATGGTTCTATTGTAGCTACAGAACATAATATAGTGCCAGCCAATGTCACAAAGAACAAGCTCAACTATGCTGCAACATTACAGATGACGTACAATCTCACCAAGCAGTTTGGTCTTACAGCCGATGCTACCGTAGCCACCCGATTCCCACGTATCAGCGAGTATGCCGGAACAGGTCCTACTGAGGAGCAGTACAAGCGAGTTACAATTCCATTGATTCGTGGCGGTATCTTCTATCGAAACAATTGGCTCGACCTTTCTTCTATGGTGACATACATCTCAAAGTCGAACAATATCGACCAGCAGAACCTCACCAAGCCTGGTACGTCGGAGGGCAAGACTGTATTGCTTATCTACAACATCCAGACTTTGGGTTGGACCACCTCTGCCGAGATCAATCCGTTCAAGAATTTCCACATGCACGCCCTCTTCACCTATCAGAAGCCGGTGTACAAGAACTACAATGCAAGTGTAACGTTCAGCGACGGCCAGTCGATGGGGGTCAATGCCAACAATATGATTGTGAAGGAGATTCCGCAGGTGCTTATCGAGCTTGACCCCAAGTACGACATCACCAAGAATCTCAACGCATGGCTTAGTTTCCGCTACTTTGGCAAGACCTACGCCAATCTTCAGGAGGCTCTCTACTTCAATGGCCACTGGGAGACATTTGGTGGTATAAACTGGAATGTGAACAAGAAACTCAGCCTCGGCGTTAGCGTCGTAAACATCTTCAACGAGAAGGGAGCCAAGGGTACTATTAGCGGTTCGGAGCTTATCACCAAGGACGAGGCAGGCAAGTATGCCGGCAAATACATGAGTGGCAACTATATGCGTCCGTTCACCGTAGAGTTCAGTGCTAGCATCAAGTTCTAAGTGAGAAGTTAAAGAAAATATAGAATTTAACCTTAATTCCGCAACACTATTACAAATATAACTTTTTAAGTACCTGAGCAACA
>OIWK01002804.1_pt1 | contig 13216 bp, 9 predicted proteins | sample 1587401 | NCBI WGS metagenome assembly OIWK01 (sample SAMEA3888911, study PRJEB22519) | human gut metagenome | biome: human gut; feature: human-associated habitat; material: faeces | place: Denmark | collected 2009
CATTAATTATCATTAATTGAACATTAATTATTTCATTAATTTTTATTCTTGTTCTATTCGACAAATTGCAGTTCATCGTTTTCGCCTTAAAAGTTTTCTGTGTTTTGTGTTAATCACTAACTTTGTAGCCAAAATAAAAATAAAAGATTAAGCATGAAGATAGAACAACAACTCCAAGCCGCAGTGATAGAGGCCGTAAAAGCACTTTACGGACAGGACATCACCCCCGAACAGGTGGCATTGCAAAAGACTAAGAAAGAATTTGAAGGTCACTTGACACTGGTAGTTTTCGGTTTGTTGCGCATCTCGCGCAAGAAGCCTGAGAACACGGCACAAGAGATTGGTCAGTGGTTGAAGGATAATACCTCGCTGTTGCAGTCGTTTAACGTAGTAAAGGGTTTCCTCAACCTCGTTATCGCTCCTGCGCAGTGGATTACGTTGCTCAACGACATTGACGCTGACGACCACTTTGGCATTACGAAGCCTACAGAAGATAGCCCATTGGTGATGATAGAATACTCTTCACCCAACACCAATAAGCCCCTCCACTTAGGCCACGTGCGCAATAACCTATTGGGTTGGGCCTTGGCTGGCGTAGTAGAGGCTAACGGCAACCGCGTCGTGAAGACGAACATTGTCAACGACCGTGGTATCCACATCTGTAAGTCTATGTTGGCATGGCTCAAGTATGGCAACGGCGAGACTCCTCAAAGCAGCGGCAAGAAGGGTGACCACTTGATTGGCGACTATTACGTAGCCTTCGATAAGCACTACCGCGCTGAGGTGAAGGAGTTGCAAGCCAAGTTTATGGCCGAAGGTATGAATGAAGAAGATGCTAAGGCTAAAGCTGAAAAGGAAAGCCCCCTTATGCAAGAGGCACACGCGATGCTCGTGAAGTGGGAGGCCAACGACCCTGAGGTACGTGCTCTGTGGCGCAAGATGAACGAATGGGTGTACGAAGGTTTTGACGAGACTTATAAGGCACTCGGCGTTAGCTTCGACAAGATCTATTACGAAAGCGACACTTATTTGGTAGGTAAGCAGGCCGTAGAAGAGGGACTCAGCAAGGGACTCTTCTTCCGTAAGGAGGACGGCTCTGTATGGGCTGACTTGACAAAGGACGGACTTGATGAGAAGTTGTTGCTCCGCGCTGACGGCACGAGCGTCTATATGACGCAGGACATTGGTACGGCAAAGTTGCGTTTCCAAGACTTCCCTATCAACAAGATGATCTACGTCGTAGGTAACGAACAGAACTACCACTTCCAAGTACTCTCTATCTTGCTCGACCGTTTAGGTTTTGAATGGGGTAAGAGTTTGGTTCACTTCTCGTATGGTATGGTCGAATTGCCTAACGGTAAGATGAAGAGCCGCGAGGGCACAGTGGTTGACGCTGACGACTTGGTAGCAGGCATGATTGCTCAGGCTCGCCAGACCATCGATGAGGCGAAGAAGAACACCGACATGAGCGAAGAAGAAAAACAAGAGGTGGCTCGCATCGTAGGTATGGGTGCACTGAAGTACTTCTTGCTGAAGGTGGACGCTCGTAAGAATATGCTCTTCAACCCCGAAGAGAGTATCGACTTCAACGGCAACACGGGTCCCTTCATTCAATATACTTACGCTCGTATCCGTTCTATCTTGCGCAAGGCTGCCGACGCTGGCATCAACGTGCCCGACACGTTGCCCACCGACATCGAGATTTCTACGAAGGAGGAGGAGATTATTCAACACATTGCCGACTTTGCCGCTGTCGTGCGCCAAGCTGGTAAAGAATATCAGCCTGCAGCCGTAGCCAACTATTGCTACGAGCTGGTTAAGGAATACAACCAATTCTATCACGACTTCAGCATCTTACGCGAAGAGGATAGCCGCAAGCAAATGTTCCGCCTCGTACTCTCTAAGAATGTAGCAAAGGTAGTTCGCCTCGGCATGGGGCTCTTAGGCATCGAGATGCCTGAACGTATGTAGTTTTTTTAGTTGACGAGTTAACGAGTTGACAAGTTAACGAGTTAACGAGTTGACGGGTAAGTTACCTTATACATATAGAACAAACCTACCCGTTAACTCGTTAACTTGTCAACTCGTCAACTTGTTAACAAAAAAAGAAAAGAATGTCACAACCCAAATACTACGTAGTATGGAATGGGCGTGAACCTGGGATATATCGCACGTGGGAAGACTGCCAACGACAAGTGGTGGGCTTCCCCGCTGCTGTTTATAAGTCGTTTAAGTCGGAGGCGGAAGCGAAACGCGCCTTCGAAGCTCCTGCAACGGATTACGTCAACGTGCCTACAAACCGTTCTAAGACGAGTGAAGAGGATAAGACGCAACGTCCTCCCCAAGTGACTGCACCGAAAGGTTGTCCTCCCCCACCACCTGACTACCGACACGACACGGTGTTGCCCTTACCGCTTGAAGTAAAGGCCGATGCCTTAGCCGTCGATGCAGCTTGTTCGGGCAACCCCGGCCCCATGGAATATCGGGGAGTTTACTTAGCTACGGGACAGGAAATCTTTCACTACGGCCCTGTACACGGTACGAACAATATTGGCGAGTTCTTGGCCATCGTGCATGCGTTGGCACTCCTAAAGAAGCGTCAACGCGTGATGACGATCTATACGGATAGTCGTAACGCGCTATTGTGGATTAAGGCACGCAAGTGTCGCACGAAGTTGGCCCGAACGCCACGCACCGAACAGCTCTTTCAAATGATTGAACGCGCTGAACATTGGCTCAAGACAAACGACTTCTCCGACATACCTATATTGAAGTGGGATACTTCACGTTGGGGCGAAGTACCCGCTGACTTCGGACGGAAATGACATCACCATGAACTTGTCAACCCACCTACAAAAATAATCAATGAAACATCTATATATCGAAACATACGGCTGCCAGATGAATGTGGCCGATAGCGAAGTCGTAGCCTCTGTCATGAAGATGGCGGGCTACGAACCTTGCGAGTCATTGGACGAGGCTGATGCCGTGTTCCTCAACACTTGCTCTGTACGCGACAATGCGGAACAGAAGATTATTCACCGCTTGGAGGCGCTCAATGCCATACGTCGTAAAGGTCGCAAACTGATTATCGGCGTGTTGGGCTGCATGGCTGAGCGCGTAAAGGACGGACTGCTCAATGAGCATGGTGCCGACCTCGTAGCGGGTCCTGATGCTTATCTCAGTCTGCCTGACCTCATCGCACAAGCTGAGGTGGGCAATAAGGCGATTGACATTGAGTTGAGCACAACCGAGACGTATCGCGACATCGTACCCGAACGCTACTGTGGTAGCCGCATTTCTGGGTTTGTTAGCATTATGCGTGGTTGCAACAACTTCTGCCACTACTGCATTGTGCCTTATACGCGTGGTCGCGAACGTTCACGCGATATTGAAAGCATTCTGACCGAAGCACGCGACCTCGAAAGCCGCAACTACAAAGAGATTACACTATTAGGCCAAAACGTCAACTCTTACTGTTGGAAACGCGAGGACGGCACAGAGATTCGCTTCCCCGAACTCCTGCGCACTGTAGCACGTGCCGTCCCTGGCTTGCGTATTCGCTTTAGCACCAGCCATCCCAAGGACATGAGTGACGAGACGCTGCACGTGATAGCCGAAGAGCCAAACGTTTGCCGCCACATCCACCTGCCCGTACAGAGCGGGTCAGACCGTATCTTGAAGTTAATGAACCGTAAGTATACGCGTGAGTGGTACATGGACCGCGTGGCTGCCATTCGTCGCATCGTGCCTGACTGTGGTTTGAGCACCGACATCTTTGCGGGTTATTGCTCTGAGACGGAGGAGGATCACCAACTTTCGCTCTCGCTCATGCGTGAGTGTGGTTACGACTCTGCCTTTATGTTTAAGTACAGTGAACGCCCCGGCACTTATGCTTCGCGCCACCTCCCCGACGACGTGAGTGAAGAGGTGAAAATCCGTCGTTTGAACGAACTCATTGCCTTGCAGAATGAGTTGAGTGCAGAGAGTAATGCCAAGTGTGTAGGTAAGGAGTACGAGATATTGGTGGAAGGCGTGAGCAAGCGTTCTCGCGAACAACTCTTTGGCCGCACGGAGCAAAACAAGGTCGTTGTCTTCGACCGTGGCACACACCACCCTGGTGAATACGTCCGCGTACGCATCACCAGTTCTTCAAGCGCCACGCTACAAGGCGAAGAGATTAGATAAGACCTCTCCCCCTAACCCCCTCCCCGACCAGGGAGAGGGTAGGGGAAGAGGTTTTCCTAATGTGGAACAGAAGAACTTTGAGAAGATTTTGGGGGTCCGATAGGATTTCAATTAGCTGTTTGCAGCTAATTGTAAAGAAGCAAATGAAAGAGAATATCCCCCTTACCTATATTATAAATTGAAGTGTACAACTTTATTCTATTGGTTATCAATACATAGCGATTATTGATAACTTTTTGAACGCTAAGACAAAGAAAAGTTTTCAAAAAAAATTATTTTCTTTTCCTTTTTTCGTAACAAAGTTTGCCGTATCTTTGCCCACGAAATCAAGATTGAAACGCAAACAGACAACGGTTTTTTACTAAACTATCTGTTACTGATTTTTCCATACTCCGCTTAGTAAGCAATGTTTCTAACTTGTTGATTATGAATAGGTTGTAATCATTCTAAGCCACCTACGCGAACACTTGCTAACAACATTGAATGCAGATTCTTACGCTCATCGTAGCTTATCATTTGACAAGCAAAAGAACGAAGAAGTTCGCTTTTTTTGTGCAAATAAATTGGACAACTTTACATAACGAAAATTTCTAAAAGTTGTCCAAAACGGAAAATTTCACACCGCGTTTTGCCCTATAAAAAAACTCCCTTTTTACTATGTGTACCGACAACTTTATTATCACAAAGCGCAACGGCAAGACCGAGCCTCTGAACGTTGAAAAGATTAAGACAGCAATCATCAAAGCCTTTCAGAGCCAAGATAAGGACATCGATGCCGAAACGCTCAATCGCATTATGCAACGCCTCCGCTTCTGCAATGGCATGAGCGTAGAAGACGTGCAAAACCAAGTAGAAGTTGCCCTCATGGCTGAACACCACTATGAAGTGGCTAAGGCCTTCATGCTCTACCGCAAGCGTCATGAGGACGACCGCGAAACGGCTGACAAACTCCGTTTCTTAATCAACTACTGCAACTCTACCAACCCCGCAACAGGTTCGAAATACGATGCCAATGCCAATGTAGAGAACAAGAACATTGCTACCCTCATCGGCGAACTCCCCAAGCAAGGCTTTATCCGCTTAAACCGCCGCTTGCTCTGCGATCGTATTAAAGACATGTTTGGCAAGGAATTGGCCGACCGCTACATCTACCTGCTCAAGAATCACTACATCTATAAGAACGACGAGACGTCATTGGCCAACTATTGCGCCTCTATCACCATGTACCCCTGGTTGCTCAACGGCACAAAGGACATTGGCGGCAACTCAACAGCTCCCACTAACCTCAAGTCATTCTGCGGTGGCTTCGTCAACATGGTGTTCATCGTTAGCTCTATGCTCTCAGGCGCTTGCGCTACGCCCGAGTTCTTGATGTACATGAGCCACTTCTTAGAGGTAGAATACGGCACTGACTATTACGAACACGCCGATAAGGTAGTCGACCTCTCTACGCGTCAGCGCACCATTGATAAGATGATCACCGACTGCTTCGAGCAGATTGTCTACTCTATCAACCAACCCACCGGTGCAAGAAACTTCCAGTCTGTATTCTGGAACATCTCTTACTACGACAAGTATTACTTCGAAAGCATCTTTGGCGAGTTCCGCTTCCCCGACGGCTCACGTCCTTCATGGCCCGCTCTCGACTGGTTGCAGCGCCGCTTTATGAAGTGGTTCAACCAAGAGCGCACAAAGGCTGTTCTTACCTTCCCCGTTGAGACCATGGCTTTGCTCTCTAAGGACGGTGACGTAATGGATAAGGAGTACGCTGACTTCACCTCTGAGATGTACGCCGAAGGCCACAGCTTCTTCACTTACATGAGCGACAACGCCGACTCTTTGGCTTCTTGCTGCCGCTTGCGCAACGAGATTCAAGACAACGGCTTTAGCTACACCTTAGGTGCTGGTGGCGTTTCAACAGGCTCTAAGTCTGTTCTTACCGTCAACCTCAACCGCTGCATTCAGCAGGCTACCCGTGAAGGCCGCTCATACGTTGAGTACCTCGACGACATTATCGACCTCATGCACAAGGTGCAGTTGGCTTACAATGCCAACCTCAAGGACTTGATGGACAAGGGCATGCTCCCTTTATTCGACGCAGGCTATATCAACATCAAGCGTCAGTACCTCACCATCGGTGTGAACGGTATGGTAGAGGCTGCCGAAAGTTTGGGTATCACAATCTCTGACAATAAGGAATATGAAGAGTTCGTTGGCAACGTATTAGGTCTCATCGAGGGTTACAATCGTAAATATCGCTCAAAGGACGTGATGTTTAACTGCGAGATGATTCCGGCCGAGAACGTAGGTGTAAAACACGCTCGTTGGGATCGCGAAGCTGGTTATTACGTGCCACGTGATTGCTACAACTCTTACTTCTATGTAGTAGAAGACCCCAACACCGACATCATCGAGAAGTTCCGCCTCCACGGCCGTCGCTTCATCGAACACCTCACAGGTGGTTCGGCCTTACACATGAACCTTGACGAACACCTCAGTCAACCGCAATACCGTCAGTTGCTGCGCGTTGCTGCCAAGGAGGGTTGCAACTACTTTACGTTCAACATTCCTAACACTTTGTGTAACGACTGTGGCCACATCGATAAGCACCACCTACACAAGTGTCCCAAGTGTGGCTCTACCAACCTCGACTACTTAACGCGCATCATCGGTTACCTCAAGCGCGTGTCGAACTTCTCTCTCGACCGCCAGAAGGAGGCTGGCCGCCGTTACTACCAAAAGGTGGAGGCGTGAGAGAGTTGACAAGTTGACGAGCAAGTAAGTAATGTTCAAAAAATAACTTCTGTAATTTTTAGCGAGGGCGGGCTGAAAGCAATCATTGGGCTTTCAGCCCGTCCTTGCTGAATTTTGTACAAGTTGTTTTTTGAATATTACTAACTATCAACGTGATATAACTTTATAACTTCCAAACTGAAAAACGAATTACTATGCTGAAATATTACAATTACGATATTGTCTTTCAAGAATATCCTGACGAGGTGACGTTAGCCATTAATCTAACGCTTTGTCCCAACCGCTGCGTGGGTTGCCACAGTGCCTTCTTGCGCGACGACATCGGGGAAGAGCTTTCCCCTGAACGCCTCACGGCACTCATCGATTCTTACGACGGTACGATTACTTGCGTGGGCATACAAGGGGGTGACAACGATCCCGAAGCCGTTCTTCAACTCTGTGCTTACATTCATGAGCACTACGACGGCCGCATTCACACAGGTTGGTATTCTGGTCGCACTTGGTTGCCAACGCCCGAACAATTAAAGGCTTCGCTGAACTATATCAAAACGGGGCCCTACATCGCTAAGTTCGGTCCGCTCTCATCACCTGACACCAACCAACGCTTCTATCGTATCAACACGGAAGACGGTTCTCTCGAAGACCTTACGCACCGATTTGCCAAGAAGAAAGTATAATAACTGCAGTTTGTCAATGTCTCGAACGCAAGTTCACCTGGGGCGACGCGTCCTCACCTGGGGGCGACGCGTCCCCGCGTCGGCATTTGTTAGTCAAGGTTCGATGCCTTGACTAACAAATACATGAATGGCTCTGTAACGATTCGTGTGGATATACTGCTATTTGTCTGCCTAATTGGGGGGCGGGTTTGTAACCCGCGGCAGCAGCATGTTGTAATTTATCTGCTTATTGTCGAATAGTTACGTAACACCCCGTTGGGGGTGAAATAAGGTAGCCAGCTATGCAAAAGGCATTAGACTTTTGCATAGCTGGTTTATGATTTCTAATTTGAATGGACGGCGCATGCCGTAGGATAAAAACATTAACCTTAAATCATTTCACTTCTCTGTAGTCTGATTTTCTGGTAAGATATTTTTGGGTAAGGTCGAATATATTTTTAGATAAGTCGTCGGCTTTTTATTTAGCTTTCATTCTACTTTCAGTTTCATACTCAAGTTGCATAGAGTCGCGTTTGTCAGGATCAACAATAGTTGAGCTGCCAGTATTGCTATCAGTCAAGCATAAGTACCATTTGCCTAAGTAGTTGACAGGCATTAAAAAAAACTTAGTAGTGGCATCTGGCACATTATCATGTCCTTTTTGCATAATAATGTTGCACATTACCTCATTACTGTAACTCTCACTGAACTTAATATATTCAATCTTGTGACCAACAATAGGGATAGACTTTAGCATTGTCTTGACACTGTCCATGCCTGTGTTGTCTAATAATTCAGGTTCATTATTAGGATTGTTGGGGTCAATACGACAGAGCATAGAGGCTGCCTCGTCATATTGCTTGCTTTCTGCATAACCAAAGAATTGGTCAACCAACTTCGTTACTTCTATGGAGTCAGCATTAGTTAGTGCTTGTTCAAATTCTGTTGGTTGAGGCCCTTGCACTTTCTTATCTTTACAAGCCGTAAATCCTAAGGTGATAGCAAAAGCAATAACGAGGTAAAAGATATGTTTCATAATGGTGATAAGAAAAATAGAAGAGAAGCAGACAGGCCTAAGCCCACCTGCTTCTACTTCATAGTTATGAGAAAATTATACTGTTAGTGGCGTGGACGAACATTTTGAACAGTCTTGCCAATGGTTACGTCTATTTGAGTGTTGATTGTACCCCAATCGTAAGTAACCTTAACAGGAATACGAACTTTAAATTCACCAACAGTCAAACCATTGTTTTCGTAGCGAACTTTACCGAAATTACCAGCTTTGAATGCGCTTTGCAAACCAGCAGCAGTAGTTGCAGGTGCAATGTATTCAATCTTGATCTTGTCAGTAATGTTCTTCAACAACGTAGTACCAAGTGTACCCTTGTTTAAAGTAGTGGTAATGCCATTGTTAGCCTTGGTGTAAGTACCAGTTTCGTAACCATCCTTAGCAACGATGCTGCTAACACCATAGTAAGAGTAGTAGTTGTAACCACCAGTTACACTATTGTTGTTGAAATTATGTTCACGCCAGTCAGTGAATGTAAAGCTTACAGCAGCTTCAGAACCACCAGTTGCAGCATCAACCAAGTTCTTAGCCTCACCATTCTTGATAGTGATAGGACGGAGGAACTTAACGTTGAATTCGTTACCCGTAAGGGCGATATCGCCAGCAGGGTCGCAAGTTGCAGCAATAATCTTCACACGGCCAGTCAATGACTCGCGATCGCCCAATGCATTATGGTCTGCATTGTTCAGAAGGTCTTCAGCGTAGTCGTTCTTTTCGAATGTTACGACACCTTCAGAAGTAATGGTAGCAACTGTCTTAGTTACCAAGTTCTTAGTAGCAGTAAACTTAACACCATCGCTTGATACACCAAGTGTATACTTGTCGCCAGAGTGACCAGGAACGTTGGTAAATACTTCAGGCTTGATAAATACGAACTTAACAGTTGCAGCATTGTTAACTGTAGCGTAGACGCTGTTCAAATTCAAATCGTTTTTACCAATCTTGTTACCAACGAGTGTATTCTTGATATCGAATACGTATTCATCGTCAGCACCATTCTGACCAACTACCTCAACGTTACCATGAATGTCTTCGTAACCGCTACCAGCAGTTGAACCATTCTTTGAGTACCAGTAGTTAGAAATCTTCTTGCTATCCTTGATAGCACCAGTTGGCTGCCAATTTTGTGCAGAAGGTTCGTAAGTGAATGGGACAGTAGCCAAAGCACCGCTTCTAGATCTGAAGCGAATATAAACGGTTACACTCTTCTTACCTTGCTTAGCCAATTGATATGCTTCGTTCTGAGTAATAGTCCACTTCAATACAGAAGTTTGGTGTGAGCCAGAGTTGATAATTTCAGTGATAGTACCAAGAGCTTCTGATGAGGGCATAGCAGTAGTTTGTGCGATTCGGTCTTTGTACTGTTGTGCATTGTTACCGCCAGAGTACTTCAATAAGCTCCAATTACGATCGAATTCATCCTTCGTAATGCCCAATTTAGCAATTACATTTTCTTCAATTTCATACCAAGAGAACTGTTTTGAAATTTCGTCGTTCGTACACTGTACCGTGTAAGCATCCGTAATCTTCAAAGCTGGAGTTTCTGTAATCTGAGTTGTAGGAGTTACAATTTTATCAACGATAACCAATTTAACGTAACCTACAGCAGCAATCTTGTTATTGATTGTGTCGGTCAATACAACGCGTACCAAAGGCATACGATTGATTTCAGCACGAGATTGCTCACCAGCACCATAAGCTTGTTGTTTACCATCCTTTGGCATTTGAGCGCGGAGCGTGTGATCCTTGATTGCCAAGTGAGCAGTCTCAGAAGTCTTATTTGAACCTGAGTGATAGCCTACAAGTTGGTAGCTATATTTGAAACCACTCTTTTCAACCGTACCTGAAGCAGCATTCTCGTCCCACTTTATGTCACTCATGCCATTGATAATACTACGGTGTGTATTGATGTACTTATCAATGTTGAGTGTTCCATTAAATTCAATCTGCAATTGGGGATCGTTTGCGATAGCATCAGCAGCAGTGCCATAAAGGTGAATGTGGCTGCCAGCAATACTAGCAACGTTGCTCTCTGCAAGATTCAACTTTAGGTTATTATAGTTTGTGGCCTTAACAGCAGCATAGTCAGATGTTACAACTGTATCCTTTTGCTGATATTGAAGAGCCATTACCGTAACCTCGCCATCATTATTGATGTCCTTAATCAAGTTAGTATTATTTGCAAAGTGAGCCTTTACTGAAACCGTACCATCTGCTTTGTTGGCCGTAGCCTTGTAAATAGAAGGCTCAATGTGCTGCATGCTTGCACGAACGTAATCACGATTAAGCACTACAAACTTATACTTGCTTGCGTCCTTTGTGTCGATTTCGGCATTTGAGGGGTTCAAGTGATAAGTAGCTGTCAAGTCGGGAGTCATTGACATCGTTGTGGCTGCAGGGGATACGGGGCGATGGGGCGCGTCAGTGCTAAAATCATCGTCAGCGTTAACGTTATTTGTTAACAAGATGTCGTAGTTAAACGTACCTGCATCCATAGCTTCAATACCTTGATAGTAGAAGTCAGGACGGAATACGAGACTTTTCAACTTTGAGGTAAGCAAAGTGTTCAAGTTACCTTGGATTTTGTTAACTTGATTGCCAATGGTATTCAGTTGAGTTTGCATACCAGTTGTAGTCTCTGCGCTTGCCAACTTGCTGATTTTGTCATTGATGCTTGTTGAAAGTTGACTGAGTTGTGTCTTCAATCCTTCAACCTCGCTCTTACTTGCTGCATTAGCAATGGCTGAGCTATTGGCCTCAATAAGTGCCTTATATGCTTCAACAGCTGCCATCTGAATCTTCAACTGTTCAATAGCTTGCTTGTTGAGATCAATTTGGCCAGCATCAATTTTAGACAAATCATTTTCAATTGCTGAAATTTTTGTCTTTAAACCATTAACATCATCTTTGGTTGCAGCATTAATGCTATTAATCATAGCTTCGCATGCAGCCTTCGATTCGTTAACGGCATCTAATTTTGCTTGAGCAGCAGCTTGATTAGCTAAAGTTGCTTGTTGTTCTGCAGCAGCAGCTTGTGCCAATGCACTGGCAGCTTGCTTGGCAGCATCATCGGCAGCACTTTTAGCATCTTCTGCAGCCTTCTGGGCCTTTGTGCTTGCTGCTTCAGCTTCAGTCTTTGCCTTGCTGATTTCAGACTCAAGGTTGGTCTTCAAGTCGTTCAATGCAGTCACCTGATTGTCGAGTTGAGTCTTGAGTTCTGAAGTAGAGGTGTTCAAACCGCTGATGTCATCATCATAGTCAGAACAACCAACAAATGTTATTGCAGGTGCAATCAACATAGCACCGAATAACATTGCACTAACAAACTTTCTCTTCATTGTGTTGAGTGTTTATAGTTAATATTGAGTTGATAAATTCTATTTTATACCTGTAACAGCCCATGTTTACTCATTTTTTATATGGCCACATGTGCTGATACGCTTTGGGGAGCTTGCTCCCTTTGTTTCTCTTGTTTGTCAATTTCTGCCCAATCGGCAGTTTCCATAAAGTCACCCATGAACTCCTTGGGGGTCATGTTCAGTCGCTGTCTGAATGCTGTATAGAAGGCGCTCTTTGAGAGGTAACCGCAACGCTGGTGGAAGTCTTTAAAACTGAAGCGAGGTGCAACGTTCTTCTTCAACAATTCTACAGCGTACTTTATACGATAGTCATTGAGCATCGATCTGAAGTTGTGCCCCGTGCAGATGTTGATCGCACGCGATAGGTACAGCGTGTTCGTACCCGTAATAGCACTCAGCCGTATGAGCGATAGGTGTGGGTCAAGATATAGTTGGTCGCGTTCCACTAAGTAACACATCCGTCTGTATATCTGTTCAGGCTTGCATCTCATAGCTCTAAGGTTGGTTATGGTATTGTCTTCTTGTGATGTTTTTTAATTTTTTCATTGTTAAGCTTTCACCTCCTTCATATTTTAAAAGTCTATATGCCTTTTTCTTATCCTCCTTCCTTTGTAGTAAATAGGCTTTGGGGTAATACTGAAGAAGATGTCATCTTTAAGTAAACGCTTAGCAGTAGATGCTACTCGCATTCCTTATTTTCGATGCAAAGATATTCCTAATACCTTAAATTCTACCAACAAAATTTCAACTTTTTTCGGAAATGGACATACAATTTTAACTTATAGAACTAACACTTTCGAAATGAGAAGAATTTTAAGAAATTAAACATAAGTAAGATTGCAATGTGTCTAATACGCCAAAAAACCGAGTTTTACCCCCCCCTCCCCCCGAAAAACTGCAAAAACTTAAATCGTAAATTGAAAAATGCTTCGCATAAGAATAAAAAGTTCTTAATTTTAAAAACCATTAATGTTATATAAGATAGCTTCTTGTACTTTCTTCTTTATTCAAGTGTACAATTAAAGTAGCATGAAGGGCAGAGAGAACTATCAGAATTTCCAAATAGTATATATATAGGTGTGCAGGCAACGCGTCCTCACCAGTAGATAATGTTCCCTTACCTGTAGGTGACGCGTCCTCACCTGGGGGCGACGCGTCCCCGCGTCGGCATTTGCTTGACAAGGCTCGAT
>OIWK01002813.1_pt1 | contig 13164 bp, 10 predicted proteins | sample 1587401 | NCBI WGS metagenome assembly OIWK01 (sample SAMEA3888911, study PRJEB22519) | human gut metagenome | biome: human gut; feature: human-associated habitat; material: faeces | place: Denmark | collected 2009
CCTCAAGTAACGGTCTTGAGAAGCGTCCGAAACTCCGGTTTCCGGGCTTCGATGAGCCATACAAACAATGCCGCATTGGTGACATCTATGCAGAGCGAAGTCAGCGTGGCGCATCCGACATGGAATTACTGTCTGTTACAATGAACGATGGGGTCAAGCCTCGTTCTGAGATTGAAGGAAAGGACAATTCCAGCGAAGACAAAAGCAATTATAAGATCGTCCGCAAGGGTGATATGGTCTACAATTCCATGCGAATGTGGCAAGGCGCAAACGGTATTTCTCCGTGCGACGGTATTGTCAGTCCAGCATATACCGTTCTTATGCCAAAACAAGAGATCAACAATGGATATTTTGCAGCACTCTTCAAAAGTGTGACATTGATCAATGAGTTCAGAAAGAACTCCCAAGGTATGACATCGGACACATGGAATTTGAAATACCCTCAGATAGAAACGATAAAGGTACAGATTCCATCTGTTTCTGAGCAGGACAAAGTATCAGAACTGTTCAGTGTCCTTGATGAAAGAATAGCTACTCAAGCTCAGTTAGTTGAATCCCTCAAGAAGTATAAAAGAGGATTGCTTTCTCAACTGATTGCACAGAAGAAAGCGTTTGATACTTCCGGAGAGTGGAAAACGGTTAAGCTCGGTCACATATTCAAAGAAAGGACAGAACGAGCAAAAGGAAATGAGACTCTGTTGGCGGTAACAATCAGCAACGGTGTGCAACGGAGAGACGAAATTGATCTGAAAGATAACTCAAGCGATGACAAGAGCAATTACAAATGTGTTTATATAGGGGATATTGCATACAACACCATGCGAATGTGGCAAGGCGCGAGTGGAGTATCTCCATATAACGGAATTGTGAGTCCAGCCTATACAATAGTTACGCCAATCCGACCAGATCTGCATAACATGACATTCTGGGCATACTACTTCAAATATAGTCCACTGGTGCAGACATTCCAAAAGTATTCACAGGGACTTACATCTGACACATGGAATCTAAAGTTTCCTCAGTTTTCGGAGATCGCTGTTACTATGCCTCCTATATCTGAACAGGATAAAATTGCTGAGTGCTTGTCCGTTTTTGATGAACATTGCAAATGTGAGGATGAAAAGCTGCAAGCACTGTTACTGGTTCGGACATCGCTATTGCAACAACTTTTTATATAAAGAGTTGCTGCATCAAGCCAACGCGAATCTGCAACAATCGTTTATATTCAAACTCAGCAATCTTGATTCTATTGTCAATAGAAGAGATGAGTGCAGAAATATGGCGTTGTTCTTCAATAGACGGCACAGGGACTTTAATATGCCAAAATGTGTTCATATTTATTGATTTGCCATCGCGTATTCCTTCGACAGAAATGCGAAGTTTGCTGTTGATGAACCAGTAAGATCTAAAGAAAGTATAGAAGAACAACGGAATAATTTCATTCCTTGCTCTCAAAATCGTATATGCGGGACTTACAACGCCCTCTTCGTTCACAATTTCCAGCCCACCCTCAAACGAGCGTAAATGAAGTATAAAGTCATTTGGCAATACTCGCTTGTAAGACGAAATCGTTGATTTATCGTAAGCAATTCTTCTATCTACACTGTCACGGGGCATTGTACCTTCTCCCTGCACAATGGTTAAGACAATTTTGTCTGAATATCCCTTATCAGAGATTGGCATAAATAGCTCAGATATTTCCAACTCTGCCCATGTTTGCGGATATGAGAAATTTAGCTTTCTGCTGAATATCCCATCAACGACACCTCTTTTATACTTCTTGAGGTTATCAACGAGGGACTGCTGCGCCTCTATTCGACGCTCTAACGCAATCATGAAGTTTGCGATTTTTCGCTGCTCCGCTAAATCCTGCGGAATGTAATGTTTTGCGTCAAAGAACTCATCAGTTGGCACATTCAAAAGCCCGTGATTTCTTGCTCCTTCGGCAGAGATCATGTAAATCTCACGATACCATTTGAGCGAATCGAAGTAGGCTTTTATAAAATCAGAATCGTGTTTCTTGAGTGCAAAGCAGATGTAGAGTGTAGAAAGCGCACCCATATCGTAGCGGTCAAGACGCTTAACGGAGCCAAAATCGTACCCGACTGAATAACTCTTGTTGTAGGCGTATTCACCATTCTTCAAGAGATAATAGCCACTCATGTCTTTGCTGGCTACGGTCTTATTGAAGTAGCTGATTTGATCCACAAGCCCATCTTTAGACGAAATTGTGAGAGGCAGACTTGTTTCGTTATTGGTATTCTTCCGTGTGACACGATCTGCAAAATCTGAAAGTTTCTCAGCCTTCCACGGTTCATCGAAGCCCGGAAACCGGAGTTTCGGACGCTTCTCAAGACCGTTACTTGAGGATACATTTGCCATAATTATTTGCCCTCCACATCAAAGGGAAAATCAAGTCCCAGCTCATCGAAAAACGGTTTCAGTTGTGCGTCGATGCCCTTGATCTCAGCCTGAATATTGCGGATTTCTGCTGCAACAGCATTGAGGTCGATTTCCTCTTCCGGCTCAAAGGTATCAACATAGCGAGGAATGTTCAGATTGAATCCGTTCTCTTCAATCTCCTGCATAGTGGCAACATGGGCGTACTTATCGACATCCACACGATGCTCGTAGGTTTCGACGATCTTATCAATGTCGCACTCACGGAGGATATTCTGATTCTTTCCGGCTTCAAAGTCGTTGGACGCATCAATGAAGAGGATGTTATCAGAGTTGCCATTGCGCTCTCTCTTGAGGACAAGAACACATACCGGAATGCCAGTTCCAAAGAAGAGGTTGGCAGGAAGACCGATAACAGCGTCCAGCACATTCAGCTTTTGAATCAGGTGCTTACGGATCACTTCTTCGGCTGCGCCACGGAACAGAACACCGTGAGGCAGCAGAACAACAGCTCGTCCGTCTTCGTCCATGTGGTAAACCATGTGCTGCACAAAAGCAAAGTCAGCCTTGCTCTTAGGGGCAAGTTTGCCGTATTCATTGAAACGCTCGTCCTCCATGAAGTGCATATCAGCAGACCAATTTGCAGAATACGGAGGATTTGCAACCTGAACACGGAACTTCATATCTCCGAAGTAGTCATGCTCAAGTGTATCGCCATTGTAGATATTGAAGTTACGATACGGGATGCCGCGAAGGATCATGTTCATTCGGGCAAGGTTATAGGTCGTCGAGGTCAATTCCTGACCGTAGTAATTACGCACATTTGCATAGTTCTTGAGGCGAAGCAGCAGAGAGCCGGAACCGCAAGTCGGATCGGCTGCGTCCTTAACATCGGTTAAGCCAAGACAAGCAAGGCGGCACAGCAGCTCGGCGGGACCCGAAGGTGTGTAGAACTCACCGGCTTTCTTACCGGCTGTGGCAGCGAATTGACCGATTAGGTACTCGTAGGCATTGCCCAACACATCAATCTTCGTGTCATCCACGCTGAAATTGATCTCGTCCAGCGAAGCAATGATTTTCGCCATGACAGCACTTCTATCTTTAACGGTATGCCCCAGCTTCGTAGAATCGAGCTGCATATCGGAGAACAATCCGTCAAAGTCTTCCTGCGAATCGTTGCCAATAGTGGATTCCATCAGAGCGTTGATTGCTTTCTGCAAGAACTCAATGTCGAAGGAACGGTTCTCAACCATCTTGACCATCTTGCGGAACAAATACTCCGGTTCGATGATGTAGCCGAGGTCACGCAGAGCTTCTTCTACGATGGCAGCCTTGTATTCTTCGTCATTCCAAGCATCCTCGTAGCTGATATTATCGTCTTTGAGAAGATTAACCATGTACTTCTCGGTCTTGTCGGAGAGGTAGTAATAGAAGATCATGCCCAAGATATAGTTCTTGAACTCGTATGCCTCCATGTTACCTCTCAGGGCATTTGCCATCGCCCATAGTTTGTTGCAAAGCTCTTTCTGGTGAGCCTGAATAGAATTATCCATTGTTCTCTCTCCTTATTGGTATTTCTCAGTGTGCTGCCGGATAAATTCGACGATCCGGTTGACCAAAGACCTCTTCTTGAGCAGCGGCATGGGCTTCTCAATACGGTCACGGATGTTTCCTGCATCCATTGTGCCGGAGAACTCATACTCAGAAATGATGTCCGTCAGCATGGAGGAATCAATATCCTCAGTCTTTGCGAAAGCAACGATCTCTTCTCGTTTTGCTTCATTTTCAAAGTCGTTGTATGCAGCGTCAATCTCATCCGCACTTTCAAGTCCAACAACGACACGATCCAAGAACGCTTGAAGAATTTCAACCTTGCGAAGCAACTGCGGATTATCCGTCCTGCTCAATTCTTCCTTGATGTGCTTGATGTCGTAGTCCTTCTGCTTCTTGTCATCAAAGTGGATGTTGCGGATCAAGTTCATGATATAGGCAACATTGATGCGGTCACTCTCCATGATCTCAATGCAGAAGTCCACATCATTCAGGACAGATACGACTTCTCGATCAGTTTTTTGCCGGGAGTAAAGCATCAGATACTTGCTCTTGTAGTCCTGATACTCCTGCTCGGACATGATGAGTGCATCCTGATCAAAGCTGAACTCAATGAATGTCTGCAAAGATTGGAGGTATTTTGTCAGCTCACGGAAAGTGATGACAAACTTCTTCTGGTCATCCTCGCTCTGCATGGTATCGACGGACTCAGGGTAGAGTGCCACTTCCTTGAGCTTCATAACCATTTCATTGAACTTCTCAACAAAATACTGATAGCCCGGAACGACAATGCCGGAGGTGTCCTGACTCTTGGAGAAGAGCGTCAGCGCATCATCTGTCCGTTTCTTGAGGTTGCGGTAGCAAATGATGATACCAAACGGTTTTGTTTCTTTCTCGACACGGTTCGTGCGAGAATAGGCTTGCAGCAGATCATGATACTTCAAATCCTTGTCCACATACAGCACAGAGAGCTGCTTGCTGTCAAAGCCGGTCAGGAACATATTTACGACAATGAGAATGTCCAGAGACTTCGTTTTCTTGCCTTTGACACGATCTGAAATATCCTTGTGATACGCGGAGAAGGTGTCGGTAGAGAAATTCGTGCCGTACATCTCGTTATAGTCCTTGATGATACGCTCCAAAGCATCTCGGCTATGCTCGTCCTTACCCTCAGCATCTTCGTTCTGCCCATAGGAGAAGATACCGCTGATGTTCAGATCGTGTTTGATCTTCTTGAAGATGTCGTAATATTTGACAAGAGCTTCAATGGAGGAAACAGCAAAGATAGCCGTGTACTGACCATTTCTCGTTTTGGCTTTGTGGTTCTGGACGATGTGGTTTGCAATGAGGGACATTCTCTCATCCGACATATAGAGTTCGCCAACATCAATCGCGTCAGCCAATGTCGGATCGTCCCAGTCAAAATCGCCTTCCATCGTCTTTATGTACTCAATATGGAAACCGAGGACATTGTTATCGAAGATAGCATCCTTGATCAGATAGTTATGCAAACATTCCCCAAACAGCATTTCGGTGGTCTGTGTGATCTTGCCCTCCGTCTTTCCGTTCACTTCAAAACGGGGCGTACCGGTAAAGCCAAAGAACTGCGCTTTCTTGAAATGCCGAACAATATCCTTGTGCATATCTCCGAACTGGCTGCGGTGGCATTCATCAATGATGAAGACAACCTTTTCGTCACGGTATGCGTCCATTACCTTTTCGTATTGAGGACGCTTAACGGCATTTGCCATCTTCTGCATCGTCGTGACAATGAGCTGCCGGTTCTTATCCTTCATTTGCCGCACAAGAATGTCTGTGCGATCTGTGACATCAACAGAGCCAGCCTCAAACTTGTTAAACTCTTCGGTGGTCTGAGAGTCCAAGTCCTTACGGTCAACAAGGAAGATAACCTTCTTAATATTCGGATTGGCTGCGAGGATTTGAGCTGTCTTAAAGGATGTCAGCGTCTTTCCTGCACCGGTGGTATGCCAGATATAAGCATTGCGATTTGTAAGCGTAGCCTGTCTTATAAGGGCTTCTACGGCATACACCTGATAGGGGCGCATAACCATCAGAATCTTATCCGTATCGTTCAGAATGGTATAGCGTGTCAACATCTTGATGATGTGATCCCTTGCCAGAAAAGAAATTGAGAAGTCTTTCAGGTTGGTAATACGGATGTTATTGAAATCCGTCCAAAAGAAGGCAAGGCTATACATCAAGTCCCTGTCGGAGTTGGCAAAGTATTTGGTATCAACACCGTTGGAGACAATGAAAAGCTGAATGAAGTGATATAGCCCGTTATAGGAGTGCTTCTTATAGCGCATGACCTGATTGACCGCCTCTCGAATGTCAATACCTCTGCGCTTTAGCTCGACCTGAATCAACGGCAAGCCATTCACAAGAATCGTTACATCATAGCGGTTGACATACTTGCCTACAACCGTTGTCTGATGTGTAACTTGGAAGATATTCTTGGTGTGATCCTGATCGAAGAAGGAAAGGTAAACCTTCGTCCCGTCCTCACGCTCAAGGACAAACTTGTCTCTCAGAATTTTTGCGCTCTGGAACACGGACTTTCCAAGCATGAGGTTAAAGATACGCTCCCACTCTTTATCGGTGATAGGCGTATCAAGTTTGGGCGCATTGAAGGCTTCAAACTGAACTTTGAAGTTCTCCACCAATGCGTCATAATCAGGAATATCGACTGTGCTGTATTCCTGCTTGTTTAGCTGCTCTATGAATTGTTGCTCAAGAGCCGCTTCGCTCTGGTATGCCATATCTTCATCTCCAATACTTGAGGATCATTTTTGGTTGCCAACCGATCCTCATTTTATTCTATCACGGCTACTGTCCGATATAACGGACTCATTTTCGTCTTATTTCCAATGTCACATCGCCATTATCCGCAATGGACATTTGCATCGTTTTCAAATACTTGTCCACAAACTGTTTCTGTTCCGAAGAACTCATTTCAATTCGAGTCGCTCTTAACGCCTCTGTGAACATCTCGTAGATATTCAGCCGCACCGCCTGATCTATGTAATGATACATCTCTTTGAACAGTGCGCCGATCTTAATATCCTCTGCATTGCCGGAGTAGAAGTCATCAATGTAGCAATAGAATATACCGGCATTGACAAGTGCGTTCTTCAAATCCGGTCCGCAGTTTTCGCGCTCTATCATGACAAGGAACCGAGCCTCCGGTAAAGAAGAAATCAGTCCCCAATAGTCGGAGTCGCTGGACACCAAAATAAAGGAATCCACATTGTTTTTGTAATGCTCCTGACAAGTTCGGGCAATCAGCATCACATCGACCAGAGACTTGTTCTGCTTTACCCGTTCGGTCATCATGTGTTCGACCGGGATGTGGGTAAAACTATCCAGAATACGCCAAGCAGATGCACTATGCACATCATCAAACAGGATGATGGATGCTATCTTCTGTGTGTACTGATAGTCAAGATTCTTGAGCGTAGCGCAGAGCTTGTACGGATCAGAGTTTTCACAATCTACCACTACGACAACCTTTTCGCTGCTACCAATAAACTCGTAGATGCTTCCTTTAATGTAACTTCCAGCATCAGAAACTTTACTGTACTCTGTAAAGTAGTCACCGTTCATTTGATAAAGCAGCGTCACGAATTTTTTATCGTTATAGAGCAGATTACCGACATCCTCCGGTTCCCAGTTTATATACATCTGGTAAGGATAAAAGAGCAAGTGAGCGTAATAAATATCTGCTGCTGCTTTTGTCCCTTCCTCTTTCAAGCCATCTGGCATGAGAAAGAGGTTTTTTACATACAGCCAATTCAGCCAAAGAGGAAATAGCTTCTTGCAATTATTGATCCGATCAGAAATCAGCTTGTTTATCTCAACGATATGCTGACTTAGCTTCGTGCTGGACTTCTTTATAAAACTAATGCCATCCGCATTTAGTTGTTGAAGGCTATCCTGCGGCACATATTCCGGCATACTGCTGATTGAGAGATAACTAAACTTCATGCGCTCGTTGATATGCTTGAAGTTTCTTTCAATCGCTGTCCTTATGATACACAAATGACGGATTATCCGTGCCGTTTTGTCTGCATCAAGTTTTTCGTATATCTCTATTTTGGGTGCTTCATGCTCATTATCAAAAATTCGTTTCGGAACACCAATCAAATATGCAACCTTAGAAACAATTTCATAGGTGCTGTCTTTGTAGGTGACTCGATCATCTGTGGGAAACGCCTCCGCTTCAACGAGGGCATTTTTCTCAGTCACAGCATTCTCAAGGACATCCATATATGCTCCTTTCGCTGAGGTATTTTTCTCTACCTATAACAGAATAGCCGCACGAAAACTCGGACCTACTTCTTGCCCGTTCGCACAGCTTCACATATATCTCCAATGTCACAATTCAAATAGTCGCAAATGCGCAGCAGAACAGAGAGAGCTACATCCTCGTTCTTATTGAGCTTACTCATCGTGCCAGGAGACAGCTCTATATCCTTGCGTAAAGTTGATTTTGGGATCTCTCTTTCGATGAGCATGACCCATAATTTCTTATAGCTTATCTTCATAAAAGCACCTCTCTCAAACGCTTATAGTGAGACTCATTATATTATACACCAAACGCTTCAAATTTTCAATACGATGCTCCAAAAATTCAAAATATATTTCAAGTTCATGGAGCGCATTACGAAGAAGAAAGCCTGAGCCGATTTATTCATACGGCTCAGGCTTTGGTGGTTATTCCAACTCGCTACTTTTGGCTTTTTCATGCTCCTGTGAAAGCGTTGGACTGAGGAAATCATCGACATTTGCCTTCATGGTATCAATCACTTTAGCCTCTTTTTTGAGCCTTGCTCGTTCGTCGTAGAGACGCTGCTGCTCTTCCAAAAGGCGTTGCTGCTCGGCTTGCAGAGACTTCATACTTGGAAGTTTTTCACCATCTTGCATAGCAAGCAATGTACTCTTTGCTGCTTCAAAAACGACAAGCTCTGCCTCGTGCGCAGCTCGAAAACTCTGCTTGTTCTTCGTCTTTGAGTAGGCATCATAGACCGGCTTGAGCTTTTGATAGGTTGAGATATTCTTGATAAGCGGCTGCACCTTTCGGAGCTGCGCTTCAACGACTTTCAAGTCAGCGCCGGTACGCTCATAAGAACTATGAATGTCTTCGACTTTCTTTTCAAGATCGGCATATTGAAGCAGCTCGTTCTCAGTGAGGTAGTTTAGCGTTCTGGCGGCTTCTTTGAGGATCTTAATCTTCATAGAATGCTCAAAGCCCTTGCTGTCGATCTGCTTAATTCTGTTTTGAATATCGCTGATGAGAGAGATGTTCTTCCTACCGTTCTGCATCTGCCGTCTGCGGGCATTGCGTCCTTGAATGCGTTCCTTGATCCGGTCCTCGGTGTAGTTATCTCCGATGGTTTTTGCACGGGTGAAACGCTCTTGCCCTTCGGCACGGAAGGAGATGTATTTGCCGGTTTTGATTTCATATCCGGCGTCCTGCATCAGCTTCAAAAACTCATCGTAGTCCTTTGCTGTGACCACACAGCGATCAATGGTCTGCTTGAGTTTTTGCTTCCAACTTGTACCGCGTTTGGCTTCGGTGTATTCCTTGTAGTCCATGCCTTTTCCCTGAGAGGGAGGAATAACTGACAGCCCGTGTTCAGCACATATCTCATCACTGAGATGCCGCATCTCACGATAGGTTTTCTTATTGCTTCGGTACGCATGGAAGTCAACATAGTTGACAGCGTTAAAGATAATATGATTGTGGCAATGCCCCTTGTCGATGTGCGTTGCAATCACATACTCGTACTTTCCCTTGAGCCATTCGTCGGCAAACTGCTTACCGATTTCATGCGCTTGTTCCGGCGTGACTTCATCAACCGCAAAGGATTGGATCAGATGTCGGGCGATCACCTTCGGCATCTGCATTCCTTGTTGAGCAGCAAGATTTCTTGTCCACTCAAATTCCTTCGCTGCGGCATCGCTGGCAGCGCAACCATAGGAAGAGACATAGAGCTGGTCATCTGTTTTCTGCGGATCAAGAATGTATGCGAGAGCCTTGTTCACAGTTCCTCGGATTGGCTTGATTTTAGTAATCGCCATATCTCAGCCTGCCTTTCTTTCAGCTCTGCAACATCGTCCTCATAGAAGTGTCCTGTGGAGTTGATTCGACGGCAAATGTGATTGATATTTGCCGCTGCGCGAGATACTGCTGCGGCAAGTTTCTTCTGCTGCGTGTAGTCCACTTTGATGATGTAACCGTCAATCGCCATCTTGCGAAGATACGCTCCCATGTTGTTTGTACCAAGCTGTTTCATCTTTCCTTTGATAATCCGTTTCTCGTCATCTGAAACAAAGAAGAGTATCTGATTTGGTCGTGTTCTGTTTGCCATAAGCGGTTTGTCCTTTCATAAAGATAGAGGGTTTGGGAGACATCCCAACAAGCATTTTCGGGATTAAGGGGAGGGTTTCCTTAATTCAAAATCGCCGTGTGTATATACACCGGCTGTGCTTGCTATTCTCTAAAATCGTAATCTTAGTTGGAAGTCCCCCGTAAAATACCCCTTCGTAATACAACGGACAAATTCCGCGTTTTTGTCTCACGCATAAAAGAAAAAGACGCTCGAAAGCGTCTTTTTAGTATTGTTCAAGCGATGAGAACGCATCACTCTCAATGGTCAGAATGTCATCCATCGGAATCTTTGTGCCGTCCTGCATGGTAATCAGCCGTTCAAAATCATCCAGCTTTTTCACGATGCCTGTTGCTTCAAGATAAGCACCACCGGCTTTTCTCTCATCTGCTTTGAAATATGTGACTGCGACCTCCGGCTCATCTTCAAGGTGCTCCACAAGAAACTGAAACTTCAAATTTAGGTTATGGAGTTCTTCATCATCCAGCTCGATCTTTGTGTCAGTCAGACGCCCGGTTTCTTTGATAGCAGCATCATAACCGGTGAGAGCTGCGAACGGAGAAAACTGAGCTGCACGATCTGACATCGGCATTTGTGGACGAGTGGTAGAGACATGATGTGGAAGGTTGATAATGTCCTCGTATTGATACAATCGGTTGCCTCCTTTGTAAATGCAAGGTCAGATAGATTTTTGAAGGTAAACCATATCTACCAACTGAATACCACACTCAAAAATCGGATGATCATAATTATCTGTAAAAAACTCAGGAATTATATGTGAGCGTACAAATCCGCATTTTTCATAAAACGGAATAGTCAACGGGCTATCACCCGTACCTACTTGCAAAACCTCAAATCGTCCACTGTATTCTCTTGCAATGAAACTGATTAACATTTTCGCATAACCCTTGCCCTGAAACTCAGGCTCCGTAGCAATGTTTTTTATTTCGAGAATGCCGTTTCCTTCATCTGTCACAACACACTCACACTTTACTCCGTTGTCTTCAAGGACATACATTCGTCCTCTATCAAGATAGCGATCTATCATATCTTCCTGCTCGTCAGCTAATAATAGTAAATTCAGATATTCTTTCTTGTTTTCGGTTATCTCTTTTATCATCATCTTTTCCATAGCCATTTTCTTACGCCTTATGTCCACCAATCTGCTCATTGCGGTCCTTTGCGGTTGCGCCTTCCTCCAAGTTCATGCCTTTGAGTATGGCGTTCTTTCCATACTTCTTCTTGATGATGAGCATTGCCTGTTGCATTTTCTTTTCCCGATCCAGCTCTGCTTTTTCGCGCTTTCGTTGTGCTTCTAAGGCAGTGAAATCTGTGAAGAGATCAAGCTGCTCATAGCCTCCGTTTTTCACTGGCGCGTCTGCTTCTGGAACAACATGATTTGCTGTGATATTCAGCCGACGCACAAGAAGATTCTTGTCCACGATCCTATCAAAGAGTTCTGCCGTAGCACACATTATTTTCTTTGTAGATGATGTGTGACCGTCAAGATTGATTGAGCCGTGCGCCTGTTTTGGTATCTGCCGTCCGTAATGGTCTTTTACAACTGTCCCGTGATATTTTCGGCTTCGTTCGGGATCGGTGAGGTTTTCTATATCGTAGCCAACTGTGATGACGATTTGATCTGTCACAAGTCCTTTGTCCACCAAGTCCAGCACGAGAAGATCAGCCATCTCACGGAGGACGAGCTTTGCCTTTTCAGCCTCATAGGGGCAATGCAGGACTTGTCCTGAGCCTAAGCTGTTGGTGCTGGGCTTGTAGGCTTTGATTGCTTCAACCGTGCAAGGCTCCCAGCCCCACGCATGGTCGATCAGCAGTTCTGCGTTCTTGCCGAAAAGTTTGTAAAGCAAGTCCTCATTTTTCGCCGAGCATCGGGCAACATCGCCCATCGTAAACATTCCGTTTTCTTCGAGCTTCTTTGCATAGCCTCTACCGACTCTCCAAAAGTCTGTGAGCGGCTGGTGCGTCCAAAGCTCACGGCGAAACTTCATCTCATCCAACTCTGCAATACGAACGCCGTTTTTATCTGCCGGAATGTGCTTTGCCACAATATCCATCGCAACTTTGCTGAGAAAAAGGTTTGTTCCAATCCCGGCGGTTGCGGTGATACCGGTTGTCTCAAGCACATCCAAGATCATCTTCATCGCAAGGTCATGTGGCGTGAGATGATAGGTGTTCAGATAATCCGTCACATCCATAAACACCTCGTCGATGGAGTAAACCACAATGTCTTCCGGCGCAACATACTTCATGTAGACCTCATATATCTGCGTACTGATCTCTATGTACCGAGCCATTTGCGGCGGTGCGATGATGAAGTCAATCGCAAGCTCAGGATTAGCTTGCAGCTCAGAAAAGAAATGCGATGATCCTTCGAGCTTTCGTTTCGGTGCATCGTGCTGTCTTCCTGCGTTCGCTTCTTTGACACGCTGCTTCACCTCAAACAATCTGCCGCGTCCTGAGATGCCATAACTCTTGAGGGATGGGGTAACAGCAAGGCAAATGGTTTTGTCAGTCCGGCTTTCGTCCGCGACAACAAGGTTTGTGTCCAGAGGATCTAAGCCTCTATCACGGCATTCGACGGAGGCATAGAAGCTCTTGAGGTCGATGGCAATATAGGTGCGTTGTTTCAACTCCTGTGCCTCCTTTTTATCACTGCATCAGTTCGCCAAACTGGAAGTTGTTTATCCAAAATGAAATGGAATAACCATATCAAGTAAAACTGCAAGAACTATACTAATCGTTCCCATTAGCGCAGAACTCCTCAATGTGTCTCTCCTCAAAA